>Ga0208381_1000418_pt1 | contig 15031 bp, 10 predicted proteins | sample CryBogCBE13Jul09_FD_184572 | JGI IMG/M metagenome (GOLD analysis project Ga0208381, IMG submission 184572) | Freshwater microbial communities from Crystal Bog, Wisconsin, USA - CBE13Jul09 (SPAdes) (version 2) | ecosystem: Environmental > Aquatic > Freshwater > Lake | place: Crystal Bog...
TGATCAACCCCATCGCCATGGAAGAAGGCCTGCGCTTCGCCATTCGCGAAGGCGGTCGTACCGTGGGCGCCGGTGTCGTGGCCACGATCTTGGCTTAATCAAACACAGGGGTATAGCTCAATTGGCAGAGCGTCGGTCTCCAAAACCGAAGGTTGTAGGTTCGATTCCTACTGCCCCTGCCACTTGAGTGTGGCGCCCGCGAAATCCCTGATTTCGCAACACGCAAAGCCCGTCACAACCTGACGGGCTTCGGTGTCTCAAGAGCAACGATGGTTGAAAGTGAATTTGGCCCAAGATGGCAAGTACTCATGTAGAAACAGTCAGCACTGGTGCTGATAAAGCCAAGCTCGCGGCTGCGCTGGCGCTGGTGGTGGTCGGCTTAACCGCTTACTACTTCTTGGCTTCCCAAGGGCAGTTGGTGCAGTGGGGCGCTTTGCTGGTGCTGCTCGCTTTGGCGGCGGCTGCCTTCTTGTCGTCCGAAACGGGGCGCCAATTGATTGCCTTCGGTCGTGAATCCGAGCGTGAAGTGCGCAAAGTGGTGTGGCCGACGCGCAAAGAGGCCACTCAGATGACGGCCTATGTGTTTGGCTTTGTGGTCATCATGGCGCTGTTTTTGTGGGTCACCGACAAGACCATTGACTGGGTCTTTTTCGATTTGATTTTGGGTTGGAGAAAATAATGACCGACGCGATCACCGAGGCAACGACCGAAGTTTCGGAAAATACCAACACGGGCGTGTTGGCGGCGCCGGCCCATCCCGATCTGCGCTGGTACGTGGTCCATGCTTATTCGGGCATGGAAAAAGCCGTTGAACGCAACATTTTGGAGCGCATCAACCGCGCGGGCATGCAAAGCAAATTTGGCCGGATTCTGGTTCCCACTGAAGAAGTGGTCGAGATGAAGAATGGCCAACGCCGCACCACCGAGCGCCGTTTCTTCCCAGGCTACGTGCTGGTCGAAATGATCATGGACGACGAGTCTTGGCACTTGGTCAAGCACACCAACAAGGTCACTGGCTTTGTGGGTGGTGCGAAGAACCGTCCTGTGGCCATTTCCCAGGCTGAAGTGGAGAAAATTGTCGGCCAGATGAAAGAAGGCTCGGACAAGCCGCGCCACAAGGTGGAATTCCAAGTGGGCGAATATGTCCGTGTCAAGGAAGGCCCTTTTACCGACTTCAATGGGTCGGTCGAAGACGTCAACTACGAAAAGAACAAAGTCCGTGTGTCGGTCACCATTTTTGGTCGCTCGACGCCGGTTGAATTGGACTTCAACCAGATCGAAAAGACCTGATTGTTGTTTTGAACCTTTTGGCTGGTCTGTCTAACGATGGCCAGTTGCCCCACTTACCGACTCGGTGGGGCGTCCAATCCAAGAGTTGTTAACCCCGGGAAGCCAAAGGCCTAAAAGCCAAGGCGTTTGACCCGCAAGGAGAAAAGCATGGCGAAGAAAATCGTCGGTTTTGTGAAGCTGCAAGTGCCAGCTGGCAAGGCCAACCCCTCACCACCGATTGGTCCCGCATTGGGCCAACGCGGTTTGAACATCATGGAGTTCTGCAAGGCGTTTAACGCGCAGACTCAAGGCGTAGAGCCCGGACTGCCACTGCCCGTGGTGATCACGGCTTTCGCTGACAAGAGCTTTACCTTCATCATCAAGACGCCCCCTGCGACGACCTTGATCAAGAAGGCCATCAAGCTGGACAAGGGTTCTGCGCGCCCTCACGCTGACAAAGTGGGCAAAATCACCCGCGCTCAGCTCGAGGAAATCGCCAAGACCAAAATGAAGGACATGAACGCGGCCAGCGTTGATGCCGCAATTCGCACCATTGCCGGTTCCGCACGCTCCATGGGCGTGACGGTGGAGGGTCTGTAATGACAAAGCTCACCAAAAAAGCAAAAGCCTTGCAAGGCAAGGTTGATACCAACAAGCTGTACGCTTTGAACGACGCCATCACCTTGGTGAAAGAGTGCGCCACCGCCAAGTTCGATGAATCCATCGACGTGGCCGTTCAGCTCGGCATTGACGCCAAGAAGTCTGACCAAGTGGTGCGCGGCGCCGTCGTGTTGCCCAATGGCACCGGCAAAACCAAGCGCGTTGCGGTGTTTGCTCAAGGCGCCAAGGCGGATGAAGCCCGTGCTGCGGGCGCCGACGTGGTCGGTATGGACGACTTGGCTGCGCAAGTCAAAGCCGGTGACATGCCTTTTGACGTGGTCATTGCGGCACCCGACGCCATGCGCGTCGTCGGTACTTTGGGTCAAATTTTGGGCCCCCGTGGCCTGATGCCTAACCCCAAGGTGGGCACCGTGACCCCGGACGTGGCAACGGCGGTCAAGAACGCCAAGGCAGGTCAAGTGCAATTCCGTGTCGACAAGGCCGGTATTGTTCACTCCACCATTGGTCTTCGCTCATTCGACACCGACAAGTTGCAAGGCAACTTGGCTGCTTTGGTGGACGCTTTGAACAAGGCCAAACCGGCCTCGAGCAAAGGGGTTTACCTGCGCAAAGTGGCCGTCTCGTCCACCATGGGCGTGGGCGTTCGCGTCGACACACAAACCATCGCTGGCTGATCTTCAGTCGGTGAGCAGAAATCGCCGGAGGGCTTGCTCTCTGGTGTGGTGGGCTCTGTAGAGAGTGACAACGCAAGGCGTTGCTCAACACAGAGGCCATCCAAGACCGTTGGTAGGGGAGGTCGTTTCAAACGACAGCCCTTTAAACCCGTCAGGGGCCAACGCAGATGGCGATCCCACTGTTCCAAACAGTTGGTCGCTGCAACTAGGCGCGTAGCGGGCATGTTGCCCAATACGCATAAAAAGGAGTTAGACCTTGAGTCTGAATCGCAGTGAGAAAGAAGCGGTCATTTCTGAAGTGACCAGCCTCGCCGCAAAAGCTCAAACGCTGGTGATCGCGGAATACCGTGGCATCACGGTCGCTGACATGACCAAACTGCGCGTTGACGCTCGCAGCAAAGGCGTGACCCTGAGTGTGTTGAAAAACACCCTGGCTCGCCGTGCTGTGACGGGCAGCTCGTTTGAGGTTGTCGCCGACCAGATGACCGGTCCGCTCATCTATGGCTTCTCAGAAGACGCTGTGGCCGCCGCTAAGGTGGTGGCCGACTTCGCGAAAACCAACGACAAGTTGGTGATTCGCGCTGGCGCCATTTCTGGCAAAGCTTTGGATGTCAACGGCGTTAAGCAATTGGCCAACATTCCTTCTAAGGAAGTGTTGCTGGCCCAGTTGTGCGGCTTGTTGATGTCGCCGATTGCTCGCACCGCCGTGGTGTTGGGTGCTTTGGCGGCCAAAAAAGGCGAAGGCACAGGTGCCGGTGACAGCGTTGCTGCTGAACCCGCGCCAGCCGAAGCTGCAGCCGCTTAAAGCGGACGCAGTGTATTAACCAATTGTTAGGAAATTAAAAATGGCATTCGATAAAGACGCATTTTTGACCGCACTGGACAGCATGTCGGTCATGGAACTCAACGACCTGGTGAAAGCCATCGAAGAGAAATTTGGTGTGAGCGCAGCCGCTATGGCCGCTCCTGCTGCAGGTGGCGGCGGTGCTGCTCCTGCTGCTGCAGAAGAAAAGACCGAGTTCAACGTGGTCTTGCTTGAAGCGGGCGCCAACAAGGTGTCGGTCATTAAGGCCGTTCGCGAAATCACCGGTCTGGGCTTGAAAGAAGCCAAGGACATGGTTGACGGCGCTCCCAAGGCCGTTAAAGAAGCCGTGTCCAAGGCCGACGCCGAAGCCGCCAAGAAGAAGCTCGAAGAAGCTGGCGCCAAAGTCGAACTCAAGTAATTGGGTTTTGCTCAGAGGCTGGAGTGTCCCAAAGGGCCTCCAGCCTTTGGTGCTTTGAAATTTAGGGCTTTTAAGAGCGCACCCAAAAGCCGAAGGGCCTTGCCCCTCGTTTTTTGAGTGCCTTCTTAACAAGAAGGTACCTTGGTTCGGACAGTGTGCAACGCACTGTTGTCAGCCAGGGTTGGTAGTGGCCAACCACCAAGCTCACGTTGGTTCTCATGTCTTTGCCCGGAGATTTAATGGCTTACTCATTTACCGAACGCAAACGCATCCGCAAGAGTTTTGGCACACGCCCGAGCGTGCTCGAAGTGCCTTATCTGTTGCAGATGCAAAAGGACGCGTACACCGCTTTCTTGCAAGCAAACGTTGCCCCTAAAAAACGCACCAATGAAGGTCTGCAGGCCGCATTTGAAGCCGCCTTCCCGATCATCTCGCACAACGGTTTTGTCGAGATGAAGTTTGTTGAATACAACTTGGCCAAGCCCGCCTTCGACGTGCGCGAATGCCAAACCCGCGGCTTGACTTACGCTTCGGCCGTGCGCGCCAAGGTGCAGTTGTTCATCTACGACCGCGAGTCGTCGACCAGCACCTCCAAGGTCATCAAGGAAGTGAAAGAGCAAGAGGTTTACATGGGCGAAGTGCCCCTGATGACCGACAAAGGCTCTTTCATCATCAACGGCACCGAGCGCGTCATCGTGTCTCAGTTGCACCGCTCACCCGGCGTGTTCTTTGAACACGACAAGGGCAAAACCCACAGCTCGGGCAAGTTGCTGTTTTCGGCCCGCGTGATCCCTTACCGCGGCTCTTGGCTCGACTTCGAATTTGACCCCAAAGACCTGCTGTACTTCCGTGTTGACCGTCGTCGCAAGATGCCCGTCACCACGCTGCTCAAGGCCATCGGTTTGAACGCCGAATCCATCTTGGCGCACTTCTTCGTGAACGACAACTTCCGTTTGATGGACAGTGGCGCGCAAATGGAATTTGTGACCGAGCGTCTGCGCGGTGAAGTGGCTCGCTTTGACATCACCGACAAGTCGGGCAAAGTCATTGTGGCCAAAGACAAGCGCATCACCGCACGCCACACCCGCGAACTCGAGCAATCGGGCACCACGCACATCAGCGTCCCTGAAGACTTCCTGATTGGCCGTGTCGTGGCGCGCAACATCATCGACCCTGAAACGGGCGAATTCATTGCCAAGGCCAACGACGAGTTGACCGAAGTGCTGTTGAAAAAACTGCGCAGCGCTGGCATCAAAGACCTGCAAGCCATCTACACCAACGAGCTGGATCAAGGCGCCTACATTTCGCAAACCCTGCGCACCGATGAAACCACGGACGAATTTGCCGCCCGCGTCGCCATCTACCGCATGATGCGTCCTGGCGAACCCCCGACCGAAGACGCCGTCCAAGCCTTGTTCCAACGCTTGTTCTACAACCCCGACACCTACGACTTGTCGCGTGTTGGCCGCATGAAGTTCAACGCCAAAGTGGGCCGTCCTGAATCCACTGGCCCCATGGTCTTGACCAACGAAGACATTTTGTCGGTGGTCAAAATCTTGGTCGACTTGCGCAACGGCAACGGTGAAGTTGACGACATTGACCACTTGGGCAATCGCCGTGTGCGTTGCGTCGGCGAGTTGGCCGAAAACCAATACCGCACCGGTTTGGCGCGCATCGAAAAGGCGGTCAAGGAGCGCTTGGGTCAAGCCGAGCAAGAGCCTTTGATGCCACACGACCTGATCAACTCCAAGCCCATTTCTGCGGCTCTGAAAGAGTTCTTTGGCGCCTCGCAACTGTCGCAGTTCATGGACCAGACCAACCCCTTGGCCGAAATTACCCACAAGCGCCGCGTCTCGGCCTTGGGCCCAGGTGGTTTGACCCGCGAACGTGCTGGCTTTGAAGTGCGCGACGTGCACGTGACCCACTACGGCCGCGTCTGCCCGATTGAAACGCCTGAAGGTCCTAACATTGGCCTGATCAACTCGCTGGCTTTGTATGCCCGCTTGAATGAATACGGTTTCATTGAAACCCCTTACCGTCGCGTGATCGACGGCAAGGTCACCATGGAAATCGACTACCTGTCGGCGATCGAAGAAGGCAAGTACGTGATTGCCCAGGCCAATGCGGCCTTGGACAAAGACGGCTTGTTGACCGGTGACTTGGTCTCTGCCCGTGAAAAGGGTGAATCCACGTTGGTGCCGGCCGAACGCGTGCAGTACATGGACGTGTCGCCCGCTCAGATCGTCTCCGTGGCGGCCTCCTTGGTGCCGTTCTTGGAGCACGATGACGCCAACCGCGCGTTGATGGGTGCCAACATGTCACGCCAAGCCGTGCCGGTGTTGCGCCCTGAGAAACCCATGGTCGGCACCGGGATCGAGCGCGTTGCCGCGGTCGATTCGGGTACCGTGGTCACGGCCAACCGCGGCGGCGTGGTCGACTATGTCGACGCCACCCGCATCGTGGTGCGCGTGAACGACGCCGAAGCGGTGGCGGGTGAAGTCGGTGTGGACATTTACAACTTGATCAAGTTCCAACGTTCCAACCAAAACACCAACATCCACCAACGCCCCATCGTCAAAAAGGGCGATGTGTTGGCCAAGGGCGATGTGATTGCCGACGGCGCTTCGACCGACCTGGGCGAAATCGCCATCGGTCAAAACATGCTGATCGCCTTCATGCCATGGAACGGCTACAACTTCGAAGACTCGATTTTGATCTCCGAGCGCGTGGTCGCTGATGACCGCTACACCTCGATTCACATCGAAGAGTTGGTGGTCATGGCGCGTGACACCAAGCTGGGCGCGGAAGAAATCTCCCGCGACATCCCCAATTTGGCTGAAACCCAGCTGAACCGCCTGGACGATTCGGGCATCATCTTTGTCGGCGCTGAAGTGCAGCCAGGCGACGTGTTGGTTGGCAAGGTCACCCCCAAGGGCGAGACCACGTTGACCCCCGAAGAAAAACTGTTGCGCGCCATCTTCGGCGAAAAAGCCAGCGATGTGAAAGACACCTCGTTGCGCGTGGACCAAGGCTCGCAAGGCACGGTCATCGACGTGCAAGTGTTCACCCGTGAAGGCATCACCCGCGACAAGCGCGCTCAACAAATTATTGACGATGAGTTGAAGCGCTTCCGTTTGGATTTGAACGACCAGTTGCGCATCGTTGAAGCCGACGCTTTTGCGCGTATCGAAAAACTGCTGTTGAACCGCGCTGCCAACGGCGGCCCCAACAAGTTGACCAAGGGCAGCAAGATTGACGCCGCCTACTTGGCTTCGGTCGAGAAGTTCCACTGGTTTGACATCCGTCCTGCCGAAGATGAAGTCGCCGCGCAACTCGAGTCCATCAAGAACTCGCTGGAGCAAACCCGCCACAGCTTCGACTTGGCTTTTGAAGAAAAGCGCAAAAAACTCACCCAAGGCGACGAGTTGCCCGCCGGTGTGTTGAAGATGGTCAAGGTCTACTTGGCTGTCAAGCGCCGTTTGCAGCCAGGGGACAAGATGGCCGGCCGTCACGGCAACAAGGGCGTGGTCTCCAAGATCGTGCCGGTTGAAGACATGCCTTACATGGCCGATGGCACCCCAGCGGACATCGTCTTGAACCCCTTGGGCGTTCCTTCCCGCATGAACGTGGGTCAGGTGCTGGAAGTGCACTTGGGTTGGGCCGGCAAGGGCATTGGCCAACGCATTGGTGACATGCTGCAGGCCGAAAGCCGTGTGGCCGAACTGCGCCAATTCATGGAAGAGCTCTACAACTCGACCGGTCGCAAGGAAGAACTGTCCTTGTTGAGCGACGACCAAGTGCTCGAAATGGCCGAAAACCTGAAGTCGGGTGTGCCTTTCGCCAGCCCCGTGTTTGACGGTGCCGCCGAAGAAGACATCCGCGCCATGCTGAAGTTGGCTTACCCCGACGACATCGCCACGGCCAAGGGCTTGACGGCCACGCGCACCCAAGCCAACCTGATCGATGGTCGCACCGGCGAATCGTTCGAGCGTCCCACCACCATTGGGTACATGCACTTCTTGAAACTGCACCATTTGGTCGACGACAAGATGCACGCTCGCTCCACCGGTCCTTACTCCTTGGTCACGCAACAACCGCTGGGCGGCAAGGCCCAGTTCGGTGGTCAGCGTTTCGGGGAAATGGAAGTCTGGGCGCTGGAAGCTTATGGCGCCTCTTACGTGTTGCAGGAAATGCTCACCGTCAAGTCCGACGACGTGCAAGGCCGTACCAAGGTGTACGAAAGCATTGTCAAGGGCGAACACGCCATCGAAGCCGGGATGCCGGAATCGTTCAATGTGTTGGTCAAGGAAATCCGTTCCTTGGGTCTCGACATTGAACTCGAACGTTCTTAAGCAAGAAAAGGATAGAGTTTTATGAAATCCCTACTCGACCTGTTCAAGCAATTCACGCCGGATGAGCACTTTGATGCCATCAAAATCGGCATGGCCTCTCCTGAAAAGATCCGTTCGTGGTCTTTTGGTGAGGTGAAAAAACCTGAAACCATCAACTACCGCACCTTCAAGCCCGAGCGCGATGGTCTTTTTTGCGCCAAGATCTTTGGCCCCATCAAAGACTATGAATGCTTGTGCGGCAAGTACAAACGCCTGAAACACCGTGGCGTGATTTGCGAAAAATGCGGCGTTGAAGTGACCCAAACCAAGGTGCGTCGCGAGCGCATGGGCCACATCGATTTGGCCGCGCCTTGCGCCCACATCTGGTTCCTGAAGTCCCTGCCTTCGCGCTTGGGCTTGGTGCTCGACATGACCCTGCGCGACATCGAACGCGTGCTGTACTTTGAAGCCTATGTGGTGACCGACCCCGGCATGACCCCGCTGAAGAAGTTCAGCATCATGTCCGAAGACGAGTTCGACGCAAAGCAAAAAGAGTTCGGCGATGAGTTCGTCGCCAAGATGGGCGCAGAAGGCATCAAAGACCTGCTCGAAGGCATCGACATCGAATCCGAAATCGAGCGCCTGCGGGGCGACTTGACCGGTTCCGAAGTCAAAATCAAGAAGAACGCCAAGCGCCTCAAGGTCTTGGAAGCCTTCAAGAAGTCGGGCATCAAGCCCGGTTGGATGGTGCTCGAAGTGCTGCCCGTGTTGCCACCGGACTTGCGTCCTTTGGTGCCGCTGGACGGTGGCCGCTTCGCCACGTCGGATTTGAACGACCTGTACCGCCGCGTCATCAACCGCAACAGCCGTTTGCGCCGCTTGTTGGAACTGAAAGCGCCTGAAATCATTGCCCGCAATGAAAAGCGCATGTTGCAAGAAGCCGTCGACAGCTTGCTGGACAACGGCCGCCGTGGCAAGGCCATGACGGGCGCCAACAAGCGTGCCCTCAAGTCGTTGGCCGACATGATCAAAGGCAAGAGCGGTCGTTTCCGTCAAAACTTGCTGGGCAAACGTGTCGACTACTCCGGTCGCTCGGTCATTACCGTGGGCCCGACCCTCAAGTTGCATCAGTGCGGTTTGCCCAAGCTGATGGCGCTCGAATTGTTCAAACCTTTCATCTTCTCGCGCCTCGAATCCATGGGCATCGCGACCACCATCAAGGCCGCCAAGAAGGAAGTTGAAATGGGCACCCCCGTGGTGTGGGACATTTTGGAAGAGGTCATCAAAGAACACCCGGTCATGCTGAACCGTGCGCCCACGCTGCACCGTTTGGGCATCCAGGCCTTTGAGCCCATCTTGATCGAAGGCAAGGCCATTCAGCTGCACCCCTTGGTCTGCGCGGCCTTCAACGCCGACTTTGACGGTGACCAAATGGCCGTTCACGTGCCCTTGTCCGTCGAAGCCCAAATGGAAGCCCGCACCTTGATGTTGGCCTCCAACAACATCTTGTTCCCCGCTTCGGGCGAACCTTCCATCGTGCCATCGCAAGACGTGGTGCTGGGTCTGTACTACACGACCCGCGACCGCATCAATGCCAAGGGCGAAGGTTTGGTGTTCTCCGACGTGCCTGAAGTGCAACGTGCTTTTGACGCTGGCCAAGTCGACTTGACCGCCCGCGTGACCGTGCGCATTACAGAATGGGTCAAGAACAAGGTGACGGGCGAATTCACGCCCCACACCAGCCTGGTGGAAACCACGGCCGGCCGTGCACTGTTGTCAGAAATCTTGCCCAAGGGCTTGCCTTTCTCCAACATGAACAAGGCGCTGAAGAAGAAAGAGATCTCGAAGCTGATCAACGTCTCCTTCCGCAAGTGCGGTTTGAAAGAAACCGTGGTCTTTGCCGACAAACTGCTGCAAAACGGTTTCCGTTTGGCGACCAAGGCCGGCATCTCGATTTGCATCGACGACATGTTGGTGCCCACCGAGAAGCCCGAAATCATCGAACGCGCCGAAAAAGAAGTCAAAGAAATTCAACAGCAATATGTGTCGGGTTTGGTGACTTCGGGTGAACGCTACAACAAGGTGGTGGACATTTGGGGCAAGGCCGGTGACGAAGTCTCGAAGGTGATGATGGCCCAACTGGCCAAGCAAAAAACCATCGACCGCCATGGCAACGAAGTAGACCAAGAGTCTTTCAACTCCATCTACATGATGGCCGACTCGGGCGCTCGCGGCTCTGCCGCTCAGATCCGTCAGTTGGCTGGTATGCGTGGCCTGATGGCCAAGCCCGACGGCTCCATCATTGAGACCCCCATCACGGCGAACTTCCGTGAAGGTCTGAATGTGTTGCAGTACTTTATTTCGACCCACGGGGCTCGTAAGGGCTTGGCCGACACGGCTTTGAAGACCGCCAACTCGGGTTACCTGACCCGCCGTTTGGTCGATGTGACGCAAGATTTGGTCGTCACCGAGCAAGATTGCGGGACCGGCAACGGCTCGCTGATGCGCGCCATTGTTGAAGGCGGTGAAGTCATTGAATCGCTGCGCGACCGCATCTTGGGCCGCACCTCCGCCGACGACATCTTGCACCCTGAAAACCGCTCGGTGCTGGCCAAGGCCGGTCAGATGCTGGACGAAGACCTGATCGAAGAGTTGGAAGCCGCTGGCGTCGACGAAGTGCGCGTGCGCACCGCGTTGAACTGCGACACCCGCTTTGGTTTGTGCGCCATGTGCTACGGCCGCGACTTGGGTCGTGGCGGTCTGATCAACCTCGGCGAAGCCGTGGGTGTGATCGCAGCGCAGTCCATCGGCGAACCTGGTACCCAGCTGACCATGCGGACCTTCCACATTGGGGGTGCCGCCTCACGTGCCGCCATCGCCTCGAGCGTGGAAGCCAAGTCGAATGGCGTGATTGGCTTCAATGCCACCATGCGCTACGTCAGCAACACCAAGGGTGAGTTGGTGGTCATTTCCCGCTCGGGCGAAATCGTCATTCAAGACGAACACGGCCGTGAGCGCGAACGCCACAAAGTGCCTTACGGTGCGATCTTGGCGGTCAAGGCCGATCAAACCATCAAGGCCGGCACCATTTTGGCCAACTGGGATCCGTTGACCCGTCCGATCATTACCGAATTCGCTGGTCAGGTGAAGTTCGAAAATGTCGAAGAAGGTCTGACGGTTGCCAAGCAGGTCGACGAAGTCACGGGCTTGTCGACCTTGGTGGTGATCGATCCGAAGCGTCGGGGTTCTGCCAAGGTGGTCCGTCCGCAAGTGAAATTGATCGACGCCTCTGGCGCCGAGGTCAAGATTCCTGGCACCGACCACGCGGTGACGATTGGCTTCCAAGTCGGCGCGCTGATCCAAGTGCGCGACGGTCAAGATGTGGGCCCTGGCGAAGTGCTGGCTCGCATTCCAATCGAAGGCCAAAAGACCCGCGACATTACGGGCGGTTTGCCCCGTGTGGCCGAGCTGTTCGAAGCCCGTACGCCCAAAGACAAGGGCACCTTGGCCGAGATGACCGGTACCGTGTCCTTCGGTAAAGAAACCAAAGGCAAGGTGCGTCTGCAAATCACCGACCCCGAAGGCAAGATCTGGGAAGAACTCGTGCCCAAGGAAAAGAACATCTTGGTGCACGAAGGCCAAGTGGTCAACAAGGGCGAATCGATTGTGGACGGCCCCGCCGACCCACAAGACATCCTGCGCTTGCTGGGCATCGAAGAACTCTCGCGCTACATCGTGGATGAAGTGCAAGACGTTTACCGTTTGCAAGGTGTGAAGATCAATGACAAGCACATCGAAGTGATCGTGCGTCAGATGTTGCGTCGCGTCGTCGTCGAAAACGCCGGCGATTCGAACTACATCGGCGGCGAACAAGTCGAGCGCTCCGAGATCTTGAACACCAACGAAGCCTTGTTGCGCGACGGCAAAGTGCCCGCCACGTACACCAACTTGTTGTTGGGCATTACCAAGGCCTCGTTGTCGACCGATTCGTTCATCTCGGCGGCTTCCTTCCAGGAAACCACCCGCGTCTTGACCGAAGCGGCCATCATGGGCAAACGCGACGAGTTGCGTGGCTTGAAGGAAAACGTCATTGTCGGCCGCTTGATCCCAGCCGGCACGGGCATGGCTTATCACCAAGCCCGCAAGGCCAAGGACTTGATGGACGACGCCGAGCGCCGTGCCATTGCCGAAGCCGAAGCCGCCGACCTGGCTTCCGATCAAGAAGCCCGTGAAGCCAGCGAAGGGGCTGCAGCCGAGTAATTCGGTTCAGTCTGCCTGATCCCTCCCCGCCGTGTCGTGCGAATGTCGTACGATCGGCGGGGACATTTTTTTGGAGAACCAGTCGATGGACGCGCAAGCCGTGGCCGTGGGGCCAGACACCGTAGAGGCAGGGGATGCGGCCGACACAGTGGATCGGGTGGGCAGCTTCGCCATTTGGGACCAGCCCTGGTGGGTTTGGCTGACCTTGGTTGGCTTGTTGTGCTGGGTCTTGGGTGCCAATAACCGCATCGTGCGCCTGCGCGCGGCAGCCCGCCAGGCTTTTGGTTTGTTGGAGTCGCAATGGTTCATGCACCTGGCTTGGATGGAGGTGCACGCCTCGGCCTCCGTCTTGCTGTTGGACGCATGGGCGCGTCCGGTGAGCATGGATTTAGAGCCCTTTAAAAAGGCCTTGCAAGCCGCCAAACTCAAACCGCTGGACCCCGATCTGATGCGCGCACTCAGTGCCGCTTGGACCGAAGTCAAGGCCAAAATGGAAGATGTCAACGTGATTGGCACGCCCCCCCAGGCCTTGGTGGCTTTGTTGCAACAAGACCAGCTGGCGGTAGCGGCCTTCAACCAAGCGGTGGCGCAATACAACCAAGCCATCGGCCAATTTCCAGCCCTTTTATTGGCGAAACTTTTGAATTACCAACCTGCCGTTCCGATGGAATGGGTGCAAAACGACCCCAAATGAGTGTGAATTTGAGTGTGACTTCCGCACCGACCCCATCGGTCCCCCTCTGGCAGCAATTGCAACTCACCGCCCAGGTGTTGCAAGCGGTTCGCGGCGGCGCTTCCGCCACGCGTGCCTTGACGAACGTGCCTGCCGCCTTGCGGCCAGGGGTTCAGTCCTTGCTTTTTCATGTGCTCCGCGTGCTGGGTCAGGCCGAGGCCTTGCGCCGCAAACTCGCCCCCCGCAACCCGCCGCCGCCCGTCGATGCCTTGTTGTGCACTGCCCTGGCTTTGGCGCTGGACGCTGAGCAGGCGCCTTACGAACCCTTTACCTTGGTGGACCAAACCGTCGAAGCGGCCAAGCGCCAAAGCGCCACCCGAGGGCAAGCCTCGTTTGTCAATGCGTGTTTGCGCCGTTTTTTGAGGGAAGAGAACGAGTTGATGCAAAGCGTCGCGCAAGAGCCCGTGGCGCGTTGGAATCACCCGCGCTGGTGGATTGACCGTTTGCGCAAAGACCATCCCCAACACTGGCAAGGCATTTTGCAGACCAACGCGGGCCGTGCCAGCATGACCCTGCGCGTCAACACGGGTCAGCACGGCTGGCGTGATTACCAAGACTTGTTGGTGTCAGCGGGCAAGTCCTCGGTGCGGGTCGGCGAACAGGCTTTGATGTTGCGCCAACCTTGCCACGTGGATGCATTGCCCGGTTTTTCTAGCGGGGCCGTTTCGGTGCAAGATGCCGGTGCGCAACTCGCGGCCCCCCTGCTCTTGCAAGGCCTCAGCGCGCCGACTGGCGAGCGTTTGAAGTTGCTCGATGCTTGCGCAGCACCCGGCGGCAAGACCGCCCACTTGCTCGAGCTGTTGCAAGCCAGCGGCACCGCGGCCGATGTCGTGGCGATGGACATCGATGCCGAGCGTTGCACCCGCATCGATGACACCTTGCGTCGTTTGAACCTGAATTCATCGACCGTCACGGCCCAAGTGCTGGTGGCCGACGCCCAAGAGCCCGTTCAATGGTGGGGCCCGAAAACCCCGAAAACGCTGTACGACGGCATTTTGCTCGACGCCCCCTGCACGGCCTCGGGCATTGTGCGCAGGCATCCCGATGTACGTTGGCTGCGCCGCGAAAGCGATGTGAACCAATTGGCGGTCATCCAGGCGGGCTTGTTGTCGGTGTTGTGGCCTTTGGTCAAACCCGGCGGCCAATTGCTTTATTGCACCTGCTCGGTTTTTAAAGCCGAAGGCCAAGACCAAGTGGCGGCCTTTTTGCGACACCATCCAGAGGCCCGCCTTGCCGAGTCGCCAGGGCATTTGCTGCCGGTTGCCGCTTGGAATCCCCTCAAATCCACCGATAATTCAAGCCAAGATGAGGCAATTGACCACGATGGATTTTTCTATGCCCTGCTGCAAAAAAGCCGGCAAAGTTGAAGCCGTGAAAGTCCTGCGTCAAGGGCTGTTCGGGTGGCTGGCTTTCATGGCAACGCTGGCTTTGATGGGGGGCCTTATCACCGGACCCGGACCCGGAACCGCTTGGGCTGCCGACGCCCCTGCCCCCAATGCCACAAATGCCTCTGGTGTTGCTAACCCATCTAATGCCTCTAATGCCTCGAACGCAAACAGCGCGCCCGCGGCCGCCACTTCTGCTGCCGCCTCATCGGGTGCGGGCATTGAAATCAACGAGGTTCGCTTAGAGCGAGGCGACGATCAAATCCTGCTGTCGGCCACCTTGCGTTTGGAGTTGCCGCCGTTGGTCATGGAAGCGGCCGAGAAGGGCATTCCGCTGTATTTTGTGGCCGAGGCCAACGTCTTGAAAAAGCGTTGGTATTGGTACGACAAACAGGTCAGTGCTGCCCACCGCTATTACCGCCTCGCGTTTCAACCGCTGACGCGTCGTTGGCGCTTGCAAGTGAGCAACACGCCCATCAACTATTCCGGCCTCGGGGTGACCTTGGGGCAAAGTTTTGACGATTTGGACGCGGCA
>Ga0208381_1000428_pt1 | contig 14834 bp, 20 predicted proteins | sample CryBogCBE13Jul09_FD_184572 | JGI IMG/M metagenome (GOLD analysis project Ga0208381, IMG submission 184572) | Freshwater microbial communities from Crystal Bog, Wisconsin, USA - CBE13Jul09 (SPAdes) (version 2) | ecosystem: Environmental > Aquatic > Freshwater > Lake | place: Crystal Bog...
GGCAAACCTTCGAAGCACTGGTAGGAATTTTCGAAAGGTAGCATTTTTTGGAAGTTTCTGTAGCCACGTAGTACGTACGTCGGCATCTTTGAACCAATCAATTTTTGATGAATCGTACTGACTTGTATAAATAGGTGCTTCCGGATAAAGATTATGAAGCGCCAGCACAACTTTTTCAGCTCCACCAATTGTTGTTAACCAATCACAAACAATGGCGATTTTTTTATCGGGCACCACGACCCCCCAGAACATCTTTAAATGTTCTGAATATTATTTTTAGATCAAGCCAGAAGCTCCAGTTTTGCACATAATAAAGGTCAAGCGCCCGACGTTCTTCAAAACTAATATCACGGCGTCCTGAGGTTTGCGCAAGACCCGTCAGCCCAGACTTAACACTCAATATGAGGTTCTTGTATGGATAGTTCTCCAGCTCCTGAGGGACAAGCGCTCTAGGGCCCACAAGGCTGATGTCGCCGCGAAGAATGTTGTAAAGTTGCGGTAATTCATCAAGGCTGGTGATGCGAAGTATTTTTCCAATTGAAGTTACCCTCGGATCGTTTTTGAGCATATCGCCATTTTCTCGATATTTTTTAGCAAGCTCCGGTTTGCTCATTTTCTCAAAAGCTTGTTCGGGACTAAGGCCAGAATATTTTTTCTTCATGCTTCTAAACTTATAAATCGAAATGGTTGCATTAAAACGACTAAGCCGAGCCTGTTTGAAAAAAGGATTCCCAAAGTCACTAAAGAATATGATGAGTGCGACGAGCAAGTAGATGGGGGATAAAACGATGAGCATAATGAGTGCAAAGAAGATGTCGAAAAGTCTTTTTGCAATACGCCCCCAACCGAGGAGTGCAGTTTGATGTATCGATACGACAGGCAAGCTTTGGAAAAGTTCCACCTCAACCTTGTTTGAAAGAATCCCTTCATGTGCGGGTACGAATTTAAAGCTAAGGTGATTTGATTGGGCAAGTGCCAGTGCATATTCGGCTTCTTGGGTATTTTTCTCTGAAGCAACAAATATTATGCTCGTTATTTTAAGTGTGTTTATTTTACTGGCAGCGTCGGTAATTGAAGTAAAGTGTTTGCCGTTAAAAGCGCTATTAGCTTTTCCTGAAACTGTTCCAATAATTTTGTATCCAGTTTTCTTTGGGTTATTCATGGACTTAATAAGGTTGGTTAAGGGTTTACCATCTCCTATAACGAGTACTCTGCTTATACCGTAGCCCCAACGCCAAAGTGTCGTTCGAATCCCGCGCATCATTGTTCGTTCTACGAAAAGCAAAGTGATACTAAGTCCAAGTGCATAGACGGGTACAAGTCGGGCTGGGAAGATGGTTACTTTTGATGCAAAGTCGTAGCTTATGACAGTCATGATGCCGAGTATGCTGCCAAGCATGAGTCCTGCAAATTCTTTTATGCGAAATTCATAGACAGATTTTCTATACAAGCCAAGTGCAGCAAATATTAAAATCCATATAGGTGTGAGCGCAAACCAGATCTTTAAATATTGATATGCGCCAATTTTATTGATGAGCGGCCGTGCATCAAGTGATACTCGAAAAATATATGCTAAGCCGAAGGCTGCAAACAGGGCTAGAAAATCTGCAAAAATGAGTCCAAGTGCATATATGACTGAAAAGTTATTTTTCATTGTAGTACCCCTAGTATAAATTATGTTTCACTTTAGAGCCATGGTATATTGGTTGGAAATGAAGGGTATAAAAAGAACGAAAAATAGGATGCTTTTAAAGAAGCGTCATTATGATGACCTCAAAGAGGTTGCCCTTGACCCCGCGCACTATGGAGTTGTGTTACATCCTGCCAGCCAGCTGACCTATCAATACATGGCAGACCTTATTTATGAGGTAGTTACAATAAAGTTAAAAAAAGATCCTAGAGACGTTTCAGTACTTGACTGGGGCGCTGGAAAAGGACAAATTAGCTATTTTTTAAACAAAAAAGGTTTTAAGAATATTTCACTGGCTGAAATCGAGGGATACTCGCACACATCTTTATGGAAAAAAATGAAGGCAAAAAACGTGGTGCTAAAAAAAGAAGAGAAACTTCCTGTTTCGTCCAAGTCTTATGACATTGTAATCTCTGCCGGCGTGCTTGAACATGTTCCACATGACCAGGTCTCACTTGGTGAATTACAGCGGGTGCTTCGTGACGATGGTTTACTTTTTTGCTTCAATTTACCAGCCAAACTTGGCTTCATCCACCAATTGAGTAAAATATTAGGTGATAATTATCATGATCGTTTGTATTCAAAGAAGGAAGTTAGGTATCTTTTGAAACGAACTGGCTTAAAACCACTTCTTATATATAGAAGACAGTTGCTTCCTAAGAAAAAGTTCAATTACAAAAACCCTATAAAAATGGATTTATTAGACTCGATCCTCAGTATGATTCCATTTATTTCTCTTGGTGCGGCAAGCCTCGAGTTTATTGCTGAAAACCAAAACTGTCATATACAAAAAGGATAATATGCAAGAAATAAAACAACTCTTCAAAAAAAAGAAACTCGCTCCCGATTCCTTATTGCTTGGTATATTTTTGTTAATTGTTGCCCTGCTTCCGGTGCATGCAATTTTTAGCACGTGGGCAATAAGCAATTTTGGGCATGCAGATATTTTTAAATCCTGGAAAGAAATCCTTGTCTACGGAGTAGCCTTTCCGCTCATTCTTTGGATTACCTTTAAAAAGCCGCAATTAATCCTTAGTATAGTGAAGAAAAAAATTAATATCGTGGTACTTCTATTTATTGTCATAAATTTAATTATGTTTCGAACGAGTCATTATGGTCTGAGATCCGAAGCTGCTGGCTTTATCTTTAATACACGTTTTTTGGCCTTCTTTTTATTCGCTCAAGTAATGGCCGGTTTATGTAATAAAGAACTAGTGGAGAAGGCGGTTTTTTGGCTTATCTGTGTCGGTGGAATTATTGTAACGGTTTTTGGGTTTTTGCAGGTAGCCATTCTTCCAAAGGATCTACTCGCTCATATTGGATATAGTAAATACACGATTTTGCCGTACTATACGGTTTCTAATAACACGTACTTCGTGCGCATTATTTCTACGCTTCGAGGCCCTAATGAACTTGGCGCTTATATGGTATTTTGGTTTCCAATACTTCTTATTTTGACCATGAAATACTGGAATAAAGAAGTGAACTATCGATACGCTGCAGTGATTGTGTGGATAGCGTCGATAGTTACCTTGTACGGTTCAGGGTCGCGCTCAGCTTTTGTGGCATGCGCAGCTAGTCTCGCCATAACAACCTTTTTAGTAGTAAATAAGAATATAAAGAAAGAGATGATTATCGCTGCTTTGGTGTTAGGTGTGGTTGGCTCGGTGGTACTCATTGCAGGCCGTAACACTCGGTTTGAGCAAGTGACAGTATTTCATCAAGATCCAACGGTTAAAATTGCAACAACATCGAATCTACAACACGTTCAGTCGGTCAAAGATGCCATCGTTATTATAAAGAAGCATCCTTTAGGGCTTGGTGTCGGAACTACCAATGTTCCATCAACCTATGGGCCAAAAGGGCTTACGGTCGAAAACTATTTTCTTGATACCATGGTGGAAACGGGAATAATCGGAGGATTACTCTTTGTTACGATCTGCGTAATGCTCGTCTATGAACTATGGAAAGACCAAGACGATAACGTGGCAAAGGCGCTGCTGGCCGGACTTATTGGCGTTAGCATCGTAGCGATGCTACTACCCGCCTGGGAAGATGAAACGCTCAGCATGTTGCTATGGGGGCTTGCTGGAATTGTAATAAGCAAAAGGACTATTCCAAAACTCACAAAGAGTGCTACAGTGTAAATAAGAACAATTTAAAAACAAAACAAATGTCAAAAATATCGAAAAAAGTACTCATTCAATTTGCAGAATATATGGTAGCCGGAGGAGCGTGGTTTTGGAGTGGTTACTTTATTATTGTCTTAACAACTCCACATATTGGTCTCTGGTGGGCAAATCTACTTGGTAATAGTGTTGGGTTAAGCCTTAATTTCTTACTGCAGAGGGAATGGGTATTTAAGAATTCAAAAAAAAGAAGAATGACTGAAGTAAGCGCTAAATATGTGGCATTTACGGCTTTTAACTTTCTGCTGAATTATATAATTCTTCGCATCTTAATCCATTTTGGTATTAGGGTAGCCATAGGTCAGTTTATTGCAGCTGCATTTTTCACGGTTTGGAACTATTTCTTTTATAGGTTCTGGATTTTCAAAGAAACACCTAGCCAGGGGAGGATTCGTCATTATGTCTGATGAACCAAGCCAAGTAATTCGACCAACCAAAAAACAGCAAGAATTACTTACTTTTATCGATGGTTTTATCCAAGAGCATGGCTACAGCCCAAGCTATAGAGAGATAATGGCTGGCTGTAGGTACAATTCTGTTGCAACAGTAGCACTACATATCGGTAATCTCATTAAGCGCGGCCATCTAGAAAAAAGGGATAATTCTGCTCGATCTCTGGAAGTCGTTACCAAAGTGAGCGCAAAGCCTTTGGCGGTCAATGCGATTAAGGCCTCAGAGGAAAAATGGCTTATTGATCTTATCGAGGCGAAATTTAAAAACATTGAAGATTTTGCCAAGCCACCAAAAAAAGATCTAGATGGACTGTACGTTTTAGTAGGAGCACTGAGGGTGTTGGGTATCGATGGTGCGGCACAGGGTTTTTTGCCTAAACTTGCGATTTTGAAAGATAAACTTAAAAACGAATACGAATCATAGGAGGGATACATGAAAAAAGAACTAGTAACTGCAGGTTTGATAACGAGTGGTTTTTTGCATTACGCAAGCAGTAGTTCCTCTAGTGGAATTTCAAAGACGTCAGTGCTTGCGATTTATTTATTTACCCTACTCGTAGTGATTTTAATGTACGCAGCAGAGTGGCGTATTTTTGTAAAAGCAGGGCAAAGTGGATGGAAGTCGTTAGTGCCTATTTATAACGTTTATACGCAGTTTACTATCGCAGGCATGAGCGGATGGTGGGTGCTGGCACTCCTTGTACCCCTACTTGATATCTATGCCACCGTCCTGCTATCGCTTGGTACAGCTGAAAGGTTTGGTAAAGGCACTATTTTTGCGGTGCTCGGGCTTCTTTTATTTGCGCCAGTTGGATATATCTATTTGGGATTTGGAAAAACCAAATACCAAAAATAAACATATAATTACTTGATTTCAGTGATTTGCTGCACTTTTAGCGGCGATTTATTGACGACAAGGAGTTTTATCTCTATAATCAGCTTTCGTAATTCGGTGAAAAACTGACGTACCTTCCAACTTTATTCCGGGGTAGCTCAGCGGTAGAGCGGGTGGCTGTTAACCACTAGGTCGCTGGTTCGAATCCAGTCCCCGGAGCCAAGCATAAACACTATGACCATCTATGAAAGTAGATGGTCTTTTCTTTTTTTTTGTTAAAGAATATACTTATGCTTAGAACTAACTTAGTAACAATATAAATAGAAGGAACATATCTACGATGGGCAAGATATCTAACAGCACTAACAACAATAAAGGTTTCACACTCGTTGAAGTTCTACTACTAATAGTAGTACTCATTCTGGTAGGAGGACTCGGTTACTTAGGCTACAAACAAGTAAACAAGAAGTCTACGACTAGTAGTTCATCAAATACGGCTGCAACAACCACTAAAACTACTGCAGTTGATCCATACGCTGGATGGAAAACTGGTACATTAAAATATGAAAAAATATCCTTTAAATATCCGGCAGATTGGACCTTAACAGAAGAACATTCATCTCTTCAGGTTGATAATGCCGATACTACGTTGTTGACGAGTCCTTCAGGAAATGTCCTAACTTTACGAACCGGCATAATAGCAGGTGGTTCTCCTATGAAAACTTACGCTTCAGTGCCCATCACATTTTTAGGAAAACCAACCCAGCTACAAATTCAGGCTTCATCCGAAGAATTACTTGTTACTGGAACTCCAGATCAACCTACTCAGGCCGTAGTTTCAGGAGGCTCTATAACCGCAAAAAATATTACTCAAGTATGTAATGTGAATCAAGTATGTAAGACCGATAATTATTTTAGTTATAACAATGGACCTATAGATTCATCGAATAATAAACCTGTATATGAATCGGTTTCATCGATGGAAGCTAATCCTGACTTTAGTAAAGCTAAGCTCATCTTTGAGTCAATGCATTACTAGACATAGTTCGAAAATCCGACTCCAGCTCGAGCCAAGCATAAGCACTATGACCATCTATGAAAATAGATGGTCTTTTTTATTTTGCTGGAATATACTTATGCTATATAAATAGGTAAAAAAACAATGAGAGAATTACTTTTATCAAAAATTAGACTTAGCCAGTATCTAGTGGGGTTGTTTGTATTTTTTGCCTACTGGTTATTTTGTTACCACATGTAAGTTTTAGCAGCGGTGCGTTAACTCTCTTTTCGGTAAATTCATTTTTATACGGCTTCTATATTTCACCAATTTTGGGGGCTCAAAAAGGACGCATAGAGGAATTGCATAGAATAGTTCGAGCAGAGGCAAATGCAGTATTTGCCATGGCTATTTTAGTAGCAAAATTACCCGATAATTTTCGCCAAAAAATACATGTCATGCTTTTGGATTATCTTGACCACGCTATGCGACATCGGCGGCCTGCAGGTGGTGAAGAGAAATATGAAGCAATGATTTCCTATTGCCTTGAATACAAAGGAGCCCATCAAGAAGAGATTAATAAGTTGCTCGATAAATTAATTGCAAACCAACAAAATCGCACTAATTACGCAATGCAATTAAATAACGGAGTCTATAGCAATGAATGGATGATAATGTTTGTACTCTTTGCTGTAACACTATCGTTTATATTGTTGCTGAATACTGGTAGTGGATTTATCTACAAGATTCTTGCAGCACTTTTAAGTACAGGACTCACTATGCTGCTAATAATCTTAGCTAAGATGTCTACACTCACACATAAAAAAGCTAAAGCGATTTGGGATCCATATAAAAAATTGATAGATAGTAAATTCTACCGAATTGATTAATGTCAATATAAACTAAAAAATAATCAGTGTAGTTTCTTTATTTTAATAAAGATTTCATTTGCTTTGCTATGAAATTAGTGGCAAAACGAGAGTTCAATCTGTAGAGCACATTCATCAGTCTGGAGTCATTACCAGTAAAAATTTGTAGTTTATTTGCTTCCATTCCTTTTATGATTGTTTCAGCAGCAGCTTCTGGTGAGTTCATTGATTTACTCATTTTTTTCATGTCGTCACTAGAAATGGAAGGGGCTGAAACGTGAGAGTTTTCGGTAATTTTGGTATTGGTTGCTCCTGGAAAAATAACTGACACTCTGACGTTTGTATCAACGAGTTCGGCATAGAGTCCTTCAGACATAAGTTTTACAGCTGCTTTTGATGCTCCATAAATGCTTTGGCCAGGTACCGGAAGAAATCCTCCCATACTCGATATATTTGCAATGTGTGCTTCAGGTCGTTTTAGTAGAATTGGAAGAAATGACTTAGTCATGTAAAGCATCCCAAAAAAATTTATGTTCATGACTCTGTCGATTTCTGAATAGTTGAGATCCTGCACCCGCACAAAAGGCTGAATTACCCCAGCACAATTAATTAGTCCATCAATATCTCCGTATTCTTTCACGGACTGATTTGCAAAATGTTGTACCGCTTCCTTTTTAGTAATATCAAGCTCGTTGATATTGAGTGAATCATTATATTCAGATGCTCTTTGCTCAAGAAGCTTTAAATTATCAATTCTTACGTCGACAGCTACGACTTTAGCGCCTTTTTTCAGGAGAGCTAGTACTAGTGCTCCTCCAATTCCACCGCCTGCTCCTGTTACTACAAATTGTTTGTTTTTAACTTTCATACCCTTAGTATAGACTAGATTTTTCTTTTATGACTGTAGTAGCCATTAATCGTGCAGGAGTTTCGAATAAAGAATAAGAATTGTCGAAAAAGCTATTTCAAAGGCAACTTGGTATTCTATGAGGTAACCTTTTTGTGGCGTCACGTAAAGAGCACACATTACACCAGCAATAAATTCAATAATCCACAAATATATAAGGCTCTGATGATGTTTGTATTCTATGGCAATCATTCCGCTCAGAAGAAGCTGGGATGCGAAAAGAATACTGCCAAGTGTTGTATGAAGCGCATTAAAAAAAGCATTAATTGAATAGGGGGTAATGGCGAGGCTAATTAATAGCAAGGAAAAACCCCAGAAGAAAATTTTCAATAATTCGTTTTTATTCCCCACAACTTTTGCAGCTAAAATAAAGAAGACTGCCGGGCCGAGGAGTGACAGTAGATAAGGTAAGATTGTGACAGCATATATACCAAAATAGCTCACACCACAATTTGCCACTAATCCGTGGGGCTTTATCATGCAACAAATAAGTACTCCAGCCATGAAAAGAGATAGTGATAAATACAGATATTTATTTAGTTTTTTATACATTGCTTTTTAGTATACATAACTAGATTTTAATAGTATGTCCGATTTTCCTAAAACTTGTTACAATTACTGGACTATGGAAAAATTTGTACCAAAAAGTAGCAATAGTGAGTCATTTGAAGCTGGTCTGAACTTCGAACGTGAAGCTCTGAGTGAAATCGAAGCCATTGCTCGTGCTACTGGTAAAACTGTTGAAGAAGTTATTGAGCACAACAGGCAGAACAACCCAAATATTTAAGTCTCATTCAGTATGAGTCGCATCATGTTTGTGTCTACAAAGGTGAACCCATACTTTAGATAGAGGCCATGTGCGTCTTGTCTCTTACTTGAACTTGTTAGTTCAATTCTATCTGCTCCTCCACTAAGGGCTTGATCAATAATGTAGCGTAGCATGGTTCCTGCTATTCCTTTTCTTTGGTGTTCTCTAGCAACTGAAAAATCCTCGATTCGCGCCGTTTTGTGACCCAAAGATATATACGGATCGATGAGTGTTGTCATGGCTACCGCTTGATTTGCTAGCATTCCGAGGTAAAGGTGGGATGAGCTACTCTCACAAACGTTTTTGATTTCTTCAGGGTCGTGCTCAAAACTTTCTGTCAAATGTAGACTTGCAAGAAGGTCGTCATAGTTGTTTGCAAGCTGCGGATCATAAAACTGAGATTCAATTATTTGAAGGTTTTCCATTGATGAATAGTATGCTTTATTTGTTTAGATCTGCAAATAGGATTCTTTTTAATAAAATAATTCCTTTACAATGAAATCATGCCAATTCATAAAAATGTTTTTTCAGATAAAGAAGCTTGGGGAATCTATAGAATTGCAGCCTTTGGAGAAGCTATCGGATGGACACTTTTAATAGCTGCTCTTGGTGCTCAAAAATATCTAATGCATGGAAATAAGATCTTGGTACTTTTTGCAGGACAGATTCATGGGCTCCTCTTCTTTGCATATATTGCAGCAGTGCTTGGTACTTATGCTAGCCTGGGCTGGTCCTTTAAGAAAGCTTTTTTGATCGGACTTATGAGTGTGCCGCCCTACGGTACACTCATTGCTGAGATGCTCTTAAGTAAACTTAGAAAAATTAAGCATGAATCAATAAAGACGACGGTGAGAGTTTTTGCACTTATTCAAAATGACAAGAAATATTTATTCATTGAAAAAAATGAAGAAAATAGCTGGACCCTACCAGGTACCGTAGTCGGCAACCAGAACATCGAGAAAACAATGCAAAATTATTGCAGAAATTTTCTCAACCTTAAAACGGATAAAATTTTATTACAACATATACGTCGGCAACAGATTGAAAAAGAGCAATACCTTGATTTCTTTTTTAAAGTCGAAAACACAAAAGGTACTACATTGCTACAAACAATCGGTAAAAATAAATTATTTGAGAGTGTGAGATTTTTAAATTTGGATGATGAGGTGCTGAGCAAAAAATACAATTTCATTAAGAAATCTACTCATCTCTTCTTGTAGTGCGATATACTTTATTAGATATTATTTTTTGGGGAGGATACTACATGGAAAAAATTACTAGTAAATCTACTCGTATCGGGGTTGCTGGATTTGCACTGTTGGCAAGTGGTTGCAGCTTGACTCCTGAGCCAGCGGTTGCTCAACCAAAAGGTGTTTTTGTACCCGTATCATGCAAAAATCAAAAACTTTATAATTTAAATATTTCCAAACCCATAGCTCAAGAAGAGTACCAAAAATTAACTGACACAGACCACACTATTTATGCTATTGCCTGCCAAACTGCCAACATGATTGGAAAAAAGACGCTTCAGCTTTATTTCCATCATTCGAGCAACGTTATTTTTAAAAATAGTTCAGATTATGACAGCTATGATTTTATCTGGAGCAACACAAAGACGGGCACGTATGGAGATGTTACTTTTGCCGTAAAAAATAATGGAGAGCCTAATCTGAAAAAAATTACAAATGCTATGGTTGGAAGAGCTGCTGGGAAAAATCAAGAAGCAGTTTCGTTCGATAAGGAAAGTGGTTCCTGGGATATCCTATCTACTGGCAACATCGAAGGGCATAAATTACCACAAATTGAAACGCAAACACTTTTAAACAATCCTGATCAAAAAACAATGACTACACTTGCTCAAGAGAGTTTCGTAGCAGGTCTTATTGCACTAGGCCAGCCAGAATAAATTTTGACATTCGCACACTACAGTGATGTAATTAAATCCGCACTTTGACAGCTCGAGAGAGGAAAGAAATTGGGAATTGTAGCCCTCAGCTTATTCTTTTTCTACATTTTTCTGTTCTACATGATACAGGGAAGCGTCAGTAAAAGAACAGACGTTGTGTTGATAAAAGGGTATGACCCTAAATCACATGGTATATTTATTTTTATATCACTCGGATTTTTGCGTGGTGCCGAGCCAACACTTAGATATCATAATTCCTTCAGCCATGCTCCTGTTCGTTCACTAGGAATTATTCTGGTGGTTTTGGGATTCATTTTGAGTATTGAATCACAAAAAGCACTAGGAGCAAATTGGTTGGGAACTGTTGGTATCCGTAGTCACCACAGGTTAGTGAGCCGTGGGCCTTATCGGTTTGTACGGCATCCTATGTACACCGGTATAACGATTTCTCAAATTGGTATTGGACTTTTTTCTATGAATCTGTGGATGATTTTTGCCTGCTTATTTTTTACACTTTCTTTTATGGTTCGTGTTCCAAAAGAAGAGCAATTATTGTCTGAGTATTTCAAAGAAGAATTTGTCTTGTACCAGAAAGAAACAGGAATGTTTATTCCTCGCCTCTTGAGCCATCGTTGAAGAGTAAAAGCCCCTTGTGTTTTGTGCGAACGCACGCGACCAAGGGGCTTTCTCTTTTATTGTAAATAACGATAAATTATGTTAAAGTATTTATCATGAATAATAAAAAACCAAACGTTGAAGTCAAGAGACAACCGCGTCGCACTATATTAGAACGTCAGATAGAAGTAGCTAATTCCGCCATTGAAAGCGCTACTGAACTAGATGTCTCAGGCTTTGATAGAATTGTAGCAACGAAGCCTGCCATAGAAATTTTAGCGGATACCAACACTCACTTTGCATCTATTTATGGGAGAGGCGATGATCCTGTTAACACTTTACCGGAAGTCATTGCCCGACATACATTGGCACTGGAAGTAGTAACTATATTTAACGGTAAAACAGGACTCGTGCTTGGCATAAATGATTTGACCCAAGAATCTATCCAAAAAAGTGCAGAAGCTAAATTAGCTAAAGGTGAACCCTTGAGCCCACAAGAAACGGCCTACGTTCTAGGCAAGATAGCTGTAAAAGAATAGCAAGCACTTACCATGATATTTGAAAATTTTCGTGCTCGAAAACAAGATAATGCAACTCTTAAATTTGTTGCTGAATTTTTAGCTGAACAATTTGTAGCAATCCAAGGGTATCAAGCTATAAATGAATTATCTGAAGATGGCTTTGAGAAAAAGCTTCGCACCGCTGATATTATGGGCCAAGCTGAAATAATTCAGCGGTTAGCTAGATTTACGATCGAAACGTTTGAAGAAAAGTAATATATTCTTAAGGTTTAATTCAGCTATAATGGGCACTATAGCGTTATGACTAAAGCAAAACATTTACCAAAAATAATGGGCTCACTGTATGGAGTTGGTGCTGTTGCCCTTGCTATTTGGACTATAGGCCTTGCCTATAATTTACCAACACGGCATATCGTTAGACACTGGGCTCTGGCTTGGGTTGGATTTGATGTTTTAATTGGCTCTACAATGCTTATAACAGGTTTTTTTGCAGTGAGGCGAAGTGGATACATAATCCTGTCATCGAGTGCACTCGGAGGCCTTTTGATTACCGATGCCTGGTTTGATATCTTAATGTCTCGACCGGGTGTGGAATCGCATAAAGCAATTTTTTATGCAGTAGTTATCGAGCTTCCAATAGCTATTTTTTCATTCTTTATCGCACACTATGCGCTCAAGACTTTTTTCGTCGCAAAACAACAAGATTAGACATGCTTTTGTTTATATAAATACGTACGTGCTATAAATAACGGTAATGGCAGAGAAAATAAAAGAGAGTTTTTGTGGGCTCCCGATACCTGATACTGAGGAAGCGCTGCTAATTCAGATTGAACATAACTTTGATCGGCCGGGTGAGGCGCTCGGAACAGATTTACTTGCTTTTGCAATCCTACAAAGAGGAAAATATTTGAGCATGGCTATTCAGCGTGATATTGATCAATGGATGACGTCTATTGATGCGCGAATGCAATCTGTTGATACGGCACGAGAATTTACTGCTGGAATTGAAGCGGGCTATTCATTCATTATTGGAACGATATCCGCATTTCGCTATATCCGAGGTAACTATGCTAGCATCAAGGATTTTTTGAGGGAGGGGCCCGAGAGAGGCGATATACCTCTTCTTGGCCGAAAAGAGATAGATCGGATCTATAGTGTAGTAAGTGGTGACGCTATTGTTGATTATCCTGCCCATGGTGAATATGCTGAAACAAGCGCAGATATTGCATATCTTGATGCATGGGATTACGTGAATGAATCACTTGTACTTGAAGAAATGATTACACAAGAAAAAAGTAATATAGCGGGCATGCTTACCCATAATTATTCTGGTCAAGATGGACAGCCGCTCATTGAGGCACATTTGCGAGGTTTTGATCGCGGTTTGCAAAACTGTGTTGAGCTCTATTTGCAAGTTGCCGAAGAAAAGGTGATTGAAAAACTAGAGAAAATGTACGACTAGTCACATAAATCAGTTGATTGCTCTATAATAAGCACTAGCGGATATATCATATGTATAAAATAAATAAACGACGACGTCATGGGTATAAAATTGTAGCCGTAGTTTTTGTTGTTATTCCTTTGATTGCACTGATTGTCGGAGGTATGTGGTATCTGGTGCTTAAAAATAATAAAACAACTATCAGTAATTTCACCCAGGCAAATGGGGAAGTTGCAACGGTAGAGGAAGCCACTCATTCTTTCTCTACTGAGAGTTTTTCAGTATCTCTATTGAGTACGTGGGTATTTGTCGGAAAAATGAACCCTGCTGCCGACCAAACGTATTACGAATATCAAGATAAGAATCCAAAAGAGAGCAATCGATTGCTTGAGATTTATGTAGACAATTACCCTACAAATTTTTCTGTAAATAGAATACTTCCAGTGCAGGTAGAGAATAATAAGTTACTTCCATCAGATAATGTGTCTGACGATTGTTCGACATTTGGTGGCATACCAGTGAATGCATCTGCGTCTGGCTTATGGGTAGCAAAATGGCAGGGAATTTCATTTAATTGCTCGGTCAATCAGCCACGTAACTACGTTGCTGCCGCGACCGTAACAAGTGGTATTGGGATACCACTTCAGGGAATAAAGTCAGGCAAGCACACCTATATGTTTGTTTATATTGATCAAAATGCGGCATCAAACTACACTCTTTTTGGGCCAATCCTTAAATCATTTCAAGCTCTTTAAAAAAGGCGTATACTAAAGGTATTAATAATTTGTGCTTATTTTGTAATGATGGAATCACGTGAGAATCGTGAGCTGTGCCGCAACTGTGAATTCAATATATTTGAAAAGTCAGATACATCGCAAAATAAGTGTGGTAAATGATCTCGGGCAAGATCTTTCTCTTACTTTTTTGTAGTTGATAGACTCTTAGCTCGTGGGAGTCTTTTTTAATGCTTAAGACAACGGAACGGTTGCTAACTTTTTCAGATCCAGCACTCGCAAGTATTGAGCGATTGAGATGTGACATGCGAGAAAATGGTACTATTCGCCCTGAAATATGGCAGCGTGTTATAGATGAAGAAATGAGTCTTATTGCGGAAGGCCTAAGAGGTGACGTCACTACCTCGTTTGATTTTACTTACTCAGAAAATGCACTTCGCGCAGCAGACGGTGAATCGTTTATGTCTATTGCACAAAAAGGTGTGGATTATTTTTATGAAAAATCCAGACAAGACGATCGGTATGAATTTGCATACAAAAGGGCATGCCATGAATACGCCGAAGCACTCCTCGCTGAACGCTTAGCAAGCGGCGAGATTAAGGCACAAACAATCCTAACGGTATCACCTTATCCTCAAGAAGCGGCGGATACATATGGTACTGCGTTCATTCAGTCTCTAGGATATCATCCTAAGAGAAAAGCAGCACTAGTGAGAGCAATCGAGAAAACTAGCAGTGGAGTACGTATGCATAGCCGTATCATTGAGGGCTCTGATTTACAGCGCTGGAATACTATTTGCTTTAATGAAAAAGTTTCGACAACAGATGATGCGCTGGCTCATCAGCTGTACTATAACGAACCTGCCTCGA
>Ga0208381_1000434_pt1 | contig 14719 bp, 12 predicted proteins | sample CryBogCBE13Jul09_FD_184572 | JGI IMG/M metagenome (GOLD analysis project Ga0208381, IMG submission 184572) | Freshwater microbial communities from Crystal Bog, Wisconsin, USA - CBE13Jul09 (SPAdes) (version 2) | ecosystem: Environmental > Aquatic > Freshwater > Lake | place: Crystal Bog...
ACACATTATCCATAGCAAGTACTTCCTCTAAACCTTCATAATATACATCTCCACTATAACCTTCGGCACCAATAATATTGACAATGGCAGATGGTAAAATTTCAGCTGGGTTGCCTAATGGAAAATTTAATAAGATCCTCAAAATCATATCGTATTGGCTACTGTAATTGGCTTCAATTGTATGGTGACCACTATTATGAACACGAGGTGCCGCTTCATTTACCCAAACATCACCCGCGTCATCAATAAATAATTCAATAGCAAAAAGTCCAGGACTCTTTAAGCCATTTACTACTTTACGAGCAATCGCCTGTGCTTTCCATAATTGTTTTTCTTCCAATTTAGCGGGGCTTAATTGGTAATCTAATAAATTATATACAGGATCAAAAACCATTTCAGCAGGAGGGTAAATGATAGTTTTACCATTTGCATCCATTGCAACTATTAAAGCAATCTCTTTACTGATTTTAATTTTCTTTTCTAAAACAGATGGGGCATCAAAGCCAAGTGCAATATCAGTTTCCGCATTAAGTACCTGAACCCCTTTCCCGTCATAACCACCTTCGCCTAATTTATGTACTGCAGGCAAAAAGTCAATATATTTTGAAAGCTCCGTTTTGTTTTGTGTGATATGAAATGCCGATGTAGGTATTTCATTGTCTAGATAAAATTGCTTTTGTAAAATCTTATTTTTTATAATTCTAATCGCAGCAGGAGTAGGATATACTTTAACGCCTTCTTCTTCTAACTTTTCTAATGCATCCACATTCACTGCTTCAATTTCAATAGTTAATGCATCTAGGTTTTTACCAAAATTATAAACCGTATCAAAGTCATTAATGTTTCCTAAAGTAAAATGGTGGCATAAATGAGCCGCTGGGCAATGGGCATCATTTTCTAAAACATAAGTAGATACATCATAGTTAGCAGCTGCTTGCAACAACATTCTACCTAATTGACCGCCTCCTAAAATACCTACTTTCATAAGTTCCTATTTATTTTGTCAAAGATAAGGCGAAAACCGACTAAATTTGTCTTGAATAATCTAAAGAATCAATCTAACAATATGCAAGCTCCTGTAATTATTTCGGTGAAAGACTTGGTTAAAACCTACGGTGATTTTGAAGCTGTCAAGGGAATTAGCTTTGATGTGTATGAGGGAGAAATTTTTGGTCTATTGGGACCCAATGGTGCTGGTAAATCAACCACGCTTGAGATCATTGAAACATTGAGAGAAAAAACAAGTGGAGAGATTATGGTGGATGGATTAAATTTAGATGATGCCCCTGGAGAGATTAAGAAAATTATTGGAGTACAATTACAAACTTCTGGCTTTTATCCAAATCTTAATTTAACCGAGCTTATTCATTTATTTGTAGGTTTATACCAAAGCGATGTAGACCCAACTACACTCTTGAAAAAAGTTAATTTAGAGGATAAAGCAAAATCGAAATACAAAGAAATGAGTGGAGGACAAAAGCAAAGATTTTCCATTGCAACCACCCTCATTAATAAACCAAAGATTATCTTTTTAGATGAGCCAACTACAGGGTTGGATCCTCAGGCAAGAAGAAATTTGTGGGATCTAATTAAAGAGATTAGAGATAATGGAACTACCGTTATTATTACCACACACTATATGGATGAGGCCGAGATTTTATGTGATCGAGTGGCGATTGTGGACAGTGGTAAAATTGTAGCAATCAATACCCCTAATACTTTAATTGACAATTTAGTGGCAACTGGATTTGAAAAAGAAAAAGAAGTTAAAAAAGCCAACCTGGAAGATGTGTTTATTAATCTTACAGGAAAAGAGTGGAGAGCAGACTAAGTAAAAGCATAAAAAAATATCATCAAATTATTCATCAAACTAATCGTATAAAAAAATGACACAGGACCCTCGTTACCCAATTGGAAAGTATCAATCATTACCATACAGCGAAGCCACTAAAAATCAATGGATTCAAGACTTAAGAATTGCGCCTGCTGATTTAGAGCATATACTTTTAAATTTAGATAAAGCACAATTAGATACTCCATATCGCGAGGGTGGATGGACTGTGAATCAAGTGGTTCATCATTTAGCGGATAGTCATATGAATGCTTTTATTCGTTTTAAATTGGCCTTGACTGAGGATGTTCCTACCATCAAACCATATGATGAAAATGCTTGGGTATTGACTGCGGATGTTGCTGAAACTCCTTTAAATTATTCAGTGACTTTATTGCATGCTTTGCATGAGCGTTGGGCTAATTTATTTGCAAGTTTAACGGAGGCGCAATGGCAAAGAAAATTATTTCATCCTGTACGTAATGCAGAAGTAAGTGTTTGGGATATGTTTGCTATTTATGCATGGCATGGCAAGCACCATATTGCACATATTAAAGCGTTGAGAGATCAAAAGGGTTGGTAAAACTTCGGTCTACCTCGGCTACTAAAAATACACTGCCAATCACCAATATTAAATCTTGGGGGTTGGCATTTTTATTGGCTGTAGCAATCGCCATATTTACATTTTCATATTGCTTACCAATTCTTTGTAATGCATTTCCTTTTTCGGCCAATTCATTTGCGGGTAAAGCTCTTGGAATATGCGATTGCGTATAATAATAAGCAGCTTCTGTAGGCAATAAATTTAAAACCGCATCAATATCTTTATCTCTAACCATACCCGTTACAATATGCAAATGGTTATAATGTATGCCTGCTAATTGATCTAACAAAGCAATGATGCCGGGTTCATTATGTGCAACATCCAAAACTAGTTTAGGACTATCTTGAATACATTCCCAACGACCCATTAAACCCGTATTTTTTTTCACATGCGCAAGTGCCTTAGCTACTTTTGGTGCAGTTAATTTCCAACCCATGGTGGATAATATTTGTGCAGCAGCTAGTACACCTTTTAAATTTTTGTTTTGGTATTTGCCAGGTAAGTCACATTCAATCGTAAATGTTTTTGAAAACAAAGGCGCGTCTAATAAATGAATAAGGGGTTGGGTAAATTCAAAAAGAGAGGTCTTCCAATTGTTTTGGAATGTATTAAATGCAATAAAATCTTCGGCAAAGTAAATAGGTGCATTTAAGGCATTTGCTTTTTCTTCAAAAACATTTTTAGTTTCATTTACTACTTCACTAATTACAACGGGGGTTTCTGATTTAATAATCCCCGCTTTCTCCGCAGCAATTTCGGGAAGGGTATTGCCAAGTATTGCCATATGATCCCATCCAATATTGGTGATAACGCAAAGTTCAGGATTTATAACATTGGTGCTATCTAATCGTCCTCCAAGTCCTGTTTCAATAATGGCGATATCGCATTTTTGTTGTGCAAAATATTCAAATGCCATTCCAACCGTAATTTCAAAAAAGGAAGGTTCAATTTCATCAATCAATGGTTTTACTTTGTTGGTAAAATCGGTGACGAAACTTTGTGAACACATTTCACCATTTACTTTTATGCGCTCTCTAAAATCATATAAATGCGGTGAAGTATAAAGGCCTGTTGTATATCCTGCTTCCTGAAAAATACTTGCCAACATATGACTAGTAGAACCTTTGCCATTAGTACCTGCAACATGAATGGTTTTAAATTTATTTTGTGGGTTCCCTAAAAATGAACAAATCGCATTGGTATTATTTAAATCATTTTTTATGGCAGCCGCACCAATCTTACTAAACATGGGTAAGCGACTATACAAATAGTCAATAGTATCTTGATAGGCCATAGCGACAATAAACTTAAAGGATTGAACTAATTATTGAACTTCAAATTTGAATTTCACAGTTACGATTGAACTATGATCTGATACATTAAAATTGATCTTGGTTAAATATTCTGTGATAGCTCTTTTGTATTTAGCATCATTGGATGAAGATCCTTTTACAATTTGTATAAATCGTCCAGTACCAGCAGGGCTTACTTCAATTTCAGCATAAATAGTGGCAGCTTCCACATCACCATTAAATGAATATACTTTAGTTACATGGCGATCGCCTTTGGTTACAAAAGGGCCACCTGTTCCTGTATAAGATTTTCCATTAATGCTTCCATTAGCTACTCCTTGATCACCATGCCCACCCGCAATACCTTGGTCTTTCACATTATTATAGCTATCCTGATTATTTCCACCTTTACCATTACCACTTGCATATTTACCAAAAACTGCTTTAGGTTTTGGCGCAACAGGCACTGGTAAAGTTTTAGCATGCTTGGTTACTTTCTTTGCATTTACGGCCTCATCATTAGGATCGTTTGAATTGATATTAGTCTTAACCGTATTGTTATCTGAATGAACACTTGCTTTTTTTGGAGCACCCACTTCAGGGGCTGGCGCTTCCTTACTTAAAGGTGGTGTATCACCCAAACCAGTTTCGCTATTGCCTAAATTCACCTCCATATAAGTTGGTTGAGGCGGCGTAATAATGGGAGGGGTTTGGTTCCATTGCAAAACAACAAACAACAAACTAAGTATTACACATATAATAGTAGTGTAAATACTTGCTTTTAAATTCTTTTGTTGTTCAAAGTTGAGTTGCATACAATAAAATTAATGTAAAAATACATCATAACCCAATCTACAAAGTGTTCCTAAGATAACCACTAAAAATACGGTTCTAATAAATCCATTCCCTTTCATGATCGCTAATCTTGATCCTATAATACCACCTAAGGCATTGCAAATGGCCATAGGGATAGCAATATGCCAAAGGATGGCCCCTTTAAAACCAAATAATATGATAGAACCCATATTGGTAGCCAGATTCACCACTTTGGCATGGGCATTGGCTTGCAAAAAATCAAAGCCTAACCAACTAATAAAAGCAAGCACTAAAAGACTACCTGCACCTGGTCCAATAAAACCATCATAAAATCCTAAAGCCAAACAAATAAGGGCTCCTTTGTACCATGGAAATGCTAAGGTTTCATTATTGGTTTCACGACCAAAATCCTTTTTGGTAAAGGTGTAAATGGCAATGATTACAAGTACAATTAATATGACGGGCTTCATAAACTGATTACTCACTTTGGTTAAACAAAGAGAACCTGTAAATGAAGCAGTAAAAGCAATGGATGTAAATAATATTAATCTTGCGAATGGAATTTTTACCTTTTTCAAAAAAGTGCGGGCAGCAAAAAAAGTGCCTGTGAAAGAAGGAATTTTTAAGGAGCCTATGACCTGTGCAACTGAATTATTATTGAGTAAAATTAAACCTGCTGGTGTTTGAATTAATCCACCACCTCCTACAATAGCATCTACTAAGCCTGCAAAAAAAGAAATAATACAAAGCAATATAATCGTGACTGTCATTTAAGTTATGCTTGTTTTAAAATGGGTTTTACTGGCGTGGGCCAAGTATTAATTACAATACCTGTGATAATGATTAACCCGCTAATTAATTGTGCATTATTAAAACTTTCATTCAAAAATAATACAGCTTCAAAGGAACTAAGGATGGGCCCCAATGTTAAAAATAAAGAAGCTTTCCCAGCGCCAATTCTTTGAATGGCGTTGCTCCAAATTAAATAGGAGATAGTAGAGTTGCCAATACCAATATATAAAACCACCCACAATAAATGAGTATTGTAAATTACAGGTTGAATATATTTCATTTCATACAATGCACCTGGTAGCAATAGTACTGCTCCAATAATAAACAAACACAATAAAAAACTATTGTTGGAAATGCCAGCGGGTTTCTTTTTTACAAACACATTGTAGGACCCAAAACAAAATCCTGCTGCAATCATCCATAAATCTCCTTTGCCAAAATGAAAACTCAATAAATTATGAATATCTCCTTTTGTCAATAAATAAAGTGTGCCAATGATGCATAGTAATATCCCCGAAATATTTTTCCAGTGTAGTTTTTCATTCACTAACCAAGCCCCTAAAAGTGCTGCTACTATTGGGTTTACTGTTGAACCAAACAAGGCCATGTTAATTGCAGTTGCATAATGACCTGCTGAATAAATTAAAGTATTGTAAATAGTGAAGCCCACTAAGCCCATTAAAAAAAAGTACAATTTATTTTCCTTGAAAATGGGCCACTCGGCTTTTAAATTTTTATAAGCAAATGGAGACATACAAATAATGGCAGTTGTCCATCTAAACAACGCAATACTCATGGGGCCTGCCAAATGGATAGCATACCTAGATACTATAAAATTACCCGACCAAATAATAGTGGAGCTAATAGCAAGTAAGGCACCTATTTGATTGTTCCTTCTCAATGGTGCGCAAAGTTTTGTGTAAAGTCTCCTTTGATTCTTTCAATAGGAGGGTTAAAGTATCCAAATTTTAAATCAGGAAATTCTTCTTGAATTAATTCCATCATTTGTTTGATACCCATAATTTCACCCATTTCTGTAAATCCAATTTTTCCTAAATACCAATCCGGATCAATATTAAAGTTTCTCCACTGAATCATTTTTAATCCTGTGTCTTTAATTAATTTTCTTAATGCCTCATATTCCTCAACACTATCCGTCATTCCAGGGAAAACAAAATAATTAATGCTTGTCCATTTGCCTGCTTCAGACATTACGCGGATGCTTTCTTTAATATCTGCAAATGTGTAATTATTAGGACGGTAATAAGCATTGTAGATATTTTCACGCGCCGAGTTCATACTCACACGAATACTATCCAATCCAACAGCAGCTAATTCTGCAACCGCTTTTGGATTAGATCCATTGGTATTAATATTGATACTTCCTTTATCGGTATGTTTTCTTATTTCAATAATCGCTTCTTTGATGGTCTCCCACATTAATAAAGGTTCACCCTCACAACCTTGTCCAAAACTTACAATTGGGAAAGGCGCACCCATTAAATGCGGAACAGTGTATTCAACTACTTCAGCAGCCGTTGGTTTAAATGTTAAACGATCCTGTGTTGAAATAATTTCTTCCTCCTGTGGTTGAAACGAAATACAACCTATGCAATTGGCATTACAAGCTGGAGAAATAGGAATTGGACATTCCCAACGACCCATCGCTAAATTACGCGCGGCAGGACAGGTATAGGTTTGACAACAATTTTCCATCAAATGTTTTACCAATCTATTTTGACTATATAAGGAAAGTAATTTTTGCGTTCCATTGTCAATAATTTCTTGATCATATCCTTCACAATCCTGTCTAATGTCTTGTTCAATGCGTACGGCTGGTACATAATTTTTACCATCCAACCACCCTACGGCAGTGTAACAAAACAAGGGTAATGTGGGTGCATCGGCATCCAATGTTTCATAAGCAGATACATATAAGCCTGTATGTGCTGGAGGAATAAATGCAGCCACAGCCCAACCTAATTCACATAAGCGCATTTCCCCTGTTTCAACATCAATTCCAATGCCACGACGGCCAGGTAATTCGTATAAATTTCCACCCTCAGGTAGTTCAATCCAATCTTCTACCGGAATTGGATAGGCATCCCAACCAGCACGACCCACCGTATATAAGCTGGTGTCTTCAAAAATTTGGCCTTCGCCATCGGAGTATAATAAATAGGGTGATGTTGATAATGACATGGTATAAATTAAGATGCGTTATTAGATGTTAATGGGTTGGCAATAGCTATTTGTTCGGCACAAAAACTATTGAATTCTGTAGTGATAGCCTCCGTTACAGGCTCATTGATATCCTTTTGGATAAGTTTGTTATTCTTAAAATCAATGGTAATAACGTCGTCTTTGATGAGGGCATTTTGGATCATTGCCCATGGAAATTGCTTTTTAGGAAAGGTATTTATCACAATTCCAGCTGGATCAAACGCGATTTCGTAAGGGAATTTGACCTGGCGTTCAAATAATGCGCCTATTAAGTAAATTCCTGATATGATAAGGGCTTTTGGCATTAAAAACCAGCCCCAACTAGCAAAAAGAAGGCCTAATCGGTAGTAAGGTACACCCCCTTGCTTTTTTTGGTATAAGCAAAAAATTAGCCAACAAATCACCGAAGTCATTATGGCGATAATCAATGCTGGTTTAGCGTACAGGCCTTTGTAGATTCCAAAAGAGAATCCCAAAATGCTCAATAAATACATGAATTGGCTTACTCGATCCACCTTCTTAAAATCGGGGGTTTTGCAAACAATGATGTAGTCAAATATGCGCATAAAATGTATTTATGAGATAGGTAAATTTTGGTGCAATTTAAGCCCATTTGTTTAACTTTGCGTCATGAAGAAAACGCATATTATTTTATTGGTACTTATTGCAGCTGCAATTGTAGTATTAATTAGTTACACAGGCGATTTAAGCAGTTATGAAACAATTGGTTCTGCTAAGCAAAAGCAGGGCAAATTTTTGAATTTAATTGTAAAAATGGATAAGTCCATACCTGTGCAATATGATCCAGTGAAGGATCCTAATTTATTAAAGTTTGCGGTGCAGGATAGTTTAGGTGGAAAAATTAGTGTGGTTTACCATAATACCATGCCAACAGATATGGAAAAATCAGAGCGATTGGTATTAAAAGGAAAAGTACAAGGTGATGTTTTTGAATGTTCTGCTATTGTTTTAAAATGTCCATCTAAATACAAGGACAACGCAGAAGCTAACAAAAATCAACCTGTTGCCATTGCCAACTAATTTGGGGCTGTAAATTTTAAATTATTTCAAATTATTCGATGAATACATCAACAAATGCGGCAGCAGTGCAATTTATAGGAGAACATTTATTGCCTGGGCAGTTGGGCTATTTCTTAACAATACTTTCTTTAGTGGCTTCATTGGTAGCCACTTTTTCATTTGCGAAAGCTTTTTATGCAAAAGAGTTAGATAGCCAAAACGAATGGAAAAAATTAGCCAATATTGCATTCATTATTGAATCTGTTGCTGTTTTTACCTGTTTTATTATTTTGTTTTATGTGATTTCAAATCACTTATTTGAATACAAGTATTCTTACATGCATAGTGATAAACATATGCCTGCACAGTATTTGTTAAGTTGTTTTTGGGAAGGACAAGAGGGTAGCTTTTTATTATGGAGTTTTTGGCATTGTGTGTTAGGTTTGTTAGTAATGAATCGTTCTGACAAATGGAAACAAGATTCGTTTGGGGTACTGATGGTATTGAGTTTTGTTCAATTCTGTTTGGCTACGATGGTGGTGGGATTGTATGTTTTTGGACATAAAATTGGTAGCAGTCCTTTTAGTTTATTAAGAGATGAAATGCCTTGGCCAATTCTTTCTCGTCCCGATTATTTACAATTATTAAAAGACGGAACAGGATTAAATACTTTATTGCAAAACTATTGGATGGTGATTCATCCACCAATCTTATTCTTAGGATTTGCATCCACTAGTATTCCATTTGGATTTGCTGTAGTGGGATTATTAAAGAAAGATAATAAGTGGATGGTGAATGCATTACCATGGGCTACTTTTTCGGCTGGTATTTTAGGTTTGGGCATTATGATGGGTGCAGCATGGGCTTATGAGAGTTTAACTTTTGGTGGTTATTGGGCATGGGATCCTGTAGAGAATGCATCGCTTGTTCCATGGTTAGCATTGGTTGCAGCAATTCATACTGCCATGATTTATCGTAAAACAGAAACTGGTTTACGTATAACTTATTTATTTTTCGGACTCAGCTTTTTACTAGTAGTGTATTCTACTTTTTTAACAAGAAGTGGAATATTAGGAGATACTTCGGTACATGCTTTCACTGATCTTGGAATGAATGGACAATTATTGTCATTTTTATCTGTATTTGTAATTCCGTTTTTTGTGTTGTTTTTTGCTAGATTCAAGTTCATGGCAGATCCTGCTAAAGAAGATGCAGTGGACAGCAGAGAGTTTTGGATGTTGGTGGGTTCATTGGTTTTATTTTTATCTGCAGTGGTAATTATTTCAATTACTTCTATTCCAGTGTATAATAAAATATTTGGAACTAAAATTGCACCACCGGAGGATCCTGCATTTGCGCACAATCAGGTACAAGTTTTTGTGGCAATCATTATTGGCGTATTGTCTGCCATTGGACAATTCTTAAAATACAAAGGAGGATCTGAGAAAGGTAGTTTTTTAAAGAGCATTAGTAGTTCATTAATTATTACAGCCATTATAAGTGCGATCATCTTTGCATTTGTAGGTATTGCCTTTAAAGAAAAAGGTGTTGGATTTTTAGCTGCTTTATTTATTGCAACTGTTACTTCGGTTTTTGCAATTGTTGCCAATGCACATTATTGGATTGTGATTTTAAAATGGAAATTAAAATCAGCAGGTGCTAGCATTGGGCATATTGGTTTTGGTATGGTTTTGTTAGGCATCTTATTATCGTCTTCAAATAAAGCAGTTTTAAGCTGGAACACCACTGGCATTAATGTGATTCAAAAAGATCCTAATGGTAAGAGCCCTGCAGGAAACCCAATGGAAAATATCACATTATTTGAAACCATCCCAACTGATATGGGTAAATACATGGTGACTTATTTAAGAGACACGGTTGATAATTTGGGTAAGAAATTCTTCGAATTAAAGTTTGCTGAAAAGGGAGCTAATAAAACAATTAAAGACTCTTTTTATCTGTATCCAGATGTATTAAAAAACAATAAAGGGATGGAAGGTTTCTCAGCAAATCCTTCTTCAAAGCATTATTGGAACAAAGACATTTTTGTTTATGTAACTTCTTTTCAGGATCATTCCAAAGAAGATACGGTTCAGTTTAAGCCACATCAAATTAAAATAGGGGACTCTGTTTTTTATAGCAATGGATATGTAAAATTGGAAAAAGTGTTAGTGAATCCTAATCCAAATAGAGCACCTAATGTGAATGAATTGGTTTTACAAATGTCAGTGCATAGTGTTACTGGTCTTGCCTATGAAGCAAAGCCTGCTATTAGATTAGAGGGAATGAATATGACCATGATTCCAGATACGATTAGGGCACAAAATTTAATTTTGAACTTTAACAATGTAGTGGATCAGACCAAAGGCATTTTACAAATTGGAATGAAAGAGTCTTCCTCACTTTCTAATTTGATTACTTTAAAAGTGTATGAGTTTCCTTTTATCAATGTGTTGTGGATTGGAGTTATAGTGATGACTTTTGGTTTTATGGTAAGCACTTGGGCAAGGGTTAAAGCGTTAAAGTCAAGATAATTTTACCGTAATTTTTATTTGTAAAAGGTTACTTTTTATAAATTAGGGTATCAATTCATAGCCAAGGCTATTAAAAATGATAAAAATAGTTAAGTACATATTGCCATTATTATTGCTTGCAGTTTATTCCAATAAATTAACTGCACAAAAAGGAGCATATGACACCCTGCGTGTAGAGGCTTTTATTACACCAGAGGGAGATACTATTCCAAGTGCTTGGTTACCAACTGTGGAAGTAAAATCAATCATGACTGCTCAGGCTAAAAAACAATGGCAGGAGTGGACCAGGCTTCGAAATGCGGTTTATGTAACTTATCCATATGCATTAAGGGCTAGTATGGTTATTAATGATGTAAATAGCCAATTAAGAAATGTTACTGATGAAAAGAAGAGAAAGGAAATTATTAAGCTAAGAGAAAAAGATTTAAAGCGTGATTTTGGAGATAAAGTCACCAATCTTTCTATATATCAGGGTAAGGTCCTTATGAAATTAATTAAGAGAGAGACAGGAAATAACTGTTATGATTTAATTAAAGAATATAAGGGTGGTTTTAATGCTGGATTTTGGCAAACCGTTGCCTATTTATTTAGTAGTAGCTTAAAGCAACAATATGATCCAAAAGGGGAGGATCAACAAATTGAACAATTTGTTTTAGAAGTTCGCAAACTATACGGTTTAAGAAGTTAGTTTTTTGGGGTAGGTTTTTGTACCTTTACCCAATAGTTACTACCATTATGAGTGAAGAAAAAAGTCTGAATTTTATTGAAGAAATTATTTCCGAGGATCTTGCCTCAGGAAAGTACGCGTCTATCTTAACCAGGTTCCCTCCAGAGCCAAATGGTTATTTACATATTGGGCATGCAAAAAGCATTTGTTTGAATTTTGGTTTAGCAAAAAACTTTGGTGGAAAAACCAATTTACGTTTTGATGATACCAATCCAGCCAAAGAAGATATTGAATATGTAGATAGTATTAAAGAGGATGTAAAGTGGCTGGGATTTGAATGGGCAAAAGAATGTTATGCATCTGATTATTTTGATCAATTGTATGCATTTGCCGTTCAATTAATTGAGAAAGGTTTGGCCTATGTTGATGATAGTACTGCCGAAGAAATTGCGCAACAAAAAGGAACACCAACAGTGCCTGGTACAGGAAATGCATTTAGAAATAGAAGCGTTGAAGAAAATTTGGAATTATTTGCAGGTATGAAAGCAGGCAAATATGCAGATGGAGAAAAAGTGTTGAGAGCAAAAATAGATTTAGCGAGTCCTAATATGCATATGCGTGATCCTTTATTGTATCGTATAAAGCGCGCGCATCATCATCGTACAGGGGATGCTTGGTGCATTTATCCAATGTATGATTTTGCACACGGTCAAAGTGATTCGATTGAAAATATTACACACTCTATTTGTACTTTGGAATTTATTCCACATCGTGCATTGTATGATTGGTGTATTGAACAATTAGGAATTTATCCTTCACATCAATATGAGTTTGCGCGTTTAAACATGACCTATACGGTGATGAGTAAGCGTAAATTATTGCAATTGGTAGAGGAAGGATTTGTTGAAAGTTGGGATGATCCTCGTATGCCAACCATTAGTGGTATGCGTCGTAGAGGATATACGCCAGAGAGTATTAGAGATTTTTGTGAAAGAATTGGTATTGCTAAAAGAGAGAATATTATTGATTTTAGTTTGTTGGAATTTTGTGTAAGAGAGCATTTGAATAAAGTGGCTATGCGTCGCATGGTGGTGACGAACCCAATTAAATTAGTGATTTCGAATTTTGATAAAGGAGAAGAAATTTTACATTCCGAAAATAATCCAGAGGATCCAAATGGAGGAACACGTGAAGTGCCATTTAGCAATGAACTTTGGATAGAGCATGAGGACTTTATGGAAGAGCCAACTAAAAAATATTTTAGATTAGGGCCAGGTTTGTCAGTAAGGTTAAAGAGTGCATACATTGTTACCTGCGAAAGTTTTGAAAAAGATGCAGCGGGGAATATTACAACTGTTTATGCTTCTTACAATCCTCAAAGTAAATCTGGACAAGATACAAGTGGCATTCATGTTAAAGGGACCTTACATTGGGTAAGTGCAAAACATGCCGTGCCTGTATTATTAAATGAGTATGATCGTTTATTTAATGTAGAAGATTTGTCAAGTGCCGACGGTGATTTTAAAGATTATATCAATCCAGCTTCCTTAAATATTGTGAATGCTTATGCTGAGCCTGCATTGGCAATGGATCCATTAGATGTTCGTTTTCAGTTTTTAAGAAAAGGATATTTCTATCAGGATACAAAAAGCACCAAGGATAAATTGATTTTTAATCGTACGGTAGGCTTGAAAGATGCTTGGGCAAAGGAACAAAAAAAATAGATTTACTTTAAAAGAGTAATATCAAAAAGGAAACTATGTTAAATCTAGAAACATTTAAAGCCAATTGGGATAAACAGTTTCCGGATATTAATTTGCATAAAACACATTTTGTTGTAGCAGTAAGTGGTGGAGTGGACAGTGTGGTGCTTACGCATTTATTGCATGCATTAAAAGCGTCATGCACTATTGCACATGTCAATTTTCAATTAAGAGGAGCGGAGAGTGTGCGAGATGAAAATTTTGTACGTGACTTTGCTGTTCAATTAACAATACCTATTGAAGTTCATGCCTGCGAAACTGCAAAATATGCAGAGACCTATAAAATGGGTATTCAGCAAGCTGCACGTGAAATTAGGTATGCTTGGTTTGGTGCATTAACCGACAGCATTTCAAAAAATAAACAAGCGCAAGTTGTATTATTAACTGCACATCATGCGGACGATCAGGTAGAGACCGTATTAATGCAATTGTTTAGAGGCACAGGTATTCATGGTCTAACAGGTATACCCGCGCGAAGAAATGATGTCTTAAATATTGCAAGGCCCTTACTTATTTTTACAAAGGATGAAATAAAAGCCTATGCTGCTACAAATGGTCTTTCCTTTGTTGAGGATAGTAGTAATGAAAAGAATGATTATACTAGGAATTTAATTCGCAATCAATTACTACCGCTGGTGGCTACTATTTATCCAATGGTGCAGGAAAATATTTTGTCTACATCCCAGAGATTAAAAGAAGCAGAAGAAATTGTGCTTCAAACGGTGGAAGCTTTTTGGAAAAAAGGTTTCCAATACAAAAAAGGAATTTCATCCATCCCCATTGCATATTGGCAAAAGGTAAAAGGCAATGCTACTTATACCTGGGGTTTGATTAAACAATACGGATTTAAGCCACAGCAAATTGAAGAAGTTTATAAAATAGTAGAAGCAAACAAAGGTGCTTTCATTGCATCCTCCACGCATAAATTTATTAATTGGGAAGGGTATATTCAAATAGTAAGCAATACGCATGATAAAGAATATCTCACCATTTCAGAAACTGTTATATCCGATAATGAAATAGTAAATTTAAAATTCGGGGCATTGAAATTTGAATTACTAAATAACAATGAAGATTTAGTAATTGAAAAGGATACTCAATTTGCGTATTTAGATGCCGCTAAAATTGAGTGGCCAATACTATATCGTAGCTGGGAATCCACGGATTATTTTTATCC
>Ga0208381_1000437_pt1 | contig 14660 bp, 14 predicted proteins | sample CryBogCBE13Jul09_FD_184572 | JGI IMG/M metagenome (GOLD analysis project Ga0208381, IMG submission 184572) | Freshwater microbial communities from Crystal Bog, Wisconsin, USA - CBE13Jul09 (SPAdes) (version 2) | ecosystem: Environmental > Aquatic > Freshwater > Lake | place: Crystal Bog...
TGAGGGTAGGCATTTGTGTCCACCTCCCATCGCACATGGATGTCATCGGAATGGTGGTCAGAGTAAGTGATGGCAGTCTGGGAATCAACGCCCTTTTCTTGGCAGAGTTCGGCTCATGCCTGGCTCCCTTCTCTCACTTCGGCCACGAGTCGCTTGGGCGCCGGGCGCCCTATTTTTGCTCACCTCGGTTGTGTGCCTCCCGGGGTGGTTAATCACGAACGACTTCGATCGAAATGCGGCTCCGCAATTTGTCACGCTTGCGATATCGGCCGTCATCCTTGGACTCCTCTTTATCTCGTGGCGCTCGCGCGCCGCCCTGCCGATCGCCGTCCACGGCGGGGTGTATGCGCTTTTGATTACTTCGAGCATTTCGCTCGTCACGGGTCATAACTTAATTAACGGACTAACCGGCGACACCGGCCGTTACACCGGCCTTGTTTCACTCTTTGCGCTACTCGCTATTGCACTTTTCTTTTCACAACTGAATGAAAGCCAATTCGCTCAGTTCTATCCGTGGTTGATTGCCGCATTCCTGATTGTTGATGTTCTAGGAATAATTCAAGCACTCGGTTGGATCACGATGCCGGGCGACGGGGGAGTTGGCTCGACTCTCGGCAATCTCGACTTTCTCTCGGCCTGGGTAGGCACATCGTTTCCACTCTTTTTTTGGCGGCGCATCAAATCTCGTTCTCATGCGCTAGTCATTGGATTGATTTTCGCGCTCTCGTTGTGGCTGATGATCAAGATCGGCGCCAAGCAAGGCCTGTTGGACTTCATCATCTTGATTCCTGTGATCTTGATTTACCTTGGTCGCCATCGACTGAAGGGTCTTGGCTTGTCGACCGCGGTGTGGACTGGTATCGGCACCTTCGTGACAATTCTGTGGGCCGAGGCGATTTACCTGGTGCCTATGGCGAAGCTTCCGGTTCCGGGTATCGCAGGAGATCCCAATGTACGGATCCGCACCGATTTCTGGTTCAGCGGCTTTGGTCAATTCGCGCACCATATTCTCTTTGGCGTAGGGCCAGACAACTACGGAAACTATTACGAGCGCTATCGCTCTCTCTCGTCGGTAAAGCTGACCGAGTCGGTATTGGCAAACGACGCGCATTCATCAGTTGTGCAAACCTTTGCCACACTCGGACTAGCAAGCGTGCTTGCCTTCATCGTGCTTCTGATTCTTTACATTCGCTCTCTTGTCGTTTTGATCAACGACGATCAACGGCGCTGGCACGGCGCGGTTCTAGCCGTCTTTTCATTGGTCTACTTTACGAATTCGGCAATCAGCCCGATTACCTTGCCCAATAAATTCTTGTTCTGGGCGGTTGCTGGGTACGTCATTGGGTCGGCCCAACGAATTCGACCATTGCGAGTATGGACTTCTGAAGTCGCCACCCGGGCCGTCGTTGGAGTGATGGCGGCAGTGATTCTTTTCGTAACTGCCAACTTTGCTTGGGCTGATTACCGCTTTATTTACTCGGGTAAGGGATATTCACCCTCGCCGTATCTGCCGTGCACACTCTATTTCAGCCAGGAGTTGGCAAAGAGCACATCTGATCCCACGGTAGCGCTACGCGAAGCGGGAGCAGAAGCGAAGAACAACCCTCGATGCATCGAGGCGCAATTCCTGCTCGCTAACGTCAATTTAAAACAGAACAATCTCGTCGCAGCAAAGCGACCAATCTACGAGTTGTTGGATATTGCGCCAGCGAGACACGAGGTGGTCCGGTTAGCTGCGATCTACGCCCTCCGAGCCAAGGACATGTACCTTCAAAATCTTCTTATTGCTCAAGGACTTAAATTGGGAGTATTAACCCAAAGCTAGATTTACTTGATCTGCACCGCAGACGCCGCGATCGACGCGAGATAAACCGGCGTGGTGATGTAACTCGATACCGTAGTGCATCCATAAAGCAAACCATTGCTAGAAACCGCTCCGGTCGAGAATGCAAAAGTAGCCTGACTGAAATTTGAGGTTACTCCAGAAAAGTTGGTGGATGCGGGAAGTTGGCAGGAAAGGTTGACGTCGTTTGCGCCATTCAACTTAATAACCAGGTTCATCAACTTTCCGCCGCAGTTGGGGTCGACCTGCGAGACATTTATGGTCTGCAAAATAAAGTCGCTGTAAGAGTCCAAATAGTTTCCGATTGTGTCCGTGTGAACGTTCGTGCTCTGATCGCACGAAGTTGCCACCGCTTGACCCACGCCCAAGCTGAGCTGACCAGGGACCGATGAGTTGTTTCCATAAATCGTGATGGCTACCGACGCGGCTACACCACCGACCGCCAACGAAGCAGCCACTAACAGAGCAATGATTTGGTTTCTGGGCCGGCGCAGGGACTGCCAGTGGTCACGAGGGCTGGGACGCCCGTAAGCAGAGCTTCTGGCTCGTTCGAAATATAGGGAAGCGGGGTCCACTTGGCGCTTTTGCGCACGACGAAAGAGGCCCGACATGTCCTGAAGTTTATGGAGGCGGAGGTCAAAGCTTTGGATTTGGCGGACAACCGAATGGGGGTCAGATATGTCGTAGGGAGCCTTTTAGGATTTACCTATCATTTACGCATTGCTCGTACCAGAGCGCCTTAAGGAGAATCCGTGGACCAACAGAGCCCTCAGAAGAAGAACAACCGCAAGTGGATTCTTGTGGCTGCAGGAGTTTTTGGCATCTCGCTAATCACCGCCGGCGTCTTCGCTTCGACTCAGATCACCGTCAACGGCACTCACTACGTCAACCTTGGAGCGGGCTCAACAACCGTTAATGTCTGCGGCACGACCGCAACTATTTCGGCCGCTCAGACTTACCTTTCTTCCAATGGTGTATTTAACACAACGACATTCAGCATAACTGGCCTTGGAGCTACCAATTGCGGCGGCAAAATCCTGAGCTTAGCTTTCCAGAACCAAAATGGAATTCAGAGCGCGACATGGGCTATCCCGTCGTCTCCAACCGGTGGCGAAACGTATGACTACGGATATGGAAGTAACGGCGGCACATGCACAGCTGGTAACAATCATTGCCAGGCACAAACGCCATTGGCTGCTTTTGACACTTCTGGCGCAAATGCAACCTTGTCCACGGTTGCTATCGCGGTTCAATAACTAGATTTTCACACAACGGCCAGAAGGAGAAATGATGGAAGCGAATAACGAAGGCAAGAAGTCGAACCGCAAGTGGTTTATCGTTGCCGCTGGCGTCTTTGGCGTATCGCTTCTTACTGCCGGAGTCTTCGCTTCGACTCAAATTACAGTAAATAACACGCACTATGTGAACCTTGGTGCGGGTACTGCGAGCGTCAATGTCTGCGGCACTCAGGCAACCATTGCGGCAACTCAGACATATCTCACATCTACCAACACTTATAACACCACGACTTTTTCTATCACCGGTCTTGGCAATGGTAATTGCGGCGGAAAAATCCTCAGCCTCGCCTTCGCGCCCTCGTCTGGCACCGTCAATACCGCAACTTGGACGATTCCTTCTTCGCCAGATGGCACAGAAAAGTACGTGTACGGTTATGGAAGCAATGGCGGCAGCTGTGCCACGGGTGGCACTTGCCAGGCACAGGCCCCATTCACGGCATTTGATACATACGATGCGACTCTCTCGACTATCGCAATCGCAGTTCAGTAATTTCCTAGCCTCCTAATCGCTAGCGGTTAACAAAGATGGACGAATCAACTACCCCTGTTGATTCGTCCTCTTCTACTTTGAGGACATCTGATTCGGTAGCAATCGAAAAATACGACATCACTGCTAATGCAATCTACGTAGGCGATGATTTACACGTCGACGTCTGGGTCAAGACCGCCGGCAGCCATCCGCAATCAATCATGATTCGAAGTATTGACGGCGAAGGCAATATGCGATCTTCGTTCATGCACGTCGACGGGGAAGAAGTCCGCCGCGTACCGACCTTTGGCAGTGGAATTGAATTGGCGCTTGAATCTCCCAAAAAGTTGAAACCCAAGGAATTGACGTGGACACCTGATAAGACGCCTCGCGCCCGCAAGGCTCCTGAAACCCTCAATAAAAGAAATTCTGTAGTTCGGTCGTCTTTTAAGTTTGCGCTGGAAATATTCGGAGTGGTTGTCGTCGCCACAATCGTTGCGATGATGGCCTTCGGTGCGGTCCAATTGCGAACGGTATTAACAGGATCGATGATTCCTGCAATCCGCCCGGGCGACATCGTGGTGGCAGCAGCGCCACAATGGGATACGCCTGCTGTCGGGAAGGTCGCGATTTATCACGCGCGCGACCTGCAGGGCAAAGCAGTTTCGAGCTGGGCTCACCGCATTATCGGTGGCAGCGCCAAGGATGGCTTCACATTCAAGGGCGACGCCAACCCAGCACCAGATTTGAATCACCCAAGGCTCAATGACATCGAAGGCGTCATGCTTTTCAAGATTCCTGCAATCGGAAAATATTTGAATCCCTTCACCGTCGGGTTATTCGTGTGTGGAATTGCATTATTGACATGGGCAAAGCGTCGCTGGTGATGCGTCGCGCATTTGCCTTAATTGCCACCGCCTTTATTTTCGTCATCGAGGCGCCATCTATCGCGCTCGCCGCAGGCGTCCCGCATCTGACGTGGGAACGATCGGCAATGCAACAAGTAGCCATCGATTCGGTGATTGCTACCAATGTGACGGATTTAGACCTTGTGGGCCAGGCGCAGACGTTGAAATTCGCTTCGCAAGGCGCCGTACAAGGCCGCGAGATCTATCGAGTTCTGCTGCCCGCTAATTTCCCTTTAGGGCAGTACGCGGTGAGGGCATATCTCGCCGACGGAACAACACGCGATTACGGATCCGTTCGGGTCGTGGAGTATCAAAGCGCGGGATATAACCCACTGACGGACACGAAGACAACCGGGAAGATTGCGGTCACATTCTTTGCGCTGATCGCGACCTGGGCCGCCGGCCGCGAGGATCAATTGCGCGCTAGTCAAAACAACGAATACTCGGGCGATCAAACGACACTAGGAACTCTCAACACGGAGTCCATTGGTCGAACATTTAAGTCGCGCCGCAAGCATTCGGCTGGAATGGTTTCATCAATCGCATTGGACCACTGGCGCAGCGACGTAACTATTCGCAGCGCACGCTTCTCGTCACTGATATCTCGATTGGTGTCGGACGGCGGATATCTTCAGTTCTCGCTCGGATCGCTCGTACTTTTTCTGCCCGTCCTTGGTTTGCTCGGGGGAGCGCTGGCGTTTCATGACATTTCGGGAATCGGTTACATCACCACACCTTCGCTGACCATTTCTATTTTCTTGGTCGCTCTTGGGGTTGCAGATGCTGGCGCTGGATTTCTCGCTGCCGTCACCTTCGGCGTGCTTGCGCTTACGAGTCATTTCTTCGGAAGCGCCTATGACATTCGAACGTTTCTCGGCCTCTCGATTTTGTGGATGGCGCCCGCACTTATGGCTAATGCCACGCGTCCGATGCGACGTTCGGCAAATGACGCGGGCCTCTGGGATCGTGCAACAGATATCGTTGTTGGGTCCACTTTGACCGGTTGGGCAGTCCACGAAGTTGTTCTTGGGCTCAACGGCTTTGCACACCTCACGTTGCCTCTGTCCGCGCACGCGAGCGTTCTCGGATATGTCGCTGGCGGAGCAATAGCACTTCGCTATCTGATTGAGGAATACGTGAATCAGCGCAATCCGTATTACCTGGCTTATCTGTCGCCCGAAACGACGCATGGCCAGCATTCGACGGCGCGACTGATCACGTGGATGACGCGCAGCCTGCTCTTCCTATTCTTTGCGATTTCCTTTCTCGGTAATTCGTGGCAACTCTGGGCTGCCCTGGGCTTCTTCATGGCGCCGACGTTGATTGGCGTCTTCAAATCAAAATTCCCTAACAGCACCTTGTTGTATCAAATACTTCCCGTGGGTATTCCTTCGATGATTGTGATGACGCTGATCGGCCGCTGGTACTCCACGTGGATTCACCACTCTCACCTTTCGGCTGCTTCAAGTACCCAAACGCTCTTCGTTCTGATGGCCGTTCCAGGATTTGTTATCGGCATCCTCAAGATGTTTGGCCGCAAACCGAGGGCGGGGGATGAGCGCTGGTACGTGCGCCCAAAGATGAAGTTTCTCTACCGTGTGATGGGTCCCGTGCTATTTATTATTGCCCTAGGCATGACTACGGGGGTGATCTAGTACATGGCGAAGTCAGATAAAGACGAGCGCGATTACTACGAGATCCTTGGCGTTTCCTCCGACGCGGGTCACGACGAAATTCGTGCGGTATACCGTCGCTTAGCGTTCACGCTTCACCCCGATCGAAACTCCGATCCAGAAAGCCAGATTAGGTTTCAAGAGGTTATCGAGGCCTACACCGTCTTGTCTGACCCCGAACAACGTGCGCAATACGACGCTCGTTTGTTTGACGAGAAGCCGGTCATTGTCACCAAGAAGCTTCACAAGGACGAGGGCTTTGATGTCGAAGAAGCCTACGACCAAATTGCAGCGGGACTTTCGGATGAGTACGTGTACTCGCCTCGGGCGCAGTACCTTAAACACCTTGAGCGCAGCAAACGACGTCGTCGAATCTTTGAAGGTGTACTCACTATCATCGTGATTTTGCTCTTGCTTCTCTTTGGATTTAAACCACTGAAGGCATCATCAGGTGCTGTAACTACGGCGACTCAAAGCGTTGCGCCGTCAAATAATGGTGGGCCTACAACAACAATTATTAACAAAACTGGTGTTGATCAACAGCTACTGGTTGTTCAAGGCGCACAGGGTCCACAAGGATTAGTTGGTCCAGCAGGACCTGCAGGCGCACGCGGTTTGGATGGACGTATTGGAGTTGATGGACACATGGGCGTCGATGGCGCACCAGGTGCAACCGGCCCAGCTGGTCCTGCCGGACCTACAGGAGTTGCAGGCCCAGCTGGTCCTGCCGGAGCAACAGGTCCCGCTGGCGCAACAGGCGCACCGGGAGCGCCAGGAGCACCAGGTACTCCCGGAACTAACGGAACCAACGGACGAGACGCAACCGTTTACACGGTGCGACCAAACCTTGGTGTGGGATCCGGAAACGTCGCTTCATGTACCGATGCGATAGATACATCCACGTATGGCACAAATCCCGTCAGCCTAGACATTTCGCTGAGCGTTGCTTATAACCCGAGCACATTCGGGTACACACTTTCTAAGATTAATATTGCCAATATTCCAAAGCCTTGTATTGGTGATTACATGCAAATCAACGTTCAACTTTCGAATCCGTTGCCTACTCCCCATACCGCAAATGCACAACCGGGTGCACACTTTAACTGTTTGACTGCGAGCGCTCTCTCGTCGGCGGTCAATTTCAATAACGGCTTGGATATTTACGGAAAATATTCATTCCTTGCCGGAGGTGCCGAGTGCAAGACAGATGCTTATGTGAATTCAACGCATTCTGGGTTTGTTGACGGTTCCAATAACCCAACGGATGGCGTGGCGCTGGATATTGGAACGGTCTATGCCACCGACCTTGCTCAAATCAGCATCGTGGTGAATAGCTAGCTAGTTGTTTTCGGCATGAAAAAAGCCCCACCATTTCTGGCGGGGCTTAATTCTTGTTAATGGTTATGCAGGGTTAACTGCGTCAGCCTGTGGGCCCTTTGGACCTTGTACGACTTCGAAAGTCACGGCTTGACCTTCTTCAAGTGACTTGTAGCCATTGCCTTGAATTGCTGAGTAGTGGACGAATACATCTTGTCCGCCGCCATCAACTGCAATGAATCCAAATCCCTTTTCAGAGTTGAACCACTTAACTGTACCTGTTGCCATGTAGCTATTTCCTTACGGTAAATGAGTGACATTTAAGAATTCCTTAACTGCCGGTCTTCCTCTGTACAGATTTACCGGATTAACGGGTACTGCCAAGCGTCGGACTGGTAAAAGTGTAACCCTGTATTGGGTAATCACGAAAAGGCCTATCGGCTCATTTGTGGGTAGATCACGCTTGTGGAGGGGCTGAAATCGGATGCCGATTGGCAAATGTCAGCTTTAAGGAGTAAAAATTGGGGTGTAACTCCCGAAACTGACAGATGGGCTGGGGAAGGTCGCATCAGGTCAGGGCCTTAGATGGAGTTCGTTCATGCTACCTACGGGTACACATTCGCTACTTGCTGGCGATTTACGCATTTACTCTGCGCCCAAGGCGTTGACGCGCCATATTCAATGGTCGCTCAACGAGATCTTTGGTTATCCAGTTGAGCTGACATGGGCCAATCAACCGTTAGCCGCTGGTTCGGTCGCGTGCGAGCTGCAATGGCGCGACCTCAAGCCGGTCGCATCCAAAATCGCTTCGACCTTGAAGTCGTGGCATTACCTGCGCTTCGAAGTTCGCGAATACTCCACCGTCGGTGGCGAAGGAGTTCTGTATCGATGCACGCCTGACCTGGGTCTGCATCAAGCGGTGACCGCATCCACGGGCGATGTAATGATTCACGAGAATCGTTTGCAGACCGCGTTGGATTCGGCGCGCGGTTATGAAGCGCTACGGGCTGCGATGCAAGAAGCGCTCGGCACGGCATGGGATAGCGAACTTGAGTGCTACCGCTTAGGTTTGAGCAACATTGACATCGCAAACGGGCATAGAGTTCAGGCATGACAACAGAGATGCAGCCTCGCCGGATTCGCTCACGCGCAATCGCCATGATTTCTTCCGCCGTCATTTTGTCGGTGGGTATTGGTTACGGCCTGAGCCTGGTGGGATCGGGTCTTGCCGCCAAGGCTGGTAACGCGATTACTGTGACTGGTCAGGCGCGCACCAGCGCTGTTGCAGATAACGCAGTATGGATTTTGAATGTTCAAGAGAGTTCGCCTCAGGTCGCCAATTCGGTCACAAAGGTAGAGCGAAGCGTCACGGCGCTCTCTGCGTATCTCACGGACGGCGGAATTCCAGCATCGGGAATCCAAGTGGGTGGCGTGAATACCAATGCAATTAATGAATATGTAAACGGCAATCCAACCGGTCGAATTTTGTCGTATCAAGCCAATCAAAATGTGACCGTTCGCTCCAAGGATGTGAAGCTAATCAACTCGCTTTCAAACGGCATCGGCAAGCTGCTTCAGACTGGCGTGAACGTCAACAACTACGGACCTCAGTATTATGTTTCAAATCTTGCGGCTCTTCGTCCGCAATTGTTGGCGGATGCGATGCGCGATGCCAAGTCTCGTGGCATTTCAATCACCGCAGCAGTGGGATCAAAGCTTGGAGCGGTCTTGTCTGTCTCCAGCGGACCAGTTCAGGTAACAGCGCCGGATTCCGTGGATACATCTAGCGGTGGAATGTATGACACCACCACGATCCCCAAGACAGTAACTGTCACTGTTTCGGTCTCGTTTAAGGTCAGTAAGTAGCTTTAGCCTTCGTACGACTTGAAGACCAGCACGACGTTGTGACCGCCAAAACCGAATGAGTCATTCAACGCTGCAATAGGGCCATCCGGAAGCTTGCGCGGTACATCGCGCACGACATCGACCTTTACGGCTTCATCCAGGTTCTCAATGTTTATTGTTGGGGGAGCCATGCGGTGATGCAGCGCCAGAACAACAAAAATAGATTCGATTGCGCCAGCGCCGCCGAGTAAGTGACCGGTCATCGACTTTGTGGCAGATACAGCAACATGCGAAATATCAGAGCCAAGCGCTGCGGTCAGCGCGTTAGCTTCAGCGACATCGCCCGCAGGGGTGGATGTAGCGTGAGCATTCAGGTGAACAATTTCAGATAACGCAACGCCCGAATCTTCCAGCGCGAACTTCACGGCGCGAGTAACGCCGGTGCCTTCTGGATCTGGTGCTGCAATGTGATAACCGTCGGATGTCAGTCCTTGACCAACAATCTCGGCATAGATCTTGGCGCCGCGCGCCTTGGCATGCTCGAGCTCTTCGAGAACCAAAACGCCGCCTCCTTCACCCAAGACGAAACCATCGCGGTCCTTGTCGTATGGGCGGGATGCTTTCGTTGGATCGTCGTTGCGTGTGGACAAGGCCTTCATGGAGGCAAAGCCCGCCATTGGTAATTGATGAATCGCTGCTTCAACTCCGCCGGCAACAACTATGTCGGCGCGGTTATTGCGAATCATTTCGAGCGCGTAGCCAACCGCTTCTGCACCAGATGCACATGCGCTGACCGGGGTATGAACGCCCGCCTTTGCTTGTAGCTCGAGTCCAACGTTTGCCGATGGACCGTTAGGCATCAACATCGGAACGGTGTGAGGGCTAACCGAGCGAGGACCTTTGGTCTTGAGGACGTCGTACTGATCCAAGAGCGTGATGACGCCACCGATACCGGAGGCGACAACAACGCCGAGGCGATACTTATCAACATCTGGTGTACCGGCATCTTTCCAGGCTTCACGGGCGGCGATGAGAGCGAACTGCTCGGAGCGATCCAGGCGTCGCATCTCAACGCGTTCCATGACTTCAGATGGTTCAACGGCAACGCGCGCGGCAAATTGCACGGTCATCTCTGCGGCCCACTCTTCAGTGAGCGCACGAACGCCACTCTTACCTGCCAACAGCGCATCCCACGTGGATGGGACATCACCGCCTAGCGGGGTAGTGGCTCCTAGGCCTGTGACAACTACGCGACGTTTGCTCATCGATTGATATGACTTCTTAAATTAGGCGTTAGCTACGATGTAGTTAACAGCGTCGCCGACGGTAGCCATCTTGGTGACTTCCTCGTCTGGAATCTTGACGCCGAACTTCTCTTCAGCTGCTACGACGACCTCGACCATGCTGAGCGAGTCAACATCTAGATCATCGCTGAACTTCTTATCCATGGCGATGATGTTTGCGTCGATACCTGCAACTTCAACAACAATCTCCTTGATGCCTGCAAGTACTGCGTCTTGTGTTAGTGCCATCTGAGTATTTCCTTTTCTATGCGTTAGGTGGTGCTTATTTCTTGGGGAGCGGAGGTAGTTCAACTACTTGCCCGGCAAAAACCAATCCAGCTCCGAATCCTATGAGCAGTGCGGTCTTACCGTGCAAATCTGGGCGTTCGGCCAATAACGCGTCCATCGCCAATGGAATGGAGGCGGCCGAGGTATTGCCGGTGGTGCGGATATCGCGCGCGATTGCGACCGATTCCGGCAACTTCATGGACTTGGCGAGTGAATCAATGATGCGCTCGTTGGCTTGGTGCGGAATAAATGCGTCGAGTTGGTCGGCGGTAATACCAGCGGCTTCCATCGCCTTCTGTCCTACTGGCGCCATTTCATATACCGCCCAACGAAATACCGTCTGACCTTGTTGGGAAATATCTGGCCACTTGATGTCAGCGGTGCGATCGGCCTTGTAATCAATCCATGAAGGTTGCATCGTGATTGCATCGCGCGTCTCGGCGTTCGCGCCCCATACGGTCGGTGCGATTCCTACGGTCTCTGATGCACCAATAACAACCGCGCCCGCGCCATCCGCGAAGATGAATGCGGTCGCACGATCATCGGGATCTGTGAAGTCAGATAACTTCTCGCCACCGATAACCAAAACATTATTCGCGGTGCGGTTGCGCACCAAGTCATTGGCCAGCGCGACGCCATAACAAAAACCGGCGCATGCAGCAGATAAATCGAATGCCGCCGCGTGGGTATTGCCGAGTCGTGTCAGCACTTCAGTCGCCGCAGAAGGCGCCTGATATGGATACGTAATAGTCGCAAAGATGACTGTGTCGATATCGTCCGCGGTTAATCCAGCGCGCGAAATCGCGAGCCGAGCGGCCTTCTCGGCCATGTCCACGAGCGACTCATCGGCGTCTGCGAAGTGGCGCGTGATGATTCCCGTGCGTTGTTGAATCCATTCGTCACTGGAATCGATGCGGCCAACAATCTCCGAGTTCGGAACAATGCGCGGTGGGCGGTATCCACCGACTGAGAGAATGCGCGCGTTACGAGGTGCGGTGGTTTGCAATGTCATTACTTGCCACCGTGCTTTGCAATAAATTCTTTCGCTGCTGGCAAATCTTCCGGGCTCTTCAGCGCAAACGTTTCAATATCTGGCGTCGCGCGCTTTACGAGACCAACCAAGGTGCCAGCTGGTGGAACTTCGATAACGCCGGTGACTCCGAGCTTTGCCATGGTCTCCATGCACAAATCCCAGCGGACCGGACCAGCGACCTGGCCGACGATGCGAGACATCATCTCGTCACCGCTGGAAACAACCGCACCATCCTTATTAGAAAGAATTGCGAGCTTGGGTTCTGAAATCTTCGCTTGGGAGACCTGCGCAGCCAACGCGGCAACCGCGGGTTGCATCGTGGCGGTGTGAAACGCCCCAGAAACTGCAAGTGCACGAACGCGCGATCCAGCCGGTGGATTTTCAGCCAACTTCGCGAGCGCATCCAACGAACCCGCTGCAACAATCTGTCCCGCGCCATTCTCATTGGCAGGCGTCAGACCCAATGCATGTAATGCCGCGACAACGACATCGCGCTCCCCACCAAGAACCGCGGACATGCCGGTGTTGGTGCCTTCGGCCGCCTTCGCCATCTCGCGACCGCGCGTGCGTACTAAAGACAATGCGGTGTCGCCATCAATAATTTGCGCCAACGCGGCGGCGGTAATTTCTCCGACCGAGTGACCGGCCACGTAAGAGATAGTTGAATCGTTGCCTGCAAATAGCGCGGCGGCGCCGATCAAACCACCCGCGACAAGTAGCGGTTGGGCATTTGCGGTATCGCGAATTTCGTCGGCGTCGGCGGTCGTGCCGAGGCGAATCACATCAAGATCAATCGCAGCCGACCATCGAGTCACCAGGTCACGCGCGAAGTCGGACTCCAGCCATGGTGCAAGGAAGCCAGGCGTCTGGGATCCCTGTCCGGGGGCTAGGACTGCGAGCATTTCGAAAGTTTATGTCGCACCAGCGGTTACCGCCGAGTATTGCGGCCTTATTCGGCTGTGACCCCTTCAGGGGATAACCATTCGGCCAGCTTCTCAGCAACCACTCGGACCGATTCAATCGCCATCAAAATCAGCGCCGCGGGTAGTAAATCTACGCTTCGCTTCAAAAACCACGGAGCGCCTTTGACGATTAGCCATTTGATTTGGGCCGCGCTCTTTTCGCGAACATAGGGCGTAAACACGGGGAGTGAGAGCGCCCATCCGCGGCGACGCAATTGCTCTGCCATCTCGCGCGCCAACAACTGGTGACCATTGGGACCAGGATGCATCCGATCGATATGCCAATTGTGAATCGCGTGCACATCGGGCAGATCTCGAGTGCGAATCAGAACGATGTCGAATTCCGAGGCGACTTGCCGATAGCACTTATTGACCGCATCAACCCGACGGCGCAATACGCGCTTGAGCAATCGAGGCAGGCGCAATAACTGGTTGGGGTCATGGAGTTCAATCATCATGACCTCGCTGCCGCGCGAAAGGAGGTTTGTGGTGATGGTGCGCAAATTAGCCAGCAATAAATCGGGATCGAAACCATTGCGCAACATGTCATTGCCGCCGACTATCACCGCACAAATATCGGGCTCTTCAGCCAACGCTTTCGGCAATTGCACATCCAACACCTCGCTGCTTTGCGCGCCAGGGCGAGAAAAGTTTGTGTAGTTGCATTCATCTCGAAAGGCGCGAGCCAAATGCCAACCCCAACCACGAGGCGCGCCGCCCTCCTCGAAGTCACCCGTGCCAAACGCGGCGCTATCGCCGATTACCGAGAAGTTAAGCGTCAGGCTCATGCAGCCGATAACTTTCGTTTCACAAAGGCGTGTGGGGCGTTCTCGCCGAGCGAATCGAGCCCGTGCAGAGCACGCATTAAATTAATGGAGTCATCCCACGGCAATTCTTCGGCCGCTTTACGAGCCGCGTCGCGCTTCATTCGTGAATCCATCACAAGTTGAACCGCGCAGGCAAAAGATTCGGCGTCATCGCGCGCAACCGCTCCCGCTGGATTCTTATCGGCCAGATGCAAGAACTCGCCAACCGCGCTGCTAGCTGATGCGACGACCGGCGTCCCACTCGCGAGTGATTCGAGAGCAGCAAGACAGAATGTTTCGAGCGGTCCTGGCGCAAGAGATACATCGGCCGCGGCCAGAATCGAAGCAACTTTTTGTCGGTCAGCGATGTAACCCAAGATGTCGACTGGATGACCGATTGCGAGGTGACGCAATTTCTTCCACAGCGGACCGGCGCCAATCATGACCAACCGCGCATCAACGCCACGGCGTCGTAACTCAATCAAAGTCTCAATGCTTCGTTGTGGCTCTTTCTCGGGGGAGAAGCGACCGCAATGAACCAACAACACCTTGGATCCTTTCAGCAAAGAGGTACGGAACTCCTCGTCGCGAAAGCGAGGGTGGAACGCGTGCAAATCCACACCCAGCGGAATCTTCACTAAGTTCTCGGCTTCAATCCGATGAAACTCGCGCGCTGCAAAATCGGTGGTGGTGACGACATAATCAAAGGCGGCCGAGAGCTTGCGGTTGTGCCAATCCACGATTGCATCGCGAATAGCAGAAGGCAATGGCAGGAAGCGCTTGGCCAAGCCCGACAACGTCTCGTGGCTAAAGACGACAGTCGATATAGATCGCTTTCGCGCCCATGCGCCCAGCGACATCAAGGTGAACCGGTCAGAAATTTCTAACCGATCGGGCTTGATGGATTCGAGAACCTCGCGCAATTGTTTGTTCGA
>Ga0208381_1000440_pt1 | contig 14633 bp, 20 predicted proteins | sample CryBogCBE13Jul09_FD_184572 | JGI IMG/M metagenome (GOLD analysis project Ga0208381, IMG submission 184572) | Freshwater microbial communities from Crystal Bog, Wisconsin, USA - CBE13Jul09 (SPAdes) (version 2) | ecosystem: Environmental > Aquatic > Freshwater > Lake | place: Crystal Bog...
TGACTGTCTAGTTGCTGGTATTCCGTATAGTAGATATGAAAGAGGGCAGTTAACTCCGGTAGAGCTAGAAAGTTTAAGAGCAGCTAGAGAAAAAGTTGAAGTCTTTGGTGAATATTTGCTAATTGATAGTCCCTCTAAGAAGAGTGAAAGAACGGTACTTGAGCTTTATTCTAAAGCTAAGCATTGGGGAGCTGACTTGTTTGTTGGTGACCAGCTAAGTTGGATTAGTACTGATAAGAACTTTGGTAATGCTAGTAACTTCCAGAGTTTGCAGATGGCTGAGGTTATCAATGATGTAGCTGGAATCAATAGGGAAATGGGTATGGCCTCTGTTTGGCTTGCTCAGTTCAATAGAGAGGCTATGAAGAGCAAAAAAGGCCGGGGTGGCTTAGCCAATATTGGGTTAAGTAGTCAGGTTGAGCAAATTGTTGACTGGGCCTTTGGTATTAGTGCTACTAAGGAAATGAAGCAAAATGAAGCTTTGGTCCTAGATATCCTAAAGAGTAGAAGAAGTGACTATAAGTCTTGGATGATGGATTTTAGACTTAAGGAAGAAACTTACTTAGAGATTGTAAGGGAATTTAATGATTAAGTTGAGTGAGACTTTCCAAGGGCTAGATGCTTATGCTGTATTGGAAGAGCTAGTAGGTGCCAAAAATATTCAGGAAACTGGTTCTGAATTAATGCATAGTTGTCCCTTGCCTTTTGGGATGCATAAGAACGGAGATGCTAATCCAAGTGCTAGTCTTAACCGTGAGTCTTTACTGTTTAATTGTTTTACTTGTGGTGGCGGAAGTATTATTTGGTTAGTAGAAAATACTCTGGATATCTCCAGAGATGAAGCTATCCTTGAGCTTAAGAAGTTTGCCAGTGGGCTTAGAGATATTCCTGCTGAAAAATTTATTGAGATGATGTATAAATTGTTTAAGAAGGAAGAGTCTAAAGCATTAGATATTCCTATTTATAACGATAGGATTATCGGTATTTATGAATGTAACAGTGATTATCTTACTAACCGTGGTATTTCTAGCAGCGTCCAGAAGAAGATGAGAACTGGATTGCATAAAGATAAAAGGGAATTAGATAAGCGAGGAGAAATAGTCCTTGTTGATAGAGTAATCATTCCCCACTTTATGAATGGAAAGCTGGTAGGTTGGGTTGGTAGAAAGACTGATGATTGGTCTCCTGTAGCTAAGTATAAGAATTCGAAAGGATTCCCTAGACAGTATTGGCTCTATAATCTGGATAACGTTAAAGATATGGAGACTTGTATTGTTGTAGAGTCTCCAATGTCTGTACTTAATATGCTAAGTAGAGGTATTGATAATGTTGTAGCTACTTTTGGGGCTAAGGTTAGTAAACCCCAAATGGAACTCTTAAGAAACTTTAAAGAAGTAACTATATTTATGGATGGAGATCATCCAGGTAGAGCAGCTGCTAATACTTTGGTAAATACGTTGAAAAACTATACTAAGTTGAAGGTAGTAAAGACTCCAGATGGAGAAGATCCGGCCTCTATAGATTATGTACCAAATGTATTGAGCACCTTTGAGTATGAGTTATCTAATTATTAAACTTGATGTAAACTATAAGGGAAATTATAATAAGTATATGGGAAAATCCCATATAAGTAGTACCTAAACCGTAGTAACCTAACAGAAAGGCAGTACCATGGCATTGAAGAAAGGCATGGGTGCAGTCAAGGAGTCCTTGGCTAAATCCCAGAACCGTAATAGTGGTAGTAACAAGTACGAAACTACTAACTGGTTCGGTTGGAAGGCTGGAGAGACTAAGGTCCTCCGATTTCTGACGGATTCAGATGGTATTTATGTAGTCCCTGTCCATGAGCAGGTTGAAGGGTTTGACGGCCGAAAGAAGACTTTTGCTTGCCGTGAAGCTTTTGAGTCATCTTGTGAGCTTTGTGCTAATAAGGTGTACCGACGTGATGTTGGTTATGGTATTGCCGTACTTCGTGAGGAAGTTTACGAAGAGATTGATGGCCAACGTACCCTTACCGGTTATAAGGATGTTGTTGAGACTTATGAGACCGAAGAAGATGGTAAGACCGTTACCAAGCGTAAGCCTTATGTTGGTATCGTTTCCCAAGGTATGCGTAACTTTTGGGCCGGTATTTCCTTGATCTCGGAGAAGTATGGTTCCCTTAAGGACCGTGAGATTGAGATTATCCGTCAAGGCCAAGGTACGGATACCCAGTATATGCCATTTGCTCTGGATAAGAAGACAATTGAGAATATTGACGAGCGTTATAAGAAGTTCGTTCCTGATCTTGAGGCATTCCTTACCCGAATTGGTTCAGAAGATTACTATGCAGCCCAGTTGCATGGTATTAAGAAGGAAGCTCCAGCTTCTACTTCTAGTTCCTCATCAAGTAGTTCCAGTGACTCATATGATGATGAGTACGAAGAGGACAGCTATGAAGGACTTAATGAAGAGACCGAGGCAGAACGCCTCCGTAAACAATTGGCGGGTAAGTAAATGAATAAGAAGAAGATTGTAGCCACCATTGGTGGTATTGTTATTGCTGGAGCAGTTTTGGGAGCTTGTGGTGGAACTACTACAAGTACCCCAGCTAAGCCCCAAGGGCCAAGCTACTCCCAATGGAAGTCTGGATTTAGTCCAGTTTGGAGTCAAGTCCAAGCTGACTGGAATAGTACTTCCGCTGCTCTTGGTAATAATGACTCAGCTGGTGCTAATAGTGGGTTTGCAGCCCTTGGACAGGATGCTGCAAAGATTGCTCAGTATGAAAATTCACCTGACCCAGTACTAAATAGTGATATTCAGTCCCTTTCCAACGATTTGCAAAATGTTGCTACTGATGGAGTAACCGCTTTGTCAACGTTGTCAAATGCTGATATGAATACTTTTGGGACTGCTGTTCAGGCCTTTAAGTCAGATGAGCAAGCAGTATTGAATGATCTTACGACAGATAACAGTAGTCTGACGTAATTAAGTCTTCTAGGTTAAATATAGGCGCCCGAACAACGCTTCCTAGAAGAGGAGAAGAGGGTGGAACGGTCGGTAATGGTTTGGTACAGAAATGATAACCAAACCATTACCGCCACCCCTTTACTTTAGTTCTCTATAAGGTCATCTTTGATCTCCTTAAGTGTACTTATTAAAATGGGTAATATTACCCCATAGAAGGAGAGTTAGTGTCTGATAAGTTGGTCCACCTCCATACCCACTCAGAGCATTCCTTTTTGGATGGCTTGAGTACGATTAATCAGGTGGTAGATAGAGTAGTTAGTTTAGGTCAAGATAGTGTAGCTATTACTGACCATGGTGAGGTAAGTGGCCACCTTAGATTGCAGAGAGCTGCAGATAAGGCTGGCATTAAGCCTATCTTTGGAATGGAATCCTACTTTGCTGAGGATAGGTTCCGTAAGGAAGGTAAGAAGGCCCAAAACTATGAGCATATGACGATTATTGCTCAGACTAATAAGGGTCTAAGGAACCTTTGGGCTTTGAGTAGTCTTGGTTATATTGATGGGTCTTACTATGGAAATGCCCGTATTGACTGGCAGCTTCTCAAGAAGTATAGGGAGGGTTTGGTTATTACTGGTGGCTGTATGGGTGGTTGTGTAGGTAAATTCCTAAACCCAGGTGAAGCCCAGTATTCCCGTGAAAAAGCTATTGAGCGTATTTCTAGATACCAAGCTTTGTTTGGAGATAACTTCTATCTTGAGTTGCATACTTACTTGAGTGATGAATCTGCTGAGTGGAATAAAGAGATTGTTAGTATTGCTAACGACTTTAGTGTTCCTCTTTTGGCTGTAAGTGATTCCCATTATGCTAACCCTGATGATTGGTTTGCCCATGAGCTTATGACGGCTATCCAGATGGGTAAAACTATTAACGACCCAGATAGGTTTAGTTATGGTCCTAATCAGCTTTGTATCTTTGGTGAGGATGAGACTAGAGATAGACTTTCCTATCTTCCTGAGGGGGTAGTTAGTGAGGCTATTGTTAATACTAGACTAGTTGCTGATGGTTGTAAGGCTCAGATTAAAGAGGGCCGTAGTATGCCAGTATTCTTTGATAATGCTGATATGGATGAGAGGCAATTCCGTAAGATGGCCCAAGAGGGCTTCGATAGGAAGATTCCTAAGATTCTTAAGAACTATACCCTTGATCAGTACCAGGAGAGGTTGGATTATGAGATTAAGATCATTTGTGATCAAGGTTTTCCAGGCTATTTCCTTATGGTGCAAGATATTATTACTTGGAGTAAAAAAGAAGGATATCTCGTGGGTCCTTCCCGCGGTAGTGTGGGTGGTAGTCTCCTGGCTTATTGCCTTGATATTACTGAGACTGACCCGTTAGAAGCTGGGTTGTTGTTTGAGAGGTTCCTTGACCCAGAACGGGCTACCCTTCCCGATATTGATATTGACTTCCCTAGGTATGAAAGGCATTTGGTCCGTAAGCACCTAGAAGAGCAATATGGTGAGCATAATATTGCTAGTATTGGGACCCTAAATACCCTTGGGGTTAAGCAGACCCTTAGAGACCTTTGTAGAGGATTGGCTATTCCCAGGAATGATACCGATAGTATTTGTAATATTGTTGAGGATAACTGGACTGTTGTAGATAAGGGTGCAGGCCATTATGGTTGGGATTCTATCGAAAAGCATTATTGGTCCCAGTTTAAGCCTTGGAAAGAGAAGTATCCTAAGCTCTTTGAGATGATGCCTGAGTTTGTAGCCCATATTAGGCATGCTAGTGCCCATGCTGCTGGTACGGTGATTAGTAAGGAGTCTTTGATTGGTAAACTTCCCCTTAGACTTAAGGGTGGAGATATTAGGACCCAGTTTGATATGGGTGATGTTGAAGCCTTGGGTTTTGTTAAGGTGGATATCCTAGGCCTTAGGACCCTTAGTACCCTTATGCAAGCCTTTAATTTGATTAAAGAGAATCATGGAGATGTATTAGAGCATTTCTATGATTGGCAGTATAGCTGGGATAAGTTCTATGAAGACCCAGATGTTTGGGATATGATTTGTAGTGGGCAAAATATCGGATGTTTTCAGATTGAAACTAATAACTTAAGGTCCTTGGTTAAGAGGTTTCAGCCTAAGAATCTTGAGGATTTGTCTACTATGATTGCTGTATGCCGCCCTGGTATTACCCGAAGTAATGATGAGGAAACGGGTCTTAACCTCCTTGAGTTGTATCTCCAAAAGAGGGAAGGTAAGAGACCTGTTAAATATAGACACCCTGCTTTGGAAAAAGTACTTAGAAGTACTTATGGAACCTTTATCTACCAAGAGCAAATTATGCAGGTTTGTGTAGAGCTTGCTGGTTATACCTTAGCTGAAACGGATAGAGTCCGTAAGATTCTCGGTAAGATGCTTTTGGATAAGATGAAGCTGGAAAGAGTAATCTTTGTCGAAGGATGTCTTAAGAATGGAGTAGATGAAGGGTTAGCTAACTCCGTATTCGATGAGATGCAATCCTTTGGTGTTTATGGCTTTAATAAGTCCCATTCCTACGGTTATGCTATGGTTGGGTACTGGTGTGCCTACCTTAAGCATTATTACCCTAAGGAGTTTATGGCTGCTCTATTTCAGACTAATGCTGTTATGAGTGTAGCTTATACTCGAGAAGCTAGAAGGATGGGTATCCCAGTTCTTGGTCCAGATGTTAACGAATCTGGTAGTTCGTTTACCCTAACTAAGAGTGGTAGTATCCGTTATGGGTTTAATAGTGTTAAGTTTGTATCCGGAGGTTCTCAGGCTTTGCAAGAGTTGGGGCCATATGAATCTATGGAAGACTTTGTAGCTAGAATCCCTAGTCGTAAGATTAATAAGAGGGCAGCTGTTGCTCTTATTAAGTGTGGGGTATTTGATTCTTTGTGTGGGGATTCCAAGACGGCCCTTTACCAATATTGGAAGGCCCGTAAGGACTTTAAGGGAATGGATAGCCAGTGTAAAGATTCTTGTGAATTTTGCCATGGAAACTTGATTAGTTTTGAATGTTATGCTAAACTACAGGAAGAGGTAGAATCTAGAGGTAAGTGGGAGCAGGAACTGTTAGGGACTCTAATTAGTGTAGATCCTCTTGGAGATTATGTAGACTTGATCTCTAGGGAAGAAAGCTACCCAGGCGAAAATAATATGTACCCTGGGGAACGTGCTAGACTTGGTGGATTGATTACTAAGATTAAGACTATGGTAACTAAGAAGGGTAAGAACCCAGGTTCCGAAATGTGTCAGCTTTGGTTGGAGCTCCCTACCCAGAGTGAGATTGGTGAAGAGGAATTCGGTATTGAGGAAGAAGCTTCCGAAAGAGATGATTCCTTGCAGTTAGTAGCTTTTCCTGAGGCTTATGCTAAGTATAAGTCCTTGTTAGAAGTAGGTAGTCCTGTATTGGTAGATGTTGAAAAACTCCAAGGTGGATTACAGCTCAGGCAACTCTATAGACTGGATGTATTGAAAGGTATGTCATGAAAATTATAAAGTTTGAACCTTTGGAAGACCAAGCTGGGTCTAAGGATGGAGAAGTCATTTATGACTTTGAGTGTGATGATGAGATGTGGGAATTCATTACTAATGCCGCAAAAGAAGAGGGCTTAACAGAGCAAGAGTATATTGTCAAGGCCCTTATGGACTTAGCTGATAGTGTAATCACAAAAAAGGAAGAAGAGGATAATGGGCAGGAGAGTTGATGAGATTGAGAACCTTCTTAAGGGCTTAAATAAGTTTACTCCGTTGGGGTCTAATAAGCCTATTGCAATGAGAGGTTCTCAGATTGAAAGGGTTAAAGCTATTCCCCCTTTTAGTCCTGCTCTTGCTTACCTTTTAGCTGTCGGAGGATGGCCTGAGGGTAAGTTAATTGAGTTCTTTGGGAAGGAGCATTCAGGTAAGTCCTCGTTTGCTCTCCTTGCTTCTAAGGACTGTTACGATTATTATAACGGTGAAAAGATGATTGCTTATATTGATCTTGAGCACCGTTTCAACCCTGAGTGGGCAGAAAAGCTTGGACTTAATGTTGATGACGATTTAGTAGTTATCCAACCACCTGATGCCGAAACTGGTACAGATATTATGGTTGAGCTAATTAAGTCTAAGCAATTTTGCTCTATTGTTTGGGATAGTATTGGGGCTGCAGCTACTAAGCACTCAATGCAAGCAGTTACCGATAAGAACGATAAGGTCGGTGGAAATGCTGCTGTTATGAAGAGAAATGTTCAAACAGTTGCCCCATTAGCTAACTTGTATGATGTTACTTGTTTCTACCTTAACCAATTGAGACAGGATATGGGTGGGTATAACCGTCCAATGACCCCTGGTGGAAATGCTGTTAAGCATGCAATGAGTGTCAGAATGTATCTTCGTCCTGGAAGTGAAAAGTACTTCGATAAGATTGATGGAGAAAATGTTCAAGTTGGGTTCCCAATTGTTTGTAAGACAGTTAAGAACTCTTATGGTCCTCCATTCCGTGAAGGTTGGACGGATTTCTATAATCAGCCTAACGTTTATTTAGACCATCCTGGGGTGGATGTCCAAAGAGATCTTGCCCGTATGGGTATTCTATTGGGTATTGCTCAGAGAGGTGGTTCTTGGTTTACTTGGCAAGATATTAGAGCCCAAGGTAGAGATTCCTTTTTCCAACAAATTTGGGATAGTGGTAGAGCAGATGAGTTTAACAAAGCTGTTTTAGATGCTATTAAGAAGGGATCTGGATTAGTAGACATTACTGAAGAGGATGATCTATTAGCCAGACCAGCAACTGCAGACACGGATGACATTCATGATGCGGAAGTATAATGGGTAAGTTTCAAGTTCGTATGAGTCAAAGGCATGAACGGGAAGTAGAAGACGTTTGGCCTAATGCTAAGAGAACTCCTTCATCTGGTAATAAGATGGAGAAGGCGGATGTACAGGCTCAAGAGAATCAAGGTATAGCATTCATGGTAGAATGTAAATCTACCCAAAACTCAAGCTATAGTATAGCAAAAAGTATTTGGAATACCGTTAAGTCCCATGCCAATAATAAGGGATGGGAAATGAGACCTGCTTTGTGTGTCCGGTTATATGGGCAGACAAATCAAGACGAGGCCTGGGGGATACGGGAGCATACTCCCGAGACGCTACCTGTTGAACTCGACCTTGTTGTATTAGATCTAAATGACTTTATTGAGTTTTACGAAGATTACCTACGATTGAAAGAAGCTAATGACCTTCCTTGAAAGAACGTTGGCAAGTTTCCAACGGAACGAAGTAATTACACCCTATATTGAGGAAGCATTAGTTAAAGCAGATTGGCCTGAAGAGTATCCAGTTAAGGTCTACAATAAGGAAAGAAAGTGGGATGGTATGTATCATCCCTCTTCTGATGTCTTAGCTGGGGAAATGCAGCTGTACTATAAGTTTAATCCTGAGTTTAGAAGTATGCTCCAAGAGGAGAGACCAACTCCTACTTTAGAGATGACCTTCCAAATTGGTTCGGCCTTCCATGCTATTGGTGAGTCGATGTTGGTCCACCTTGGACTAACTACTCTAGAGGAATGTGAAGTACACTTTAGGAACGAAGAAAAGAAGATTAGTGGAACAACTGATATCCGTACATTAACTCTCCCCAATGGTAGAAAGTTCATCGTTGACCTTAAGTCTTGTAATATGCTTCCAAAAGAGGTTAGCAAAGCTTATGCTCTCCAGATTATGGTCTACCAAGATAATGTCCCGGGTGCCCCTGAAGAGATGGCAATCATCTTCTTTGAGAAAGCCTACCCCCATAGGATTAGGGACTTCGTAGTTAAGAAGGACCAGGCGGAGTTGGACAAAGTTTATGAAAAATGGGAAAAGGTACAAGTTGCCATTAGAAATAAGTCTACCGAAGGCCTCAGATCCTGTTGCAACGGTCCTGATGATTCAACTTTTCTTAAGTGCCCTTCCCGTGGATTCTGTGAAAGATGGAACGGATGATCTTTTCTTTGGACCCCGGTAGTAAAGTGTGTGAATGTGGTTGCGGTCTCCCCGTTAAAAATAGATTTGTTCACGGTCACAATAAGGGACGAAAGGGCCAAGTCCATTCTAAAGAGTGGAAAGATAATCATTCTCAAAAAATGTCGGGTCGTGTTATATCTGAAGAACATAAAAAGAGGATTTCTACAAGTCTAAAGGGAAGAGTAAACGGACCCAGACTACAAGAAGTAAAAGAGAGAATTTCAAACTCTTTACAGGGCCACAAAGATAGCCTTGAGACAAGAAGTAAAAAATCCAAGTCTGCCAAAAATAGCTATTCTACAGGTGATCGTGTAGTTCCCTTTACCAATGTATATGGTACGTCTACTATCTATAATGGAGTTCAAATGCGAAGTAAACTTGAAGCCAGAGTAGCTTTCATATTAGACTCTAATGATATAGAATGGCAATACGAAAAAAAGAGATTTTATCTTAAAGAACTACAAAAGACTTATATACCTGATTTCTATCTTCCCGAATTTAATATCTATCTTGAAGCTAAGGGTATGGATTGGGGACTAGATAAGGTTGAAGCACTCAGACAGCAAGGGCAATGTGTGGTACTAGTCAGGGAGAGGGACTTATGATTTTTTGTCTAGACCCTGGTTCATCCCGCATAGGATGGGCAATTGTAGACTTTGATGAGACTATTGTCTCTTTAGGTTCTATTGGGCCGGGGAAGGGTTTGGGTAATAATATACCCTTTAACTTGAAAATGAACCACATTATTAAATCATTACTTGATTTTTACGAAGATTTATTGGATAATAAGGATATAAGCCATGTTGCTTGGGAGATAGTACCAAGCTTTGGTGCTATGGCTCAAAGAGAATTGGTTCAAGCTTCAGCAACAACCTTAAAAGTATTGGCATTCCAAAGAGGATTACCCTACCAACAATTCACCCCTAGAAGTTGGCATAAAGATTTTATGGGAGTTGCTAAGGTAACTAAGCAAGAAGTAAAAGCTAAAGTATTAGAGCATTCTAAGGTACTTTCACCATTACCAGATGATGCTCCATTTGATACTTACGATGCTATAGCAATTGGTATAATGGCTGCTAGAAAGAATAAGTGGATTATAGATGAGCTCCTTTAGAAGGGGATTAGAAGGATTAACAGAGCCCACCTTGGCCTCAGAGTCAGAAAAATCTTCTCTCCATGACTTTGTTGTTAGAGCTTTTACTTGGGAGAGTAAACCAGAAGAAGCTGAAGCTTTAGAGACAATTGAGAAGAAGGTAGAAGAATTCATCAAGGAATTCTTAGAGCCTGCAGAAACTATTATTGCAAAGTTTAACTCTGATATTAATATGAGTTCTTCTGAAGCAGAAAGATTGTTATTAAATCTGCAAAGTGTTATTGCTTCCGTTGAAGAAGAAGTATCCAGAAGATATTTAAAGGCTCAGTTCAGTTATTATATTTGGGATGATGAATATTGGAAGGCTTATAGGAAGCCTATTGGTGGTACCCAAAACGATTTAACTGCTTATGCTAGAACTCAAACAAGTGATGATAGATTCTTTTATTTTGTCCAATATTCAGCTTGGCGACAAATAAATGATAAGTTAAAATCTCTGCAATCAACTCAAAAGATGATTCAGCAGAAAGTTTATTACGGGAGATAAACGTGGAACGGAAGAGTCGCAAGCAGGAAGTCATAAGGGGAGTAATGACATGGCAACTGCTTGAACGTCTTCTAAATAATTATTATGAATGGCAAGCTATTTATAATGAGACGGGTGATTCTGACCTACAGTTACTAAATGGGATAACAGTTAATTTTCATGATATCCTCAATGGAATAAATGGATTACCACCCAGACAGAAGGAAGCTGTCGTACTTTCCTGCTTAGAAAACCGTAAAGAGGTTGAAGTAGCTAGGATCATGGGATTTGAGAATTGGTCCTCTCCAGTTGGAATGTATAAAAGAAAAGCTTTAAAAACACTATGTGAAACAGTTTGGGGAGATTGTGTCGACTGAATCTGAACCTGAAGAGGAAGAAATCCCTAAGACAGAAGATGATATTGCTATGGATAAACTCATAGAGGAATATCAAATTAAGCTTCCTAAAAACTGGGAATCCTATAGAAGAGAAGCTAGATTAGAATTTATAGCCCATAGAATGCTTATCCAAAGTAGAACTTCTACTTCACACAAAGTAATGAGTGAAGAGGGTTGGTTAAGTGAACCCCAATTGGAAAGAAGAAGGAGAAGAGAAGTCTTCTCTAAATTTGGGTCGTTAGATGAAGTTCCACCCGTACGTGGAGTATTCTCGAGAACACATAGGAAGAATACTAAATAATGGTCGACCACAGAACCAAAAATTATAGAAGTTTAGCTAGACAAACTCCTAGAACTAATGAGCTATTATCTGAAAAGATTGATGGCCAAGTCTATGAGTACAAAAAGGTTGCTAAGTGTAAGGTTTGTAGTGCTCCTGATGAGGTTAGAAAGTTAGTTGATACTCTTCTCCTTTATCCCAAGTCTTATAGGGAAACCCTAGAATTTGCAAGGCCTCTGGAAGATGCTCTTGGGATTGAAGAAAAGGAAAGGGTTAGTTATGACTCTATTAGAACCCACCAAAAGAGACACTTACCTTTAGATAAAAAAGCTGTTAGAGAAATCATTGAGAGAAGAGCTGCTGATAAAGGTAGATCCGTACTTGAAACTAAAGACAGCCTCCTAACTCTAGAAGGACTTTTAGAAGTTATTGTTACTAAGGGTTTTGATCAAATTGTTAAGGGAACTGTAACCCCTACCCTTAACCAAACTATGTATGCTGCTCAAGCATTAGAGAAGTTAGAAAAATCTGAAAACCAGCAATTCCGTCCTGAAGCCCTTATTGCCCAGTTAAATACTATTGTACAGGCTATGAGAGAAGTATTACCTCCAGAGATGAGACAAGCTGTATTAGATAGAATTGATGAACTCCAGAGTGGATTTGAGTTAGAAGCTTCCTCTGATGATGAAAATACAGAGGAAGCAGAATGGATTGATGCAGATTTAATTGAGGAATAAAAATCTTTGATTAAACAATTTATCCATAATAAACTATAAGGGTAGGGTAAATTAGTTAGAGACCTCGAAGGAGGTGAAAAGTAAGAATGGAAAACGTTCAAGAATTGATCAAGGATTGGGCTGCTCTTGGTGATTCTCCCCCAGAGGAGATTACTATTAACGGCCAAACCCTCTTGAAGTCATCACTTGAGACCAGTAAGGTTGTAGCTACACTTAAGCGCGATAAGAAGTCCCGTAAGGTCCAGGTTTTGGCCTACGAAGAGTGGTCAGATGGTGTGTGGGTTAAGCACCAGTCAATTATCACCAACACCAATGGGAAGCGTAAGTATAATGCTCGTGTTAACTACAGCCGTCCAGAAGCTGTTGTTTCTCTTGAAGAGATTCAGTAAGCCAACATCACACCTGGGTAAGTGCATAAACTGCCCACCTCCCAAAAAGTATTTGATTAAGTCAGTAGTACAATATAAAATTATTATGTCTTTTAATAGACTAAGAAAGGAAGACAATGCAGGTTAAAGAGTTAGTAGACATTGCAGAGAAGTTTAGCCCAAAGTACCACTATGATACCCTTGGTGGTTATGAGTTCCGTGACGTTATGTTGCTGGAGAAGGAAACAGGTAGAGAGCTTGAGCTTACCGAAGATGGTATGACCAACTTCCTTAAGTATCTGACGGTTCCACCAAAGTTTTACGAGAACCTTTCTCCTGCCCTCCGTTCGGAGACCGTTAAGTACCTTATGAACAAATGGGAAGATGTTCCAGTACTTACTTCTACTTACGGTAACGGCTTCTGGAACTTCTACCCAGATGATACGTTGGTTGTTCCAATTAACCGTATTGCAGAGATTGCCCAGAAGATCTTCAACCCAGATGACTTGGTCCACGGACTTAGCTGGGGTGAAGGGTTTAAGTTCTCCGTAACTACGGATGAGATTCAGACAGAAGCCCGTGTTGGTGACTTTACCCGTGGTGGTATTCGATTCGAAGCCCGTGTTGGTAAAACCCCATACGTTTCCGCCTACATGGAGCGTTTGGTTTGTGCCAATGGTATGGTTGCTGAATCCGAGTTTGATCAGGTTAGCCTCCGGGGCCGTACGGTTGATGAGATTATTAACGAGATGGAATACATTGCTCGTGCTACCTTGGAGAAGAACGTTCCGGGTTATTTGAACAACTGGAAGACGATGACAGAAATTGAGTCTAAAAATCCAGAGCAGCTTATCCACCGTTTGGTGAAGGAAGCTAAGCTTCCAGCCAAGATTGAGTCAGCTGCTATTGATAGAGCTCCTGCCCTTGAGGCCAATAGCTACTACGATATCGTTAACCTTATTACTGCTTTGCAGCATGAAGAAGGCATCAACGATAATAACCACTACGGTCTCCAAGCCCTTGGTGGTAATGCAGTACGTGACCTTGGTGGGCACCGTTGTAACAGCTGTCAGCACGCTCTAGTGTAAATAGTTGAGGAGGGTCCTGGGCATGACGTTAAACTGCCCTATTGCTATGAGTAAGGAGAAGAGATGAAGAAAGTTTTAATGGCAGATATTACAGAAATTATGATGATCCAAAATCGAGTTGAAGAACTCCTATTAGAACTCATCCAAGAGCGTATGACCGAATCCTGGAGGAAAGCCACCGAGGGTACCGGTTGGCCAACTGAAGAAGAAGACCCAGTAGGTTATGGTAAGTCCCTTGGCTGGAAAGAAGCCTGGGATGATGCTAATGAGACTCTTGGTTACATCATTAGTAACTACCTTGAGGGCAACGACTGGAGAGTAGAGAGGTATAAGCGATGAGTACCCCTGAACTACTTTTGATATTGGCCGGTATCTGGTTACCAGTAGCGGCATTATGGCGTTGATGAAAAAGATCACTACCGAACACGGTACCCAGTATCTACTCGACGAAGACAACAAGAGAGTAAGGCGAGTTCCAGCTACCGTTAACATCTTGTTGTATGATGGTCTTTGGGTCGACTATATTTCGGCTACTAACTCCGAAAATGGACCCTACCAAGTGGGAGACCGACTCTTCATAGTCTACGGGTCAGGTCGTGATATGCCGTGGAGTCTTAGTACCCGAATCATTAGCATAGAAGAGGTAGAAGATGAAAGAGTGGAGTAGATTCTCAGTTTGGCGTATTGATAAGTTTGCAGCATGGCCACATATTGACAAAGATCTCTTTGGACATTATTACTTTGAAGTGGCTTTGTTCCACTATAACTTCCACGTGAGCTTATCATGAACCAGCAAGAGCGAAACACCCTGCGAGAGAAGCACACTTTGGAACCATACGAGGACAGAATCACTGGGCAAGAAGTCGCAACCTGCGCCCGCTGTTGCACCGATGAGTGGCCTTGTGATGTCATCAAGGTGCTTGACGCTTGGGTGGAAGCAGAGTTGATTGCCACGCCACCACCGTGCAAGCACATCGTCGGCACTGAAATCCCACCAACGGCTACCAACCCTGAGTTCCAGTGGTTTGACTACACCTACTGCCCACTGTGTGGAGAGAAACTATGAGGGCATCAGGGGTCTATAACCCAATGGTGGGCGATGTTGTGACGTTCACTCACTTCGCTGGAGAACAAACTGGTCGGGTGATTGCAACTCAGTCCCAGTGGTCGTGGGTAT
>Ga0208381_1000441_pt1 | contig 14614 bp, 12 predicted proteins | sample CryBogCBE13Jul09_FD_184572 | JGI IMG/M metagenome (GOLD analysis project Ga0208381, IMG submission 184572) | Freshwater microbial communities from Crystal Bog, Wisconsin, USA - CBE13Jul09 (SPAdes) (version 2) | ecosystem: Environmental > Aquatic > Freshwater > Lake | place: Crystal Bog...
GGCGTCAGTGGGGGCTGTTTGGTGAGAGGCATGGTGGGGCTCAAAGTCATAAGCCATGCCCAAATAAAAAGAAGCCATGCCGTGCTTTTGCACGATGGGACTGTTGGCCAATGTCTTGCTGAAGGCGGTAGCCGTGACGCCGCCCATGAGTTGCCAACGATCGCTTAACCCCATTTGCGCCTGCAACCCCAGGCCCGCGTTCATGCCCGCGCCCGGGAGGTAGGCGGGCCGGGCGGTGGTGGCCTCTTGCGCTGAAATCCCGTAGTAATAGCGGTTCAGGGCCGCACTGCGCCAACTCAGATCGAGTTCAGGGGTGAGCAGGAGGGGCCCCCATGTCCGATGGTGCTGCAGACTGGCTTGGACGGCGCCGCCATGGGAAGTTTGGCTGACATCCTGACGGGCCTGAAGCGCCAGCGCTGTTTGATCTTGATGGCTGCTCACGCGCCAAGCCACGCCCACGTCGGTGCCACTGTGGCGGAACGACAAGGCAGACAAGGCGGGTGGGAGGGGGCTGGCCAGCGGAAAGCCCTCAAATTGGTGCGCCAAAAAAAGTTGAAAACGTTGAGAAGTGGATTCGCCAAACAGCGGCGGGCCGATGGCCTTGAACTGCAGTCCGATTCGGGCGGCATCCAAGTAAAGCACCTCGCTGTCATAGCCGTAAACGGGGATGAGATCGGCGCTGGGTTTTGCGTTTTTATAGGGTGATGTTTGCCAAGTCATGATGCCGCCCAATGAAGGACTGGCCGACTCTTGGATCGTTGAGAAGGGGTTGCTTGAGGACGCGTCGGCAGGCCTGAGGCTGAGGTCCGGCAACAGATCTGCATGGGCCAATGGTGTGATCAGAAAGCCCAGCATCAAGAAAAACAGTAAGCTGAAAAATAAGCTAGTAAGAAAGCCATAAAGAAAGCGAGGGCCAGGACCGAAAGACCCTGCGGCGCCTTCATCAAAGGGGCTTATAAAGGTTCCGATGAAGGCGCCGATGAGGGCCCCGGTTTTGAATGGGCCCTGCCCAAAGCAATAGAGCCTAAGACATTCAAAAAGGGGCAGGAAGGCAAAGAAGGCAAAGAAGGAGAGGGCGGGGGCTTGATTTAAAAAAGAGAGCAGCATGAAAAAGGGGCGAAAGGTGAAGCACTGGGCTTAACCGATCGCCCCTGTTGGGACGTACTTTACAGAGCAAGCACGCTCAAAGCGACGCCGTTGGGCTACTCAAAAGAACCCCACAACCAGATCAAGCCTCAGCGCATGCCGCCTCGGTTGCCACCGCCACCGCTGCGATTGCCGCCACCGGAACGACCACCGCCACCGGAGCGGCCGCCGCCGCCATAACCACCACCTCCACCCCCGCCCCCGCCGAAGCGACCGCGGTTGCCGCGGTCCAACATGCTGTCGACGCTGGTACGGGTGGGGTCGGGTTGGCCCCCGTTGTTGGATCGGGGCGCGCTGCCGCGACGGCTCAAGGCCGCCAAGGCCGCTGAAGCGTCGTGGCGCACACCGACTTGGCTTTCGAAACGGTCGTTGTAAGCGTCGTGATCTTGTCCACCAAAGTCATTCATGCGAGGCGCGCGCTCAGGACGGTCTGGACGAGGGCCTCGGTTGCCAGCCGGTCCTGCATTGGGCCCGCGGGGGCCGCTCTGTCCGCCGTGGGTGTGATTGGCACGGGGGGGACGGGGGCCCGCTAAGCCGCTGCCGCCGCGTGGGGCGTTTCGATGGCCGCTCGGTTGACCCCCTTGGCCTCCGGCGCCCTCGCCACGCGCTGCTTTGCCTTCGCGCACACGTTGTAGCATTTCGCTGCGTGCGGCTTTGGCTGCAGCGGCCATGACCTCTCGGCTGGGCGGGCGACCGGCACCACCCCAAATGGTTTGACGGCCCATGGCAATGGGCTCCGCCCGTTCTTCGGGTTCAGGGCCAAAACCTTCGACCTGAACAACAGGAATGTTTTGTTTGGTGAAGGCTTCAATGGCTTGCATAAAGCCTTCTTCGTCCAAGCACACCAAGCTCACGGCTTCGCCTGTTTGTCCAGCACGGCCGGTTCGGCCAATGCGGTGCACGTAGTCTTCGCTGACGTTCGGAATTTCATAATTCACGACGTGCGGCAGGTCGTCGATGTCGATGCCACGGGCTGCAATGTCGGTCGCCACCAAGGCGCGAATTTCGCCACTCTTAAAACCTTGCAAAGCTTGGGTGCGGGCACTTTGGCTCTTGTTTCCGTGCAGCGCCATGGCCTGAATGCCGTTTTTCGTCAAGAACTCAGCGACGTTGTTGGCGCCAAACTTGGTGCGCGTGAACACCAGCACTTGGCTCCAGTTGTTTTGTTGGATGATGTGGGCCAACAAGGCTTTCTTTTTGCCGCGGCCCACAGGGTGGATCACCTGGCTGATGCGCTGTACGGTGGTGTTGCGCGGCGTCACCTGAATGCTTTGCGGGTCTTTCAGCAAGGTGGCAGCGAGTTCGCGAATTTCGTCGCTGAAGGTGGCTGAGAACAACAGGCTTTGTTTTTCTTTGGGCACCAGGGCCAAAATCTTTTTGACGTCGTGGATGAAGCCCATGTCCAACATGCGGTCGGCTTCGTCAAGCACCAGCATTTGCACGCTGGACAAATCCAGGAAGCCTTGTTGTTGCAGGTCCAGCAAGCGACCCGGGGTGGCCACCAAAATGTCCACGCCTTTTTTCAGCTTGGCGATTTGCGGGTTCATGCCGACGCCACCAAAAATCACCGCCGAGGTGAGCTGGAGGTATTTGCCGTAGTCGCGCACCGATTCTTCCACCTGAGCGGCCAGTTCGCGGGTGGGGGTCAAGACGAGCACGCGCACGCCGGTGCCCCCGTTTTTGGCGACGGCGCTGCGTGTCATGGTCAACTTGTGCAACATCGGCAAGGTGAAGGCCGCTGTTTTACCGGTGCCGGTTTGGGCCCCGGCCAATAAGTCTTGGCCAGCCAAGACCGCGGGAATGGCCTGGGCTTGAATGGGGGTGGGGGTTTCGTAGCCCAGCTCGCGCACGGCCTTGAGGATCGCCGGGGCGAGATTCAGTTCATCAAAAGTCATAAAAGGGTGCCGTCTTGGCACAAAAAGATCGGCCTGTCCGACGCGGTGGTGGCGTCGGCCCAGTCAAGGCTGATGGAGTTCAATAAAGGTTCAGCGTGATCCAGAAGAGGGTGCTGCCGTTGCGAGACTGGTGTCAGCAACAGGCTGGATTGTCGCACAAGCGGCCCAGCCCGATCAAAGGACGCCTGAAGCCTTCGTCGCCATGACCCGCAGAGCGTTGATAATCGGGGGTTGTTGTTCTTTCAGTTCCAAGATTAAAAAATGGCCCAATACGTTTTCTCCATGAACCGCGTCGGCAAGACCGTGCCGCCCAAACGCCAAATTCTCAAAGACATTTCGCTGTCGTTTTTCCCCGGCGCCAAGATTGGCGTGCTCGGGTTGAACGGCTCGGGCAAGTCCACCTTGCTGAAGATCATGGCCGGCATCGACAAGGAAATTGAGGGCGAAGCCATTCCCATGGCAGGCCTGAAGATCGGCTACTTGCCGCAAGAGCCTCAACTCAACCCCGAAGAAACGGTGCGCGAGTCGGTCGAGAGCGGTATGGGCGAAATCAAAGCCGCCCAGCAACGCCTCGAAGAGGTCTACGCCGCTTACGCCGAGGAAGACGCCGACTTCGACGCCTTGGCGGCTGAGCAGGCCAAATTAGAGGCCATCATCGCCACCGCGGGCGACGCCTCAGATCACCAACTGGAAATCGCCGCCGACGCGCTGCGTTTGCCCGCTTGGGATGCCGTCATCGGCAAATTGTCTGGCGGTGAAAAGCGCCGCGTGGCCCTGTGTCGCCTGCTGTTGTCCAAACCCGACATGCTGCTGCTGGACGAACCCACCAACCACTTGGACGCTGAATCGGTCGACTGGCTCGAGCAATACTTGGCACGCTTTTCCGGCACCGTGGTCGCGATTACCCACGATCGCTACTTTTTGGACAACGCCGCCGAGTGGATTTTGGAGCTCGACCGCGGTCACGGCATCCCCTACAAGGGCAACTACAGCACTTGGCTGGACCAAAAGGGGGCCCGCTTGGAGTCCGAGCAAAAGGGTGAAGAAGCCCGTGCCAAGGCGCTCAAAAAGGAACTCGAATGGGTGCGCCAAAATTCAAAAGGCCGCCAAGCCAAAAGCAAGGCCCGGATTGCACGCTTTGAAGAATTGAGCGATTTCGAATACCAAAAGCGCAACGAAACGCAAGAAATTTTCATCCCCGTCGCCGACCGTTTGGGCAGCCAAGTGATCGAGTTCAAGGGTGTCACCAAATCCTTTGGCGACCGCGTTTTGATTGACAACTTGAGCTTCAATATCCCTGCGGGTGCCATCGTCGGCATCATCGGACCCAACGGCGCGGGCAAATCGACCTTGTTCAAAATGATTGCCGGCCGTGAGCAACCGGACAGCGGAGAAGTGGTGGTGGGCTCCACCGTCAAGATGGCCTTTGTGGACCAAACGCGCGACGATTTGTCGAACGAGAAAACCGTTTGGGAAGATGTGTCCGGCGGCTTGGATATCTTGACGGTTGGTAAATTTCAAATGGCCAGCCGAGCCTATTGCGGTCGTTTCAACTTCAACGGGGGCGACCAGCAAAAGAAGGTGGGCTTGTTGTCGGGCGGAGAGCGTGGCCGCTTGCACTTGGCCAAGACCTTGATTGCGGGCGGCAATGTTTTGCTGCTGGACGAGCCCTCCAACGACTTGGACGTGGAAACCCTGCGCGCCCTCGAGGACGCCTTGCTGGAATTCGCAGGCACGATTTTGGTGATCAGCCACGATCGCTGGTTCTTGGACCGCATCGCCACGCACATCTTGGCGGCCGAAGGCGACAGCCAATGGACCTTCTTTGACGGCAACTACCAAGAGTATGAAGCCGACAAGAAGAAGCGTCTGGGTGAAGAAGGCGCCAAGCCCAAGCGCGTGCGCTTCAAGGCTTTGAAGTAAAACCGACGGCTTTTTTTACTGAAGCCTTCATTGAAGCCTTGATTGAATCATCAAGCTACGCGGGGTGTCGGGTCAGCACCGCATGGATTTGGTCTTTGAAGTTAAGGCGCTCTTTTTTTAGCGACTCCATGTGCTCGTCGCTCAAGGCGGGCACCGCTTCTAATTCGACCCGACGGATGTGCTTGTTCACTTCGCCGTAGCCCGTAACCAATTTGGCAAAGTGGGCGTCTTGTTGACGGAGCGTGTTGATGCGTTCTCTGAATTCAGGGAACTCCACATGGATATCGTGGTCTTGCAATGGCAGGTTCATGGCGTTGATGGACTGAGTGAAAACGTCAGCCTACTCCGATGGTGCCACCGGACATTGACCTATCGCAAACTCCGCCATCGCCAAAGCGTCGGGGTGATCAAAGCCTTATCAATCGGTCCAAAGCCTTGTGCAAGGTGTCGTCTTTTTTGGCAAAACAAAATCGCACGATGTGTTGGTCAAAGCCGTTGCTGTAAAAGGCCGACATCGGAATGGCAGCGACGCCGATTTCACGTGTCAGCCAATGGCAAAAGTCCGCTTCAGATAAGTCACTGACCGCTGAGATGTCCACCGACTGAAAGTAGCTGCCTTCGCTCGGCAAAAGCTTTAAGCGGGTGTTTTTTAAGCCGGCCCGAAACAGGTCGCGCTTGCGTTGGTAAAACGCGGGCAACTCCAAATAAGGATGGGGGTCGGCCATGTAGCGGGCCAGCCCGTGCTGCATGGGCGTGTTGACGGTGAACACATTGAACTGGTGCACCTTGCGGAACTCGGCGCTCAGGGCCGCAGGGGCCGCCACAAACCCGACTTTCCAACCCGTGACATGGTAGGTTTTGCCAAAGCTGGAAATGATGAAACTGCGGGCCGCCAAGTCAGGGTAACGGGCCACGCTTTGGTGGGTTTGACCCTCGAACACCATGTGCTCATAAACCTCGTCGGAAATCAAGAAAGCGTTGGTTTTGTTGATCAACGCTTGCAACTGCCGCATTTCGGCGGGGGTCCAAACGGTGGCGCTGGGGTTGTGGGGCGAGTTGATGAGGAGGGCGCGGGTTTTGGGGGACAGCGCTTTGGCAATGGCGTCAAAGTCGGGCCTAAAACTGCCGGGGGTCAAAGGCACCCGCACGGCGACGCCACCCGCCAATTCGATGTTGGGCACATAGCTGTCGTAGCAGGGCTCCAACACAATGACTTCATCGCCTGGGCGCACGATGGCGAGAATGGCCGTCAAGATCCCTTGCGTGGCCCCGGCGGTGACCGTGATTTCATCCGCGGCGCGGTAGTGCCGGCCGTGCAAGGTTTGAATTTTGGCTGAAATGGCTTCTCGCAGGGGCAAAATGCCCGCCATCGGTGGGTATTGGTTCAACCCTTCTTGCATGGCGGCCGTGACGTGCTCGATCAAGCGCGGATCGCAGGCAAAGTCTGGGAAACCTTGGCCCAAATTGACGGCGCCCGTTTCCGCAGCCAGCGCCGACATGACCGTAAAAATGGTCGTCCCCATGTGGGGGAATTTGCTGCCCAGTTCGGGCGTTTGATGCGTTTCGGGGGCCATGTTTTTATTCAAAGTTGGCGTCATCGGACGTGGCGTCTGCTTTGCCATTGAGGGCTTGGGTAATCAGACTGCGGCTCAATCGGGGGCTCAGCAATTGCGCAAATTCAAACACAAAGTTGCGCAAATACGCCCCGCGCTTGAAGGCCACCCGGGTCATGTTGTGACCAAATAACTGACCCAAGGGGCGCACCACCAAATCGGTATCGGAAACATCGCGGACCGCCATCTCGGCGACCAAGCCAATGCCCAGACCCAATCGCACATAGGTTTTGATCACGTCCGAGTCAATCGCCTCCAGCGCAATGCGCGGCGTCAAATGGTGTTTGCTAAAGGCCGTGTCAATGCGGGTACGGCCAGTGAATGAGGGGTGATAGGTGATGAGCGGTTGTTGCGCCAAGTCCTCTAAAGTCAGGTGGGCTTTGCTGACCAAAGCATGGTCTTTGGGCAACACCAGCATGTGTTGCCACTCGTAACAAGGCAGCGTGACCAATTCGGGGTAGTTTTGCAACGATTCCGTGGCCATGCCAATCTCGGCCACTTCATCGAGGAGCATGCGGGCCACTTGGTCGGGGGCCCCTTGGTGCAAGCTGATGTTGACCTTGGGGTAGGTTTCGCGCAACTTGGCCACCGGCACCGGCAGCACATAACGGGCTTGGGTGTGGGTGGTGGCTATCGACAAGGTGCCAGAGTCTTGGGCGCTGTATTGTTCACCGATGCGCTTCAAATTACCCAGCTCCCGCATGATGACCTCGATGCTGTGCAACACATGCTCGCCGGGTTCGGTCACCCGCTTCAAGCGCTTGCCATGGCGGGCGAAGATTTCAATGCCCAACTCTTCTTCCAACTCAATGATGGCTTTGGAAACACCCGGTTGCGAGGTGTGCAAGGCCTTGGCAGCTTCGGTGAGATTAAGGTTGCGCCGAACGGCCTCTTGAACGAAGCGGAATTGATGGAGGTTCATGCTTTATAGGTCTAAAGAATGAATTCATTATGCCTAATTGCAGCATAGGGGCTGACTCACCAGTGACGAGGCCAGCGAGACGGTTCAAGCGCTGCTTAGAAGGTCAAATTCCTCAGAGAAGCTAGCGCCAGGGCTTGAATGACTTCGGGGTTTTCGCCCACCGACGGCAACATGTCAAAGTGGATGTGCGGGTACTGCGCGATCATCTCGTTCATGAGCTGGGGCAAGTCTTCTCTCGCGTGGCGGCCCATCCCTAAAAACATCGGCAACACGCGCACTTGGATCACACCGCCGGTGCTCAGTTCGGCCACCACTTCGGGCAGGCTGGGCGTGGTTAACTCCAAGTAAGCGCAGCGCACCAACGCCTGGTCACCCAATTGCAAGTGCATGGCTTGGGCCACCGCTTCAATCGGTTTGGCCCACAAAGGGTCGCGCGAACCGTGGGCAAATAAGACCAAGGCTTGGTCACAGGCGTTGGGTGTTTGAGCGTTCATGGCGTGATTGTCACATTCATTTTGACGTTCAAGCGCTGATTTAACGCCGCAGCACCAGCCAGCCCAAAGCGGCCAATGAAATAACCGAATAAACCATCGCCGGTGCGGCGGCGACAAACCAGGGCGTCCAATTTTGAAGGTTGCCGACGTAGCCAAACACATTGTTCAAAAAGAAGAAACTAATGCCCGCCATCAGTCCTGCAAACACATGGCTGGCAATGTTGCCGCCACGGAAATGAAGGTAAGCAAAAGGCAAAGCGAGCACCACCATGACCAGGCAACTCAAGGGATAAAACACCTTGCGCCAAAACTCAATTTCGTATTGCTGGGCCGACTGTCCGTTGCTGCGAAGGTGTTGGATGTATTGAAATAAATCCAAGGTTTTCATGCGGTCGGGCTTCAAAACCAAAGCCGCGGCCATTTCGGAAGTGATGTGCGTTGGCCAATCGAATTCGTCAAAGTGTTGGCGTTTCAGCAGGGGTCTGTCCTTGGAGGCCCCGTTACCGGCGCCCCCCTTTGCGCTGTTTGCGTTCAAGGGGCTTGAATCAAGGTGAGGCAGTTCAAGGCGGTTGACGTCGTGAAGTCGCCAGACGTCTGCCAAAATGTCGGCCGTTTTTCCCTGGGTGATGCTGACCAATTTCCCTTGGTCATCAAATTCGTACAACGCCACTGCGCTCAACACGCCGTCCGTGCCCATGCTGCCCAGGTTCACATTGAAGCTGCTGGTGCTTTGACGCTCTTTCATCCAAGTGCCGATGGGCCCATTGGTGATGCGCCCATGAAAACGCACTTGCATGAGTTGAACTTTGAGGTCGGTAACCGGCGCGACATAGTCCCCAAGCACAAAAGTCGCCACGACAAAAGTCAGCCCCACACTCAACAAAATGCCCAAGGCCCGGCCAGGTCCCAAACCACTGGTTCTCAAAATCGTGAACTCAGAGCTCAAGGCCAAACGGGCCATCACGTAGATGGTGCCAATCAGCACCGTGATCGGCAGGAGTTCATAAAGGTGGCTGGGCACTTGCAGCACGACATAGAGCATGCCCAAACCCAAGTTATAGCCCGCTTTGGCTTGGCTGATCCAGCGCAGCTCATCGACCAAGTCGAAAAAGAAAAACAAGCCCAAGAATCCCAACGTGACAAAAGCCACGGCCAAGCTGATTTCTTTGAACAGGTAGCGGCGGATGATTTTCATGGGGCTTTGCGCTTCCGGTTGAACTTTGATTTCCAGCCCCCGACCTGTGCCGCCACCAGCAAACAGCCCAACAAGAAAATGCCACCATGCAAGCTCAACAGCAAAGGAACCGCGCGAATCAAGCCCGCGCTGATCCAGGATTGCGAAATATTCACCAAATTGAAATAGACGATGAAGGTGAACAATGCCAACATCAAGTTGCTGTTGCGACCGGCCCGTGGCTTGACGGCCGACAAACCCAAGCCGAGCAAGAGTAAATTGAAGCCACTCAAAACCACGCTGACCCGCCAGGCGAACTCGCCTTGGGCAATCGGGTTCGGGTCCAACCACAAAGCCCCCGTTTCTTGAGACTTGGTGGGCATGCTCACCTCATCGGGCAAAACGGCTTCTGCCAAGGTCAGGGTGTAATCGGAGAAGTGCACGATGCGTGAATTTTCTGTGGGTGATTTCGGCAATTCAACGCGCTCTCCATTTTTGAGGTGCAACGTCTTTTCGCCCTTCAACGTGCTGACTTCGGCACTCTCAGCCATCGTCAAGGTTTCATGCGTGGCGTCTCGGTTGGCAATGAAAACGCGGCGGGCACTGAGGCTGTCCAGTCGGTCTTTGTCGATGAAAAAGACCCTGGCGCCATCGGCCGATTCCTGAAAACGGCCGGGCGCCACCCGCTCAATATCGCCGCGTTGCTCGAATTGGGTGCGCAGGCGTTGAATCTGTTGGTTAGACCAAGGAATGCCCGCCAAAGTCAAAGCGCTGATGACCAACAAAATCGGCCAAGCGAAGCGCAACAGGGGCCGAATAAAGCGGTCCAGACTCAGGCCACTGCCGAGCCAGATCACCATCTCGCTGTCCAAATACCAGCGTGACAAAGTCGACACCACCGCCGCAAACAAACTCAAAACCAGGATGATGGGCAGTTGGCCAATCAGGGTGTAGGCCATCACCATCATCACATCAGACGGGTTCACGGCCCCTTTGGAGGCCATGCCCAAGGTGCGGACCAACATCAGCGTCATGACGATGGTGGCCAAGACCAACAAGGTCGCACTGAAACTGCGGCCCAGCTCCTTTCTGAGTGAGGAATCGAATAACATCACAAAAAATTGAAAAGAGGTGATTATGGACTTTGAATACCAAGTGCTGGACCTGCCAGCTGCCGCCAAATTGAAAACCGATGCCTTGCTGATTTTGGTGCCAGAGGGCGTCAAAGTGGGCTCCGATGCCATTTCTTTTCTCTTGGGTCATGCTTTGAAGTCGGGTGACTTCAGCGCCAAGCCAGGCCGCCTTTTGCCCGCCTATCGCGTGGCCGGCGTCAGCGCCGATCGACTGATCTTTGTGGGCATCGGCGAGGGCTTGGTGCGCCACGTGCGCAGTGGCTTGCAAGCCGCGTTGGCGCAATTGAAAGGCGACAAGGTCAAAAAACTCGGCGTGGTTCTGGCCACGCCCAACGCCTCTGCCGGGGTGGTACGCACCGTGGTGCAAACCGTGGCCGAAGCCACTTACCTGTTCACCACCAGCAAGCCCAAGGCGGATGCCCGCTCCTTGAAATCGCTCACCCTGGGTTTGCCCGAAACGCCGGAAGCTCAAACACAGCAGGCCTTTGAGCGGGCCGTGGCGGTCGTGGCTGGGGTTGAACTGGCCAAAGAATGGGGCAACCGCCCCGGCAATATGGCCACGCCGACCTTGTTGGGCAAAGCCGCCGAAGCCTTGGCCGAAGGTTCGAAAAAAATCAGCTGCGAAGTCCTGACCCCACGCGAAGTGGCCAAACTGGGCATGGGCTCTTTCATGGCCGTGGCCCAAGGCTCGGAGGAGCCCCTGCGCTTCATTGTGCTGAATTACCAAGGGGCCGCCAAATCGGAGGCGCCCATTGTTTTGGTCGGCAAGGGCATCACCTTCGACACCGGCGGCATTTCGCTCAAACCCGGCGCTGAAATGGACGAAATGAAGTTCGACATGTGTGGCGCTGCCAGCGTGCTCGGCACTTTTAAGGCTTTGGCGGCCTTGCAACCCACCTTGAATGTGGTGGGCTTGATCCCCGCTGCTGAAAACATGCCCGACGGCAAAGCCATCAAACCGGGTGACGTGGTCACCAGCATGAGTGGCCAGAGCATCGAAATCTTGAACACCGACGCCGAAGGCCGTTTGGTCCTGTGCGATGCCTTGACCTATGCCGAGCGCTTCAAACCCCGCGCCGTGGTGGACATTGCCACCTTAACTGGTGCCTGTGTGATTGCTTTGGGTGGCGTTCGCTCCGGCTTGTTTTCGACCAGTGATTCCTTGGCCCAGGCTTTGTTGGCCGCCGGCGAAACTTCGCACGACTTGGCTTGGCGCATGCCTTTGGACGAGGATTACGCAGAAGGCCTCAAGTCCAACTTCGCCGACGTTGCCAATGTGGCCGGGCGCGCGGGGGGCTCCATCACCGCGGCCAAGTTTTTGCAACGTTTTGCAGCGGCTTTTCCTTGGGCCCACTTGGACATTGCTGGCACCGCATGGAAAAGTGGCGCGGCCAAAGGGGCCACCGGGCGACCCGTGCCTTTATTGGTCGACTATTTGTTGGCAGAAGCCGCCGCAACGCCGATCCCCAACAAAGCAAAAAAGGCCAAAAAGAAGGCCTGAGAAAGTCTGATCTTCGTTGGACGATCGACCGCCCATGACCCAAATGCCGATGACCCAAATTGCCTTCCACTTCAACATGCCGGCCAAGTTGCCCTATGCCGTGCGCCTCTTGCGCAAAGCGGCCTTGTCCGGTGCCAAAGTGACCGTGGTCGGCAGTCCGGCTGATCTCGCCTATTTGGATGAGCAACTTTGGGCCACCAGCCCCACCGATTTCATTGCCCATGTGGGGCCACAGGCGGACCCTGATTTGCGAGACTTATCGCCCATTTTGTTGACCCCTCAAGTGCCCGAGCAAGGGCCCCATCAGGTCTTGGTGAACGTCGGGCCTTCGGTTGCGCCGGGATTTGAGCGCTTTGACCGCGTCATCGAAATGGTGTCACAGGCCGACGAAGACCGATCCGCCGGACGCGAGCGTTGGCGTCACTACACCGAGCAGGGCTACGCGATTCAAAGACACGATTTGAATTTGGCCTCCGCCTCCCTTTGATCCAAACTCCTTAAAACCGTTTCTATTCACCCTTCAAAGAGGTTTATATGCGTCATCAACCCAGCACATCAACTTGGAGCCTTGGGCTCTTGGCCCTCACCGCTTTGGCAGGAAGCAGCACCCAGTCGCTGGCCCAGGCCCAAACCCAAACCCAGGCGGTGCAAATCGTCAAAATTGGCCACGTCGGCCCGATGTCAGGTTCCCAAGCGCATTTTGGGCGTGACAATGAAAACGGTGCCCGCCTGGCGATAGACGAACTCAATGCGCAAAATGTGGTGATTGGCGGCAAAAAAATCAAATTTGAATTGCAAGCCGAAGACGACGCCGCAGACCCCAAACAGGGCACCGCGGTGGCTCAAAAGCTGTGTGACAGCCAAGTGGCCGGCGTGGTGGGGCACCTCAACTCAGGCACCAGCATCCCCGCTTCCAAAATTTACAGCGATTGCGGCATCCCCCACATCACGGGCTCCTCGACCAACCCCGACTTGACCAAGCCGGGTTACAAAACCACTTTCCGCTTGATCGCCAACGACAATGAACTGGGCGCAGCCCTCGCCAACTACGCCGCTGACGCGCTGAAACTGAAGAAGGTCGCCATCATTGACGACCGCACGGCCTACGGGCAGGGCGTTGCCAAAGTGTTCAAACGCGTGGCCCTTGAAAAAGGCATGACGGTCGTGGATCAACAATTCACCACCGACAAGGCCACCGACTTCATGGCCGTCTTGACTGCCATCAAGTCGAAAAACCCCGACGCGGTTTTCTTTGGTGGCATGGACCCCCAAGCGGGCCCCATGTTGCGTCAAATGGCTCAATTGGGCATGACCCAAGTGAAGTACTTTGGCGGCGATGGCCTTTGCACGGCCCAATTACCGAGCTTGGCTGACCAGGCCAAGACCCTGGACAACGTGGTCTGTGCTGAAGGCGGCTCTGCGCCCGCCAAAATGTCGGGTTTTGAGGCTTGGCGAAAACGCTACGATGCCAAGTACCCGAATCAGTTCCAGATCTACAGCCCATATACCTACGACGCCACCTTTGTTTTGGTCGACGCCATGAAGCGAGCCAATTCGGTTGACCCCAAGGTTTATATCCCTTTCATTGGCAAAACCCAATACAAAGGTCTAACCGCCAACATCGCGTTTGAACCCAACGGCGAACTCAAAAACCCGGCCACGACCTTGTCCGTTTACCGCGACGGCCAGAAAAAAACGATCCATTGAGGCCGTGGTTTGAAGCCTTAGAGATCCCACCCAAATTCGAGATCGTTCTCAAGAAAAGCAGTTTCCAGTCGATTCCTGATACAGTCGTAACTAGTTGTTAGAGGTTAGCTGTCATGAAGAAATCGATCACCTTGGGTTGGATCACTGCCGCATTTTTAAGCTTCAGCACAGCGTCTTGGGCCCATGAATCAGGCAGCGCTGGCCATGCCGAACACGGCGGCCATGAGCCGACTTTGGAGTTGGGCCTCGAAGGCGGGGTTGATTCCGGTTCTCATCAAAATTTCTTTGCCATTTCAGTCGCCAAGCCGATCCAGCACACGGGCGCCAAAGTGGTTTTGGAATATGCCAATGGCCGTCACGGTGATCTGGGGAGCAACGTGACCTCGCTGAAATTGGTGAAAGAACTCTTCACCATCGGCCATTTAGAAGTCGGTGGTGTGGCTGGTTTTGCCCACGCCGTTGAAGCCGACAAAAATGGCAATGGCTGGGTCTTGGGCGCAGAAGCGGCTTATCCCTTGACCGCTTGGGCCGATGCCAAGGTTGAAGCCACCCGCTTCACGGGGGTGGGTAAATTGCGCGATGAAAAAGCCAACGTGGTTCAAGGCGGCGTGGTCTTGAAGTTTGATTGAAATGGGTTAGACCCCCTCGTCGAAGGGGTTTGGTTGAGTTGAAAGAAGAAAAATGAGCGATCTACAAGCACGGTTGGCCAAACTTCGCGCCACCAACCAATCCCTTAAAGCCATCACGGACCGAATTGATTCAGCAAAAGTGCTGGCCGTTAACGTCGTCGCCGAGCTGGAAGAGGTGATCGAGGCCTTGCCAGAAGTGACCCCGCCGGCACGCCCTGCTGTTCACGACACCGCACCCGCCTCCACACCCGATATATTCACCGAGCCGGCACCCGTCGAGACGACTGCAGACACGGAGGCTGCCCATGAACCGCACCCTGAGTCAGAACCTGAAACAAAACCTGTATTTGTGAAAGACACTGCGCCCCAGGTGGCTGGCGTTTTGCCTGAAACCGTCGACGTGCCGGAAGAAGTACAGCCCCCGGTTCACACCAACAAAGACCTGCAGGCAGATCTGCAGACCAAGGTGCGCCGCGA
>Ga0208381_1000445_pt1 | contig 14569 bp, 1 predicted proteins | sample CryBogCBE13Jul09_FD_184572 | JGI IMG/M metagenome (GOLD analysis project Ga0208381, IMG submission 184572) | Freshwater microbial communities from Crystal Bog, Wisconsin, USA - CBE13Jul09 (SPAdes) (version 2) | ecosystem: Environmental > Aquatic > Freshwater > Lake | place: Crystal Bog...
AAGCCAGATTACAGGGGAATCAGTTTTAAAAACGTGTGGCGGTTTTTGTACCGATCACATCTAAGCTTTTTTTGACTCGGATTCTGGACACTTTTGCCTCAGAATTTGCCTAGGAGTATTATAAGTATTTATAAATACTTCATAAAATTTTCAGTCGCCAAAGACTCGGAAATCAGTACTTTTGAAAATTTTCAACAAGTTCAACTCGGAAAACTAAGAAAACATGGCCGAAAACATAATTCCACCAGATGATAATGATCCACCAGATCCCAATTATGATGGAGAAGCAGCATACAGAACTTATCTGCGCGCGGCTGCCCCACCAATTCCTCCAGGACAATTTCAGGAATTTTGTCCTGCGGAAATTCCAGTCCGAGCAGCTCTGCTCCAAGGAGATACCAGACACTTAAAATGCTATCAAAGTGCAGGCTTTCTCTTAAGCCCTATTCCGAATTCATCCCAACCTATTCAAATCATTCACTCCATTTATGAGACAGCGAAATGTCTCAATTTGGAACCAGACTGGGCGAACCTTCCCCCAAATTGGCTTGTTCCAGATCAGAAACATTTTCCCCAGGCCACGAACTTCACCATTTTTATCCCCTTGCGTGAGGAAGTTCTTGCTGGGGCGGACGGCGACAGTATCAACCTCTTCGAATTGGATCCAACGGATGTGGAATCAGACTCCAGAGTTGTTTTCCCTCGTTGCATCACTCTCGCCGGTTTACTCCTTCCATCCTCAACGCGCCAGGCAGGAGTATCACTCCTTGTGCAATTTATGCCTCTTCATTGGAACCCAGTGTGCAGAATGGAAGCGCTCCTGTTGCGCAATTTTCCTTTGGACGATAAAGGCTCTCTGACTCGACTTCTTCTTCATGTAATTGAAGAATACTTCGACTCATGCCTCAGGAAAAATGGCCAGGATGAACTGGAATACTACTTAGTTCTAGTTCCATCCCTCATTGACAAGACCAAGACCATGGAAGGCATCGTCTCTGTTTATCTTCCACCGATAGTTCCAGGGGTCAACATGGATCTAGTACAACGTTTTCGCCATTCAGTTGGACTTAGGGAAGCGCATTCGGTTATCTTATCCTTGGGATGGACATCCATCCTCATGGCGGGCAACCTCGGAGATCTTCTTAAACCAGAACACTTGCGTCAGCTTCCAGAAGTTGTTCCCAAAGAAATGACCATCACAGGACTAGCCCCAGGCACACAGCTCCCTGAAATCCTGGTCGCCTTGTGGGCAGATACCAATTGGTCCCCCACCTGCTTTGATCGCATCGGCGCTGCGTATATCGATCGCTCCGCCCCGTTCTCCACCACCCCGACTAGCTTTACCAAGGCGATACTCGCGACCCACGGTCAATATGACACACTCCATCTCATCCTGTCCTCACGAAGCGACGAGCTCGAAGCCACCAGACTCTTCCCGGGGCGTGAGACTGGGACGCGCCTAGGTTTCGATGTCCAGGGTCAACGCTACACCCCTATTTCCTCGGGACTCGCTCCTACTGACATGCCGTCCTACATCCCGCACGCACGAGCGTACCTCAAGCTTTTGCCTCCGGCTCCGCCAACCCCCGCTGCCGGTCGCGCTCGCCCAACACGCGCGCCCCTCCGGCCGGCTCGCGGACCTCCTCGCCCTGGACGTACCGACAACACCGCTCCCCCTGCGGCTCCGAAACTCCGGGTTATCGATGCGGAAGTTCGTGCACGTTATCAACTGGCAATGTGGGCAGATCCGCTGATGACTGAAGTCATTCCAGAAGGTGCGTCTTCATCCGCGCCTTCCACTCTATCCCCGGCATTAAGGACGTCCCTCTCCTCACAGAGCTACTGGACCAAGGAGCCCCAGGAGCAGCCCGGGCCGACCCTGACGGCATGGACGCGTAATCTTATACGGTCCTCCTCGTTGCAACCATGTGGGTGCTCGATCTCGGCCCCACCTCTGGTTTCTATCATGGATAACGTAAACATCCGTGTTTCCACCCACGATTCTCCTCGCCTCGAAAATGAGTCTGCATATCAAAGTTACTGTGCTCGCGCGATTCTTGCCCGCCCAATCCGACGTACTTGGAAACCGCTCAGCTCTCCCCCGTGGCAACAACTATATGACACATATCTTCAACGAGCTGTTCCCTCGACATCCACATCTACGCCCAAAAGTCTCTCACGCACTTGGGCTATCCGCCAAAAACAGGCCTACCGCAAGTACCTCGGGAGGGTGCAGGAGTCCTCTACCCCGCGCTCTGCCTCGTTACCACTAGTTAGCGCCCGAACACTTAGACAGGATAGTCAAAACCAAGCCTATGCCAGTTACCTGACCCGTGCATTTGAATTCGACCTTTTTCCCGTCCTCAGACGGAGATTTCCAAGGTCATTTCTCCCACGGCCAGCGCCTGTCACGCCGCCCTTCCCACGAGCTAGTTTCTCTACCGCCCAGCCTCCACCGCCCCATGCCAGGAAAATGCGGCCGTCCAAGCCCCCTCATTCTCCCGCATGCAGCTATGAACAGTCCAGGGCCGATCACACGACCTTCGCCCTCGCGTCCAGGCTCAGTCGCCACCCTGCTCCTACACGCGCGGACGAACGTTTCTTCACTGTGGGTCTATCCTTTCTCTTGGGATACAATCTTTTGCGGTGCCGCGGGTCTGTACCAGAGGGTTGGGCATTTCTATCCCACCGCTCAGCTCACTTTCCCGCATCATACAACCACTGGGATGAGAGGCCATGGATACGGACCCTCCAACAAGTTCTGATTGGTGTACGGAGCTTCTCTCCCCCGTCATTCACCTGGTTCCGCAAATCTCCTCCACCGCCTTCGATACTTCAGCGACCGATGTCACAACTTCTGATCCTCCACTTGGCCACCTTGCAGTACGATCCTCGCTCCAGTCACTCGAAGGCCTCTCCTCCGCTCGCCCGTTTCCTCGCAGCCAGTCATTTCTCCTTGCCTGGCGGTCTTCCGTGTGGTCCTACCGGGGGGGGTCACGGTCGACGCAAACGCGACCTACCTCCCCCCCCCACGGCACATCCAAGAAAACCAAGCTCCTCTCCAAGCAATCCCCGCGCCGGGCGGCGACGAAGACCCAACGTGACGCCACTCAGGGCTCCCCACCACGGGTGAAATTAAAACCAATCCCGCTGTCCGACGATTCCTCTCAGCCGCAATTCTCCCTGACCCCCTCCCAGTCTCCTGGTCCGACCCGTACGCTCTCTGAGCTTCGCCTCGATCCTCGCATTCCTCAGGACGGCCGTCAAGTGGGCATTGCCCCCACCCTTCTCCCTTTTGAAGGAGAAGGACTCTTCTCATTTGAAGACATATACTTCCCGCTCTACGACACCAAAGGAGTCAAAACGCGCTGGCGTCCCACAGAGCTGGCCATTTGCTCCTACCGCGGGCGAAAGGTCCGTCACTCAGTCGCCACTCGTCCCGACTACAAATCCGCATACCTCTGTGACCTCATCAGAAACGAATGGGTCCTCGACGCACAAGATTATGACTCATGTTATGGCAGATTTGTAAACGACAATTTCACGGCAGGAACAATCAACTGTAAACTCCTACCGTACACATCCCCGGACACTGGAGAAGCTGAAGTGTGGGTGGTGGCACTCCCAGGAGTCCGCATTCTTCCAGGAGAAGAACTCTACGCCGACTATGGAAAAGACTACTGGCTCGATCACCTTCCCGACCTTCCTGCAGCCTCCAGAACTATGTGTATTCAGAAATATAAATACCGACACTCAGAACTGACAAAGGCGGGGCTCAATCCCGATGGTTCCAGACCCACCTCAGCTCCGTCCATCCTTCCCTTTCTTCGCCCCAGCCACCCAACCTTGGCCCGACCCTCCCTCTTCCTCCACGAAGAAACTGTGGGCAATGGCACTCGCTTTCGGCTTCACATGCCTCAACCGCCCCAACCATACTTCCACTACGACCCGCACCTGTCCCTCGACGACAAACGCTCTTTGTTACGCACCCATCTCCGAACAGAACCCTTGCTGCAATTGCACCTGCAGGATTCGGCTGAGCTCTACAACGTCTGCTCTCCCGACGGCTCCTGTGGTATTCAACTAGCCCTTCTTTATCAAATGTTACACCCGGATGATTGGACGGAAGATCTGCTTTCCCATGACCCGTCCCAACCGTATCTGACCCACCGCCCTCGTGGCCCCGGCCCCACTCACCTACCCCGTGTGCTCGAACTACTCCAAACCATGATCGACACCAGCACTTCTCCTGGCTCCCATGTCCGGGCTTCCCTTCAGGCATGGCACCAGGGTCTTTCCAGCACCCCGCCCCGCTCCCGACTCTTGCCCGACCAGTACCTCGAAGTAGAAGAAGTCCTTCAGCTCATCCCCCCCCATCTCTCCGCCTCCGTCTTTGTTGAGCTGGCATATGACCCCATCGATACTGTGCACCATCAGGTCTGGTCCATTCTCCAGGCTGACACTTACTTCCCTCAGCGTCTTGGCTACTTTTCTGGTGACGAACTCGACCAGCTGCTTTCGCGCCCACTCCGTGCCTCCGTCCTCCGCGGCTCTCACTATTACCCGTTTGTTGCGTCTTCTTCCCAACTCCGAGCATGGACCACGGCTGCTATAGAGGACCTGATCCACTGTTACCTTCCGACACCCGAAGAACCTTTATCTCCTTCCTCTCCGCCGGATCCCCGCCCGCTTCAACTGGTCTCGGCCCCAGCCTTGATGCCTCTCCCCGCTCGACTCCCAATTGTTCCGCCCCCCTCCCCTTCCCTGGCCCAATGCCAATGGTGGGCCCCCCTGATCGTCCAAATGGGGGACCTCCGCCTGTGGCTCGCCCCTTCTACTCGACAACGACGGGACATTGCTATCTCTCTCGGCAACGTACACCACCTGACAGACTTAGTCCTTTCCGGCGCCGTTCCCGTTAGCTGCGCGCTCAAAGTCCCCCGCTCCGCACTCCACACCTCCGCATGTCGTCCCGATGGGTCTTGCGGCCTTCAAATGGCCTGTCTCGCACGCCTTCTTGGGGACGTACCAACTCCCTTCCCTACCCTGCGTACCTGGTTCTTCCACGACCCTGCTCGACGCACTTCCTTTCGCAACATACTCTCCCAGTGGGAGTCCCACATATCCCTGCCTGCAAGTACAAAAGCCAAGGTTGCCGGCACAATGCGCTGGTTTGACGAGGGTGCGCCAGGTCTCCTCTCTCCGGACTTCTGGTTCACCAACGTCGACATACACGCCGTGCTAGATCAAGCTGTAAATGTCCCCTTATGGCACCGTCTTCACTCCTCAAACTGGGATGAATGGTTGGTTCTTGATGGATGCTCTGGAGATAGGGTACTGGCTGATCATGTGGGCTGGCAAGAACTCTCCCACCTCCTCCTATCGACTCACCTCCAGAGCGCTCTCACCGACACGCACTTCTCCCCATGGAAATGCTCCCCTGACATCAGCCCGCTCCTGCCTCAGGCCCTCACTGCCCTTATCGACGAACTCACTGCTCAGCCCCTCCTCGAAGGTGCCTCCGGTCCCTTCACTCGAATATCCTCACGTATCCAGTCCTCCCACTCTGCGGAAGTGCGCATCCTTCTCAAATCGGGACCCTCAGTTACAGCATCGATCAGCGCCACTTCTCCTCCTGATTCCCTGTCCTCTTCAGCATACTCCATACCTCTGTCCGTCCTCCTTCCGGCGGCTTCCCCAGCGTCAAACTTACCGAAACCGGCAGGTAGCATACTCTCCCGCCCCGGACGCCCATTGACCCTAGCAGATTTCCCATCTCCAGCTTCCTCCGTTGACCCTGATCTCCAGCTGTCTCCGGCGGCAGGGTCCCCGTACCAGACGCGTTTTCAGCCTCAGCTCTTCACCCTTCCCCTCGACGAGTCCAGACTCCCTCCCACTGGCATATGGCCCTCCGCCCAAGCCCGTCGATGGACCAGCACAGAATGGCACACCAAGCTTCTCCCCGCACAACCGAGCTCACTTCTCTACGGTTTTCAGCCCCTCCAGAGTACCTCCGGCCCCTTCTCAGTCCTCTCGGCTATCCTGGGCTCCCTCAACTACGGCACAGACACAGTCCTCTCGTTTTGGAAAAGGGCGGAAGCCTATCTGGCGTACGCCTGGGAACGTGCGGATTGCTACCCGGCCCAACGCCTGAGCCTGCACACCATTCACACAAATCTCGACGCCTACAGAGACACCAGGTCCCTCTCCGTGATCTCAGGCCTTCGCCTTCCGTACACCCCCAGTCTGCTCGAACTATTCCAGCGGTGCTCCTCGCCTAGACTCCAGCCTGTCTTATTTTATGTTCTCGCCGGTGCCCACTCTGGCCCACTCAGGGTCATTGACCTCCTCGGCAAGACCGAAACGTGGTATATGGTAGCGAATCCCAGTTCCCTCTTAAAAAGAGCTCCACGGAACCCCTTCCTTACGTTGCTGGACTGCCACTCTCAAATTCATGGAACAACCCTGCCGCTTCAAGGTCCGTTGCCCGATCCCGTCCCGGTTTCCTCAGCCATTGTCCCATATCACCCCCCTGTCCCAACGGCGGCGGCACCCCCTCAAGATCGAGATGCCTTCGGGTCGGACTCCCTGACGCGTTTCCTCGAGACGACCCCAGATGCGTTTCCTCTCCAACCCTCTGTGCCCCCGCCCTCCCCAGATGAATTTCGTATCGCATACCTCAACGTAAATGGGCTGGATGGTTTTAAATTCGCGGAGCTTCTGATGTTCATGGCCTTAGCTGCCGTCGATTGCCTGACGCTCATCGACGTTCGCATTCCTGCAGATCGCATCCCTTTTTTTCGACGGGAAGCCAGGGCCCAGCTGGGCCCGCATGCGGAGTGTCTCGTCTCTGTCCCTGCACGTACAGACAACAGCACTGTCCCCTCCCCCATTAAGGTGGGAGGCATCGCAATCATTCTCAACAATCGTTGGGGCCCACAACTGGTAAATCACCGCTCGGACCCTTCCCAGCTCGGGGTCGTCGATGAAGCAGTTCTCAAACTTCCCACCGGGCGCCTCCAAATTCTTGCCACATACTGGCCCTTTCCTCCTCCCTCCCGACCAGACCCTCAGAACACGGACTCTGATGCTCCCTTGCGTCACGGCCTTTACCATCGTCTCTCCCATTATCTCCGGTCCCAACGCTCGACCTCCTCCCCGCTACACTATGCCCAGGATACCATACAGCACTGGGTGCAGAAACACATGGCCCAGCCGGGACATCACTCAATTTGCGGCGGTGATTTCAACTCAGTCTGGACCAACACAGACGAAGGGGGAGGAGGCTACAAACCCCCACTCCGAGATTGGGCACAGGGGATCGGCTTGAAATCACGACATCATGACCTGCCCTCGTCTTTAAAGTACATCACGCGTCCGTCTCCCAACCTCACGGGAGGTTCCGAAATCGACCACGTCCTCTACAACAGTCCCTCCATGTCCATTCGGCACTCTGCGGTGGGCACACTAGGCCTCTGGGTTGGCCTGTCCGATCATCGCCCCCTCTTGGTCTGCTTCAACAATTTACCACACGACCACCTTCACTCAGTACCCAGGTTCCACAAGGAGCCTGGCTCCAGGCGACACCTTCATATCAAACGATTTGCTCCATCTGCCCCTCAGCTCCAAAAATTCAAAGATCAACTTAGCGCCTCCTGGAAACCCCTTTTGGGCCGTCCAGAGTCCTCATCAGCCGCGGCTGCCCAACTGCAGCATCTCACCGACATCACTCTGGAGGCTGCCCCGGAGCGCAAGTGCTGGAAAAGACGTGACCGCTTCAAACATCACTGGAGCCCTACATACGCTGCCCTACAAGCCCAACTCCTTGCCATGCTCAGCCTTCAACGGCATCTCGGGGTCCTTCCCTGCCCGCCTCGTCTCCGCAGCTGGAACTCCTCGCTCGATATATCCCTCGGAATTGCTCAAGTGGTTGGGGAATGGGAACGGGTGGTCTCCACACTCAAGTTTCCCCATGGAGTCCCTCCTGAGGTCTGGGGCACTGGGCTTTCTCCCTCGGAATGGCGCACTCAGAACCCTTCAGATCTCAATGCGCTCCGGCTCGCGGCGATCTCCAACTTCAAACTCGTCCGCTCTCAGCTTCACGCGCGGAAACGGAAAGAGTATGCGGTTCGCTCCTCCACATACATTGCGGCCCGAGAGGATAACTTAACTGCGGGACACATGCATGCGAGCTTCCTATCATTACTTAACGAACTTCCGGAAGGGGTCGACCTACAGCACTATGACTTCGGGACGGATGAGACACCACCAACGCCTGCGGCCCTCCACGACTACGTGACCAACATGTTCCTACGCCACTTCCGCGCTCAATGCACTCCGTCGACGGGTCTCCACGACGGCTCGATCCTCTGGGAAGATCTCCAGCACATGAGTTATGCGGACTTCAGGCATCGACACGCCAACCTCCACATTCCCTCTGCAGGGGACGACGACCCACTCTTCACCCTGTGGACTGCGTTGCACCACTCGCCCGCTAGAGATGCTGTTCACGCGGACCTGCACCCCCTACTGCATGCGGCCCCCTCCTTTGAGAAGTTCGCTGCGCTCGTGAAGTCCAAGCAAGGAAACTCTTCCGGTGGTCCTTCCGGGCTGCAATATAAGCATATTCAGCACTGGAAGCCTGAAATGATTGCGGAAGCGTATGAATGCCTCGCGAGAATGTGGCAAGATCGCTCTATCCCAGTCTCCTGGAAATGGAAGTGGCTCGTCCCGATTCCCAAGAGCTCCTCCAAACGTATCCAAGACATACGCCCCATCATGCTCATGGAAGTCCTTCGCAAGTTGTGGACGGGCCTCCTCGTGGATGAGGTGACCGCATCTCTTCAACGTCACTCCTCCCTATCGCTCTCCCAACACGGCTACCTTCCGCATCACGGCACCGACACGGCCAACCTTCAACTTCTCAACACCCTCGAAACGGCGTGGGACGCTCGCAGGCCTCTCTACGGCTGCTCCTGGGATATGAGCAAGGCCTTTGACTCCGTCTCCAAGCCGCTGATAGTTCTCTGCTGGCAGCGCCTCGGGCTCCCAGCCGAAATCGCTCAGTGGCTTGTAGATCTCGACGCCAACGGGTACACCATTGTTCGGACCCCCCATGCCCTCGCTAAATGGGATGTGGAGGGTCTGGAGGGACTCAAAGAGCTCTCCTTTAATCCGGAACGGGGAACCGGGCAAGGAGACATTCATAGCCCCTTCACCTGGTTAGCCGTCTTCGATGTCCTCCTCACGGTGCTCGACTGTCAACAACCCTCTCCGGATCAGTTCCATCTCTACCGGCCGGATGGCTCCTCTTATCCAGCCCGTCCAATCTGTTATGCCGACGACCTGCAGTCATTTGCCTCGACTCTTTCCGGCCTGCAACACACAGCGGACCTTGTCTCGGTATTCGCCATGGTCTTCAACCTTACGATTGCCACATCCAAACTCCGGGCTTTCCACTATGGGGGCCTCTCGCAACCGCCCGATGACACGGAGCTTCTCCAGATACATGCAGCAGGATGGGTACCTCACGAGGTCCCTATTCGCCACCGTGGCACCTTTAAAAGCCTCGGCGTACTCTACCCAATCAACCCCAATGATTCCACCTCCCTTCAGCTCATGAAACAGAAGCTCATCATTACCATCCGTGCTCTGTCCATCAAGCGAGCGTCCCCCCGTGCCATCAATCTGGTCATGGCCAAATGTCTATATGCTCGTGGCGCGTATGTCGGTGTCCTCTCCTCGTGGTCTCTCAAAGAATGTGAAGAAATTGACACCGTCTTTGCGGCCGAAATCCGTCGCAGGACTAAGAACCTTAAGACATCCCAATCAGAAAACCTGTTCCAACCGCTTCGTGAAGGCGGTCTGGGCTATCAACGTTTTTCCTCAATGGTTCAACAGCGCAAACGTAATTGCATGCGTCGCATTTTCTCGGGAGGCGACCAATGGACCCGCCTGGCCATCGAAGGATTATGCGCACGTGGCCACAGTAGCCCACACCACTCCCCTCTCACTGCGATCACCCCCCAATGTGTCCGCCCGGGCTTCTGGATCTCTAGCCTTCTGTCCTACGGTATGAAGGGAAATACCTGCCCGACCAAACCCCTTCGCGCCTCCTCCCGAGCGACCCCTCCCCAGATGTCCGATTCTCTGGTTGGTGGCTTCCGATCTCATCCCACATGGACCAAAGCTCAGAGCGCCTACATACGGGACCGACACCTGCTCACGTACGCAGACATTGTCACGTGGAGTGGAAATCACTGGACCTGGCGCCTCCACGACTTACCCCAGCCACTCCAGGAATTGCTCCTCCCTGTACCCCTCCCAGTAGAAGAGTCCATACCTCTTCTCCCCGGTCAAGCCTGGCATCTCATCGCGCCGGACCAGCTCTTCTCCAATCGGATTACGGAGATTCTGTCCGTTTCCATGTACCTCACCCCCAGCGGGTACACGGTCGATGTCCTGTACCGTCACTGGTCTCTACCCCAGGCAGTTACGTCCCCTCTTCCCCGCACGATTATCTCGTCCGTCTCTCCCCCGCAACTGTACCATGGCCCCACCGATCACGCCTCGTGGTTCTCGGCTATTTTTGGACCCTCGCCTCAACGTGTGTCTCTCGTCACCCTCATCCTCTCTTCCGGAACGCCTTATCGCACCGGTCTCCCTCCTCCACTGGCCACCTTAGACTCTCTCCCGGACGTTGTAGAAGTGCTCAGGGTTGCCCCCTTCCTCCCCCCCGGTCACATAGGTCGCCCATCACATGCCCATCCAGGATCCCTACCCCCAGACCGGTGTTTCACGTCCCCTCCCGCCGGGGCCCGTCGGTCCGTCTATGTACATCTTCATTGCTCCGCGGGCTTCTCTCCACTTCACTCTGTTCTTGGCACGGGCGTCTTCCGGATGTCCCTCTGCGTCCTCACCACGGATGATCACGTCACGTGGACACCGACACTCTTTCACGGCGAGTCCCCTTCCAATGAAACCCGCCCCACCCCCCGTGTCCTGCTCCTGACTGGTCTCCTCCGGGGCCTATGGGATTTTGATCCGGAGGACGATCTCTGTAACATAGACATTTTCCTCCCGGATCACTCTCTCGTTAAGTCTCTCAGCGCGCCACCCTCCACGTTCTCCAATGAAGTAGTGGAGCTGCTGCATGGATTAGCCAGACTCCAACTTACACCACGCCGTCGCGTACTTTATGCACCCACTCCGTTCAACCTGTCCCCCAAAGTGCTCGAGGGCGCGTCTCTGGGCATGGCCCTCGCCTCGGCCTATGCCATCTCCGGGCTCTCACAAGGGGAACTCTGTTCCACCACCTATGGGGCCTCTCGCTTCATAGAACTTCCGATCGCCGCACTCCCCCTCTCCGAAGCTCTCCCTCCAGATATTTTTCTCCACCGCTGGTCCTGGTGCGACATCGACTCTGGTGCCCCGCTGCTTATCCCACTCGAATCTAGGATACTCGATCATCAACGCCTCGCCGCGCAGACCCATCGGGACGCCGATAGGGAAACCAGACTACTCCCGCCGCGGTGGCAGGACGTCACTCTTCGCTTTGCCTCCAAAGTGCTCAACATGGCGGGTATCTCTCCGGGGGCTCGAGGGCACTACGAACGCCTCCTGCACGAACGTCACTGGACGGTAGGTCACAACTCCTGCAAAGGGGCCAAGACAGCGAGTGATCGGAAACTCCTCCTTCGCTGTCCTCTTTGTGCATCGGATGCCACCTCCGCGGACGACACATATGATCACATCTTCCGGTCCTGCCAAAACCCCTTGTTGACAAAAGCCCGGCTTGACTCTGACTCCTGTCTCAGCCTACTACCGCTCTCTTCGGACCTCGATCGTCGACTGCTCCCAGCCCTACTGCTAATTCTTGCATCGGAAGATGGACACCGGATCTGTCTTGGCAACTGGTCTTCCTCCCAGATCTCCCAACTAGACCTGGTGCTCCAACCCACTGACACAGGGCCCGCCCTGACTGAGAGTCTTCTCGCTCTGAGCAAGCACTTCGTCGATAGAATTGACACCATCTGGGCTGCCCGACAACAGGCGCTCTATCTCCATGCCCTCACCACCACCCCTGAAGCGGACCCCGGGACCATCCGGATCCTCCAGCGCCGCTGTCACCAACCCCGCCTCCCCTCAGCGGTCTCCCCCCCTGTCTTCTATGCCGTCCGGCTTGGTCGTGTTCCCGGCATCTACACGTCCTGGAAGGAGGCGCAACCCCAAACCGTCGGCACCCACTCGGACTTCAAGCGCTTCACCTCTCGTCAAAAAGCGGAGGCTTACATGGCCATGACCTCAGGGCCGGGGAACCCCCTTCTCGACGACCCAGTCGCGTACCTCTTCACCGACGGCTCTGCCCTGCCCAATGGTACAGCGGGCTGGGGAGTATACATCACCTACCCGGAGCGAACGGACACCAGCAGCCTTTGGGGACCCGTCGTCACGTCAGCGCGGGTTCCGCACTGGGTGGGAGCCTTTGCTGCCACGAGCAATACGGGCGAACTGAGTGGAATGTACTACGCCCTTGACTGGATCAATCGACGCCAGTCCTCAGCAGGAGTTCGACCCCGGTACAACATAGTCTCCGACAGCGACTACTGCGTCAAACTGTTTGCCATGCGATCCATCAAGCCCGTAGCAAACAAACGTATGATCGCCCGCATCTACGCCCTTCTCGCCAGAGTCAAGGAGACGAACGACATCTCCATCTCTTGGACCCCGTCTCACACTAAGGAGGACTCTCCCCTTGCGAGAGGGAATGCGGCGGCGGACCTACTTGCTGCTCGAGGATGCGCAGCCCCGGGTATCTCCCGCTCCTCCAGCGCTGGTCGGCCCCCCCCTGCACGGAGTCCGCGCTCCTCCTCTACTCCTCGCCCCCCTCGTCGATCCTCGGCCCATGCCCTGCTGCGTCGCGCCAAAGACATGCGAGGGTCCCCTCGTCAAGACCCTCGTCTGCCCCCGTTTGACAAACGACAACCTCCTCTCTGGCGTGCGTTTTTTCTTCGATTAGCTATGCGTTTTCGTCCTGCCAGTGCCTGCCACCCGCCCCTGTGTGACTATTATGGGGACCTAGTTGGCGACTAGCGTTTTTCTCCGAGTGCAGTCGCTCGGTTCCCTCTACTCGGTAACGGGACTTGCCCCTTGGTTCATAGAGGGTGGTTTTTATGCTGTCCTTCTGTTTGCGTGTTCTCAACATGTCACATGACTTCATAATTAACTATTCGATTTTCGGCAAAGTATCCTCCCCCTCCAGAAGGAAGCGCTCGACGGTTGTGTCCTCTAAGACACTTCGGGTTTCGATCCACTTGTCGGTCTCTCCCCACGCTCACAAAAAGGCTTTCGATGAGGTCCATCTGGGTGGAGGAGAAATAGCCCAGCCGGCCTCGCGAACTTTCCCTTGGGTCTTCGGCGATGGCTTGAAGGGAAGAAATCCAGGGAACCGCAGCCGGAGAACATGGAAGAGCTTGCCGGACTTGAGCTAAAAGTTGTGGGGGACATACTAGAATCTCCACACTAATCCACTCCGCTTGGTGCGCGCGGAGAGTCGCCTCTACATTGAAAATGAAACAGCATCGCCGGCATCCTGCAACATAAAAAACTTTCTCTGGGAGGCTCTGCTGGGCCTCGAATTGTTGGGAGAAGCCTAGTGGGGTTACATGATGGATCTGCAAATGGCCAAGTATTTTCTCCAACAATTCAAGCTTTCCAAAATCCTCTAAAGTAGTCTGGCATAGCTGGTCAAGGGAGATATTAGAATTGAGGCAATATTGTGCTTCAGGGCTCCCAAATCCTGCTAGATTTGCGCTTCACTTATTTGTCTGTGGACGTGGAGGACTGAAGAAATTCGCCGCTGAAATGTTGGGAACGCTCCGAAAATCTAGCGAGCTAGAAATTTGCGAATTGAGTATTGATGAGTCGGCACCAGAGCGATGGTGCGACGGGTTTAGGTCCGGGGTCAAATCAGCTTGCGCGCCGAACCTGATTGGCGCTGGTATAAAGGCAGTGGAAGCATCGGCGCTGCAACCAATACTAGAAGGAGAGAATGGGGCGAAACCCAGACACGACCCTCGAGTATCTGTGATATTTTGCTCTGAAAGAGGCCGAGGTGGACGACCCAAAGCCCTGTGTCGGTAATATTGATACTCTGCCTCATCATCGTCAGACGCGGAGGAGAATTGAGAGTCTAAGTTACTCTTGCCAGGGCAGGTTTGCAGAGTAGTCACGGGCGGGGTAATTCCCGTATAGGCAAGAACCCTGTCGCGGTAATATTGATACTCTTCGTCATCGTCAGCGTTCGATGAGGGGCTGTTGCAAGTGGCCCCTAAAGATTTAAGCTCATAATCGGGCGCAGCAGTTGTAGATTCTTCCCGCTTTATTGCGTTGCCTCCAGGGATCGGTTGCAAGGGTTCCACAACTGGAGCAAGGCCCATATTTTCCCGTTGATTTGAAGAGGTAAATATGTCGACTTGAGGTCCATGTGTGGATTTGTCCTCTCCAAATTGGAAGAGGAATGGAACAGGATGAACAGCGGGAGAGCTATGGCAAATCGGAACTCCAAACG
>Ga0208381_1000446_pt1 | contig 14555 bp, 10 predicted proteins | sample CryBogCBE13Jul09_FD_184572 | JGI IMG/M metagenome (GOLD analysis project Ga0208381, IMG submission 184572) | Freshwater microbial communities from Crystal Bog, Wisconsin, USA - CBE13Jul09 (SPAdes) (version 2) | ecosystem: Environmental > Aquatic > Freshwater > Lake | place: Crystal Bog...
CGCTTATTGGCTGGCCAAATGCCCCCCCAAGGCAAACACCGAGTTCGGCGCATTGACTCGGGGCGGCTTGAGGGCGGGCGCGGGTGAAATGGCGCGTCGCAGCAGGGGTTTGGCTTCGACTTGCATGCCCTTGGCAATTTGATCGTCGACCAATTTTTGCAAGTTAACCGAGGCCAAAAAATCGACCATGTGCTGGTTCAAGGTGGACCAAAGGTCGTGCGTCATGCAGCGGTTGTTTTCGCCGTGGCAGTTTTCTTTGCCGCCGCATTGGGTCGCATCCAAAGGCTCATCGACCGACAAAATGATGTCGGCGACAGAAATTTGTTGGGCAGGTCGACTCAAGGTGTAGCCGCCGCCAGGGCCACGGGTCGATTCGACCAGGTCGTTGCGACGCAGCTTGCCAAAGAGTTGCTCTAAATAAGACAGCGAAATCTGCTGGCGCTGGCTGATCGCCGCCAGCGTGACGGGGCCGCTGGCTTGACGCAAGGCCAAGTCAATCATCGCAGTGACCGCAAAACGGCCTTTGGTTGTCAATCGCATGAGGGCTCCTCGCTTTATATTCCGAGTAATTCGCTCAAGTATAGCCTAAAACCCACTATTTTAGTCAAGCTCCCGCTGTCGTGTCGGCCTTGTCCGCCCCGAAGGCCTGGGCCCGGAGGCGGTGCAATTGGTCGCGCACCTTGGCGGCTTGCTCGAACTCCAAATTGCGGGCGTGCTCTTGCATGGCTTTTTCGAGGCGCTTGATTTCACGCCCCAAGTCCTTCTCGCTCAGGGCTTCGTATTGAGCCCGTTGCGCATTCTCTTGGTCCAAACGCTCGGCGTCGCGGCCGGTTTTTTCACTGTACACGCCATCGATCAAGTCGCGCACCCGCTTCACGATGCTGCGCGGGGTGATGCCGTGCTCGGTATTAAAGGCGATTTGTTTGGCGCGGCGTCGCTCCGTCTCCCCAATGGCTTTGGCCATGGAGTCGGTGATGCGGTCGGCGTACAAAATGGCCCGGCCTTCCAGATTCCGGGCGGCCCGACCAATGGTCTGAATCAAGGAACGTTCAGAGCGCAAAAAGCCCTCTTTGTCTGCGTCCAAGATGGCCACCAAAGAAACCTCAGGAATGTCCAGGCCCTCGCGCAGCAAGTTGATGCCGACCAGCACGTCAAACAGGCCCAAACGCAAATCGCGCAGAATTTCGACGCGCTCCACGGTGTCGATGTCACTGTGCACATAACGCACTTTGACGCCGTTGTCGGCCAGGTAATCGGTCAACTGCTCGGCCATGCGCTTGGTCAGGGTGGTGATCAAAACGCGCTCGTGCTTGTCGACTCGAATGCGAATTTCTTGCAACACATCGTCGACCTGATGCGTCGCCGGGCGCACCTCCACCTCGGGGTCGACCAAGCCCGTGGGGCGCACCACTTGCTCCACCACATTGCCGGCGTGTTCTTTTTCGTAATGGGCTGGCGTGGCCGACACAAAAACCAGTTGGCGCATGCGCTGCTCGAGCTCCTCGAGCTTCAAAGGGCGGTTGTCAAGCGCTGAAGGCAGGCGAAAACCATATTCGACCAAGGTCGTTTTGCGGGCCCTGTCGCCGTTGTACATGCCCCCAAACTGGCCCATCAGCACGTGGCTTTCGTCCAAAAACATCACCGCGTCTTTGGGCAGGTAATCGATCAAAGTGGAAGGCGGCTCGCCCGGCGCGGCACCACTCAAATGTCGGGTGTAATTCTCGATGCCCTTGCAGTGCCCGACTTCGCTGAGCATTTCAAGGTCAAACCGCGTGCGTTGCTCCAAGCGCTGGGCCTCGACCAGTTTGCCCATGCCCACCAACTCTTTGAGTCGTTCAGCCAACTCGGTTTTGATGGATTCCACCGCCGCCAACACCCGGTCGCGCGGCGTGACATAGTGGCTGGACGGGTAGACCGTGAAGCGCAAGATTTTTTGTTTAACGCGGCCAGTCAACGGGTCAAACAATTCCAAGCTTTCGATCTCATCGTCAAACAAGGAAAGCCGAATGGCGAGTTCACTGTGTTCAGCCGGAAAAATGTCGATGGTGTCGCCGCGAACTCGAAATTTGCCACGGCCAAAATCCATGTCATTGCGGTCGTACTGCATGCGAATTAGCTGAGCAATGACGTCGCGCTGGCCCATTTTGTCGCCGGCCCGCAAGGTCATGACCATGCGGTGATAGCTCTCGGGCTCGCCAATGCCGTAGATGGCCGAAACCGAAGCCACAATCACCACGTCGCGCCGCTCGATGATGCTCTTGGTGCAACTGAGCCGCATCTGTTCAATGTGCTCGTTAATGGCCGAGTCTTTTTCGATGAACAAATCCCGCTGCGGCACATAGGCCTCGGGCTGGTAATAGTCGTAGTAGCTGACAAAGTATTCGACTGCGTTTCTCGGAAAGAACTCCCGAAACTCGCTGTACAACTGGGCTGCCAGGGTTTTGTTGGGCGCAAAAACAATCGCGGGACGTCCCAAGCGGGCAATCACATTGGCCATGGTGAAGGTTTTGCCCGAGCCGGTCACGCCGAGCAGGGTTTGGAACATTTCGCCGTCTTGCACGCCTTCCACCAAGCTTTGAATCGCCGCGGGCTGATCGCCCGCCGGGGGATAAGGCTGGAACAACTCGAAGGGCGACCCTGGAAATGTGACGAAGGTCCCGCTTGAACCCGCCAGGCCCACCTCCGTGCCCCCGGTGGCCCCGGTCACTTCCGAATGGGCTGTGGCGGCTGCACAAAAACGAGGCAGATGGGGGGTAAAAATCATGACAAATTTGTAAAAAGCTAAAATTCTGGGTGGCTAGGTAAAACCCTAAAGGGAACCCGGAGTAACTGCTCAGGTTAACCGATGTTGGCGAGCCCTTGCCACAGCTATTTTTAACTTTTTCCTGGAATCACGACATGTCCTTATTTGCCGCCGTCGAAATGGCCCCCCGCGATCCGATCCTGGGCCTCAACGAGCAATTCAACGCAGACACCAACCCCAAAAAAGTCAACCTGGGCGTGGGTGTTTATTTTGACGACAACGGCAAATTGCCCCTGCTGCAATGCGTGCAACAGGCCGAAAAAACCCTGATGGAAAAACCCACCGCTCGGGGCTACTTGCCCATCGACGGCATCGCCGCTTACGACGCCGCGGTCAAAAGCTTGGTTTTTGGCGCAGACAGCGAAGCCGTGAAAAGTGGCCGTGTTGCCACGGTCCAAGGCATTGGCGGAACCGGCGGCCTGAAGATTGGCGCTGACTTTCTGAAGCGCCTGAACCCCCACGCCAAGGTGCTGATTTCTGACCCCAGCTGGGAAAACCACCGCGCCCTGTTCACCAACGCTGGCTTTACCGTGGACACCTATGCCTATTACGACGCCGCCAAACGCGGCGTGAACTTTGAAGGCATGTTGGCGTCCTTGAACGCTGCGGCGCCAGGCACCATTGTGGTGCTGCACGCCTGCTGCCACAACCCAACCGGCTACGACATTACCGCCGCTCAATGGGACCAAGTGATTGCGGCCGTAAAGGCCAAAAGCCTGACGCCCTTCTTGGACATGGCCTACCAAGGCTTTGGCCACGGCATTGCCGAAGATGGCGCGGTCATTGGCAAATTCGTCGCCGCTGGTCTCTCGTTTTTTGTATCGACCTCCTTCTCCAAGAGCTTCAGCCTCTACGGCGAGCGCGTCGGTGCTTTGTCGGTGCTGTGCGCTGACCAAGAAGAAGCCGGTCGGGTTTTGTCACAACTCAAAATTGTGATTCGCACCAACTACTCCAACCCGCCCATTCACGGCGGCGCGGTGGTGGCAGCGGTGTTGAACAACCCCGAACTGCGCACTTTGTGGGAAAAAGAACTGGGCGAAATGCGCGTGCGCATCAAAGCCATGCGTCAGAAATTGGTGGATGGGTTGAAGGCCGCTGGCGTTCAACAAGACATGGGCTTCATCACCACCCAAATCGGCATGTTCAGCTATTCGGGCCTGAGCAAGGACCAAATGGTGCGTTTGCGCAGTGAATTTGGCGTTTACGGCACGGACACCGGTCGCATGTGTGTGGCGGCTTTGAACAGCCAAAACATCGATTACGTTTGCCAAGCCATCGCCAAAGTCGTCTGATTTTTCATTCCGCCTTGGTTGCTTTGTTAACTTGGTTGTTTTGTTAACTTTGTTGCACGTGCCCGCTTTTTTGTCAGGGATGTTAAATTTGTCAGCCTCAATTAACATTCCTCTGATAGTATTGCTGCACTGCAACATTGCAATTTCGGCCGCCTAAACCCGACCCCACTCCCCAGCCCATCAGGAAACACCCATGCTCTATCAGCTTTATGAAACGCAACGCTCCCTGATGGAGCCTTTTTCTGACTTTGCGCAGGCGGCGGCGAAGATGTACAGCCAGCCCCCTTTCAAACAAGCCCCGTTCGCTCAACGCGTCTCGGCGGGCTTGGACTTGATGTACCGCTTGGCCAAAGACTACGAACGCCCTCAGTTTGAAATTAAAACCGTCGACGTCAACGGCGTTTCGGTCGCGATTCATGAGCGCGTGGAAGTGGACATGCCTTTTTGCGAACTGCGCCGCTTCAAGCGTTTTTCGGACGATCCAGCCACCCTGCAATCTTTGAAGGGACAGCCCGTGGTTTTGATCGTGGCCCCCTTGTCCGGCCACTACGCCACCTTGCTGCGTGACACCGTTCAAACCATGCTGAAGGACCACAAGGTCTACATCACCGACTGGAAAAACGCCCGCAACGTGCCCTTGAGCGAAGGCGAATTCCACCTCGACGACTACGTCAATTACGTGGAATCCTTCATTCGCCACCTGCAAGGCATTTACGGCAACTGCCACGTCATGAGCGTTTGCCAGCCGACGGTTCCTGTCTTGGCGGCCGTTTCTTTAATGGCTTCACGCGGCGAAAAAACGCCCCTGTCCATGACCATGATGGGTGGCCCCATTGACGCCAGCAAGTCACCCACCTCGGTGAACAACTTGGCCACCAACAAGAGCTTTGAGTGGTTTGAGAACAACGTGATTTACCGCGTGCCCGCCAACTTCCCTGGTGCCGGTCGCCGCGTTTATCCTGGCTTCTTGCAGCACACCGGTTTCGTGGCCATGAACCCCGACCGACATGCCAAGAGCCACTACGAGTATTTCCAGGACTTGATCAAAGGCGACGACGCCCATGTGGAAGCCCACCGCAAGTTTTATGACGAGTACAACGCCGTGCTCGACATGGACGCTGACTATTACTTGGAAACGATTCAAACCGTGTTCCAAGACTTCAAGTTGGTGCGTGGCACCTGGGATGTGAAAAACCCGGCCGGCAAGCCCGAACGCGTGAAACCCCAAGACATCCAAAACACCGGCTTGTTGACCGTCGAAGGCGAGTTGGATGACATTTCGGGTTCAGGCCAGACCCAATCGGCCCATGGCTTGTGCAGCGGGATCCCAGCCAACCAGAAACGCCATTTGGAAGCCAAGGGGGCTGGTCATTACGGCATTTTCAGCGGCCGTCGCTGGCGCGATGTGGTGTACCCAGAAGTCAAGGCCTTCATTTTGGCCAACCAGCCCAAGGCCGCTCCCGTTAAAATGGTGGCCAAGTCCTTGGCCACTTCAGCGGCTGCCAAAAAGCGCGTGCCCACGGGTTCACGCAAAATCAAGCCTCAGTAATTTCGCGTGACCTCGTTAGCGTGACCTCGCTGCCCCGGCGCCTTCACCAAGCACTGCCACAAACCCAGTGCACGCGCTGCGGCTACCCCGATTGCGAAGGCTACGCCCAAGCCATTGCTGAAGGCACTGCGGCCATCAACCAATGCCCGCCAGGCGGTGCTGAAGGCGTGGCTCGTTTGAGCGAGCTGACCGGCCAACCGGTGCTGCCATTAAATCCTGACAACGGTTTGGAAGGCCCACGCACGGTGGCTTTCATTGACGAGGCTTGGTGCATTGGCTGCACCTTGTGTCTCGACGCCTGCCCCACCGATGCCATTGTGGGCGCCAACAAACAAATGCACACTGTCATGGAAGCCCATTGCACGGGCTGCGAGCTGTGTTTGCCGGTTTGTCCGGTCGATTGCATTGAACTTGAAACCGTGGCGCCCGACATGACCGGCTGGGCGGCTTGGTCAACAACGCAGGCGCAGCAAGCCCTACATCGATATGAGCAGAAAAAAACCCGACTCGAAAAAATCGATCGGGCTGCTGCAGCACAAGCCACCAAAATGGCCGAAGACTTGGCCCAAAAGGCCAAAGGGTCGGTGCTTCAGGCGGTGCTGGCGCGGGCCAAGGCCTCAAAAGCCTGAGTCACTTCGGGCGGGGCTTGCACCAGTTCGATCAAGACGCCCTCCCCTGAAATGGGCGACTCTTCGTTGCCTTTGGGGTGGACAAAGCAAATGTCAAAACCCGCCGCACCACGCCGGATGCCGCCGGGTGCAAATCGAACGCCTTGTGCCGTCATCCACTCGACCGCCTGGGGCAAGTTGTCAATCCACAAGCCGATGTGGTTCAAGGGCGTGGCGTGAACGGCTGGTTTTTTTTCAGGGTCCAAGGGTTGCATCAAATCGACTTCGACCTTGAAAGGGCCGGCGCCGATGGCGCAAATGTCTTCGTCCACGTTCTCCCGCTCGCTGACAAAGGTGCCCGTTTTTTCCAAACCCAAAATAGCCACCCACAGGGTTTGGAGTTTGTGTTTGTTCAAAGCGCCAATGGCTATTTGCTGAATGCCCAGCACCTTGAATGGCCGCGACGCCGAAGCCTGGGTTGAGGGGGTGTCAGGCATGAGCGTGCTCCTCCGCTGTGGCCACCACCTGCTTGCCCTTCAACCCCAACTTGGCCAACAGCTCAATATCGGCCTGAACATCCGGGTTGCCCGTGACCAAAAGTTTGTCGCCATAAAAAATCGAGTTCGCGCCCGCCATGAAGCACAGGGCTTGTACGGCGTCACCCAATTGTTGGCGACCTGCCGACAAGCGCACGCGGGCTTTGGGCATCAGGATGCGGGCGACGGCGATCACACGCACAAAGTCCATGGGGTCGATCGGATCTGAATCCGCCAAGGGGGTGCCGGGCACACGCACCAAGCTGTTGATGGGCACCGATTCGGGATAGGGATTCAGGTTGGCCAATTGCGCCAATAAACCGGCACGGTGCACAGGTGCTTCGCCCATGCCCACAATGCCGCCGCAACACACGCTGATGCCCGCTGCACGAACGTTCTTCAAAGTGTCCAGACGGTCTTGGTAGCTGCGGGTGTCGACCACCTCGGTGTAGTACTCGGGGGCGGTGTCCAGGTTGTGGTTGTAGTAGTCCAAGCCCGCGTCTCGCAGCGCGGTGGCTTGGTGGGGTGCCAACATGCCCAAAGTGGCGCAGGTTTGAAGGCCCAAGCCTTTGACCGCACTGACCAACTCAGACATTTTTTCAATGTCACGGTCTTTCGGGGCGCGCCATGCAGCCCCCATACAAAAACGGGTGGCACCGGCGTCTTTGGCCGCTTGTGCCGCTTGCACCACGGCGTCGACTTCCATTAATTTTTGGGCCTCGACACCGGTATCGAACTCGGCAGACTGTGGACAGTAGCCGCAGTTTTCAGGACAACCGCCGGTCTTCACCGAGAGCAGCGTGGCCAGCTCAATGTCGCCGGCAGGCCAATGCGCGCGGTGCACTTGTTGGGCCTCAAACACCAGCTCCAAAAACGGTTTGTCGAGCAATGCTTGCACCTCGCTCACAGGCCAACGTTCATCGCCCATCGCCGCACCCAAGGTGCCCGAAGCGCCCGCCGAAGCCGACGCTGAGACTGAGCGACTTTTAATGAATTGAACCGGTTGTTCTGCCACGTTTTCGGTGGCGGTGCCTAATGTCATGCAAACTCCAAAATGATCTGATCAACAGCCAAGGACTCGCCCTTGGAAGCGGCTATTTTGCCTACAACCCCGTCTTGGGCCGCAAACAATATATTTTCCATCTTCATGGCCTCGATCACGGCGAGTTTTTCACCCGCCTGAACTTTCTGTCCGGGCTGCACGGCGATGTCGACCAAGAGCCCGGGCATGGGTGAAAGCAAGAACTTGCTCAAGTCGGGTGGGGCTTTGTAAGGCATCAGTTGATGCAACTCGGCCGCACGGGGCGACAAGACCAGTGCATCGATTTGGGTGCCGTTGTGCGAAACGCGCAAGGCCAAGGGGTTCTTGGGGAGGCCACGCTCCAGCTGGGCCGTGAACGGCTTGCCGTCGACCCAACCTTCCAGGCGAATGGCGCCCAATCGGGAATCGCTTTGCAAGGCATAAGCACGGCCATTGACCGTCACCAAGGCCCCTTCTGCGCCTTCAATCACCGTCACACGCCAAGCCTTGTTTTGACCTTCTTTGCCCAGAACGACCACGGTGTATTCGTCGCTCACCTTGACGCCATGACCTGGCAATTGACCGGTGATACCGGCCGCACGGTCGCGTAAACGTCGGTTTTGGTAAGCCGCCAAAGCCACCAAAAACCCCGGGTCTTCATGCGGGACGTCTTCTGCAAAAAAGCCCTTGCTGTAGTTTTCCGCGATGAAGCCGGTGTTGAAGTCGCCCGCCACAAATTTGGGGTGCGCGAGCAAAGCAGCTTGGAAAGGGATGTTCGAGCTGATGCCGCGGATGACAAAGCCGTTCAAAGCTTCGCGCATTTTGGCGATGGCCTCCAATCGGTCTTTGCCGTGGACGATCAGCTTGGCGATCATGGAGTCATAGAACATCGGGATTTCACCGCCATCGGTGACGCCGGTATCGACCCGCACGCCCTGCAAGTCGTGGGTGTTGCCTTGGAACATCGTCTCCGTCGGCGGTTGGAAATTCACCAAACGGCCCGTTGAAGGCAAGAAGTTGCGGAATGGGTCTTCGGCGTTGATCCGGCACTCCATCGCCCAGCCTTCGCGCTTGACCTCGGCTTGCGTTAAGGGCAGCTTTTCGCCGGCGGCCACACGGATCATCAATTCGACCAAATCCAGGCCGGTGATGCACTCGGTGACGGGGTGCTCCACTTGCAAACGGGTGTTCATTTCCAAGAAGTAAAAGCTTTGGTCTTTGCCAACCACAAACTCCACGGTGCCCGCGCTTTGGTATTTGACGGCCTTGGCCAAGGCCACCGCTTGCTCGCCCATGGCTTGGCGCGTGGCATCGCTGATGAAGGGGCTGGGGGCTTCTTCGATCACTTTTTGGTGGCGACGTTGAATCGAACATTCACGTTCGTTCAAATAAATGACGTTGCCGTGGCTGTCGCCCAGCACTTGAATTTCAATGTGGCGGGGTTCTTCGACAAATTTTTCGATGAAAACTCGGTCGTCGCCAAAGCTGTTGCGTGCTTCGTTGCGGCAAGAGGTGAAGCCCTCAAAAGCTTCCTTGTCATTGAAGGCCACGCGCAACCCTTTGCCACCGCCCCCTGCTGAGGCCTTGATCATGACGGGGTAGCCAATGCCTTGGGCGATGCCCACGGCTTGTTCGGCCGAGTCGATCGCGTCGTTGTAGCCGGGGATGGTGTTGACCTTGGCTTCGTTGGCCAATTTTTTTGAGGCGATTTTGTCGCCCATGGCGGCAATGCTGAAATGGCGAGGGCCGATGAAAGCCATGCCTTCGTCCTCCACGCGCTTGGCAAAGGCTTCGTTTTCGCTCAAAAAACCGTAGCCAGGGTGAATCGCCTCGGCCCCTGTGGCCTTGGCGGCGGCGATGATTTTGTCGGCCACCAAATACGACTCACGCGAAGCGGCGGGGCCAATCAAAATGGCTTCGTCGGCCATCGCCACGTGGCGGGCGTCCTTGTCGGCCTCAGAATAAACGGCGACGGTTTTGATGCCCATCTTTTTGGCGGTGGCCATCACGCGGCAAGCAATTTCGCCGCGGTTGGCGATGAGAATTTTCTTAAACATGTTCTTTACTCCAATTCAACAAATGTCTACGAGTGTCAACTTGCGCTTCAGACTTACAGCGGAATGTTGCCGTGCTTGCGCCAAGGGTTCTCGAGTTTTTTGTCTTTCAGCATCGCCAAGCTGCGGCAAATGCGCTTGCGGGTTTCGCTGGGCAGGATCACATCGTCAATGAAACCGCGGGCACCGGCGACAAAGGGATTGGCAAAGCGGGCTTTGTACTCGGCTTCTTTGGCCGCCAACTTTTCAGGGTCGCCTTTGTCTTCACGGAAAATAATTTCAACCGCGCCCTTGGCCCCCATCACCGCAATTTCGGCGTTCGGCCAAGCCAAGTTCACATCACCGCGCAGGTGTTTGGAGGCCATGACGTCGTAGGCGCCGCCGTAGGCTTTGCGCGTGATGATGGTGATTTTGGGCACCGTGCATTCGGCGTAGGCATAGAGCAATTTAGCGCCGTGTTTGATGATGCCGCCAAACTCTTGTGAGGTGCCGGGCATGAAGCCGGGCACGTCAACGAAGGTCACGACCGGGATGTTGAACGCATCGCAAAAACGCACAAAACGCGCCGCCTTGATGGAGCTCTTGATGTCCAAGCAACCGGCCAAAACCAGCGGCTGATTGGCCACGATGCCAACGCTTTGACCGTCCATGCGGGCGAAGCCAATCAAGATATTTTTGGCGTACTCGGGTTGCAGTTCAAAGAAGTCGCCATCGTCGACGGTTTTCAGGATCAACTCCTTCATGTCGTAGGGCTTGTTCGGGTTGTCGGGCACCAAGGTATTGAGGCTCAACTCGCGGCGATCGGCCGGGTCTCCGCTGGGGCGAACCGGTGCTTTTTCGCGGTTGTTCAAGGGCAGGTAGTTGTAGAGACGACGCAGCATCATCAAGGCTTCGACGTCGTTCTCAAAGGCCAGATCGGCCACGCCGCTCTTGGTGGTGTGGGTCAGGGCGCCGCCGAGTTCCTCGGCTGTGACTTCTTCGTGCGTCACCGTTTTGACCACTTCGGGGCCGGTCACGAACATGTAGGAGCTGTCTTTCACCATGAAGATGAAGTCGGTCATGGCGGGCGAATAAACCGCACCCCCCGCTGAAGGGCCCATGATCATGCTGATCTGGGGCACCACGCCACTGGCCAGCACATTCTTTTGGAAGACGTCGGCATAACCGCCCAGCGAGGCCACGCCTTCTTGAATGCGGGCGCCACCCGAGTCGTTCAGCCCAATGACAGGCGCGCCGACCTTCATGGCTTGGTCCATGACCTTGCAAATTTTCTCGGCATGGGCCTCAGACAAGGCACCGCCGAAAACGGTGAAGTCTTGGCTGTAAACAAAAGCCAAGCGGCCATTGATCATGCCGTAGCCCGTGACAACGCCGTCCCCCGGAATCTTGGTGTCGGCCATGCCGAAGTCGGTGCAACGGTGCTCAACGAACATGTCCCACTCTTCGAAAGTGCCTTCATCGAGCAAAAGCTCCAGCCGTTCGCGGGCGGTCAATTTGCCCTTTTTGTGTTGAGCCGCGATGCGCTTTTCGCCGCCACCCAAACGCGCCGCCGCGCGCTTGCTTTCCAGTTGTTCGAGGATGTCTTGCATGGTTCAACCTTTCTCTGTATTCAAATTCAACTTTTATCGGTACTTGGTACTTTGGGTACTTAATGGGTGCTTGCTTTGGCTGTGCCTACTTGGCCAGAGTCGGCGCGGGTGTTTCGCCACAAATCCAACAAATGGCGGGCCGCACGGGTCGCAGGGACGCGGGTAGCAGCTACGTCATTCAGCAAATCGGGCAAGGCGTTTTTCACGGCAGGGTCGTTGGCAAAAGACTGCTTCAATCCGGCCTCAATGCGCTCCCACATCCAATTCAAATCTTGTTTTTGACGGCGTGTCTTCAACTGGCCGTTGCCGGTTTGCAGCGCCTGAAAATCTTGCACCGTTTTCCAAAAAGCGGCCACGCCGTGGCCGAGCAAGGCGCTCAGCTGAATCACCTTGGGGTGCCAAATGGCCGCATCGTGGTGGGCATGTTCAGGGTTGCCGTGCAGCCCCAACAAACGCAAAGACGAGGTGATTTGCGCTTCGGCCCGCGTGGCGGCATGGACATCGATGTCGGCCTTGTTGATGACCACCAAGTCGGCCAACTCCATCACGCCTTTTTTGATGGCCTGCAAATCGTCGCCCGCGTTGGGCAACTGCATCAAGATGAACATGTCGGTCATGCCAGCAACGGCCACTTCGCTTTGGCCCACGCCGACGGTTTCAACGATGACGATGTCGTAACCGGCGGCCTCGCAAACCAAAATGGCCTCGCGGGTTTTTTCAGCGACGCCCCCCAAATTGCCACTGCTTGGGCTGGGACGAATGTAGGCACTGGGGTGCACCGACAAATGCTCCATGCGGGTTTTGTCGCCCAAAATGGAACCGCCCGATACCGTGCTGGAAGGGTCAACCGCCAACACCGCCACCCGGTGGCCTTGGGCAATTAAGTAAAGGCCGAGCGCTTCAATGAACGTGCTCTTGCCCACCCCCGGCACGCCGCTGATGCCCAGGCGCAACGACTGGCCGCTGTGGGGCAACAAAGCCGTCAACAACGCATCGCCCTGCGTGCGGTGATCGGCGCGGGTGGACTCCAACAAGGTGATGGCTTTGGCCATGGCGCGGCGCTGAACCGCAGGTTGCGCCTGCAGAATGCCTTCGACCCAGTGTTCCGGTGTCACTTGGTGCCTTGATCGCAATTAGCAATGCAAATGATTCAAGCGCTTGCCTGGGTTCAGGCCGAAGTCAAAGACAAGCGGATTTGTTCGAGCACGTCTTTGGCGCTGGCCGGAATCGGGGTGCCGGGTCCGTAAACGCCTTTGACGCCGGCGTCGTACAGAAAGCCGTAATCTTGCTTGGGGATCACGCCGCCCACAAAAACAATGATGTCGTCGGCGCCCTGCGCCTTGAGGCTCTGGATGATCGCGGGCACCAAGGTTTTGTGGCCGGCCGCCAAGGTCGAAACGCCCACCGCGTGCACGTCGTTCTCAATCGCTTGGCGAGCACATTCTTCGGGCGTTTGGAACAAGGGGCCCATGTCCACGTCAAAGCCCAAATCGGCAAAAGCGGTGGCCACCACTTTGGCCCCGCGGTCGTGGCCGTCTTGGCCCAATTTGGCAATCATCACGCGGGGACGACGGCCTTGCTCTTCTGCAAAGGCACTGATTTCGCCCTTGAGCTTGTCCCACCCTTCGGCGGAGTCATAGGCCGCGGCGTAAACGCCGGTGACCTTTTGGGTATCGGCGCGGTGGCGGCCGTAGACTTTTTCAAGCGCATCGGAAACCTCGCCCACCGTGGCGCGCAGTCGTATGGCCTTGATCGACAAGTCCAGTAAATTGCCTGCGCTGGCGTCCGCCGCATCGGCGTGCACACCGGCTTCGGCCGCGGCGGTCAAGGCGTCAAGTGCGGCTTGCACGGCAGCGCTGTCGCGGGTGGCGCGGATTTTGGCCAGGCGTTCAATTTGACCGTCACGCACCTTGACGTTGTCAACTTCCAAGATGTCGAGGGTGTCTTCGGTCTTGAGTTTGTATTTGTTCACGCCCACAATGACGTCTTTGCCTGAATCGATGCGCGCTTGCTTTTCAGCCGCCGCCGCTTCAATTTTGAGCTTGGCCCAACCGCTGTCCACGGCCTTCGTCATGCCCCCCATGGCCTCGACTTCCTCGATGAGGGCCCAAGCGGCGTCGGCCATGTCTTGGGTCAACTTTTCCATCATGTAGCTGCCGGCCCAAGGGTCGATCACATTCGTAATGTGGGTTTCTTCTTGGATGATGAGTTGCGTGTTGCGGGCAATGCGCGAGCTGAATTCGGTGGGCAAGGCGATGGCTTCGTCAAAGCTGTTGGTGTGCAGGCTTTGGGTGCCACCAAACACCGCCGCCATGGCTTCGATGGTGGTGCGCACCACGTTGTTGTAGGGGTCTTGTTCGGTCAGTGACCAACCCGAGGTTTGGCAGTGGGTGCGCAGCATCAGGCTCTTGGGGTTCTTGGCGTCAAAGCCCTTCATGATGCGGCACCACAACAAACGCGCGGCGCGCATCTTGGCGACTTCCAAATAGAAGTTCATGCCGATGGCCCAGAAAAAACTCAAACGGCCGGCGAATTCGTCCACATCCATGCCTTTGGCGATGGCGGTTTTCACATACTCCTTGCCGTCGGCCAAGGTAAAAGCCAGCTCCAACGCTTGGTTGGCGCCGGCCTCTTGCATGTGGTAACCCGAGATGCTGATCGAGTTGAATTTCGGCATGTTTTTGGCCGTGTACTCGATGATGTCACCGATGATTTTCATCGACGGTTGGGGCGGATAAATGTAGGTGTTTCGCACCATGAACTCTTTCAGAATGTCGTTCTGAATCGTTCCAGAGAGTTTGTCTTGGCTCACGCCCTGCTCTTCAGCGGCCACCACATAGCCCGCCAACACAGGCAGCACCGCGCCGTTCATGGTCATGGAGACCGAGACTTTGTCGAGCGGAATTTGGTCGAACAAAATCTTCATGTCTTCGACCGAATCAATCGCCACGCCCGCTTTGCCGACGTCGCCGGTGACCCGTGGGTGGTCGCTGTCGTAGCCGCGGTGGGTGGCCAAATCGAAGGCCACCGAGACGCCCTGCCCGCCTGCGGCCAACGCCTTGCGGTAAAACGCATTGGATTCTTCAGCGGTCGAAAAGCCCGC
>Ga0208381_1000451_pt1 | contig 14428 bp, 10 predicted proteins | sample CryBogCBE13Jul09_FD_184572 | JGI IMG/M metagenome (GOLD analysis project Ga0208381, IMG submission 184572) | Freshwater microbial communities from Crystal Bog, Wisconsin, USA - CBE13Jul09 (SPAdes) (version 2) | ecosystem: Environmental > Aquatic > Freshwater > Lake | place: Crystal Bog...
CAGTCAGCCCAATGCGCCTCAGAACGCTGCCAACACCTACTTGGTTTCGGGCAGCGTTTCAGGATTGGCCAGCGGCACGCAGGTGACGTTGGGTCTCTATAACCAAAGTCTGCTGGTCAGCCCCCTCACCCTGACGGGTAACGCCGCTTCATCGATGGGTTATTCATTTCCCATGGGTTTGACGTCCGGCTCCCCTTACAGCGTCTCGATCACGAGCACACCCAGTGGGGTCACCTGCAACTTGTCCAACCCGAGCGGCGTGGTGGGCAGCAGCGCTGTCACGAATGTCAATCTCAATTGCTACACCCCGCAGCTCGCCATTAGCCCTGGATTCGGCGTTTTCAGAGGCCCTTCACCGGTGAATGGCTCGGGCAATGCTTTTTATTCAGTTTGGCTCCCTGGAAGTTCCAATTCAAACGCCCTGTTCTACGGGATAGAGCTGCTCAGTGCCAATGTGGCCAACCTTTATTCAGCCCAGGCAACGCTTTCACCGGGCAGTGGTTTTTGGCAATTTGCGGGTTCAATGAACAACGAGACGGCCAGCGCCCCGCGCAGCGGAGCCGCCACTTTGAGTGTCAACTCATCAACCTCGACTGCCTATGCTGCCACCGTGAACTTGACCACACCCAGCAACTTACCAGGCCTCACACTCAACCTCACGGGCAACAAAATATCGACCAGTACCACCAGCGTGAATGGCACCTGGACGGGCACTTGGCTAGAAAATGCCAACTTGGGCGTTTACAACAACTCAACGGTGACCCTCACTGGCGCCACCACTGGCGCCTCGACGGGCTCCACGATTGGCTTTGCCTTTGGCAGCTGCTCCAGCCTCAATGCTTCCACTTTGAACCCCGTTGCGGGCTTGAGTGACGTTTTCACTGTGACGCTTTATTTTTCAGCCACCTCGGGCAGCAACTGTGGATTCGCTTCCGACACCCCCATCAACACGCCTTTCAACGGCGTGGCTTTTGTTTATTTGGATCCCCTGACTTCAAAGCCCACCTTGCAACTCATGGCGGTCAATTCAGCGGGTCGGGGCGTCTCATTCAAGGGCATTTGAGCGGCCCTGTTTGACGCTTTTCTGCTAACCTGCGCGGCATGAATTCAGTGCCAGAAAATGCCCGGGACACGACTCAGGAAGCGCCCCGGGTGCTCAGCGTCATTGCCCCGATGACGCAACTCAACACCCCTTATCCCTCGACGGCTTATTTGACCGGTTTTTTGCGCAGCCAAGGCGTGGTGGCCGAGCAGGCGGACCTGGCGTTGGAATTGGTGTTGGCGTTGTTTTCTCCCCAGAGCTTGAAAAACTTGGTGCAAGAAGCCCAGGTTTTGCCATCCTCCCCCTTGCTCGAAAATTTCTTGGCACAGAGCGACCGCTACTTAAACACCGTTGCGCCCACCTTGGCTTTTTTGCAAGGCCGCGACAGCACCTTGGCGCACCGCATTGTGGGCAGGCACTTTTTACCCGAGGGCCCGCGTTTTGCCTCACTGGATGTGTATCTGGCCGAGGAAGGCGAAGACCCCTTGGCGTGGGCCTTTGGCGCTTTGGGATTGCAAGACCGGGCCCGCCATTTGGCCACCCTGTATCTCAACGACTTGGCCGATGTGGTGCGCGAGGTGCTCGACCCGCGCTTTGAATTTGTGCGTTACGCCGAATCTTTGGCGGCTGCGCAAGCCAGCTTTGACCCTTTGGCGACGGCATTGGCCGCGCCGCCCAATCGCTTGGACACCACTTTGCAAGGCTTGGCGCTGGCGGCGGTGGAGCGTCATCGGCCCAACTGGGTCTTGCTCTCGGTGCCTTTCCCTGGCTCGGTTTACGGCGCTTTGCGCATTGCGCAAGCCATTAAAGCCAAGCACCCCGCGATTCACATCGCTTTGGGCGGCGGTTATGTGAACACCGAGTTGCGCGAATTGCGCGAACCCCGCTTGTTCGATTTGGTTGACTTTGTCACCCTGGATTCGGGCGAGCGCCCGATCTTGGCTTTGTTGGAATGGGGGCGCGGCGCTCGGTCGACCCGTCGTTTGGTGCGCACCTACGTGCGTCAAGAAGGCAAGGTGAATTTTGTCAATTGGCCGGAGCCCGATGTGCCATTCGAGCAGGTCGGCACGCCGACCTGGGACGGCTTGCCCTTGGATCGTTATTTGTCGTTGCTCGACATGCTGAACCCGATGAACCGGTTTTGGAGCGACGGACGTTGGAACAAACTCACGGTGGCCCATGGTTGCTATTGGAAGAAGTGCAGCTTTTGTGATGTGAGTCTGGACTACATCTCGCGCTATGACGCCGCCAGCGCCGAAACCTTGGTCGACCGCATCGAGGCCATCGTCGCCGAAACGGGGCAGACGGGCTTCCATTTTGTCGATGAAGCGGCGCCGCCCAAATCGCTCAAGGCCTTGGCCGTCGAGCTGCAGCGACGCGGCACCGCCATCTCTTGGTGGGGCAACGTTCGTTTCGAAAAGACCTTCACCCCCGAACTTTGCCTGGCCTTGGCCGACAGCGGTTGTGTGGCCATCTCGGGCGGCTTGGAAGTCGCCTCGGACCGGCTCTTGAACCTCATGCAAAAAGGGGTTTCTGTGGCGCAAGTGGCGCGTGTCACCAAGGCCTTCAGCGACGCCGGCATTTTGGTACACGCTTACCTCATGTATGGCTTTCCGACGCAAACGGTACAAGACACCGTCGATGCCCTGGAGTACGTTCGCCAACTCTTTTTACACGGCTGCATTCAGTCGGGGTTTTGGCACCGCTTTGTCTGCACGGTGCACTCGCCCGTGGGGCTCCATCCGCAGGACTTCGGCGTCACCTTGCTGCCTTTGCCGCCAGGCGACTTCGCTAAAAACGACGTGGGGTTTTTTGACCCCACGGGCGTCGACCACGCTGCACTGGGTGACGGCTTGAAGAAGGCGGTCTACAACTACATGCACGGCATTGGGCTGGAGGAGGACGTGCGCTCGTGGTTCGATTTCGCGGTGCCCAAGACGCAGGTTAAAAAGAACTTCGTGGCCAAAGCCCTGCTGAATCCCTAATGAATGAAGGGAGACTCAGGGGAGACTCAGGAAAATTAGGGTTTAGGGCCTAAAAACGAGTGCTGCCAAAAGGCGACACGGAAAAAATCATTCCATGGCAAGATGCCCGCCGATGGAAAATCCGTTTAAATCAAACCCCTTGGTGGCTTCCAAGCAAGACCCTTTTTTTGAGTCTGCCGCTTCTCGCCAAACTCGGTTGGTGGTTGAATCTTTCTACACCTTGCTACGGGCGCGTGCGCCTGCGGCTGAAATTGCGGCCTTGTTTTCGGTCATCTTTGCCTGGGAGCCGCCGCCCAAATCCTTGGTGACGCCTTGGTCGGGCGTGATTCAAGGGCGAAAGCAAATTGAAGAATCCATCCATCAATTCAGGGCCTTGACGCAACCCAAACGCTTTGCTTTGGTGCGCATCATGGTGGAAAACGACCACGCCATTGCCATCGGCGAACTCGACACGGTTTTGCGTGAAACGGGCGAGGCTTACCGCGTCGACTTTGCCGCGCATTTCGTGGTGCGTGAAGAAGCCATTGTTTCTTTGCGGATATACGAGACCATCGTTCCCCTCGATTTGGTGGCCAACCCGTAAAATCGGGGCATGAGCCATGCCCTTGACGTCGATTCTTTCGACGTGTCTCGCTTCAACCGCGAAGCCAAACCCCTGAACAGCTACCGAAAATACTGGGCGGCCCGCTTTGGTACGGCCCCGTTTTTGCCCATGAGTCGGGACGAAATGGCCCAGTTGGGCTGGGACTCTTGCGACATCGTACTGGTCACGGGGGACGCCTACGTGGACCACCCCAGCTTCGGCATGGCCGTGATCGGCCGGATGTTGGAAGCCCAAGGTTTCCGGGTTGGCATCATTGCCCAGCCCGATTGGCAAAGTGCCGAGCCTTTCCGCGCCTTGGGCAAGCCCAACTTGTTCTACGGCGTAACAGCGGGCAATATGGATTCGATGATCAACCGCTACACGGCCGATCGCAAAATTCGCTCCGATGACGCCTACACGCCCGGTGATGTGGGCGGTAAACGGCCCGACCGAGCCGCCCTGGTCTACAGCCAACGTTGCCGAGAAGCCTTCAAAGAAGTGCCGATTATTTTGGGCGGCATTGAAGGCTCCCTGCGCCGCATCGCCCATTACGACTATTGGAGTGACAAGGTGCGCCGCTCCATTGTGGTCGACGCCAAGTGCGATTTGCTGCTTTACGGCAACGCCGAGCGCGCGATTGTGGAAGTGGCGCATCGTTTGGCCGCCCGCGAGCCCATTGAGCAGATCACCGATGTGCGTGGCACCGCCTTCATCCGCCGCAGCGGCGACGAAAGCGCTCAGGGTTGGTTTGAGATCGACTCCACCGAGGTCGACACCCCGGGACGGGTCGAAGCCCATGTGAACCCCTATTTGATGATTTCCGACCAGGCGCGAGAGCAGGGTGCCACCTGCGCCCGGGAAGAAGAGGCCGCTGAAGTGGCGGCCCACGCCGAGGCGAATGCCGCGCAGGTTTCTCGTCACTCAAATGTCAAGCCGTTGAAATTTGTGCCGAATCCCGCGCTCGCGAGCTCAAACCCCAGCCGCAACGAAGCCAAAATCAAGGTGCCCCCGCGGGAACGCAGTGTGATTCGCTTGCCCGCCTATGAGGCCGTCAAAAGCGACCCTGTTCTTTATGCCCATGCCAACCGCGTGCTGCACTTGGAGACCAACCCTGGCAACGCGCGGGCCTTGGTGCAAGCCCACGGCGAGGGCATCACGGCACGCGACGTGTGGATCAACCCGCCACCCATTCCCTTGACCACCGCCGAAATGGACCTGGTGTTCGATTTGCCCTACGCGCGCAGCCCACACCCGAGTTATGCCGACGAAAACGGCAGCCACGACGGCGCCACCAAAATCCCAGCCTGGGAAATGATTCGCTTCAGCGTCAACATCATGCGCGGCTGCTTTGGCGGCTGCACTTTTTGCTCGATTACCGAGCACGAAGGTCGCATCATTCAGAGCCGCTCCGAGGCCTCCATCTTGCGCGAGGTCGAGGACATCCGGGACAAGGTCAAAGGCTTTACGGGGGTCATCTCGGACCTTGGGGGCCCAACGGCCAATATGTACCGCATCGGTTGCAAAACACCAGAAATTGAGGCCGCATGCCGCAAGCCCAGTTGTGTGTTTCCGGGCATTTGCCAGAACCTGAACACCAACCACGACCCGCTGATTCAAATTTACCGCAAGGCCCGTGCTTTGAAGGGCATCAAGAAAATCCTGATTGGCTCAGGCCTGCGTTACGACTTGGCGGTTCAAAGCCCCGAGTATGTGAAAGAACTGGTGCAGCACCACGTGGGCGGCTATTTGAAAATTGCGCCCGAGCACACCGAGCGCGGCCCCCTCGACAAAATGATGAAGCCGGGCATTGGCTCGTATGACAAGTTCAAAAAACTGTTCGATCAGTTCTCCGCCGAGGCCGGTAAAAAGCAATTTTTAGTGCCTTACTTCATCGCCGCCCACCCCGGCACCAGCGACGAGGACATGATGAACCTGGCGGTTTGGCTCAAGCGCAACGGCTTCCGGGCCGACCAGGTGCAGACCTTCTACCCCAGCCCCATGGCCAGCGCCACGGCCATGTACCACAGTGGACGCAACCCTTTGCGCAAAATCACACGCGACAGCGAGTCGGTCGACATCGTTCGCGGTGAGAAAAGACGCCGACTCCACAAGGCTTTTTTGCGCTACCACGACCCCAACAACTGGCCATTGCTGCGCGAGGCCTTGAAAGCCATGGGCCGAGCGGACCTCATTGGTAACGGCAAATTACATTTGATTCCGACCTTTCAGCCTCAAACCGCGGGCGGTTACACCAGCGCGCGCCGTAAAAATTCAACGCCCCCGGGCTCAGCCCTGACTCAGCACACCGGATTGCCGCCTCGCCGGAAAAAATAAAAAGGTTGTTTTTCGTTTACAACTCTTTGTTTTTATTGCACTTTTTCTAATATTCAGCCCCAAGGCCCTACCCATAATCGGGCCTGTTATTACTTTTATACAAGGGGCGTTAGATGAATACATTGAGCACAGATTTTGATAAGTCCGTCAAAACCACCGCCAAAAACTGGGGCTGGTCAGCCTTGCTGAGGGGCTTGGTGACCTTGCTGTTCGGCATCCTCGTTTTGGTCTACCCCGCCAGTTCAACGGCTGTTTTGATTTTGTTTTTTGGCTGGTTCTGCTTGTTTGAAGGCCTGTTCTTGGTCTTCAGTTCGCTGACTCAAACCCGCGATAAAAGCACTTTCTGGACCTCCATGTTGGGTGGCATTTTGGGCATTTTGGTCGGGGTGGCGGTGCTTTGGCAACCTACTTTTGCAGCGGCTTATTTCGTCTTCTTCGTGGCCATCTGGGCGCTGATGCGGGGCGTCACTGAAATCGTTTTGGCCATTGAATACCGAAAAGTGTTCCACCACCTTTGGTTGAACATCTTTACCGGCTTGTTGACGGCCCTCTTAGGCATTGCCTTGATGTGGGACTGGCAGGTGGGTCTGTCCGTCCTGATCAGTGTGGTGGGCATCTTCTCGGTGATGATCGGCTTCACGCTGTTGATCTTGGCTTTTAAGCTCTTCAGCACCAAGGCACCCACCAATCCGATCGAGGCTTAAGGGCAGCCCAAGGGAGGCGGTCAGGCCCCGTTTATTTGACCTTTAAACGACCGTTTGCCCAATCCTTGCAAGTGTTCAAGTTAGGTCAGGTTAGGTCAGGTTAGAATATCGGAAGTCGGAGCGTAGCGCAGCCTGGTAGCGCATCTGCTTTGGGAGCAGAGGGTCGCGAGTTCGAATCCCGCCGCTCCGACCACCCCTTCAAAACCCACCTTGGTTCTCACCAAGGTGGGTTTTTTCTTTGGGTCTTTGAAGTCGCGCAGGTGTCAAAAATGGCCGTTTCCTAGGGTCAGTCCCTATGCGGGGTAGGGGAGAGGCGCGGATACCATTAGCAGCGGTACTCTTACCACCTACTTACAACGGAGACACACATGAAATTTTTCCAAATATCAGCCCTCGCTCTGGCTGTCGCTGCGGCAGGATCGACGGCGTTTGCACAAGATCAAAACCTGTCAACGCTTCAGCGCATGGGCAATACCAGCACCAACATGAACATTGCGACCGTGCCTCAAGAGGGCAAGAACGCCGATGCCATTCGTGCCAACCTGAAAAAGGTCAAGCTGCCAGAAGGCTTCAAGATCGATTTGTACGCCGTCGTCCCTGATGCGCGCTACATGGCCGTTGCGCCTTCCACCAACATGTTGTTTGTTGGCACCCGTAAAACCACGGTGTGGGCTGTGACGAACCGCAACAATGGCGATGCTGCCACTGAGGTGAAGGCCTTCGCACCTTCCATCAAATTCAGCAACCCCAACGGCGTGTGCTTCACCAAAGACGGTTTCTTGGTGGTCGCTGAATCCAACCGCATCTTGCATTTCCCCGCGGCTGAATACTTCTACGAAGGCCCAGACGTCGCAGTGGGTTTGGTGGTGCCTGAAGGCAAGTTGATCCCCGTGGAAGAGCAGTCTTTCAACCACACCGGCCGCGTTTGCAAAGTGGACAAAGACGGCAAGATTTTTGTGACCCTGGGTCAGCCTTACAACGTTCAGCCCAAAGACAAAGTGGCTTTGTACGACGAAGTGGGCATTGGTGGCGTCGTGCGCTACAACGGTTTGGATGGCTCAGGCCGCACCGTTTACTCCAAAGGCATGCGTAACCCCGCCGGTATCAGCATTGGACCGAAAGGCGACATTTTCACCACCGATAACCAAGTGGACGGTTTGGGTGACGACGTCCCTCCAGGCGAATTGAACAAGCTCACCAAGGTCGGCGAACACTTCGGCTTCCCCTACTGGAATGGCCATTTCAAGGTCGCTGGCTCTGACGCTGCCCCTGACTTGAAAGACATGAAGGAACCCGCAGGCGCCATCTTCCCCCAAGTGGAATTCCCCGCTCACCAAGCCCAATTGGGTCTGACCCATTACACCGGCAAGGCCTTCCCCGCCAAATACCAAGGGGGTTTGTTTGTGGCTTCACACGGTTCTTGGAACCGCACGGTACCAAGCGGCTACTTAATCAACTATGTGCCCATCAAGGCTGACGGCAATGCGGGCCCTGCCGAAGTGTTTGCCGAGGGTTTCTTGGACCCCAAAACAGGTCGCGCTCTGGCTCGCCCCGTGGACGTGGCCAACTTGCCTGACGGCTCCATCTTGGTGTCGGATGACTACGCTGGCGCCATCTACCGCATCAGCTACGTCGGTAACTGATTGCCCGTTGGAAGCCCCTCCACCCCGCAGGACCTGCGGGGTGGTTGGGTGCCAAAAACAGGCAGCTGAAAAATAGGAATGACCAAAATACAAAAAGATGGGAGGCCTCGAAAGAGGCCTCTTTTTTAATCAATATGATGAAAAAACTCACCTCCACTCTGATTGGGGTCGCCGCGCTTTTAAGTGGTTTTCAAGTCTTGGCCAACGATGCAGAAGCCGGACACGCCAAAGCCGATGTCGCCTGCGCGCTTTGTCACGGACCCAACGGCATGGCCTCATTGCCGAATGCCCCCAATTTGGCGGGTCAGCAAGCCATTTATTTGAAAGAACAGTTAACGGCTTACCGCAACGGTCGCCGTCAAAACGACGTCATGAGCGTGATTGCCAAGAATTTGACCGACGTTGAAATCAACCAACTGTCCGCCTGGTTCAGCTCATTGAAGGTGACGGTAGAGATGCCTTGAGTTCACTGAAGACCGTTTAAGTTTCCTCTGTACAACGTCCGTTCAGTTGAATTCAATCCCCAAGCTCGGCGAATTGCCCAAGCCTTCGTAGCGAACGTTTAGTTTCAGTCCCGACTGGGGTGTCTTGGGTGGGGAGAAGCCCCCGAGGCACAAAAAATCGCCGCGCTTTAATTGAATGCCTTCTTTTTTCAAGGCGCGGGCCAATGCAAGGGCCGCTTCCATCGGATGGCCCAGCGGGGTGCGCGCCACCTCTTGATCGTTTTCGGTCACGACCACCACCATCCGGGTGAGTTGCTCCCCGATGAGGCGGCGGGAATTCTCATTGACCTTGATTTCTTGTCCTAAAACGCCGCCTTTGAACCCCAGGTTGATAGACAAATAAGCGTTGTCGCTCAGGGGGCCTTCCATCATTAAATCAGGCAGTTCGATGAAGGGGGTCACGCTGTCCACATAGGCCAATGCGTCTTGCACTGTTTTGGCTTCGGCAAAACGCGGGTCACTGACTTCGATGATCAGACTGGCTTGGTAGACCGGACGCGCGCCAAATTGAGCGGGTAAGACGGCAATGATGTCGACCAAGTTGCGGTCAAACACATAACCCCAATCCAGACGGCCATTAAAAGTTGAAACAGCGGCAGCGCCTGAAGCTGAAGTCCGGCTCGAGGGATCGGTCGGGGCCGTAAAAACAGCTTTGTAGCCCACCCTTTTGCCCAGATAAAGAGGCAGTTCAGCGCCGAGTTTTTGTCGGGCGCACTGGGCATCTTCGAGGCTGATGTCTTGGCCAAAGCCTTGGCTGGCTTGGCGTTTGGCAAAGGCGGAAAGGTATTGCTTGACTTGTGCATCGCTGGGGCACGCCGCCGCAGCAAGTTGGCTGAAGAAAACCAATGTCAAGATGCTTAGGCATCGGCCGTATTGGTATTTAACGGCTTTTGAAATCAGAAATCGCAAGAGTATGGGTTTCAATGCTTTTAAAAATTGAATGTTTGGCCATTAATTTTAATGCTTGGGTCAGGGTTGTCCCATATAAGGGTTTTCCAATGCAGGATTTTCAACGTGTCTTTGAGAGGCTGAAAAAGTCTTCTTTTCGCTCGCGTTTTGCGTTGGGTGAAAAGGACAGGGCCTACTTTCAGGCCAAAGGAAAAGACGCCATCGCAGAGCATGCATCGCGTTTCATCCATGAACGGCTTGCACCTGAGCGGCCTCGAAACGATGGAAGACAAACACCGTGGGGCGGCCATCCGGTGTTTGTAGCACAGCATGCCACCGGCACTTGTTGTCGTTCTTGTCTTTTCAAGTGGCACGATATGAAGCCCAATCAGCCCTTATCCGAGGTCCAGATGGCGTATATCGTGGCCCTTTTATTGGCCTGGATCGAGCGCCAACCAGGAATATCGACAGGCTGAGCGTCCTTAAACCCGGTGGATTTTTTTCCAAACAAAAAGCCGCTGAAAAGCGGCTTTTTTGGGTCGGCGTCTGAGGACGCTAAAAGAGATAAGCCAAAGGCTAAGGGATCAACGCTTGCGGTCGCGTTCGTCAAAAGGCCAGCAGCTGAGGGTGTCTTGTGTCATGGAAATACTCCTTGGATGAAACCTCAACGGCTCTGGTGAACGCGGGGTTGACAACAAATTCAAAAATTTTTAAAAAATTTTGAAGCCGGTCTCAAGAAGTGGGTTTGGCCTGCCCGACTGGGATCGAACCAGTGACATTCAGCTTAGAAGGCTGATGCTCTATCCAACTGAGCTACGGGCAGGTTTGTCATGAAGACGGGATAAATTATCGTTCAAATGCCGAGGGCGCCTTTGGCCCATTGAATTTATCAATCGCGGAGATTGGGGCATTCAATGGAAAATTGAAACCACTTGTTTATAATTCCCCTCAATCCAGTTAGTTATATCGATAGTTATTTTTAATTGGATCCCTTGTCCCTTCGTCTTTTTTATCCTCCTCTACTTTTAAAGGAAACACCATGTCTTTGATCAACACCACCGTGGCCCCCTTCAAGAACCAAGCTTTTCACAATGGCAAATTTGTCGAAGTGACCGAACAAACCCTCAAGGGCAAGTGGAACGTGCTGATTTTCATGCCCGCTGCCTTTACCTTCAACTGCCCCACCGAAATTGAAGACGCGGCCGACAACTACGCCGAATTCCAAAAAGCCGGCGCTGAGGTCTACATCGTCACCACCGACACCCACTTCTCGCATAAGGTGTGGCACGAAACTTCGCCTGCCGTCGGCAAGGCCAAGTTCCCCTTGGTTGGCGACCCCACCCACGCTTTGACCCACGCGTTTGGCGTTCACATCGCTGAAGAAGGCTTGGCTTTGCGCGGTACCTTCATCATCAACCCTGATCTGCAAATCAAGACCATGGAAGTCCACTCCAACGAAATCGCTCGCGACGTCAAGGAAACTTTGCGCAAGCTGAAGGCCGCTCAATACACCGCCGCTCACCCCGGTGAAGTTTGCCCCGCCAAGTGGAACGAAGGCGCCAAGACCTTGACCCCCTCGTTGGACTTGGTCGGCAAGATCTAAGCTGACGCTGACTGATCTGAGCAGAGTTTTAGCCAGTCATTTAGCCAGACTTTTACCCAGACTTTTACCCTATCGGGCGCAGAGCCGCCGGCAGGCCCAAAAGGCCGGCTGGTGAGCTCAGGCGTCTTTTTTTTCGACGCGCATTAAAAATAAAGGAATCACCATGCTCGACACCGCCATGAAAACGCAGTTGCAAGCGTATTTGCAAAATCTCCGCGTCCCCATCCGCTTGATCGCTTCGCTGGACAACTCCAGCGGCGCGGCCGAAATGCGCGAACTGCTGCAAGAGATTGCCGAGTTGTCTGAGAAGGTGCATTTTGATGATTCGGGCACCGACGCCCGGCGCCCCTCCTTTGTCATTGCCAAAGAGGGTGAAACCCGCGGTGTCCGTTTTGCAGCCATTCCGATGGGCCACGAGTTCACCTCCTTGGTGTTGGCACTCCTCTGGACCGGCGGTCACCCCCCCAAGGTGGACGCCGAAGTGCTTGAGCAAATCAAGGCGTTGGACGACGACTACAAGTTTGAGGTCTACATGTCCTTGTCTTGCCACAACTGCCCCGATGTGGTTCAAGCCGCCACGTTGATGGCCATTTACAACCCCAAAATTCAAACCACCGTGGTCGACGGTGGGCTGTTCCAAGACGAAGTCAACGAGCGCCAAGTCATGGCGGTGCCCATGGTGTTCATGAACGACGCCCTTTTTGCCTCGGGTCGCATGACCTTGGAGGAAATTGTTGGCAAACTCGACACCCGCTCAGACGAGCGCGAAGCCGCCAAGCTGAATGCCAAAGCCCCTTACGATGTGCTGATTTTGGGCGGTGGTCCCGCCGGTGCGGCCGCTGCGGTGTACGCAGCGCGCAAAGGCATTCGAGTGGGCGTGGCCGCAGAGCGTTTTGGCGGTCAGGTGAACGACACCATGGCCATTGAAAATTACATCTCGGTGTTGGAGACCGATGGTCCTAAATTGGCCGCTGCCTTGGAGGCGCAAGTTCGCCATTACGAGGTGGACATCATGAACCTGCAACGTGCTGACCAGGTGATTCCTGCCACCCAGCCAGGCGGTTTGATCACTGTACAAATGGCGAACGGTGGCAGCCTGAAGTCACGCAGCGTGATTTTGTCCACGGGTGCCCGTTGGCGCAATGTGAATGTGCCCGGTGAAGCCGAGTACAAAAACAAAGGAGTCGCCTACTGCCCGCACTGCGATGGCCCTTTGTTCAAAGGCAAGCGCGTGGCTGTGATTGGGGGCGGTAACTCCGGCGTGGAGGCCGCGATTGATTTGGCCGGCGTGGTCGAACACGTGACTTTGGTGGAATTTGCCGATGCCCTGAAAGCCGACGCGGTCTTGGTCAACAAACTCAAGAGCTTGGCCAATGTGAACATCCATGTGAATGCCCAAACCACTGAAATTACCGGTGACGGACAAAAGGTCAATGGCTTGCGATTCAAGGACCGAATCACAGGCGAAGAACACGCCGTGACTTTGGCGGGTGTGTTCGTGCAAATTGGCTTGGTGCCGAATACCGATTTCCTGAAAGGCACCGTGTCGTTGAGCCGCTTTGGTGAAATCGTCATCGACGACAAATGCCACACAAATGTGCCGGGCGTTTTTGCCGCTGGCGATGTGACCACCGTGCCCTACAAGCAAATTGTGATTGCGGCGGGCGAGGGCTCAAAGGCAGCGCTCAGCGCCTTTGACTATCTGATTCGAACACCGGTTTAAAACACCGGCCTTCAAATGCCCATCTAAAAAAAGGCGCTCAATGAGCGCCTTTTTTTAATCAGCAGGTCGCCACTTCTTCACATCGGCGGCGCTGGGCTGAACCTTGGATCCGTCGACAAAACGGGCATCGACCAAGACCCCTTTGCCGTTTTCATTCGCCGTGCGGCCAACAAAACCACCCAAGGTCGACTGGTGGTCTTCAGGACGGTATTGAATGCGGCCAAAAGGCGTGTTCAAGGACAAACCCGTGAAAGCAGTGATGAGCTTTTCGGTGTCGGTCGAGTGCGCTTTTTGAATGCCTTCCGCCAACGATTTGATGGTGGTGTAGCCCACCACCGAACCCAAGCGCGGGTAGTCGTTGAACTTTTTGGTGTAGGCCTCCAAGAAGGCTTTGTGCTCGGGCGTTTTGAGGCTGGACCAAGGGTAGCCTGTGACGATCCAACCGTTGGGCGTTTCGTCTTTCAAGGCGTCCAGATACTCGGGCTCGCCGGTCAACAAACTGACAACGTCGCGGCCTTGGAACAAACCTCGGGTGTTACCTTCGCGAACAAATTTGGTCAGGTCAGCGCCAAACAGCACATTGATGATGGCATCGGGCTTGGCGTCGGCGACTGCCTGCGCGAGGCTGCCGGCATCCACTTTGCCCAAAGGCGGTGCTTGTTCTGTGACAAATTCGATGTCAGGCTGGGCAGCCTTCATCAGCTGCTTGAAGGTGTTTGCGGCCGATTGGCCGTATTCGTAATTGGGGTAGACCAAAGCCCAGCGTTTCTTTTTCAGAGCCAAAGCGTCGGGCAAAACCATCGACACCTGCATGTAGGTCGAAGGGCGCAGGCGAAAGGTGTAGCGGTTGCCGTTTTGCCAGACGATCTTGTCGGTCAAAGGCTCACCTGCCAAAAAGAAAACTTGGTGCTGTTTGGCGAAATCCGTCAATGCCAAACCAATGTGCGAGTAATAGGAACCCGCCAGCACATCGACTTTGTCACGCGCCAACAATTCTTCTGCAGCACGAATGGCGTCACCTGGCGTGGCGTTGTCGTCGCGCGTGATCAAGACCACTTTTTTACCCAGCAAACCACCGCCGGCGTTGACCTCATCCACCGCCAGCTGCATGCCTTTTTTGTAGGGCTCTAGGAAAGCAGGCTGGGCTTTGTAGCTGTTGATCTCCCCAATTTTCAAAGTGGCGTTTGGGTCTTGACTCTGCGCCAGGGCAGAAAACGACAAGAGCATCAACACCAAGGCGATAAGACCTTCTAGGAGGGTGAGGGGCGCCACCCGTGGACGGGGATGACGGGGTCGGGATTGAATCAAGGCGTGGGACATGTTGTGGAGCTCTCGTTTAGATCGCAAATTAACCGCAATTTGACCGCAAATGACAAAGCCTCCGAAGGGAGGCTTTGTATTGTTTTGGTGCCCGGGGCCG
>Ga0208381_1000465_pt1 | contig 14126 bp, 11 predicted proteins | sample CryBogCBE13Jul09_FD_184572 | JGI IMG/M metagenome (GOLD analysis project Ga0208381, IMG submission 184572) | Freshwater microbial communities from Crystal Bog, Wisconsin, USA - CBE13Jul09 (SPAdes) (version 2) | ecosystem: Environmental > Aquatic > Freshwater > Lake | place: Crystal Bog...
GTCGTGAGACAGTTTGGTCCCTATCTTCCGTGGGCGCTGCAGATTTGAGGAAGCCTGCTCCTAGTACGAGAGGACCGGAGTGGACACACCTCTGGTGTACCGGTTGTCACGCCAGTGGCATTGCCGGGTAGCTATGTGTGGAAGAGATAACCGCTGAAAGCATCTAAGCGGGAAACTCGTTCCAAGATGAGATCTGCCGGGGCCTTGAGCCCCCTAAAGAGTCGTTCAAGACCAGGACGTTGATAGGTTGGGTGTGCAAGCGCAGTAATGCGTTGAGCTAACCAATACTAATTGCTCGTGAGGCTTGACCCTATAACTTTGAATCAAAGTCTTGTAGGTGTTCTAAGCAGCTGTCTAAATAAAAAGTTGATGAAGTCGTTTGAATGAACCATTTAAACACTTCAGTTATGACCGTAATGAAAATTACCAAGTATTCGCTTCAACGCAATCAAAATCAAAAGCTAATTCCAAACTCTATGAATTCGCCGTGTTGCCAGGATCCAAAAACCCAGCAGCACAGCAACCCTTTATGCCTGATGACCATAGCGAGTCGGTCCCACCCCTTCCCATCCCGAACAGGACCGTGAAACGACTCAGCGCCGATGATAGTGCGGATTCCCGTGTGAAAGTAGGTCATCGTCAGGCTCTTACAGCACTCCATACCCCCTGGCCACAAAAGCCAGGGGGTTTGGTTTTTTAGGGTCTTAAATCAGCGCGAGCCTCAGGCACAATAGCCACTTTGGTTTTTTGTGTCTCTCATTTACATGACTTCAACCGCTCTCACATCAGGCGACCAAGCCGACATCTTGGCGCAAGCACTCCCTTTCATCCGGAAATACCAAGGGAAAACCTTGCTCATCAAATACGGCGGCAACGCCATGACCGACCCGCAGCTGCAGAAGTGCTTTGCAGAAGACGTGGTGATGTTGAAATTATTGGGCATGAATCCAGTGGTGGTGCATGGTGGGGGACCGCAAATCGAAAACGCCTTGAATCGCCTTGGTAAAAAGGGAGAATTCATTCAAGGCATGCGGGTCACAGACGCTGAAACCATGGGGGTGGTGCAGTGGGTTTTGGGCGGTGAAGTTCAGCAAGAAATTGTGGGCCTCATCAACCAGGCCGGCGGTCAAGCCGTGGGTTTGACCGGCAGGGACGGTGGGCTGATCAAAGCCCGAAAACTCAAAATGACCGATGCCCAAGACCCCAGCCAAGCAGTCGACATTGGCCAAGTGGGAGAGGTCACCGCGGTAGATCCTGCGGTGGTCGTTGCCCTTCAAAAGTCGGGTTTTATCCCTGTCGTCAGCCCGATTGGATTTGGTGAGGCCAACGAAAGCTACAACATCAACGCCGACGTGGTGGCCAGCAAACTGGCCGTCGTCTTGAATGCAGAAAAACTCTTGATGCTCACCAACATCAAGGGTGTGCTCAATAAAGCAGGTGAGTTGCTGACCGAACTCACGCCCAAGCAAATAGACGGGCTGATCGCCGATGGCACCTTGACCGGTGGCATGTTGCCCAAAATTGCGGGTGCTTTGGACGCTGCCAACAGTGGCGTCAAGTCGGTCCACATTGTTGACGGGCGTGTGCCCCATGCTGTGCTCTTGGAAATTCTGACAGACCAAGCCATCGGCACGATGATCACGTCACAATAAAAGACGCACAGGGGTTCATTGGGGTCCTGCCGAGTCACTAAGAAGTCAATTCCTTAGGTAATTCCCAATAGCAAGTGGCTCAGAGTTGCCGATAATGGACTCCAAGTTAAGGAGTCCCATGAAACTGATTCGCTACGGCAAAGTTGGAAAAGAAAAACCAGGCCTTTTGGACACCGAAGGGATTTTGCGAGACCTCAGCGCCCTGGTGCCGGACATCGGTCCCGATCAACTCAGCGCGGCCAGTTTGAAGAAACTGGCCCGACTCAAGCCCGAACAACTTCCCCGTGTGAAGGGCCGTCCTCGTTTGGGCTGCCCGGTCGCCAAGATTGGCAAATTCATCGCCATCGGTTTGAATTACGCCGACCATGCGGCCGAGGCTGGCATGCCACTGCCCAAAGAACCCGTTGTTTTCATGAAAGCCAACTCGTGCATCAGCGGCCCGAACGATCCCGTGATGTTGCCCAAGGGGTCCACCAAAACCGACTGGGAAGTAGAGCTCGGGATCGTCATCGGTCAGCGTGCGCGCCACGTGACTCAAAAGGACGCCTTCAACCATGTCGCTGGCTATGTCCTCGTCAATGACGTGAGCGAGCGTGAATGGCAGTTGGAGCGCGGCCCCACTTGGGACAAAGGCAAAGGCTTTGACACCTTCGGCCCCATCGGTCCTTGGCTGGTGACCCGCGACGAAATAGAAAATCCCCACAAACTGGATTTGTGGCTGGACGTGAATGGTGTACGCCACCAAACCGGCAATACCAAAACCATGATTTTCAACGTGCCGAAAATCATCGCGTACGTCAGCCAAATCATGACCCTCGAACCGGGTGACGTCATCACCACAGGCACGCCACCCGGCGTCGGCATGGGCATCAAGAAAAATGGGGTGCCAGCGCCTGTTTTCTTAAAAAAGGGCGATGTCATGACGCTGGGCATGACCGGTTTGGGTGAACAACGCCAACAAGTGGTGCCCTTCAAACTTTAAAAGCCGACACGCCCATGATCATCGAGAGCCCACTTAACCCGCGTTCACCCGAATTTCAAACCAACGCGCAGGCCATGCGGGAGGTGGTCGAAGATTTGCGACAGCAATTGCTCAAGGTGGAACAAGGCGGTGGCGAGGCTGCCCGAGCCAAACACACCGCGCGCGGCAAATTGCTGCCCCGTGAACGCGTTAACCGGTTGCTCGATCCCGGCACGCCTTTCCTGGAACTCAGTCCCTTGGCCGCCTTGAACATGTACGCCAACGACGCTCCGTCGGCGGGCGTGATCACCGGTGTGGGTCGGGTGAATGGCGTGGACTGTTTGATTGTCTGCAACGACGCCACGGTCAAAGGGGGCACCTACTTTCCGATGACCGTCAAAAAGCATTTGCGGGCTCAGGAAGTGGCGGCTCAAAACCGTTTGCCTTGTATTTATTTGGTCGATTCTGGGGGGGCTAATTTGCCCAACCAGGACGAGGTGTTTCCTGACCGAGACCATTTCGGGCGCATCTTTTTTAACCAAGCCAATATGAGTGCCCAAGGCATTCCCCAGTTGGCGGTGGTGATGGGCAGTTGTACGGCAGGCGGCGCTTACATGCCCGCCATGAGCGATGAGACCATCATCGTCAAAAACCAGGGGACCATCTTTTTGGGTGGACCGCCCTTGGTCAAAGCCGCGACCGGTGAGGTGGTCTCGGCCGAAGATCTGGGTGGTGGCGATGTCCACACCCGCCTTTCTGGCGTGGCCGACCATCTCGCACAAAACGACCTGCATGCTTTGGCCTTGGCGCGACAAGCGGTGAGCCACTTCAACCGCCGCAAGGCCGATGCGGTGGGGGCCGCCCCTGTCAGCGTCTTGCCTCCGCGCTACGCCGCCGAGGAGTTGTACGGCGTCGTCCCGGCGGACCCTCGCAAGCCTTATGACGTCCACGAAATCATTGCCCGCATCGTCGACGACAGCGACTTCGACGAATTCAAAGCCCGCTTTGGCAGCACCTTGGTCACCGGCTTTGCCCGCATCGAGGGCATGCCGGTGGGCATCATCGCCAACAACGGCATCCTATTCTCAGACTCGTCCGTCAAAGGGGCGCACTTCATTGAGTTGTGTTGCCAACGCAAAATTCCGCTGGTCTTTCTGCAAAACATCACCGGCTTCATGGTCGGTCGCAAAGTAGAAAACGAAGGCATCGCACGCCACGGCGCCAAACTCGTCACGGCCGTGGCCACGGCACAAGTGCCCAAATTCACGGTCATCATTGGGGGCAGTTTTGGTGCCGGCAACTACGGCATGTGCGGACGCGCCTACAGCCCGCGTTTCTTGTGGATGTGGCCCAATGCGCGCATCAGCGTCATGGGGGGCGAGCAAGCTGCCAGCGTCTTGGCGACGGTTCGGCGCGACGGCATTGAAGCCAAGGGCGGTCAATGGAGCGATGCCGAAGAATTGGCCTTTAAAACCCCCATTCGCGAACAAATCGAAGCCCAAGCCCACCCGTATTACGCCAGCGCCCGCTTGTGGGACGACGGCGTCATTGACCCCGCCGACACCCGCCGCGTTTTGGCCTTGGGCTTGTCAGCGGCCCGTAACGCGCCGATTGAAGACACCCGCTTTGGCGTGTTCCGCATGTGAGGGGCCAGGTCATGTCGAACTTGCCTTCCTTTAAACACCTCTTGCTCGACTGGGAAGTCGTGCCAACCACAGGCATTGGCCACATTGGGCACATTGGGCAGGTGGCCCGCGTCACTTTAAATCGGCCCGAGGTTCGCAACGCTTTCAATGAAGAGGTGATTGCTGAACTCAATCAAGTTTTTCAGTATTTAGGCCAGCAAGACGAGGTAAGGGCCATTGTGTTGGCGGCCAACGGTTCTGCTTTTTGCGCCGGGGCCGACTTGAATTGGATGAAGCGAATGGCGGCTTATTCGCATGCCGAAAATTGGGCTGATGCAGCGAAATTGGCTGAAATGCTGAAAACGCTCTACACCTGTCCCAAACCCACGGTGGCACAAATTCAGGGCGATGTTTATGCCGGTGGATTGGGACTGGTTTCGGCTTGCGACATCGCCATCAGCGCCGACACCGCGCACTTTTGCGTCAGCGAAGTCAAGATTGGTCTCATGCCCGCCACCATCAGCCCCTATGTCATTCGGGCCATGGGCGCTCGCGCCGCACACCGTTACTTTTTGACGGCCGAGCGATTTAATGCGGTCGAAGCGCACCGCATTGGCTTGGTTCATGAGGCCGTGCCTGCCGAGGAATTGGCCATCAAAGTCAACTCATTGGCACAAGCCTTGGCACAAGCGAGCCCGGATGCGGTGCGCGCCACCAAGCAGTTGGTGCAAGACGTGGCCGAGCAAGAAATTTCAACCGAGTTGGTGAACGCCACCGTGAAAGGCATTGCCGACATCCGGGCCAGTGCGCAAGGGCAAGAGGGCGTTCAAGCCTTTCTACAAAAACGATCGCCGAACTGGCTGGGAGAGGCCCGTGTTTAAGAAAATTTTGATCGCCAATCGGGGCGAAATCGCGTGCCGTGTTGCCGCCACGGCCCGGCGCATGGCCATCAAAACGGTGGCGGTTTATTCCGATGCAGATGCCAACGCCAAACACGTCATGGCCTGTGATGAATCTGTTTACTTGGGCGGGAGCGCCGCCAAAGACAGTTATTTGCAATGGCAAAAAATCATCGAGGCGGCCTTGGCCACCGGGGCTGAAGCGATCCACCCGGGCTATGGTTTTTTGAGTGAAAACGAGGCTTTCGCGACGGCCTGCGCTCAAGCCGGTTTGGTCTTCATTGGCCCTTCTGCTGCTGCCATTCAGGCCATGGGTTTGAAAGCCGAATCCAAACAACTCATGGAAAAAGCCGGGGTGCCCTTGGTGCCCGGCTACCACGGGTCCGATCAAAACCCAGAGCGTTTGCAACGCGAAGCCGACCGCATCGGTTATCCGGTTCTCATCAAAGCCAGTGCGGGTGGCGGTGGCAAGGGCATGCGACGGGTCGAGCAAGCGGCCGACTTTGCATCGGCCTTGGCCTCTTGTCAACGCGAGGCCATCAACAGCTTTGGTGACGCCGCGGTGCTGATCGAGAAATACGTGCAACGCCCTCGTCACATTGAAATCCAGGTTTTTGGCGACAGCCAGGGCCAGGTGGTGCACTTGTTTGAGCGCGATTGCTCGGTGCAACGCCGCCATCAAAAAGTTTTGGAAGAGGCGCCTGCGCCAGGCATGACCGACAGTTTGCGCCAACAAATGGGCCAGGCCGCTGTCGCCGCCGCCAAGGCCGTTGACTATGTGGGCGCCGGCACGGTGGAATTCATCGTCGAGCAAAAGGGCTACGACCAACCCGAGGCGATGGTGTTTTATTTCATGGAAATGAACACCCGTTTGCAGGTCGAGCACCCGGTCACGGAGGCCATCACGGGCTTGGACTTGGTCGAGTGGCAGTTGCGAGTGGCCTCGGGCGAGCCCTTGCCTTTGTCGCAGGACCAGCTTCAAATTCATGGCCACGCCATTGAAGCGCGGATTTGCGCCGAATCCCCCGACAAAGATTTCTTGCCCGCCACCGGAACCTTGCACGTTTACCGCAAACCCTTTGCGACCGCGTTTGAACGCGGCGTGGTGCGGGTCGACGACGGCGTTCGTGAAGGCGACGTCATCAGTCCCTTTTACGACTCCATGGTGGCCAAACTGATCGTGCACGGCGCCAATCGGGCGGAGGCTTTGGCGCGCTTGGACTCGGCCTTGGCGCAAACCCACATTGTGGGCGTCAACAACAACGTGGCCTTCCTGCGACACGTGGTGAAAAGCCCCGCGTTCGCCCAAGCCCAGTTGGACACGGCCTTGATTGAGCGCGAGAAAGACCAGCTCTTCCACCAAACGCCATTGTCAATGCAATGGACTGTCGCCGCCGCGGTAGCGTCGCTTTTGCAAGCCGAGCAAAGCCAAGTCAACGTCGATCCCTTTAGCCAAAGGGATGGCTGGCGCCTCGGTGGCAAAACAAGCCGAACCTTCGACTTTGAGGCGGACGGCCAAGCGCTCAGCGCGACCTTGCAGGGCGTTAACCGACAAGCGCTGGGCCAAGGTCAAACCTTGGCCATTTACCGCCATCAAGGCGAAGAACAAAACAAAGAAGAAAACAAAGACAAAAACAAAGTCAAAGGCCAAGTACCCAACCAGTCCCCTGGGTTCGAAGCCGTCCTGTCTTGGACGCATTCGAATGGGGCCCCCCACCACAGCGGTGAATTCGACTTGACCTTGGGCCCGTCAAGGCGCACTTGCCGCGTTGATGTCTTGGGTCAGCCGGGTCGGTCTCTGGCAGTGGATTTATTTGTCTTCAGCGACGTCGGTTCGGCACAGATCAAATACATCGACCCCTTGCTACAAGCAGGACAAGGCACGTCTGAGAGCGGGGGGCGTTTGACTGCGCCCATGCCGGGCAAGGTCATTTCCATCGCCGTGAAGGCTGGCGAAGCGGTCAAAAAAGGCCAGCTGTTGGCCATCATGGAGGCCATGAAAATGGAGCACAGTCTGAACGCCCCCGCCGATGGCGTTGTGACCGAAGTGCTTTACGCCGCCGGGGATCAAGTCAGCGAAGGCGTCGAGCTGTTGAAGCTGCAAACAGCCGCCGCATGAACCCACCCGCATGCCCCCAGCCATGAACCGCACTCCTGCCTTCGTTAAATTGGTTGAAGTGGGCCCCCGCGATGGCCTGCAAAACGAAAAGTCCTTGGTGCCTGCCAGCGTAAAAGTCGGGCTCATCGAGCGCCTGCAGACCGCCGGCTTGAAGCACCTTGAGGTGACCAGCTTTGTCAGCCCCAAGTGGGTCCCGCAAATGGCCGACAACACCGAAGTCATGTCGGCCTTGACGCGTCGGCCTGACGTGTTGTATTCGGTGCTCACGCCAAACTGGCAAGGCTTCGAGGCGGCCCTGAAAACAAAGCCCAACGAGATCGTGGTGTTTGGATCGGCTTCCGAGGCGTTCAGTCAAAAGAACATCAACTGCAACGTGGCTGATAGCATGGCGCGTTTTGCGCCGGTGGTCCACGCGGCCTTGGCGGAGGGCATCCGTGTGCGTGGGGTCATTTCCTGCTGCGTCGGCTGTCCTTATGAGGGCGACATCGCCCCGGAGCGGGTGGCTTGGGTGGCCCAAGCCATGAAGAACATGGGGGTGCAGCATTTGGGCATTGCGGACACCATTGGTGTGGGGACGCCGCTCAAAATTCAACGGGCAATGGGCGCTGCTTTGACGCACTTTGCGCTCGCTGACGTGTCGGGGCATTTCCACGACACCTACGGTCAAGCCTTGTCCAATACCCTGGCGGCCCTTGAAATGGGCATTCAGCAATTTGACACCGCCGTCGGTGGTTTGGGCGGCTGTCCCTATGCCAAGGGCGCCACCGGCAATGTGGCGACTGAAGACGTGGTTTACTTATTGCACGGCATGGGCATCGACACCGGCGTCAACCTAGAGGCTTTGATCGACGCGGGCGCTTACATTGCAGCGCACCTGAATCGACCCACTGGTTCGCGTGTGGCGCGGGCTTTGTTGGCCAAACGCGAACATTGAAATAGACACCATAAAGAAGCGCAGCATGTGGCTCAACGGCGAACAAAAGAAAATCAAAGAACTCAAGGCCCGCGCAGAAATCGCGTTGGCCACGCCAGAAAACGTGCCTTCGCCTTGCGTGTCGGTTTGCGTCATGCACGCCAAAACCGGTTTTTGCCAAGGCTGCTGGCGAACCATTTCTGAAATTGCGGGCTGGTCCGGTTCAGGCGACGCCAGCAAGCGCCAGGTCTGGCAACACATTCTTCTGCGACTGTAACCCTTGCAAAAATCATGAAACAGATCGACTTTTATTTGGACTTCGTTTCCCCCTTCGCTTACCTGGCATTGATGCGGTTGCCTGAAGAACTGGAGGGCCTCAGCTACCTGGTCCACCACAAGCCGTTTGTCTTGGGCGCCGTTTTGAAAACCCACCAAAATCCAGGGCCAGCTGGCATTCCGCCCAAACGCGATTGGACCTACCGACACTGCGCTTGGTTGGGCCAGACGTTGGGAATTCCATTTCAGATGCCTGCACAGCACCCCTTCAACCCGATTGGCCTCATGCGGTTGGCCTTGGCGACTTCGAACGACGGCAGCATCAACCGCCATGTGGCCGCAACCATTTTTCAGCATGTGTTTGTGGGAGGGGCCGACGCCAATGCGGTGGACCGTTTGCCCGGCCTTCAAGCCAAGCTCAACCTCCATCATTCGCCACAAGACGAAGCCGTGAAAGCCATGCTGCGTCAGAACACAGACACGGCACAAAAGGCGGGGGTCTTTGGCGCGCCTGCTTTTGTGGTCGATGGCAAGGTGTTTTGGGGCTTTGACAGCCTGCCGATGCTGGCGGCTTATCTGCGCGGGGGGCCATGGTTTGAAGCCCATTGGAACGACCCCGCAGGCATTCAAGATGGCTTGAAGCCAGCGGCCTGAGCCTTTACCTGACGGTCGAAAAAAAAGCCACCCGAGGGTGGCTTTTTTAGGGTCTCAAGAAACCCGTGGATCAGTGACCCGACGCACCTGAGGCGCCCAAGCCAGTTTCCGAGCGCACTTGTTGTGCGGCGAAGGCGGCGCGTTCATTCTCAGCCTGACCACTGCGGTCCAAGATAGAGAACAACCAAACACCGACGAAACCGATGGTCATCGAGAAGAGAGCGGGTGAAGAGTAGGGGAACCAAGCCGAGCCTTTGGGGTTGCCCAAGGTGGCTTCCCACACGGCGGGTGACACCACGGTCAAGGCGACTGAAGAAATCAGGCCCAAGAAGCCGCCAATCACAGCGCCCTTCGTGGTGCAGTCTTTCCACAACACCGACATGAACAGCACAGGGAAGTTGGCAGAAGCGGCGATGGCAAAGGCCAGAGCCACCATGAAGGCAATGTTTTGCTTCTCAAAAGCCAAGCCCAACACCACCGCCAGCACCCCCAAACAAACGGTCGTGATGCGTGACACGCGCAGTTCTGCAGCGCTGTCTGCTTTGCCGTTTTTGAACAAGGTGGCGTACAGGTCATGCGACACCGCAGAGGCGCCGGACAAGGTCAAGCCAGCCACCACCGCCAAGATGGTCGCGAAGGCCACGGCCGAGATGAAACCGTAGAACACATCGCCGCCGACGGTTTTGGCCACCAAGACAGCCGCCATGTTGGCGCCACCGCCCTTGATTTGGGCCGCCATTTCAGGGTTGGTCGTGACCAAGGTAATGGCACCGAAACCGATGATGAAGATCAGGATGTAGAAGTAGCCAATCCAGGTGGTTGCCCACAACACGGATTTACGGGCTTCTTTGGCATCAGGCACCGTGAAGAAGCGCATCAAGATGTGGGGCAAACCAGCAGTACCGAACATCAAAGCCATGCCGAAAGAAATGGCCGAGATGGGGTCTTTCAAGAAGCCGCCAGGGCCCATGATGGCGCGACCTATCTTGGCGGGGTCCATGGCGTTGGCTTTGGCCAAAGCGGCAGCGGCAGCGTCAGTGGCTTCTGGCGTGGTGGCCGCGGCGCTGGCCGTTGTAGCGGCGGCAATGGCGGCGGTCTTGGCGGTTTCGGCGGCGGTGGTTTTGATGTCCACGGCGGCCGAGAACAGGGCTTCAGGGCTGAAGCCATAACGCGACAACACCATGAAGGCCATGAAAGTCACGCCACCCAGCAACATGCAAGCCTTGATAATTTGCACCCAAGTGGTGGCGGTCATGCCACCAAACAGCACATAAACCATCATCAACACACCGACGATGGCCACGGCATAACCGTAGTCCAAACCGAACAGCAATTTGATCAATTGACCCGCCCCCACCATTTGAGCGATCAAATAGAAAGCCACCACGATCAAGGTGCCTGATGCCGCGAAGGCGCGGATCGGACCGGGTTGAAAGCGATAACCCGCGACGTCAGCGAAGGTGTATTTGCCGAGGTTGCGCAGGCGCTCTGCCATCAAGAAGGTGATGAGCGGCCAGCCCACCAAGAAGCCAATGGAGTAGATCAGGCCGTCGTAGCCAGAACCCATGACCATGGCCGAAATGCCCAAGAACGAAGCAGCCGACATGTAGTCACCTGCAATCGCCAAACCATTCTGGAAACCGGTAATGCCGCCGCCGGCGGTATAAAACGAAGCGGCTGAAGTGGTTTTCTTGGCAGCCCACTTGGTGATCCACAAAGTCGCCAAGACAAAAATACCGAACATGACAATCGCCGTCCAGTTGGTCTCTTGTTTGGTCGTTTGGCCCATGTCACCGCCCGCTGCAAAAGCGGCACCGGCGAACAAACTGAGCGCAGTGGCAATAAATGCCAAGTTTAGAAAATTCTTTTTCATTGCTGGGCGTCCTTCAGGATTTCTTTGGTCATGTCATCAAAATCACTGTTGGCTTTGTTGACATAAATGGCGGTGATCACGATGGTGAAAATAATGATCCCGAAACCAATGGGGATGCCCAACGAGGTCACACCAGTGGAAGAAATGGGTTGAGCCAAAAAGGGCTTGTCGAAAGCCATCAGCGCGACGTAACCGTAATAAACGATCATCATCAACAGCGTTAAAAACCATCCTAAACCACTGCGTTTTTTCCGCAATTCTTGATATTTGGGGTCGCTTTGGACCCTGGCAATCACGGGATCTATCATTCTGTCTCCTTTGTTGAACCAATAAACGAAGACGAACCGGTAGGGGGTCGCCAGGAGAGCCATTGTGGGAAGCCCGACTGACCAACTCCTTACGTTCAAAGGGTAATTTGAGGCTGTTTTATGGGTGAAAACCCGAGTCTCTAGAATGGTCTCCCCGCCTTTTAAAACCCTCTACCCCCTTTACCCCTTTACTCTCTTAACCAGAAGCGCCCCCATGACCCAAGGCCTCATTCGCATCCGTGGTGCACGTCAGCACAATTTGAAGAACCTGGACTTGGACTTGCGCACCGGCGAACTCACGGTGGTCACCGGTCCCAGTGGCTCGGGCAAGTCGAGCTTGGTGTTTGACACCTTGTATGCCGAAGGGCAGCGGCGCTATGTGGAGACCTTCTCGGCTTACGCCCGGCAATTTTTGGACCGCATGGACAAGCCCGCGGTTGACAAGGTCGAGGGCGTGCCGCCAGCCATTGCCATCGATCAGACCAACCCCGTGCGCAGCTCGCGCTCCACCGTCGGCACCATGACCGAGTTGAACGACCACCTGAAATTGTTGTTCGCCCGCGCCGGCCATTTGTTCGATAAAAAGACGGCTCAGCCCGTGCGACACGATTCCAGCGAAACAATTTATGCCGAATTGTTGGCCCGGGCTCAAACGCCACCCAAGGCCGGCGCCCAAGACGTCCATGACGCCCAAGACGACCCAGTCGCAGCGGGGGAATCGAAGGAAGGTCCATTGGAGGGAGAAGGCCCGCGTTTGGTCTTGACCTTCCCCGTCGAGCTGCCGGCCAACACCAGCGCCGAAGAAGTCACGCAGTGGTTGTCTGCCAGCGGCTTTACCCGGGTTCAAGCCGAGCGCGAAGTGGCCACGCCCACCGGCCCGCGCAAAGTGCTGGACGTGGTGGCCGATCGGTTCCGCATCGGAAAGGTCGAAAAAGTGCGCGCCATCGAGGCCATTGAAACCGCTTTGAAGCGCGGTGGCGGTCGTTTGAATGTCTACAAGCTGAATGACGCAAGCGAGACCCATCCAGAGGCAGCCGCCCCACAGGCGGTGTTGTGGCGTTTCTCTACGGGTTTGCATTGCCCCGACAGCGACACCCGCTACAGCGACCCCATTCCCTCCATGTTCAGCTTCAACTCGGCGGTCGGTGCCTGCGAGGTTTGCCGTGGTTTTGGCCGCGTCATCGGCGTGGATTACGGCTTGGTCATCCCCAATGACAAGTTGACCTTGCGCAACGGGGCCATTAAAACCATGCAAACCCCGGCTTGGAAAGAATGCCAAGATGATTTGATGCGCCACGCCGAAACCGCCGGCATTCCACGCGACACGCCTTGGAACAAACTCACGCCCGAGCAGCAAGAGTGGGTAATTCAAGGCTCGCCGAATTGGAATGGCAAATGGAACCAGCAGTGGTACGGCGTCAAGCGCTTTTTTGAGTACTTGGAAACCAAGTCCTACAAAATGCACATTCGTGTGCTGCTGTCCAAATACCGCAGCTACACACCTTGCCAAACCTGCGGCGGCGCACGCCTCAAAACGGAATCGCTGTTGTGGCGCATCGGCAATCAAGAAGCGGCCAATGCGGTGCTGTCGCCCAACGAACGCTTCATGCCCGTGGGCGTTGATTGGTCGCGTGATCAATTAGCGGCCTTGCCCGGCCTGTCCTTGCACGACTTGATGCTGCTGCCTTTGGATCAGTTGCGTCGTTTCTTTGATTTGGCTTTTGGGCCTTTGGTCGAACTCACCGCGTCGGCCGAGCACCAAACACTGAAGTTGTTGCATGAAGAAATCAGCACCCGGTTGAAATACCTGTGTGACGTGGGCATTGGTTATTTGACCTTGGACCGCCAAAGCCGCACCTTGTCCGGCGGCGAGGTTCAGCGCATCAACCTGACCACCGCCTTGGGCACCTCCTTGGTCAACACCTTGTTTGTGTTGGATGAGCCCAGCATTGGCTTGCATCCGCGCGACATCAACCGCATCACCGAAGCCATGCACCGCTTGCGCGATGCTGGCAACACCTTGGTGGTCGTCGAGCACGACCCCGCGGTCATGTTGGCCGCCGACCGCATGATTGACATGGGACCTGGCCCCGGCGAACGCGGCGGCCAAATCGTGTTTGACGGCAGCACCGAAGCGCTGCGTCAAGCCAACACCTTGACCGGGCAGTATTTGGGCGCGCGCAAACAAGTCGGCATGGGTTTCAAGCGCGTTGTCAGCGAAAACACGCACCGGCTGATTTTGGAAGGTGTGCGAGAGCACAACTTGAAAAACATCAGCATCGAAATTCCATTGCAACGCCTGGTTTGCGTGACGGGTGTTTCAGGCTCGGGTAAATCTAGCTTGATCCAAGACGTGTTGGCACCCGCCTTGATGCGTCATTTCGGCAAAACCACCGAAACCCCCGGTTTGCACGACCGCCTGTTGGGCGCTGACCACTTGAGCGACGTGGTGTTTGTGGACCAGTCCCCGATCGGCAAAACCGCGCGTTCCAATCCAGCCAGTTACGTCGGGGCGTGGGACGCCGTGCGCGAAATTTTTGCAACCGCGCCGCTGTCCAAACAGCGCAGCTACACCGGCAGTAAATTCAGTTTCAACAGCGGCGATGGCCGTTGCCCGCTGTGCGGTGGCTCTGGTTTCGAACATGTGGAAATGCAGTTTTTATCCGACGTTTATTTGCGCTGCCAAGACTGCAATGGCCAGCGCTACCGCCCTGAAATTTTGGAAGTCAAAATCGAGCGCGGTGGTCGCGCTTTGAGCGTCGCCGATGTGTTGGATTTGACCGTCAGTGAAGCGGCGCAGTTGTTTGCCAATGACCGCGATGTCTTGCGGGCCTTGCAACCCATTG
>Ga0208381_1000466_pt1 | contig 14124 bp, 11 predicted proteins | sample CryBogCBE13Jul09_FD_184572 | JGI IMG/M metagenome (GOLD analysis project Ga0208381, IMG submission 184572) | Freshwater microbial communities from Crystal Bog, Wisconsin, USA - CBE13Jul09 (SPAdes) (version 2) | ecosystem: Environmental > Aquatic > Freshwater > Lake | place: Crystal Bog...
CGCGCGTTTTGCAGAAATTCAAGAACAACAAGCCGAAGCGGGTCAAAAGTTCAGCGAAAACGCCCTGGACGCCACCGACGCCTTCCATTGGGATGTCAGCCTGAACGAATTGAAGGGCGTGCCCGCCGATGTCATCGCCGCCGCTTGGTCCCAATTCAAGAGCCAAAATGGCTTAGACGCGGCTGAGACAGCGCCGACAGATTCCGAGCGCGCTTGCTACCGCTTGACGCTGAAAATGCCGTGCTATTTGCCGGTCATGCAATACGCGCACAGCAGCGCTTTGCGCGAAAAGTTATACACCGCCTACGTCACCCGCGCCAGCGAGTTGGGCGACACGCGTTTTGACAACACCGCACTGATTCACACCATTTTGGCTTTGCGCCAAGAAGAATCACAGTTGCTCGGTTTTGACCATTTTGCGGCGCTTTCTGTTGCCACCAAGATGGCCGATTCGCCTGCACAAATCTTGGCCTTTTTGCGCGACTTGGCACAAAGAGCCCGCCCTTATGCCGAGCAAGACGTGGCCGACATGCGGCAATTTGCCAGCGAGCACCTGCATCTCTCCGATCCAAAACCTTGGGACTGGACTTTCATCGGCGAAAAGCTGAAAGAAGCGCGCTACGCCTTCAGCGAGCAAGAGGTGAAAAGTTATTTCACCGCACCCAAGGTACTGGCGGGCTTGTTCAAAATCATCGAAACCCTTTTCGAGGTCAGCATCCAGCGCGCCACGGCGCCTGTTTGGAACGCGGGTGTCGAGTTTTACGAACTGCGCCGCGGCGGCCAGCTCATGGGGCAGTTCTTCCTCGACCCTTCTGCACGCCAAGGCAAGCGCGGCGGCGCGTGGATGGACGATGTATGCGCCCGTTGGCTGCGCCCCGACACCGGCCAATTGCAAACCCCCATCGCCCATTTGGTCTGCAACTTTGCCTCAGGCGTCAATGGCCAACCCGCCTTGCTGACGCACGACGACGTCATCACCCTGTTCCACGAATTCGGTCACGGTCTGCACCATTTGCTGACGCAAGTCAGCGAACGCGATGTGTCGGGCATCAGCGGTGTCGAATGGGACGCTGTGGAGCTGCCCAGCCAATTCATGGAAAACTTCTGCTGGGAATGGCACGTGCTCCGTCACATGACCGCCCACGTCGACACCGGCGAGCCTTTGCCACGCGCCTTGTTCGACAAAATGCTAAAGGCCAAAAATTTCCAGAGCGGTTTGCAAACCTTGCGCCAGGTGGAATTTGCCTTGTTCGACATGTTGCTGCACAGCCAGCCCATTTCAGCCAACCAAGCCATTGACTTTCAAAAGGTGTTGAACGACGTGCGCCGAGAAGTGGCCGTTTTACCGTCACCCGCTTTCAGCCGAACGGCCAATACCTTCAGCCACATTTTTGCGGGGGGTTATGCCGCCGGCTATTACAGCTACAAGTGGGCCGAAGTTTTGAGTGCCGATGCCTACGCGGCCTTTGAAGAAACCGCCCTGCCCGATGGTTCTGCCAACCCGGAAACCGGTCGGCGTTACCGCACCGCCATTTTGGAAGCCGGCGGCAGCCGCGATGCAATGGATTCGTTCAAGGCATTTCGGGGTCGCGCGCCGGAGATTGACGCCTTGCTGCGGCATCAGGGCATGTCTTCAAAGTCTTAATCCTGACGCCTTTAAGCACAAGGCTCACTGAGCTTTGGCTCGGGGCTTTGGCTCGGGGCTTTGGCTTAAAAAACGAGGGTCTTCACGCCGCTGGGGGTGCCGAGCAAACAAACTTGGGCTTTCTGACGCGCAAACACGCCCACGGTCACCACGCCGGCCCACTGGTTAACTTCCCGCTCAAAGTCCAGGGGGTCCTCTATTTTCAGACCGCGAACATCCACGATGTGCTGGCCGTTGTCGGTCACCAAAGGCGCGCCTTCTTTCAGTCGCACCGAGGCTTGACCGCCCAAAGCCTCAAACTGGCGCATCACCTGCGCTGTGGCCATGGGCAAGACCTCGACGGGCAGTGGAAATTCGCCCAAGATGCTGACCCATTTGGATTCATCGGCAATACACACGAATTGTTTGGCCAGGCTGGCGACAATTTTTTCACGGGTCAAGGCCGCGCCCCCACCTTTGACCATGAAACCGTGGTGATCGATTTCATCGGCGCCGTCGATGTAAACCGCGAGTTCAGTCACGGCATTGGCGTCCAGCACCGGAATGCCCAACGCCAGCAAGCGCTCGGTGGAGGCCACGGAACTGGACACCGCGCCCGGGATTTGGTCTTTGATCGTCGCCAACGCATCGATGAACTTGTTCACCGTCGAGCCCGTCCCCACGCCCACAATTTGGCCCGGCACCACGTAGGTCAAGGCGGCCTGGCCGACCCGTGTTTTCAATTCGTCTTGGCCGATGGGGGAGGTGATGGGGGAGGAAGCAGAGGTCATGGCGAGGCTTGAGGGAAAATAGGGAATTATCCTTTTTCTTCCCTTGCTTTTTGCAAACCCACTGAATGTCGCACTCTTTTTCATTGCCTGCCTTGGGCTACGCTTTGGTCCGTCCTTTGTTGTTCCAAATGGACGCCGAACAGGCCCACGACCTCACGCTCAACCGTTTGGCCAAATGGCAGAACACACCGCTGCAAACGCTGTGGTCATCGCCCCAAGTGGCGGACCCGGTCACTTTGGCGGGTTTGGCCTTTCCAAACCGAGTCGGCTTGGCGGCCGGCCTGGACAAAAATGCCCGCTGCATCGACGCGTTTGCCGCCATGGGTTTTGGCTTCATCGAAGTCGGCACCGTGACCCCGCTGGCACAACCGGGCAACCCCCAGCCGCGGATGTTTCGCCTGCCCCAAGCCGAGGCGCTGATCAACCGCTTGGGCTTCAACAACCAAGGCTTGGAGAGCTTTGTTAAAAATGTGCAGCAGTCCCGCCGTCGTCAACAACCTGGCGCCCCGTTATTGGGGCTGAACATCGGCAAAAACGCCGCCACGCCCATCGAGCGGGCCACGGACGATTATTTAATCGGTCTCAGCGGCGTCTACCCGTTTGCCGACTACGTCACCATCAACATCTCAAGCCCCAATACCAAGAACTTGCGCGCCTTGCAAAGCGACGAGGCCCTGGACGGTTTGTTGGGGGCTTTGGCAGAACGGCGCGAAAGTCTGTCGTTAACGCACCAAAAACGCATCCCCCTGTTCGTGAAAATCGCGCCCGATCTGGACGAATCACAAATCAAATTGATCGCAGCCACTTTGCGTCGCCACGGCATGGACGGCGTGATTGCCACCAACACCACGCTGGCCCGGAGCGCGGTGCAGGGTTTGCGCCACGCAGAGGAAGCCGGCGGCCTCAGCGGGCGTCCCGTGTTAGAGGCCAGCAACCACGTGATTCAACAACTGCGCGCCGAATTGGGTGCGGGCTACCCCATCATCGGCGTCGGTGGCATCCTGAGCGCTGCCGATGCGCTGGCCAAACGCCAAGCCGGGGCCGATGTGGTTCAAATTTACACCGGCTTGATTTACCGGGGGCCCGCGTTGGTCAACGAAGTGGCCAAGGCCTTAGCGGCCTGAGGCCCTGGCCGGTTTAACTTAAATCGTCACCCCACCGTCGACCACCAGGCTTTGGCCGGTCATGTAGGTGCTGGCGTTTGAGGCCAAGTAGACGGCAGCGCCGGCAATTTCGTCGGCCTCGCCGATGCGGCGCAGGGGCGTGGTTTGCATGCGCTCGTCCAGGGCAGGCGCGTCTTCCCAAAGCGCGCGGGCAAAGTCGGTTTTGATCAAGCCGGGGGCAATGCAGTTCACCCGCACGTTGAACGGGCCATATTCCACCGCCAAATTGCGCGCCAACTGCATGTCGGCCGCTTTGCTGATGCAATAAGCGCCAATGATGGGCGAGCCGCGCAACCCACCAATCGAAGAAACGATGATGATCGACCCACTCTTTCGAGCCAACATGGCGGGGGAAACCAAGTTGATCAACCAGTGGTTGGCAATGATGTTGTTGTCCAAGATCTTACGGAACTGCTCATCGGCAATGCCGGCTTGAGGGCCGTAATACGGGTTACTGGCGGCGTTGCAAACCAGGGTGTCGATGCGCCCCCATTTGGCCAGGGTTTGCGCCACCACGTTTTCCAGGTCGCTCTTGGACGAAATATTGGCAGTCACCACAATGGCCCGCTCTTCGCCATAGCGGGCGTTGATGGCATCGGCCACCTCTTGGCAAGCCGGTGCTTTGCGCGAGGAAATGACCACGCGAGCGCCCTGCTCGGCCATGCGTTCGGCAATGGCACGGCCAATGCCGCGGGAAGAACCGGTGATCAAAGCGACTTGACCCGTTAAATCAAACAAACTCATGTTGGCTCCTTTATTCATTTTTTTAACAAACCCGAGGGTAATGGCAATGAGACCATTTGACACGGTCGCCTTGTCACTCACGTGGCACACACCACCTCAAAATGAACACCGAGACGCAGTGACTCCCCTTACAACGCTGTACAACGTTGCTTGAGGAGGGGTTGGGGTTGGGCGACAATCCGTTCAATGACCCCCAACGCGAACACCGTCCACAGCCTTGATACGCCTCATGATCCTCATGTGCCCAATGACCCTTATGCGCCCTACGCTGTCCCCAATGCGGTCAGTGCGCTGGCGGCCATTTGGCTGGCCGTCGCCTTAGGCGCTTTGGACACGGCCATCGCCAACACGGCGCTGCCCGCCATTGGCACCGACCTTCACAGCTCAGCGGCCGCCTCGGTGTGGGTCATCAACGCCTACCAAATGGCCGTGGTGGCTTGCTTGCTGCCTTTGGCCGCATTCAGCGATGTTGTCGGACCCAAGCGCGTTTTCATCTGGGGGAATGTGGTGTTCACGGTCGGGTCTTTGTGTTGCTTGTTGGCACCCAGTTTGGTCTGGCTGGCGTTGGCCAGAGGCCTCCAAGGGATTGGCGCTGCTGGCGTCATGGCCGTCAATTTGTCCCTGATTCGTTTGATCTTTCTGCCCACCCAATTGGGCCGGGGCGTGGGCATGAATGCCTTCGTGGTGGGTCTGGGTTTTTGCATGGGCCCAACCGTCGCGTCTTTGGTGCTCTCCGTGGCGTCTTGGCCTTGGTTGTTCGGCATCAATTTGCCCGTGGGCCTATTGGGTTGGTATTTGGGAACTCGCTACATCCCAGGGCGGGCTTCCCAAGCCATCAAACGATTTGACGTCCCCTTGGCGGCGCTCACCGGCTTGACCTTTGGGGCTTTCATTTTCACCTTGACCTCCGCTGCCCAACAGTCGGACGGCCAGGTGATCGCCGCTTCCGCACTCGTCACGCTGCTGGCTGGTATGGCTTTGTTGCGACGACAAAAAGGGGCCCCCGCCCCCATGTTTCCGGTGGATTTGTTGTCCCGTCCCTTGTTCAGCTTGTCCGTGTTAACGGCGATTGGCGCCTTCGCCACCCAAGGCGTGGCCTTTGTGAGCCTGCCCTTTTACTTTGAAACGGTGTTGTTGCGCGACCCGATTCACACGGGTTTTTTGATGTCAGCTTGGGCGCTGGTCGTGGCCTGTGTGGGGCCTTTTGCAGGTCGACTGTCTGACCGCTTCCCACCGGCGGCTTTGGGCGGTATTGGCCTGGCTTTTTTGAGCATGGGCATGTTGAGTTTGAAGTTCATGCCCCTCGACGCTTCGGGTTGGGAAATTGCCTTGCGCATGGGGCTGTGCGGCCTTGGTTTTGGTTTTTTCCAGTCGCCCAACCTGAAGGCCATCATGTCCAGCGCGCCCGCCGCTCGCAGCGGCGGGGCCAGTGGCATGGTGGCGGTGGCGCGCTTGACCGGACAAACCACCGGCGCGGCGCTGACCGCGCTTTGTTTCACCCTGGCGGGCACCCATGGCTCGGGCTGGGCTTTGGGATTGGGCGCGGTCACCGCCGCCACAGCCGCCGCCTTGAGTTGGTCACGTCTCTGGACACGATGAAACCAATAGCCCGGTAAAGATGGCCCTGTAAACTGAACCCAAGAATAATCACAACCACCCCATTTTTGAACCCCACTTGAATTCGCTTCAATTGAATTCATTTCAATTCATCTAACTTGATCTGGAGACTGCCATGAACACCCCCCGCGAAGGTCTGCAACTGCGTTCGAAAATCCGCAACAACAACACCTTGGAATTGAGCTTGGTCAACCAACTGTTGACCGCCCCCAAGGACGACGAGGTGGTCATTCAGGTGCAGGCCACCCCCATCAACCCCTCGGACATTGGCTTGTTGTTTGGGGCCGCCGACATGCGCACGGCCCAAACCGCAGGCACTGGCCGCTTTCCCATGGTGGTCGCCCAAGTGCCTGAGGCTGCCATGCCAAGCATGGCCGCGCGTTTGAATCAATCCATGCCCGTGGGCAATGAAGGCGCAGGACGGGTGGTGGAAGCCGGAGGATCTGACGCGGCCAAAGCGTTGCTGGGTAAAACCGTCGCCGTGATGGGCGGCAGCATGTACAGCCAATACCGCACCGTCAAAGCCATGGACTGTTTGGTCTTGCCCGAGGGCACCACGGCCGCTCAAGGCGCTTCGTGTTTCATCAACCCCCTGACGGCGTTGGGCTTTGTCGAAACCATGAAACGCGAAGGCCACACGGCCTTGGTGCACACGGCAGCCGCCTCGAACTTGGGCCAAATGCTGAACAAGATTTGTCTGCAAGACGGCATCGGTTTGGTCAACATTGTGCGCAAACCCGAACAGGCCGAGCTGTTGCGTGCCTTGGGAGCCCAGCACGTGGTGAACAGCGCCGCCAGCACCTTTGCCGCTGATTTAGCGCAGGCCTGTTTTGAAACAGGCGCCACCTTGGGGTTTGACGCCACCGGCGGGGGCCCCTTGGCCAGTCAAATACTGGAAGGCATGGAGGCCGCGCTGAACCGCAACGCCACCACCTACAGCCGTTATGGCTCCAACACGCACAAACAGGTTTATTTGTATGGCAACTTGGACATGCGACCGACCGAAGTCAAACGAAGTATCGGCATGGCCTGGGGGGTGGGCGGGTGGTTGGTTTTCCCCTACCTGCAAAAGCTTGGCCCCGACGCCAACATCGCGCTGCGTCAACGGGTTGTCAACGAACTGCACACCACGTTCGCCAGCCACTACGCGAAGGAAATTTCATTGTCTGAGGCGCTGAGCTTGGAAGCCATCGCCGAATACGGCAAACGCGAAACGGGTCACAAGTACCTGATCAACCCAAGCCGTTGGTGAACCTCAAAAGTCAGCCGCGCACAAACAGGGTTTGCAAGGGTTGATCGCCCAACTGACGGCTGCAATGCCCGTGCAATTTGGGGTCGAAGGTTTGCCCCGCCGGGAGCAGGTCCGCAGAGTAAAAATGCTGGCCGGCCTCAAACACCCGCACGCTGCCGTCTTGGAGGCCAATTTCCATTTGGCCTTGCAAGATAAAGACCCACTGCGGGGCTTCGGTGCAATGAAATTCACTGCGAAAACCCACCGGGCTTTCACGCAATTGAAAGCCACTGCTGGACATCAAGGCGCTCAGGCGGGCTTGGGGCTTGCCCTCATTCAAGGCAACCGCCTCGGTTTTGAAACGGGCCACGCCTTGGTCATCGGTGAAGAGCACGGTCTTGATGAAATCACTCATGGCTGAATTGCGTTAAAATAGACGGTTAAATTTGAATGCGAGATATTAATGCCAAAAGACGTCGCTACCAACATCAGCCAAGACGGCTTGCGCTACAAATCACGGCCTACTGGGTCGCCCTTTGGTGAAACCGCCAGTCACTCCACCATGAGCTGCTTCAAGTGCGGCTTGCACAAATCACGCGCTTTGGGTTCTTTCAAAAAGATGCTGGGCAAGAGCATGTTCGTTTGCTTTGATTGCAAGCCGGCCGCCCCCAAAGAAGCGCCTAAACCCGCTGCGGACACCCCCGCGTAAGCACTGAACGGCACTTAACGGCACTGCACGGCACAAAAAAAAGCACGCGGTGAGGCGTGCTTTAAAGGTCCCGGAAATCTCTATCACAGAGAGCTGGTTGCCATGAATTCACATTCATTCAACCAACGGAAACGATCTTAATTCTTGGAACCGATTCGGCCATAGGGACTTTCCCGCTTAGGGATTCATCGGATGGGCCGCATCAGGTGCTGCTGCTTGAGACACCGCCTGCGTGCCGAAATGGAGTCCTTTAATGAGCCGATAAACCTGCGTCACCCCGTCAGCGTCCAGGTAAATGGCATCGAAATACTGCCTCGTGGCCATCGGCACATGGGGCAACGGGCTCCAATCAGCCGGGCTCAAATCGCGCAGTCGAATGACCTCGTCAACCTGCAGCATCACAGGCAAGGCCACTTGATCGCTACCGAACACCACCCCCATGTCGGGCTTTGAAGCATCAAAGCCCAGAAAAGCGGCCAGATTCAGGGCCTTCAAGACCGTGTTGCGCCATTCGCAGTGGTCGCCCGCGCCGCTGTTGAGCTTGTCCAAAGACAAGACTTCATGAACGGCCAAAGCGTCCAACAACACATGGACGGGACCGGCGCGGACTTGAAGGTAAATCGCCATGGATCGGAGGCGTCTTAATGATCAAGCCGACACATCGCTGGTTTCAGCCGACACGGGTTCGGCCTCCAACGCGGGTTTCTTGCTCGACCCTGTGGGCAATCGCATCTGACCTTGCACCTGGACGTTTTCAGCCAATCGGTAGATGGCAGCGCCGTCCAAAATCAAGACCACACGACCGTCGCCCAAGATCGACGCGCCCCCCACGCCCGGCAAAGCCGACAAACGCGGATGGATGTCTTTGGTGAACAATTCCTGGCGACCCACAAATTCGCTGACCGAGACGCCCAAGGTGCGCTGACCGTCTGACAAAACCACGACGAATCGGTGGTCGTCGTCGGCTTGGGCCGTGAAGCCCAAGAGTTCGTCCAGTCGAACGATCGGTAGGAAGTTGCCACGCAACAGAATGGCGGTGCGCCCCTTGACGGTTTGCACATCGAAGTCGTTGATTTCAATCAACTCGGCCACATAGCGACCCGGGATGGCCAAGGTTTGTCCAGCGGTGTTGACCAGCAGCACTTCTTGCACAGCGGCCGACAGCGGCATTTGCATCGTGAAGGTGGAGCCACGACCGACTTCAGAGTCCAGATGAATTTGACCGCCCAAACGCATGACATTGGTGCGAACCACGTCCATGCCGACACCCCGTCCCGAGGTTTCGGTCACCACATCGGCGGTACTGAAACCGGCCCGGAAGATGAACTTCAGAACGTCTTCTTTGGACAACTGATGGCTTTCCTCTTCCTTGATCAAACCGCGTTCAACGGCTTTGCGGCGAATGCGTTCGGGGTCCATGCCCTTGCCATCGTCGCTGACCTTGATCAAGATTCGGCTGCCCTGTTGTTCGGCTTGGATGCGAATGACCGCTTCTTCCGGTTTACCAGCGGCTTTGCGTTCTGCAGGCAGTTCGACACCGTGGTCGGCACTGTTGCGCACCATGTGCAGCAAAGGATCGGCCAAAGATTCCACCATGGCCTTGTCGATCTTGACCTCTTGGCCCAACAGTTCCAAGCGAATTTGTTTGCCTTGCGCCTGCGCCAAGTCGCGCACCATGCGCGGGAAACGCTTGAACACCATTTCAACCGGCACGACCCGCAAGCCCATCACGCTGTCTTGCAAGCGCGACAAAGCCCCTTGAATCAAGGCATCGGTTTCTTGCAGTCGGCGACCTTGTTCGTCGATCAATTCGAGCAACTTTTGCAGCAAACTGGTCTGAGCGCTGTCCAGGTTGGTGCTGTCGGTGTCACGGCGCAATGTCATGGCCATGTCGCGCAAACGCTGGTCGGCAATGACGTGGGCCAACTGGCCACGCACCAAAACCATCTCACCAATTTGATTCATGAACTGGTCGAGCATTTCGCCCGGCACTCGAATCACATTGGTGGAAGGCGGCGCGGCGGCGGCTTTGCCTGGCGCCCCGGGCTTGGCTTCTGCTTTGGCTTTGGGCGCCGCTGTTGCCGCGCCACCGGCTGCCGCAGCGGGCTTGGTGGTGCTGGCGATGTTTTGGCCCAACTGGGCTTTGAACTGAATCAGCTTTTGAGCGGGGTCAATGGCTTTCAATTCCGTTTCGATGGTCTGACGATCGGCTTTGGAGATGAACAACATCTCGTACCAGCTGGTCTCGTCGACAAACACCGAACGGTTGGTGATGACACTGCCGCTCTTTTGCAACCACACCACAAAGGCGCCGGCGATGTTTTCATCCGACTCCAAGTGGGCCATGATCAAGTAAGCGTTTGCGCCTTCTTGAATCAATTCCATCAATTCACGCGCATTGTCGGGCGACAACAACTCGGCCAACTCGGGCGGAATTTCCAACTTGGCGACAAAATTGCGAACCGCATCGGCGGGGGTTTCGCCCGTTTTGTCGTTGCCCCAAAGGTACTCCTTCATCCGTTGACCCAAGCGCTGGTATTGCGATTTGAAGGCCGGCTGGGTCAATGGGGTCTTGTGGGAACTGCCTGCCAACTCTTTGATGAAGGCAATGGAGTCGCGGGTTAACTGAATCACTTCGCTGTAAATGGCCAGCTGACGGCGAGCTGCGCGGGCGTAAGCGTCCACGAAAAGCAGTGGCAAATCCAGATGCATGTCTGGATAGAGCGAAGTTAAGTAGGAATTAACGCGGGAAAATTGCTGCGAGATGGCGTCGGCCATGTCTTCATCAGACAAATCAGCACGGGACTCGAGCACATCCAGATTGCCGACAATATCGGCCAATAAATCTTCGAGGTTTTCACGCAAGGTGAGTGACAACAATTTGGCCAGCGATTCGCCGCCCAAATCAGAGCCCGTGGTCTCGCCCAAAGCCGTCAAGTCGCTCAAAAAGGAGACGACGTGGTCCACCAGTTTTTCAGCACTTTCGAGCGAAAAAGTTTCAGACGAAGGCAGTGAGTCAATGATGTTGTTGATGCGCTGGGTAATGCCGGCATAACCCAGCTTGGTCGAGGCCTTGACCATCCAACCCAAAGGGCCGCGGATGTCATTGGCCACCGCCAAAATTTGAGCAGTCGGTGCCTTGGCGGCAATGGAGGAAGCCAACTGTTCCAAAATGGGCACGCCATTGCGCACCAATCGTAAAAACACCTCTTGTCCGCTGGCCTTCGAGTCGCCCAATTTGGACGGCGCGGCCGGTTGTGTGGGCACAGGCACTTTGCTGCTGGCGGCAGAAGTCGCGGTGGACGTCGAGGCGGTGGGTGCCGACGAGGCAGCGGGGGTGGCTTGCGCGGAGGACTCTGTCGTCTCCGTCACCCCGCTCGCAGCCGACTCGGGCACGGCCGCAGCGGCGGTGACCGGTGAGCCGCTGGCGGCGCTCTTGAAGGCCTGCTCCAGCTCTTTCACCAAGGCGGCGGGTTTTTCGCCATCTGTGCGCTCAGCCACCGCCAAGTCGCGCAAGGCCTTGATGGAGTCCAAGGAGCGCAACAGCAAATCGACAGCGGCTTTGTTCAGCTCGGTGGTGCCATCGCGCACCAGACCCAGCAAGTCTTCAGCCCGGTGGGTGACCGATTCCAAGGCCCCAAGCTCCATCACACGGCTCAAGCCTTTGAGCGAGTGGAAAGCCCGAAACAGGGTAGAAATTTCGTCGGCGCTCAGCTCGGTCGCGTCGGCCTTGACCAACAACGACTCGATGCCTTCTATGTGTTCTTCGGTTTCAACCGCAAACTGCGCCCATATCGTCTCGATAAAGTCATCTGACATGAAGACTCCTGGTGGACGACCTTATAGGCCGAGTACTTTGCGGGTCGCTGTCACAATTTCATGGCCTTTTTTGGCGTTCAAGTCCAAGCTCATGGCGCCAGAGGGCTTCGCAATGACTTCGGCAGCACCCAATTTACGGGCTTCCAAAGCTTGAGGCGAACCCGTTTGGGCCACAGACGACACGATGATCACCGGCACATTGCTCAAGAGGCGCAGGCGCTTCAAGCACTCAATGCCGTCCATGTGGGGCATTTCAATGTCGAGCAAAACCAAATCCGGGTTCAGTTCCTTGACGTTCTGCAAGGCTTCCAAGCCGTTGGTGGCTTCACCCACGACATTCAGATCAGGATCCGCCGTGATGATGCCTCGCAACAAAGCACGCATGACGAAAGAGTCATCAACAATCAGGATATTTTTTTTGGCCATGGAGTCACCTAAACAAATCAAGCAAAAAACGAAGGGATTTTGACAGAAGACGGCGCCTGTCCCGCTAAGCGAGCCAAACGAACGCCCAAATCGTGGGGATTCAAAACAGCGGATGCCAATCCGGCATTGATCACAGAGGACGGCATGCCGTCCACAATACAACTGCTGGGTTCTTGCGCCAGCACCGCACAGCCTTTGCGCTGCACCAAGTCTTTGGCGCCTTGCATACCGTCGCTGCCCATGCCGGTCATGACAACCGCCACCAAGTTGCCACTGACGGAGGCGGCTGAACGGAACAACACATCGGCATTCGGGTGGATCGGGGCGTCGGGTTGGGTGCGTTCATACAACATCATTTTGCCGGGGAAAGGCTCACGCACCACAGCGTCGGTCCCGCCTTTGATGATGACCACCATGCCAGGCTTCAATTGCATGCCGTCGGTGCTTTCCACCACGTCCAAGCCCGTTTCAGAGCGCAAATGCAATGCAAAGCCACTGGTGAACATGGGCGGCATGTGCTGCGCCACGATCATCGGACAGGCCAAACGGCCCATGGCCTTTAACGTTTGGGGCAACGTGGCCGGGCCGCCTGTCGATATACCCAAGACCACCAAGCCCGGGTTGGGCTGGGCATCCACTTTGCGCATCGCCACGGGAATCGAGGGGTCGATGGGCGCGCCATGGTGACCATTGAAACCTGCGCCTGTCGCGGGTCTATAGGGCGTTTGACCGTTGGGTTGATCGCCAAGCGAGGCCGACCCAGCACCTCGGTTGATCAAGGCAAGACGGGCTTTTTTCTTGGCCCAAAACTGCAACTTCTCCACCAACTCTTCACCGATTTTGACGATGTCGAGCTGCACAAAAGAAGATTTTTTGGCGATGAAGTCGACCGCGCCCAACTCCAAGGCCTTGATGGTGGTGACCGAGTTTCGTTCGGTCAAACTGCTCAACATGATGATCGGAGTGGGCGTGCGCGCCATGATTTGGCGAGTCGCTTCCAAACCGTCCATGACGGGCATTTCAACGTCCATGGTGATGACGTCAGGACGGAGCTGCTCGCACATCTCCACACACATCTGTCCGGTTTTGGCTTCCCCCACGACTTGAATGTCGGGGTTGCCCTCCACCATTTTCCGGATGGCGATCCGCATGAAAGCGGAGTCATCCGAAATCAACAGCTTGATCATAGGGGAACCTTGTTTCTGACGTACCAAGGTCCACCGCGTCCCAGACGCGATTCAAAATAATCAGTGGCCAACAATTGCACCGAGGCGCCCATCACCAAGACACCGCCAGGCGACATGGCGCGCGCCAACATTTTTTGCACGGCAAGCTTCACCGTGTCGTCAAAATAAATCAACACATTGCGGCAGAAAATCAAGTCCATGCCCGAAACGGGTGGCCGCGCATTCATCAAGTTAAAACGCTCAAAACGAGCGTATTGACGCACCCAGTCTTTGATGCGGAAGTAATTGACGCCTTGCATGGCGCCCCCCGCCGGCATGTCCACCGTTTCAAACATGGCGCGCCAATGTTGCGGCAAATTACGGAAGGAGCCCATGCCCAAATCGCCGTAAACCCCTTCGCGCGCTGTCCGCAAGGCTTGGTTGGAAATATCGGTCCCCAACACATACAAACCCCAGCCCTTGGTGGGTGAAATTCGACCCTCCGACTGAGCTGCTTTGCCCGCCTGCATCAGGCCTTTCAAGCAGATGTAGGCCAGGTCATACACCTCTTCACCGGTGGAGCTGGCGGCGGACCAAACTTGCAACTGTTGATGGCTTTCACGTGACGCAATCAAGCTGGGCAAGACGTCGTTGGTCACCATTTCCATCAAATCAGGGTCGCGGCAGAAATAGGTTTCATGCACCGTCAAGTTTTCGACCAAGGATTGCCACTCGGCGTGTTCCGAGGTGCAGGTGTTCATGGAGCTGACCCAGTCTCGCAAAATATTGACCGGCATGTCTTTCAAAATGCGGGCCAATTTGCGTTCAACCAAG
>Ga0208381_1000472_pt1 | contig 14008 bp, 13 predicted proteins | sample CryBogCBE13Jul09_FD_184572 | JGI IMG/M metagenome (GOLD analysis project Ga0208381, IMG submission 184572) | Freshwater microbial communities from Crystal Bog, Wisconsin, USA - CBE13Jul09 (SPAdes) (version 2) | ecosystem: Environmental > Aquatic > Freshwater > Lake | place: Crystal Bog...
AGGAGTACACATGAAACTTGTCACTGCCATCATCAAACCGTTCAAGCTGGACGAGGTGCGTGAAGCCCTCTCTGCGATGGGGGTTCAAGGCATCACGGTGACCGAAGTCAAGGGCTTTGGTCGTCAAAAGGGCCACACCGAGCTGTACCGCGGCGCGGAGTACGTGGTGGACTTCTTGCCCAAGGTCAAGATTGAAGCGGCGGTGGCCGCTGATTTGGTGGACCGTGTGATCGAAGCCATCGAGGGTGCTGCGCGCACCGGCAAGATTGGCGACGGCAAGATTTTTGTCTACAACTTGGAACAAGTGGTGCGCATTCGCACGGGCGAAACGGGCCAAGAAGCGCTGTAAAGCGCTTGGAACCCCACGCAACATCCAGAAAGCACGAATATGAAAAAACTCCTTTCCTCCCTCGTCCTGAGTGCGGGCTTGGCCCTGACAGCGCTGGGCGGCTTTGCCGGCTCGGCCCAGCTGGCCATGGCCGCCGATGCACCTGCTGCCACATCAGCTGCCCCATCAGCGCCTGCTGCTGCAACGGCAGCCACACCCGCAGCAGCCCCCGCAGCCGCGCCTGCCCCGGCCGCTGACGCCGCCCCCGCCATCGTCCCCAACAAGGGCGACACCGCCTGGATGATGGTCTCCACCATCTTGGTCATCTTGATGACCATCCCAGGTCTGGCCCTGTTCTACGGCGGCTTGGTTCGCTCCAAGAACATGCTGTCGGTGCTCATGCAGGTCATGGTCACCTTCTCCCTGATCGTCGTGCTGTGGTTCCTGTATGGCTACAGCTTGGCGTTCACCGAAGGCAACGACTTCATTGGGGGCTTGGACCGCCTGTTCATGAACGGCGTTTGGGACAACGTGGCGGGCACCTTTGCCAACGCGGCCACCTTCAGCAAGGGCGTGGCCATTCCTGAAATCGTCTACGCCGCCTTCCAAGCGACCTTTGCGGGCATCACCTGCTGCTTGATCGTGGGCTCGTTTGCCGAGCGCATCAAGTTCTCGGCCATGCTGGCGTTCATGGTGCTGTGGTTCACCTTCAGCTACCTGCCCATCGCGCACATGGTGTGGTTCTGGATGGGTCCTGATGCCTACACCTCGGCGGACGTGGTTGACGCGGTCAACGCCAAGGCCGGTTTGCTGTGGCAATGGGGCGCGCTGGACTTTGCGGGCGGCACGGTGGTGCACATCAACTCAGCGGTGGCTGGCTTGGTCGGTGCCTTCATGGTCGGCAAGCGCATTGGTTACGGCAAAGAGTCGATGGCCCCTCACAGCCTGACGCTGACCATGGTGGGCTCGGCCCTGCTGTGGGTGGGCTGGTTTGGCTTTAACGCCGGCTCCGCTTTGGAAGCCAATGGCGTGGCGGGCTTGGCCTTCGTGAACACCTTCATTGCGACCTCGGCGGCGGTGCTGAGCTGGTCGGCAGGTGAAGCCTTGCACAAAGGCAAGGCCTCGATGCTGGGTGCCGCTTCGGGTGCTGTGGCGGGCTTGGTGGCGATCACCCCGGCTTGCGGCAACGTGGGCATTGGCGGCGCTTTGATCATTGGTTTGATTGCGGGCTTTGTGTGCCTGTGGGGCGTGACGGGTCTGAAGAAGATGATCGGCGCCGACGACACCTTGGACGTGTTCGGTGTGCACGGCGTGGGCGGCATCTTGGGGGCGTTGTTGACCGGTGTGTTCAACTCGCCCAACCTGGGTGGCCCCAGCTTCCCCGCTGACTGGTTCACGGTGGCCGCGGTGACGCCAGACGCTTACTCAATCGCCGCTCAAGTCTTGGTGCAAGCCAAGGCGATTGGCGTGACGATTGTGTGGTCGGGTGTAGTGGCCCTGATCGCCTACAAGCTGGTCGACTTGACCATCGGCCTGCGGGTGAGCGAAGAAGAAGAGCGCGAAGGCCTGGACATCAGCTCGCACGGCGAGTCCGCTTACGGTCGATAACCCCTCATTCAAACGGGTTCTTACTGGTTCTTACTGTTTTTTTGATCTCCTTGGATATTCGGCCCGCTTCGGCGGGCCTTTTTTTGTCCACAATTCGACTTCCTTCATTTTGATGAAAGCCGCAGCACCGATGTCACCCGACGTATTGCACCTGAATTGGCAAGCGCTCACCCCGCAGCGTCAGCAATTGGGCGAGTCACCCTTCTGGCACCCCGAAGAGCAGCGCTTGTATTGGGTGGACATTCCGGCCCAAGAAATTTGGCGATCCGGCCCAGAAGGGCAATCCATGGAAAGCTGGGCCTTGCCGTCAGAGCCCGGCTGCATGGCGCCGGCGCGTTCAGGGGGCTTGGTCATTGGTTTGCGAGACGGCATTTACCGCGCCCCGCATTGGGGCGGGGACTTGACTTGTTTGGCCCGCTTGCCACATGACCCGAAGACCACCCGCAGCAACGATGGCCGCTGCGACCCCATGGGGCGCTTTTGGGTCGGCACCTTGTACGAGCCCAAAGACCAGCGCTTGGCCGCTTTGTACAGCCTCGATGCCCGCGGCGAAGAACCGGTGCTGTGCCAACAGGCCAACGACAACGTCACAGCCAACGGCTTGGCTTTTTCACCTGAATCAGCACCCGGACACCCAACCGTTTATTGGGCCGACACCGGCAGTCACCGTGTCCATGCCTGGCGCTGGGATGCCCAGACGAATCAGTTGTCAGACCCCCAGGTGTGGTTGCAGCTGCCGGACAAACCCGCGGGCTTTGACCCCGCGAATTTGGCACAAGCCGACCTCTATGGCGGTCGCCCCGACGGGGCTGCCGTGGATGTCGAAGGCAATTATTGGAGCGCTCAATACGAGGGCGGCCAATTGCTCAAAATAGCACCCACTGGCCGCGTGCTGGCCCGTGTGCCCGTCCCCGCCCGTTGCCCGACCATGCCCTGCTTTGGTGGGCCGGATGGGCGAACCTTGTTTGTCACCACCGCGGTCAAAGGGCGGCCTGATGCCGAATTGACGCGGTGGCCCTTGGCGGGATGTGTTTTGTCGGCACGGGTCGACGTGCCGGGTTTGCCGACGGCTTATTTTCTAGAGCCCAAATTTTCAGCGTCCAAATAGCGTTGACGCAACTGGTTCAGGGCCGTCGGGCCCAGGCCCATTTGGCGCTCTAAATACGGCGTTAACCCGCCATGATCGGTTTCGATCACCGCCAGCGCGGCTTGTAGAAAAGCCGGTTGAACTTGCCAGACCACCGCCATGACGTCGCTGGGCAAAACCCGGGCGTGTTCGGCTGGGGCGTGCTTTTCCACCCGCTTGTAATGCTGGTTGGTCAGCAAGTAATCGTTTTGGATGCTGGCCAAGGAAACACCGAGGGCGTGCAAAATTAAAACAGCGGCCAAGCCGGTGCGGTCTTTGCCGGCGGTGCAGTGGAACACCATCGGCGAGTCATCGGTCAGCAGGTGCTCAAACAACTCGGCAAAACGCGGCGAATGGTGTCGCACGAAGTCCCGGTAAGTGTCTTGCATCACCCGCACGGCGTCGTCGGGTGTGAGCGGCAGGTCCTTCAGGAATTGAGCCTGAAGGCGTTGCACCACGGTGGGTTCAATGGACAAAGCGTGCCGCTGAATGCCGGGCCACGCGTAGGCCTCCAAGGCGCTTTCTTGAACGCCTCTGAAGTCAAATGAGCGCGTGACGCCGAGCGCTTTTAACTGGTGCAGATCGGCTTCGGTGAGTCCTGCCAAGTGTTCAGAGCGGAACAATTTCCCCCAACGAACGGGGCGCCCTTGATCGCCGATATAGCCGCCCAAATCACGAAAGTTGGTGGCGCCTTCAAGCGGCAAAACCCGAGAAAAAGAGGATTGGGAAATGGTCATGAAGCCATTATCCGCGGCCCCTGTGGCAACGGTGTGGCACCAAAATTACAATACCGACAAATCAATTCAAGGACATGGCCGTTTATGGCGTCACAGATCAAAGGCTATGCCGACCGCATTTTGGCTGCAGCCGCGGACAAAACCCCGCTGCGTTGGCGTGGCGGCGGAACCAAAGATTTCTATGGCCAGTCGCTCGTCGGTGACCTCGTCGACACGCGTGCCTTGGCTGGCATCACGGCCTATGAGCCCTCCGAGTTGGTCATCACCGCTGGCGCCGGCACCTCGCTCGCTGAAATTGAAAACGTGTTGGCAGAAAAGGGACAGTGCTTGGCTTTTGAGCCGCCGCACTTCACCCACTTGGCCGAGCTTGGCGCACAGGCCACGGTGGGCGGCATGGTCGCGGCCGGATTGTCGGGCCCTTCCCGAGCCGCCGTGGGCAGTGTGCGCGACTTTGTTCTGGGCCTTGAGTTACTGAACGGTCGCGGCGAACACCTCGTGTTTGGCGGCCAGGTCATGAAAAATGTGGCGGGCTATGACGTGTCGCGCTTGCTGGCCGGGTCGATGGGCACGCTGGGCTTGATCACCTCGGTGTCGCTGAAGGTGTTGCCAGTAGCCCCGGCCGAGGCTTCTTTGCGCTTCGAGTGCGACAGTGCGGAGGCGTTACAAAAACTACACGCTTGGGGGGGGCAGCCATTGCCCATCAATGCGTCTTGTTTTCTGGACGGTGTGTTGACGGTGCGTTTGCGCGGCGCGAAAGCGGCGGTGCAGGCGGCCATTGAGCGCATGGGCGGTCAATGGTTGCCAGCCGTCGAGGCGCACGCTTTGTGGGGCGCTTTGCGCGAACAAACCCATCCCTTCTTTGCTTTGACGGGTCAAGAGAGCCTGTGGCGCGTCAGCGTGCCCGATACCGCGCCGCCGCTGGGCATTGGGCAGCGCAGCTTGATGGAGTGGGGCGGCGGCCAACGCTGGTACAAAGTCACGCCTCAAGACCCAGAGGACACACCGGCGCAGTTGCGCGAACGGGCCCTGCAGTGGGGCGGCCACGCCACACGCTTTCGGGGTTATTCGAGCGGACCGTTGGAACTGCCCGTGTTCACCCCGACCCAGGCGGTGCTGCAACGCATTCAACGCGACTTACAAAAACAATTTGACCCGGCGGGCATTTTTTGCCGCCAACGGCTGGAGAGCTGATGCAAACCCATTTGGCACCCGAATACCAGGACCGCGTGGAAGGCCGTGAAGCCGAGGCCATTTTGCGGCGTTGCGTGCACTGTGGTTTTTGTACCGCCACCTGCCCGACTTATCAACTGTTGGGCGACGAACTTGATGGACCGCGTGGCCGCATTTACCTCATCAAACAGGTGCTCGAAGGCGCCGAGCCGACGCGCAAAACGCAGCAACACTTGGACCGCTGTCTGACCTGTCGAAATTGCGAAACCACCTGCCCCAGTGGCGTCGAATACGGCCACTTGGTCGACATTGGCCGCCAGTTGGTGGAGGAAAAAGTAGAACGCCCCTTGGCAGAAAAGGCCGTGCGGTGGGCATTGAAAGAAGGTCTGAGTTCGCCCCTGTTCTCGCCCGCCATGAAGCTGGGTCAGGCGGTGCGCGGTCTCTTACCGAAAAGTCTGCAAGCCAAAGTGCCCCTGCCGCAAAACGCCGGCACCTGGCCCACACGCCCCCATGCGCGCAAGGTGCTGATGCTGGCGGGTTGTGTTCAACCGGCCATGTCGCCCAACATCAATGCCGCCACCGCCCGCGTGTTGGACGCGGCCGGAATTGAAACCTTGGTGGCGCCTGCTGCGGGTTGTTGTGGTGGGGTTAAATTTCACTTGAATGACCAAGACGGCGCTTTGGTGCAAATGCGCGCCAACATTGACGCTTGGTGGCCCTATGTTTCGAACGGCAACGGCGTCGAGGCCATCGTGATGAACGCCTCAGGCTGTGGCGTCACGGTGAAGGAATATGGGCACCTGTTGAAACACGACGCGGCGTATGCAGAAAAAGCCGCCCGCATCAGCGCCCTGACCCGCGATTTGAGTGAGTTACTGCCCGATTTGGTGCCGGCCCTTTTGCCCCAAATGCGCTCGGTTCCGTCGGGCCCCATTGGCTACCACCCCCCTTGCACCTTGCAGCACGGCCAACAACTTCGAGGCGGCGTTGAAACCCAGCTCGGGGCCCTGGGTTTCAAAATTCGTGTGGCCACCAACGAGTCCAATTTGTGCTGCGGCTCGGCCGGCACTTACTCAGTCCTCAACCCCGAGCTGGCCTATGCTTTGCGGGATCGCAAGCTGGGCCATTTGAACGACTTGGCGCCTGAGGCCATTGTCAGCGCCAACATTGGCTGCATCACGCATCTGCAAAGCGGCACCCCAACCCCGGTTAAACACTGGGTTGAGTTGGTCGATGCGGCCTTGAACTGAATTTTTGATTGTTTTGAATGACCACATCCGTTGAAGCGAATCCAAACCCCCAAGCCAATCAGAGCCAACGGACGGCGGTGTTGAATCGATTGGCTTCGCTCTATCCAGCCCTCTTTGGTGCTGAGTTTTTGCCCATGAAGCGTGGCATTTATCAAGATTTGCTGGCGGCCCACCCGGATGAATTCGAGGCGGACGCCTTGAAACAGGCGCTGGCTTTTCACGCCCGTTCGACGCGCTATCTGAGCGCCGTGGCGTCAGGACTGGCGCGCCATGATTTGCAAGCCCAGCCTGTCGAGGCCATGGCGCCTGAGCATGTTCACCATGCCTTGCTGGAAGTCTTTAAGCGGCGCCAACAACGCAGTCGTGAAGACCTCCGTCCCAAGTTGCTGCGTCGCCTGATTCAGGCCCTGTTGGCTTCCGGCTTATCGGCCCAGGCTTATGCGGACTTGGTGCGCTCACCGCGTGACGAGGCGGCCAATACCTTGCTGGACGAGGCTTTGGCCCTGTGGCGCAGCGAGCAAGCCCGCGACCAAGCTTTGGCGCAGGCGTTTAAAAACAGCGGCTTGGAACTGGCTGAATTTGCCGATGCCTACGGCTTGAAATTGGCCGAAGTGAAGCAGCGCCTGGCCCGACTGGACCTTTTGAACCGGGTGGACACGTTGGACCGCGTAGAGCCGCTGGCAGCTGCATCCGCTTAAATAACGGCAAGGGCCTCGATATAACCGCCCGTTGTAGGCCCGCAAAGTGGCCGCTGAATGCCCGCTTAATGCCTGCTTAATGCCCGCGTAAAAGTGCCTTAAGCGCGCCTTGAGCACCTACCTGCCCTTTTGCCTACCTGCCCTTTTCTTAGGGCATGGCGTCGTCGTTGGTTTCCAGCAGCAGGGCTTCGATGACGTCGCCGTCTTCTTTGAGGTTGCGCTGGTACCACTTCCAAATCAGCCACATGATGCCCGCCACCAAAATACCGAAGGCGGCGATCGCCCCGAAGGCCGACATTCCCCACTGAGTCGCTTGGCTGTAGGCGAGGCCCAGGGCCAAAATGCAAAGTTGCTCGTTGAAGTTTTGCACCGCGATCGAGCGGCCTGCGCCCATCAGTGCGTGGCCCCGGTGTTGCAGCAAAGCGTTCATGGGCACGACCATGAAGCCGCCCAAGCCCCCCAGCAAAATCAAAAAGGGCACCGCCACCTGAACGTGGGTGATGGTGTTCATGAAAATCACCAACACGCCCATCGCAATGCCCAAGGGAATCACCTTGGGGGCTTGCGTCAGGTTCACTTTGACCGAGGCCACGATGGCGCCCACCGCGGTGCCAATGGCGACGACCCCGACCAAGGCCGAGGCTTGGCTGATGGAGTAACCCAGGGCCACCGAACTCCAGGCCAGCACGATGTAGCGAAGGTTGCCCGAAACACCCCAAAACAACGAGGTGGTCGCCAAAGAAATTTGACCCAAAGGGTCGTTCCAAAGGGCTTTGTTGCAGCGCTTGAAATCCAGCACCAGAAGCCAAATGCTGCGCCCATAACCCGCGCGTTGACCGGCATGCTTGCCAGAGTGCTCCAACACACGCCAAGGCTGCAGGGGTTCACCGGTGCGCGGGATGCGGGTGTTAAAAATCGCGGCCAAGGCGTAGACAAAAACCAACAAAGACACCGCCGCTTTGGGGGCCGTGTCGATGCCCAGCGCCACCCAGGGTTGATCGGGTTGCAACAACCAGCCCGACACCACGGGGCCGATCAGTTGGCCACCCAATAAAACCCCCAAAATGATCGAAGAAATCGTCAAACCCTCAATCCAGCCGTTGGCACGCACCAATTGCGAGGTGGGGAGAAGTTCCGTCAAGATGCCGTATTTGGCGGGCGAGTAGGCCGCTGCGCCGAGCCCAATGACCGCGTAAGCCAGCAGGGGGTGCACGCTGGTGATCATCAACAAGCAGCCCACCACCTTGATGGCGTTGCTGATGAACATGACCTGGCCTTTCGGCCGAGCATCGGCAAAAGCGCCTACAAAAGGCGCTAAAACGACGTAAAAAAGGGCAAACATCGGGACCAGCGCCGCGGGCTGCCAGGCCGGGGCGCCTTGGCTTTTGAGCAATTGCACGGCCACGACAAACACCGCGTTGTCCGCCAGCGAGCTGAAGAACTGCGCCAGCATGATGGTGTAAAAACCGCGCTTCATGGAGGGTGGGAGAGGCTGTACTGGCGTCGAATCGTTGTCAGGGGCTCGGTTATATCACGCTCAGGTCTGGTAGAGTTTTGGCATGCCCCGCCCGATACACGCCACCGTCCACACCGCTGCCCTGACCCACAACCTGCAGCGGATGCGGATGACAGCGGGCGACGCCAAGGTCTGGGCCGTGGTCAAGGCGAATGCCTATGGGCACGGCGTGGAGCGTGTCTTTGATGGCTTGCGGGGGGCGGATGGTTTTGCTTTGCTCGACCTGAATGAGGCCCAGCGTTTGCGGGACTTGGGTTGGCGTGGCCCCATTTTGTTGCTCGAAGGGGCCTTCGAGCCGCGTGATTTAGAACTTTGCTCCCGCCTTGATCTTTGGCATGTGGTGCACGGCGATGAGCAAATCGACTGGCTGTCGGCGCATAAAACGCAGGTGCCGCACCGCGTTTTCTTGAAGGTCAATTCGGGCATGAACCGTTTGGGCTTTGCCCCGCACCGCGTGCGCTCCGCTTGGACCAGGTTAAATGCCTTGCCCCAGGTGGATGAAATATCTTTGATGACCCACTTCAGCGAGGCGGAACAGGCCGCGGGTATCACGCCCCAAGAAGCGGTCTTTGTCTCGGCCACGGCCGACTTGCCAGGTGAGCGCAGCCTCTCCAACAGCGCGGCTTTGTTGAGCTTGCAGGCCCAACCCAATGCCTTGAAGAACGACTGGGTGCGTGCCGGCATTGCGCTTTACGGCAGTTCGCCCGACCACCCGGTCCACAGCAGCGCAGATTGGGGCCTGCTACCCAGCATGACCTTGGCGACCCAATTAGTGGCCGTGCAAGACCTGCGGGCCGGCGACCGTGTGGGTTACGGCGGGGCCTTCACCGCGCCCAGCGCCATGCGCATTGGCATTGCGGCATGTGGCTACGCAGACGGCTATCCGCGCCACGCGCCCACCGGCACGCCGGTCTTGGTGCAAGGCGTGCGCACCCGTTTGCTGGGCCGCGTCAGCATGGACATGGTGGCCGTCGACTTGACGCCCTTGGAGGCCCAAGGCTTGGCCAACGGCAGTGGCTTTGGTTTTGGCAGCGAGGTGACGATGTGGGGCGTGGCGACCAACGGCGTGGCATTGCCCATTGACGAGGTGGCCCAGGCCGCGGGCACCGTTGGCTATGAGTTGATGTGTGCCGTCGCGCCGCGGGTGCCCTTTTCGTTGTCGAAATAACGGCGACTAAGGCCCTTGAAACCGAAGCCGGGTGAGCCCCAATAACGCATCGGTAAAGGGCGTGGGTGTTTGGGTGAGCCGCCCTATTTCTTGCACTGCAGTGACCAGGGCGTCCAGCTCAATCGGGCGACCGGCCTCTGCGTCTTGCAACATGGAGGTCTTGAAACGGCCCAATTTTTCTGTCACCTGGTGTCGGTCTTCAGGGGTCTGGTCAAACCGCAGCCCCAACTTGGCCCCCATGGTTTTGGCTTCCTCCATGATTTGGGACATGAGGTTGCGCACCAAGGGGTCTCCCAAAATCAAATCGCTGGTGGCGCCGGTCAAGGCACTGATGGGGTTCATGGTCAGGTTGCCCCACAGCTTGTACCAAGTGTCAAACTGAATTTGTTCAGACGCTTTTGCCGCCAAACCCGCTTTTTGAAAAACGGCGACCCATTTCGACAGGCGAGGGGAGAGCCCCCCTCGGGGTTCTCCCAAAATCAGCCCTTGGCCAAAATTCAGCCGCACATGACCAGGTGCGACCGTTGAACTGCTCCCGTGCACCACGCAGCCCAAGACCTGGTCGGCTGGAATGGCTTGGGCAATGAGGCTTTGCGGGTCGACGGCTTGCAGATGCGAGCCCGCCAGAGCGCCCCCAAAACCTTGAAAAAACCACCAAGGCACGCCGTTCATGGCGCTCATGACCAGGGTGTCGGGGCCGATCATCGGGGCCAGCTTGGGGGCCACTTGGGGCAAGGTTTGCGCCTTCAGGGCCAAAATCACCAAGTCTTGTGGTCCCAAATCAGCGGCATTCTCGTGGGCGCGAATCGGCCAAGCCTGGGTTTGCTCGCCGCTGCTGAACAGCAGGCCTTGGGTTTGTAAGGCCAGCAAGGTTTGGCCTCGTGCCAAGCCGCTGACCTCGTGGCCGGCGGCGGCCAATGCGGCCGCCAACCAACCGCCAATCGCCCCCATCCCGACGATGCCAATTTTCATGGTTGCTCCTAGTTGAGGTGAATGAAAAATTGAGCGAAATCTTAAAGCCATCCACCCAATTTCGAGAAGCGCTTGGCAACCAGCGGCGTTGGTGTCCTTGGCTATAGTCTGCGCATGTCCAGAGAAAAAACCATTTTTACCTGCACCGAATGCGGTGGCACCAGCCCCAAATGGTTGGGCAAGTGCCCCAGCTGCAACGCTTGGAACACACTGGAAGAAGGCGTGTCTGAAACAGCGGGCAACAGCAAAAATCGCTTAAGCCAGCCGGCGGGTGCGGGCTATGCCGGTTTGGCCCAAGCCACGCCGGTGACGCCCTTGTCCGAGATCGAAGCCACCGAGGTGGCGCGCAGCCCCACCGGCATCGATGAGTTGGACCGCGTTTTGGGGGGTGGGGTCGTTGAAGGCGGCGTGATTTTGATTGGCGGCGACCCCGGCATTGGCAAATCCACCTTGCTCTTGCAAGCCTTGGACGGCCTGCAACGCCGTGGTTTGGACACGTTGTATGTGACCGGCGAAGAGAGCGGCGCGCAGGTGGCGATGCGTGCCAAGCGTTTGGGCATTGATGCCAGCCAGGTCAAATTGATGGCGGAAATTCAACTCGAAAAAATCCTGGCGACGGTGCAGGCGCGACAACCGACAGTGGCGGTGATCGACTCGATCCAAACCCTTTACTCTGACCAACTCAGCTCGGCCCCCGGCTCCGTGGCTCAAGTGCGCGAATGCGCGGCGCACCTGACTCGCATGGCCAAGGCCACGGGGATCACCGTGGTGCTGATTGGCCACGTCACCAAAGAAGGCGCTTTGGCCGGACCGCGGGTGTTGGAGCACATGGTCGATACCGTGCTCTACTTTGAAGGCGACACCCACTCCAGTTTCCGCTTGGTTCGGGCGATTAAAAACCGCTTTGGCGCCGTGAATGAGATCGGCGTCTTTGCCATGACCGAGCGGGGCTTGAAGGGCGTGGCAAATCCCAGCGCTATTTTCTTGTCGCAGCACAGCGAGCCCGTGCCCGGCAGTTGCGTCTTGGTGACGTTGGAAGGCACTCGCCCCCTTTTGGTTGAAATTCAGGCCTTGGTGGACAGCGGCGGCCCCAGCCCCCGGCGCTTGAGTGTGGGTTTGGAGCGCGACCGTTTGGCCATGTTGCTGGCGGTGCTGCATCGGCACGCCGGGGTGGCTTGCATGGACCAAGACGTGTTTGTCAATGCGGTCGGCGGCGTGCGCATCAGTGAGCCTGCGGCCGATTTGGCGGTGTTGTTGGCCATCACCTCGTCTTTGCGAGGCAAGGCCTTGCCCCAAGGGTTCTTGGCCTTTGGGGAGGTGGGCTTGGCCGGCGAAGTGCGCCCTGCACCGCGTGGCCAAGAGCGCCTGAAAGAAGCCGCCAAACTGGGTTTTCGGGTGGCCTTGGTGCCCCGAGCGAACTTGCCTAAAAAACCGATTGAAGGGCTGCAAGTTCATGCCATTGACCGCGTGGACGAAGCGATTGAGTGGTTGCGGCGAGAAGTTTGAAGCCGCCAGCCGCGCCGGTATTAACGCTTTAAAATGGCCCATTCAAGAAAAAAGGAATGACGCGCATGAGCACCCTACCGCCACTGGACGACCGCGACGGCAAAATTTGGATCGACGGCCAAATGGTCGAATGGCGTGACGCCAAAATCCATGTGCTGAGCCACACACTGCACTATGGCTGCGGCGTCTTTGAAGGCGTGCGTGCCTACAACACCGTCAACGGCACGGCGATTTTTCGCTTGCAAGAGCACACCGAACGCTTGTTCAACAGCGCCAAAATTTTGCGCATGAAGCTGCCCTTCACCCAAGAAGAGGCCAACCAAGCGCAAATCGACGTGGTGCGTGCCAACCAGCTTGAAAGCTGTTACCTGCGCCCCTTGTCTTGGATCGGCTCTGAAAAACTGGGCGTTTCACCCAAGGGCAACAAAATTCATTTGATGGTCGCGGCTTGGGCTTGGGGCGCTTACTTGGGCGAAGAAGGCTTGAAGCGGGGCATTCGCGTCAAAACTTCGAGCTATACCCGCCACCACGTCAACATCACCATGACCCAAGCCAAAGCGGTCAGCAATTACACCAATTCCATTTTGGCCAACATGGAAGCCACCGACGACGGTTACGACGAGGCCTTGTTGCTCGACGCTTCTGGCTTTGTGTCTGAAGGCGCGGGCGAAAACATTTTTGTGGTGAAAAACGGGGTCATTTACACCCCTGACTTGTCAGCAGGGGCATTGAACGGCATCACCCGCAACACGGTGTTCGCCATTGCCAAAGACTTGGGCCTTGAGATTGTGCAAAAGCGCATCACCCGTGACGAGGTTTACATCGCCGACGAAGCCTTCTTCACCGGCACCGCGGCGGAAGTGACGCCGATTCGCGAACTCGATCGGATTGAAATTGGCATCGGTTCACGCGGCCCCATCACCGAAAAAATTCAAACCGCCTTCTTTGACATCGTCAATGGCCGTAACCCCCGGTACGCCCACTGGCTGACCGCGGTTTAAGTCGTCTAAAACGGTTCCCCTTTTTCTTGAGGTTCCCATGAGCAACTCAAAAACCAAACCGCCTGTTGAATTGTTGGCCACCGATTTGAATGCCCAAGGCGGCGTTTTTTGCCCCAACCCCAAAGCGCAAATGGCCTTGTGGAACAGCCACCCCAAGGTCTATTTGGACGTGGCCCACACCGGCAGCGCCAAGTGCTCTTATTGCGGCACGGTTTACCAGCTCAAATCCGGCGAAGTGGTGGCCCACGGCCATTGAAGCTCAGGCCTATCAGGGGCTGATTAGGGCCTGATCAGGGGCAACTTCAAGACAAATTGAGCCCCGCCGCTGGGGTTGTCTTCGCACCTGACCTCGCCGCCGTGGCGTTCGGCAATCGACTTCACCAAGGCCAACCCCAAGCCCACACCCCCTGAAGATTCGCTGGCGCCGGGCAAGCGGAAAAAAGGCTCAAAAATTTGGCTCTTGTAGGCATCGGGCACGCCGGGGCCTTGGTCACTCACCGACAGCATGGCCCAAACGTTGCCCGTATCGGCTGTTGGGTGGGATTCGACGCGAAGCGTCACCGTCAAGGCCGCTGCAACACGGTCTTCGGCTTGGTCGCTTGCGGCAGTGGGGTCGCTTGGGCCACCCTTGACCTCTGTGGGGGTTGATCGCTGTCCATGGCGTTGCCCGTTTTCCAACAAATTGCGGATCGCCCGGCGTAACAGTTTGGGGGTTCCTTTCACACACACCTCGGTTGGCGAGGGGCAAGGAATCAAGTTGGCGTTGAAATCGGCGCAGACTTCAGCGGCCAAGCCGGTGAGGTCAATGACTTCAGCGGCCCCAAGGTCGACCTCTTTGGCGTCGAGGCGGCTGGCCAATAAGATTTCTTCGATCAAGGTATCCAGCTCTTGGAGGCTTCTTTGCGCTTCTGCTTGCAGCGTCGGGCTG
>Ga0208381_1000476_pt1 | contig 13959 bp, 8 predicted proteins | sample CryBogCBE13Jul09_FD_184572 | JGI IMG/M metagenome (GOLD analysis project Ga0208381, IMG submission 184572) | Freshwater microbial communities from Crystal Bog, Wisconsin, USA - CBE13Jul09 (SPAdes) (version 2) | ecosystem: Environmental > Aquatic > Freshwater > Lake | place: Crystal Bog...
TCGGCCCAGCGAACCGACCCCGTTAGCAAACCCAGCAGCAGGCCCAGCCCCCCACCGACCGCCAACCCGAGCAAAGCGCGCCCCGCACTGACGCTCACATGACGCCAGAGTTCTCCGCTCAGCGTCAGGCGCCAAGCGGCCTCCACCACAGCCGAGGGTGCCGGCAAGATGCGGGCAGACAACCAACCTTGAACCGCAGAAAATTGCCAGAAAACCAGCATCAACAAAGGCAGAAGCCAAGGCAAAAGGGTCCGTCCCGTCGATACCAAAACCGGCTTGGCAGTACGCAGGAACCGAGCAGTCAATGATGGCGTCCGTGATGGGTTGGGGTGAAAAACCTCGGCCAGGTGCGACTCAAGTTGTGACAGGCCTTGCAACGCTTGTTGTAGTGAATGGTTCATCAAAGACCTCTCAACTTTGCGACACCTTGGCCGCGGCAGGGATCAAGTTATTGCCCATCATTTCCCCAAAAGGGCTGACCCGGCTGACGGGTGTGGCGCCGCTTTGGGCGCTGATGCCAATGTGAGGGAAAACCAACTCTGCGAATCGGTAAGCCTCCTCCAAATGCGGATAACCAGACAACACAAAAGTTTCTGCGCCGATTTCTTCGTATTCTTTGAGTCGTCGCGCTAGGGTTTCGCCGTCGCCGACCAGGGCCGTTCCTGCGCCGCCGCGGACCAAACCCACACCTGCCCATAGGTTGGGACTGATTTCAAGTTTGGATCGATTGCCCCCATGCAGAGCGCGCATGCGGCGTTGGCCTTCAGAGTCCATATTCGACAAGCCGCTTTGGGCTTTGGCGATCGTCTCCTCGTCCAAGTGGCTGATCAGCTCATCGGCTGCAGCCCATGCTTGCTCATTGGTCTCACGCGGAATGACGTGCAGACGGACACCCAACTTGACCTTGCGGCCATGCTTGGCAGCACGACGACGGATGTCATCGAACTTCTTTTCTACTTCAGCGGGCGGCTCACCCCAAGTCAAATAGAGCTCGGTTTTCTCAGCCGCTAAATCATGGGCCGCGTCTGAAGAACCGCCAAAGTAAATGGGGGGATGGGGTTTTTGTATCGCCGGAAATAATTGCTTAGCGCCTTTGACACGCAAATATTTGCCTTCGTAATCGACGGTCTCACCGGCCAACAATTGGGTCCAGATGTCCAAGAATTCACGGGCATGGTCGTAACGCTCGTCGTGTGCCAAAAAGGTGCCATCTGCGGCCAAATCGGCACTGTCGCCGCCCGCCACCAGATTAATCAACAAGCGACCTTCACTCAATCGGTCAAAGGTGGCGGCTTGACGAGCGGCAACGGTCGGTGAAAGGGTGCTGGGTCGCAAGGCCACCAAAAACTTCAAACGCTGCGTCACTGGAATCAAACTGGCCGCTGCAATCCAGGGGTCTTCGCAAGAGCGTCCGGTGGGCAACAAAACACCCTCATAACCCAAATGGTCGGCGGCTTGGGCAATTTGCTTCATGTAGTGGTGGTCCACGGCCCGAGCGCCCACCGGCGTTCCCAAATAACGACCATCACCGTGCAAGGGGACAAACCAAAAAACGTTCATGTGGTGCTCCTGACTGACCTAAAAATGAATGAATCAAAAAATAAATGGCAAGGCTTCGCCCCAACTTCATCTCAGTGAGGTGAAATGAAGTGAAGAAAAAGTTTTCTAAACGCTACACCGGACCTGTGAGAAAGGGATCGATTTAAAGTGCCCGAACTTGGAAAAATCTTCCGCCAAGTAATCTTCTAAAAGCAACTGCACCGCTTCGTTGATTCGACGATCGACCTCCTCATCGATGACGACCCCGCCTTCCGGTGGCAGCGCCACTTGAGAATCGGTCGCATAGATGCCCGGCAAAATGTGCCGTGCACCCAGCGACTGCAAGACGGGTCTCAGTGCATAGTCCAACGCCAACATGTGGTGCGGACTGCCGCCGGTGGCCAAAGGCAAAACCGCTTTTCCTTTGAATGCGGTTTGCGGCAACAGATCCAACAACACCTTCAAAGCGCCGCTGTAAGCCGCCTTGTAGACCGGTGTGGCAATGACAATCACTTTGGCACCCGCCACTTGCTCCGTCGCACCCAAAACCGAAGGGTGGTTGAAATCCGCCAACAACAAGGCCTGTGGCGACAGGTCTTTGACCTGCAGCGAAGACACCAAGATGCCGCGCTCTTTCAAGCGCTCACCCACCGACTGCAAAAGGGCCGACGAGCGAGATCGTTGTGACGGGCTCCCCGAAATGAGCAAGACAGACATGGTTCAACGCTTCAAGTAAATTTGGTCAAACGAAGCACCGTCAACAAAGTGGTCTTGGGTGGCCTTGGTCCAACCGCCAAAGGCTTGATCGATGGTGAATAAATTCACCTTCGGGAATTCTTTGGCGTATTTGGCTTGGGCTTTGGCAGAAATGGGGCGGTAGAAGTTCTTGCAGACAATGTCTTGCGCTTCCTCGCTGTAAAGGTATTCAAGGTAGGCCTGAGCGACGGCACGGGTGCCTTTTTTGTCGACATTCTTGTCAACCACCGTCACCGCAGGTTCGGCCAAGATCGACAAAGAGGGGACGATCACATCAAACTTGGTGCCGAATTCTTTTTCCAGCAAGTAGGCTTCGTTTTCCCAAGCGATCAAGACATCGCCCTGGTTGCGCTGCGCGAATGTGATGGTCGAACCGCGGGCACCGCTGTCCAAAACAGGGACGTTTTTGTACAAATTGGCGACGAATTCTTTGGCCTTGGCGTCGCCTCCCAACTTGCGCTTGGCGTATTCCCAGGCAGCCAAATAATTCCAGCGCGCACCGCCGGAGGTCTTGGGATTGGGCGTGATGACGCTGACGCCAGGCTTGATCAAATCATCCCAGTCTTTGATGCCCTTGGGGTTGCCCGCACGGGTCACGAAAACGATGGTGGAGGTGTAAGGCGAACTGTTGTGGGGCAGTCGCTTTTGCCAATCTTTCGGAACCAAATTGCCGTGGGCGTACAAAGCATCGGTGTCTGCAGCCAGGGCCAGCGTGGCGACATCGGCGTCGAGTCCGTCGATGATGGAGCGCGCTTGCTTACCGGAGCCGCCGTGCGAGGCCTTGATGGTCACGTCCTGACCTGTTTTGGCTTTCCAATACTTGCTAAAGGCGGCGTTGTATTCGACGTAAAACTCACGTGTGGGGTCATAAGACACATTCAACAGCGTGACAGGTGCTGGTTGCGCCTGAACGGTCAACCCGCCACCCAAAGCCAAAGTGGCGATGGCCATCAGGGTGATGAATTTTTGCCGACTCAACATGGGGAACTCCTATTTGTTTGACTGACTCACTAACTGACTCACTAACGACTTGAATTTTGAAAGTGATGCTTCAAAAACGGAACGACTGATTTCCTGATTACTTATGAGAAAAACGTTTATGGAGTCGTCTTAGGTCGGCTGCTTGGCTTGGTGCATCGAAAGGCACCATCAGTCATTTGGATGCAGCGTTCTGCACCCAGGCGCGCATCATGGGTGAGTTAAACAACGGAATCCAACGAAAGGGAGCGACCGATGACGACTCAATCAAATGCTTTGGTAACCGGCGGAAGCCGTGGTTTGGGCTTGGCCCTTTGCAAACAATTGGCCCAAGAGGGCTTTAAAGTTTGGATGGCCTGCCGAGACACGGCAGCAGGTCGCTCATTGGCTCAGCGCCTTCCCGGTGAAGTGGCGGTGGTGGAAATGGACGTCACGGTGCCCGATTCAGTCAAGAAAGCCCTGCAAGTGGTGGCGCTGGCAGATGACAAACTGGACTTGCTGATCAACAACGCCGGCATCTACCCGTCGGGTGATGAGTATCCTCAAACCCAGCCCGAGTCCCTCCTCATGGACACCCTGGCTGTCAACGTCGGCGGGGCGCATTCGGTCATTCAAGCCGCCTTTCCTTGGTTGCAACTGGGTCAAAACCCCGCTGTGGTGAATGTCTCCTCCGGCTATGGCTCATTGGCGCTCAATGCCGTGCAACACATGGACGCACTTTGCTATTGCACCTCCAAAGCCGCCCTGAATATGCTCAGCTTGCAATGGTCTCGTGTGTTGACGCCTCTGGGCATCCACATTTGTATGCCTTCCCCCGGCTGGATGCGAACCTCCATGGGCCGCGCCGACGGCAAATCGCCAGAGCAAGGAGCGGCCATCGTTTTGGAGGCTGCCCGCTTGTGCCGCCAAGGCCGACTCAATAAGGCCTACATCGGCGAGAACGGGCCTATTCCCTGGTAAGTTGAATCAATTAACGGTCTTTGAACACCGGCACGCCCTTGCTCACGGCTTGGCCAATTTTGAAAAAGACATCGGTGTTGTCCATCACGCCGGTGAAGGCCCAAGCGCCCCGCCCCATGGCCGACAAGGGCACATCGGTGGCGGTGTGGACGGCGCTGTTGCCGGGCACTTGACCGGTCACCAGATAACGCCCAGCCACATCCCGCTTCAGCGGGTTGCTGGGGTAGGTGGATTGGGGCGCTTGATTCGCAAACGGCTGCTGGGGATCGGTGATGGGTTGTGGGTTCGTGCGCCAATCTTCATAGCGATCGGCATTGGCGCCGTAGCCGACCAAGAGGCGGAAATCAATGTCTTCGGTCTGCGGATAGCCATCGGCCGAGAATGAGTAGCGTGGGAATTTGGCTTGTTCATAAACGCCCACGACTTTGTCGCGAACGTTCTCGGTGCCGCCCGCTTGGATGAGTTCTTGCAGTTTTTGATCGGTCACTTTGGAGGCGCCAATCAACGATGCGCCTGCGGTTTCATGGTCTGCCGTCACGATGACCAAGGTGTCGGGATGCTTCAGCGCGTAGGCACGGGCCACGCCCACCGCTTTGTCGAATTCGAGGGTTTCCAAAATCCAACGTTCGGTGTCCATGTTGTGGGCCTGCTTGTCGATCGACGCCCCTTCCACCATCAGCACAAAGCCTTTCTTGTTTTTCTCCAAAACAGCCAGGGCCTTGGTGGTCATTTCGTCCAACATCGGTTGATCGGGGAAACCAAACGCCTCGACAATGCTGGCGCCGCTTTGACCTCCCCCCGCTGCCGTACTTGCCGTACTTGCTGCACCTGATGTGCCTGATGAACCTGTCGTTTTAGCGCGCCGGCCATTGATCTTGTCCAGTGCAACGTTCATGTTGGAATAAGAAAACAGGCCGAGCAGACGGTCTGTTTTGTCAACGGAGACCGCGTCCAATGTCGTCTTGTCTGGGGCGTAGGCAAAGCCCGCGCGCTCAAAGTCAGCAATCAAATCGCGCTCGGGGTCGCGTTGGCCGGGTGCAATGCCCCAGGCTTTCACCAAATGGGCGGTGTGGGCCAAAGCGGGATTCGCGTCGGTGGCAAAGGCATAGTCGTTGCTCACAGCGCGCGCCGAGCCAGGCACACTGGCGGGCAAGAACCATTTGCGACCGCCACCCATCAGGACCGACAGGCCCGTTAAGCCGCGGTCGTCCAAATACTGATCCACGATGCCAGTGCCGGCCCCGCGGTTGCTGGTGTGCACGGCATTGGCGGCGGGCGTCGCGTCAAACACATCGGCGGTGGTCACCAAGCCCAGCGACTTGCCTTGGGTGCGGTGCAGGTACTCGCTCAAATACTCCATGCGGGGGTTGTCAAAAGGGTCGATGGTGTCGTCCGGAAACACGCCTTCTTCGTTGTTGTTGTGCTTGTTGCCGGTGACATAGCTCGACATTCCAGGCGAAGAGTCGGTCACCAACGCATTCAAAGACGAGGTTTTCACCATGCCGGTGATGGGCAACAAATCCATCTCCAAAGGCTGGTTGGCTTTGCCTTGCGCATAAGCGCCCGACACAATGCGGGCGGCGGTGCGGTGGGCGGCGCCCATGCCGTCGCCCAGCAAGATGATCACGTTTTTGACCTTGGCCTTGGCGGACTCGGACTGACCCGACTTGCCTGGTTCAACGGCCTGCCAAGCCACCACTTCAAACTGGCCTTGGGCGGTGACGGTTTGACCGTCGTTTTGCTGGGCGGTGACTGAAAAATAGTGGACGCCTGGCTTTTCAACTTGCAAGGCGCGCAGCGTGGCAATCGTGGCATTTTTGGGCACAGTGGCCAAACAACCTTCCTCACAAGAACGCAGGCTGGTGGGGGCTTTAAGGGGTTGCCCGTCGAGCAGGAAGCGCGCATCGGCGATCTGTCCCTGCGTTGAATCGGGAACCAAGGTGGCTTGCAAGTCAAATTTTTGTCCCGGCAAGAAACGCGCAACCAAAGGGGCATTGGGGTTGAAGTTGGCGTTGGTGGTGTTGGTGGTGTTGTTGGTGTTGTTGTTCACTTGGCCTTGGCTGAACAACTCGCTCGGCGGCGTGAGTCGCGTGACGCTGGGCGCTGCCCAGGCGGCTGCACCGGCGCACATCAGCAACGCACCGAGGGTCAGTTGGCTGAGTTCAAAACGGGGGTTGACTAAAAGGGGGGGCAAGGTCAAAGACATGTTCATTCCTCAATTCAGGGGTTCATTCAATTGCAAAGAAAACCAATACGTTTGTCCATCGGGCGCCCGTTCGGCGCCCCAATGGAAGCGGCCTTTTAAAGTCATTCGCGCTGAGTCGCCATTCATGGGCATGGGCATGGGCATGGGCATGGGCATGGGTAAAACCGACAACTCCTTTTGAGACGGGTGCGATAGGGGTGACGGGGGGGAAGGGGATGACGGGACCAAGGTCACCAGCACGGTGTTGGCGGGCAAGTCGTTGGCGTCACCGTCTTCTTCGGGGCTGACTTGATTGGGCAAAGGGGCCAACAGGAACCAACCCAACGTGGGCACATCGGTTTTGACGCGGTAACCCGTCAGGGTGACAAGCTGATCTTGAAGGGAGCGGGTTTTGTCGCTCAATGCCAAACCACGGGGGCCTATGGGGGTTTGAAAAAATTCTTGAAAGCTCAGAACTTCCGCTGGGGTTGCAGTTGAAGTCGAGGCGATTGGTCTTGGTGTCACCGATTGAGGCCCATTTTCGGCAGCGGCTCGGGCGGGCATCGCGGCCAGCAACGTCAGCAACATCGGCAGGCTCAACCCGGCCAGCGGGAAGGCCCGCAAGAAAAAGGCGTGCAAGAAATAGGCGCGCATATAAAAGGCGCGCATATCCCCAAAAGTTTTAGACCACTGCTCGTGGCGGTTGACTTGACGACTCACTGAGGGGGACCTGGTTCTTTTCATTGGCTGGGCATTTAAAAACATCTAATCACCTTTGCGTGACAGGGGCATGAAAATCTTGAAATTGCGCCTTGCTGGACTATTATTTACGCTTCACGGTTTTTATCAGGGACTCCCACACATGCTATTCCAGCAACGCCTTATTTCTCGCCTTCTGGTCAGCGCCGGCCTTTGCAGCGGCGTTTGGGTCGCGCCAGTTCAGACCCTTCAAGCGGCCTCGGTCATGGGCTCGGGCATTGAAGCCAACGCCGCTGACCCCAGCGTTCGGGTGCAGGACAATTTGTTCAACAGTGTGAATGGCACTTGGCTGAAAAACACCGAAATTCCCGCTGACAAATCAACCTTCGGTACTTTCATTCAATTGCGCGATCAGTCGGATTTGCGCGTCAAAACCCTGCTGGACGAATTGGCCACCCAAACCCAAACAGCCCCTTCTGACAAGGCGTCCAGCGAAAAAGCCAAGGCCCCTCAGACCGTGGCCCAAAAAGTCAGCCTGTTTTATGCCAGCTACCTGGACACCGACAAAATAGACGCCCTTGGCGCCGCGCCCGTTCAACCCTTGTTGGCTGAAATTGAAGCCCTCAAAACCCGCGCTGAGTTATCTGAATTTCTGGGGAAAGCGCAAGGGCTGCTGATCAACACACCCGTGGGCGTGGGCGTCGAGGCCGACCCCAAACACCCCTTGGCGAATCTAACGCAAACGTGGCAAGGCGGCTTGGGGCTGCCCGACCGGGATTACTACCTCAACACCGACAACGAGCGCTTCGCCAAAGCCCGCGCTGCCTACGAAACCTATTTGACCCAACTCATCGAGTGGGCCCAGCTGGCACCTGGGCAAAACGCGAAGCAAGCCGCCCAGCGGGTGATGGCCCTTGAGTTCAAAATAGCCCAAGCCCATTGGGACAAAGTCGACAACCGCAATCCGGTCAAAACCTACAACCCCATGACCGTGAAGCAGCTTCAAGGCTTGGCCCCTGAACTGGATTGGACGCTTTTCTTCAAGGCAGCGCAGCTCAAAGGCATCGACACGCTGTCAGTCTCACAGCCCAGTGAAGTGGCCGGCATCGCCAAACTCACCGCCGAGGTGCCCTTGGCAGACTGGCGTCTTTATTTGCAACTGCGCGCCTTGGATGGTTTGTCGAGCGTGCTGCCCAAGCCGGTGCGCGAAGCCAGTTTTGCCTTCCACGGCACCGCCTTGTCGGGCGCCAAAGAAGAGAGGCCGCGTTGGCAAAAAGCCACGGCCGCTTTAAACGGGGCACTGGGTGAAGCGGTGGGACAGCTTTATGTGGAACGCTACTTTCCGGCGTCCTCCAAGACCCGCATGGAGTCGCTGGTGGCCAACTTGATGGCCGCTTACAAAGAATCGATTGACAAATTGTCTTGGATGACGCCCGCCACCAAGGCCAAAGCGCAAGAAAAATTGTCGCAATACAGCATCAAAATTGGCTACCCGAATCACTGGCGCGACTACAGCCCATTGCAGGTGGTCGCGGGTGAGGCGGCAGGCAATGAAATGCGCGCGGCCACCTTCTTGTGGAACCGCACCACGGCCAAATTAGGCCAGCCGGTGGACCGCACCGAGTGGCACATGACACCCCAAACGGTGAACGCCTATTACAACCCGTCGGCCAACGAAATTGTGTTTCCAGCCGCCATTTTGGAACCCCCTTTCTTCAACAGCCAAGCCGACGATGCGGTCAATTACGGTGGCATTGGCGCGGTGATCGGCCACGAAATCAGCCACGGCTTTGACGACCAAGGCAGCCAGTTCGATGGCACCGGCGCTCTGAACAATTGGTGGACCCCCGAAGATCGCCAAGCCTTTGAAGCCCTCACCACCCAACTGGTGAATCAATACGAAGCCTATGTGCCCCTGCCCGGCACCCACCTCAACGGCAAACTGACCTTGGGTGAAAACATTGCCGACCTGTCGGGCTTGCAAATCGCCTACAAAGCCTATGTCCGGTCTTTGAAGGGCCAACCCGCACCCGTGATGGACGGGCTCACAGGGGAACAGCGCTTCTTCTATGGCTGGGCACAAGTCTGGCGTTCCAAGAGCCGCGATGAGCGCTTGCTGCAACGCCTGACTTCGGACCCCCACTCGCCCGAGCCTTTCCGGGCCAACGGCGCCGCCGTGAACCACGATGGATTCCACCAAACCTTTGGCACCCAGCCTGGCGACGGCATGTACAAGGCCCCTGCCGAGCGCATCCGACTTTGGTAAATTCGATCACTTTGGTGACCCTCGTGATAGAGGGCCACTAAGGGGCAACCTGGGGGCATCCTGGAAGCCAAGTTGGGGGCCAAGCCGGACACCTGAGCGACTCTCTCCCACCTGCGCCAGAGGGGGGCGTCGATTTCAACCCGCAAAATGGTTGAAAATAGAGAATTAATTTGTCTTTGAAGCGGATATTGAGCCCATGTGGATCGTCAACATAGCCTTGCGTCGGCCCTATACCTTTGTGGTGATGGCGATCCTTATCTTGCTCGCCTCCCCTTTGGCGCTCATGCGCATGGCGACCGACATTTTCCCGGACATCAACATTCCGGTCATCAGTATTGTCTGGAACTACACCGGCTTGTCGGCCCAAGAAATGGGCGCCCGCATCACCTCAGTCAACGAGCGGGCGTTGACGACCACGGTCAACGACATCGAGCACATTGAGTCTCAATCGTTGTCGGGGGTTTCGGTCATCAAGGTGTTCTTCCAGCCCAACGCCAACATCCAAACGGCATTGGCTCAAGTGACCGCGGTGGAGCAAGCGGTGCTGCGCCAATTGCCCACCGGCACCGTGCCGCCCTTCATCATCAAGTACTCGGCCTCGAGCATCCCGGTGATTCAGTTGGGCTTGTCGAGCCCGACGCTTTCAGAATCCACTTTGTTTGACACCGCCGTCAACTTCCTGAGGCCACGGCTCATCACCATCCCGGGGGCGGCGGTGCCTTATCCCTATGGGGGCAAAAGCCGCACCATTTCGGTCGATCTGAACACCCAGGCCTTGCAAGCCAACGGCTTGGCACCCGGCGACATCGTGGCCGCCATCAACGCCCAAAACCTGACGCTGCCCTCCGGCACCACCAAGATCGGCGGGACCGAGTTCACCGTGAATTTAAACGGCTCGCCCAGCTCCATTGACGAGCTGAACCGCATCCCCGTCAAAACCATCAACGGCGCCACGCGCTATTTGGGCGACATCGCCCATGTGCGCGATGGCTTTACACCCCAAACCAACATCGCCCGCACGAATGGCCAGCGCGGCGTGTTGATCTCGGTTCTAAAAAATGGCGGGGCGTCGACCTTGGACATCGTCAAGACCCTGCGTGAGATGTTGCCCGAAGCGGCCAAGACCTTGCCGCCTGACTTGACCATCACCCCGCTGTTTGACCAGTCCTTGTTTGTGAAATCGGCCATCAACGGCGTCATGCACGAAGCCCTGATTGCGGCGGCTTTAACGGCCCTGATGATTTTGTTGTTTTTGGGCAATTGGCGCAGCACCCTCATCATCGCGGTGTCGATTCCGCTGTCGGTGTTGTCGTCGATTTTGATCATGTTCGCGCTGGGTGAAACCATCAACCTGATGACGCTGGGCGGCTTGGCCCTGGCGGTGGGCATCTTGGTGGACGACGCCACGGTCACGATTGAGAACATCGAGCGTTACATGCAGCTGGGCAAGCCCTTGGAAGAATCCATTCTGAGCGGCGCTGGTGAAATTGCCATTCCTGCTCTGGTTTCAACGCTTTGTATCTGTATTGTGTTCGTGCCCATGTTCTTCTTGACGGGCGTGGCGCGTTACCTGTTTGTGCCTTTGGCCGAGGCGGTCATTTTTGCCATGCTCGCCTCTTATGTGTTGTCCCGGACCTTGGTGCCCACCATGGTCAAGTTGATGATGTCGGGACACGAATATGGATCGGCGCCCACGGCCAAGGTGTCTTTTTTCAAACGCATTTACTTGGCTTTTGACGCCGGCTTCGAGCGCATGCGCGGCGGCTACATGGTGATCTTGAGCGCCTTGTTGCCCCGACGCGGACGCTACATGGCGGGCTTCTTGGCGTTTTGCTTGGCCTCTTGCGGTCTTTACGCGGTCATGGGCCGAGACTTTTTCCCAACCGTTGATGCGGGGTTGATTCGCCTTCACTTCCGGGCCCCCACGGGCACCCGCATCGAAGAAACCGCCCGCTTGGCCGATGGCATTGAAGCGGCGATTCGGCGAACCATTCCCAAGGAAGAAATTGGCACCGTGCTCGACAACTTGGGCGTGCCCTACAGCGGTCTGAACTTGTCTTACAGCAATTCAGGCGTGATCGGTACGTTGGACGGTGAAATCCAAATTGCTTTGAATGAAGGCCACCACCCCACCGACGACTACATCAAACGGTTGCGGGCCGAATTGCCCAGCCAATTCCCAGGGGTTGAAATCTTCTTCCAACCCGCCGACATCATCACGCAGATTTTGAACTTTGGCCAACCCGCCGCGATTGACATCAAATTCACTGGCAACAAGGTCGAAGACAATTTCCGACTGGCGGCTTTGCTCCAACGTGAACTGAAAAAAATCGACGGCGCGGTGGATGTTCACATTCAGCAACGGCTGGATCAGCCGACCAAGAAGCTGACCATGGACCGCAGTCGCTTGCAGCAAGTCGGCTTGAGCGCCCAAGACCTGGCGCAAAGCCTGTTGGTGTCGCTGTCGGGCAGCTTTCAAACTGCGCCGGCGTTCTGGCTGAACCCGAGCAACGACATCGTTTACAACATCACCGTTCAAACGCCGCAATACGAAGTGGATTCGGTCGACAAACTCCTGCAAACCCCGGTCAGCAACGCCACGGCCACGCCCCAAGTGGCAGGCAATTTGGTGACCATCACCCCCAGCCGTGAACAAGCCGTGGCCTCGCGCTACAACATCCAACCCGCGGTCGACATTTACGTCAGCGTGTCGGGCAAAGACTTGGGTTCAGTGGCCGTCGAGGTTGAAAAAGCCATCGACAACATTCGCGACCAACTGCCCCGTGGCACCATCGTGAACATGATGGGCCAAGTTAAAACCATGCAAACCTCCTTCACCGGATTGGGCGTGGGTTTGGCGATGGCGATTGTCTTGGTCTACCTGCTGATTGTGGTGAACTTCCAATCTTGGGTTGACCCCTTCATCATCATCACCGCCTTGCCTGCTGCGCTGGCCGGGATTGCATGGATGCTGTTCTTGACCGGCACCACCTTGTCGGTACCGGCCCTCACTGGCGCCATCATGACCATGGGGGTCGCCACGGCCAACAGCATCTTGATGGTGTCCTTTGCGCGAGAACGGTTACTGGCCGGCGAGCCGCCCTTGGCCGCCGCCCTTGAAGCGGGCACCACCCGATTGCGCCCCGTGCTGATGACGGCGTTGGCCATGATCATCGGCATGCTGCCCATGGCCTTGGGCATGGGCGAAGGGGGCGAACAAAATGCGCCACTGGGTCGCGCCACGATCGGTGGCTTGTTGTTCGCCACCTTGTCGACTTTGTTCTTTGTGCCGCTCGTGTTTGCCTCGATTCACCGCCGTTTGCAACTTCGCCAAGAACGCAAAAACCGGCCATCGAGCCCAGCGGGTCACGCACTTAAAACAACAACATCCTGAGATTTGAGGAATCGTTCAATGTCCAACCGTCATGAATCCCTTGGCATCCACGGCCTGCAGTCCCACGCGCCCGCTCACCATTTGCGCCGCCTGACTTTGCTCAAGCGCACCCATGTATTTGCAGCCATTGGCGTTCTCTTGCTTGGCGCAGGGGCGCTGGGCATCCTAGGGCAGCGCGCCGCGCAGTCGAAAGAACTTCAAGGGGTGACGGCAGAGGGCGCCAAGATTTATGTGGTCGTGGCCAAGCCCCAAACCGCCAAAAGCCAGAACGGCATTGAGTTACCCGGCACTTTGCAAGGCTACATCGAAAGCCCGATTTTTGCCCGCACTTCGGGCTATGTGACGCATTGGTACAAAGACTTGGGCCAAGCCGTCAAAAAGGGCGATGCCTTGCTGGACATTGCCACGCCAGAAATCGAACAACAATTGACCGAAGCCCGCGCCACCCGTCGTCAAATTGAGCAAACGGTGCAACTGGCCCGAACCTCTTTTGAGCGCTGGAAAGCACTGCGTCAAAAAGACGCCGTTTCGCAACAAGAATTGGACGAGCGTCAAACCACCCTGAAGTCGGCTGAAGCCAGCTTGAACGCCAGCCAAGCCAATGTGCAACGGCTTGAAGATTTGCTGAGCTACAACCACATCACCGCGCCCTTCAGTGGCATCGTGACCAAGCGCTTGGTGGATGTCGGCAATTTGGTCGACGCCGGCAACGGGGGCGCCCCCAAGGCGCTTTACACCTTGGCTCAAATTGACCAGCTCCGCATTTTTGTCGCCGCGCCTCAAACCTACTCACAAATCATCAAAGTGGGGATTCCAGCCGAAGTCCGACTGAGCGAATTGCCCGGCGAGGTTTTCAAAGGCAAGGTGGTCCGCACGGCCGGCGCCATTGACACCAGCACCCGCACGCTGCAAGTGGAAGTCAACTTGGCCAACCCCAAGGGCCAACTCTTGCCCGGCGCCTATGCGCAAGTGACCTTAAAGGGCTTGAAAGTGGACGGCACGGTGCTGACCATCCCCAACAATGCCCTGCTGTTCCGACCCGAGGGCACGCAATTGGCCTTGGTGAAAGACAACAAGGTGCATTTGCAAACCATCAAAATCAGCCGCGACATGGGCCAACGTCTGGAGGTGGCCAGCGGCCTGGCACCAGACGACGCCTTCATCATCAACCCACCCGACTCC
>Ga0208381_1000484_pt1 | contig 13820 bp, 10 predicted proteins | sample CryBogCBE13Jul09_FD_184572 | JGI IMG/M metagenome (GOLD analysis project Ga0208381, IMG submission 184572) | Freshwater microbial communities from Crystal Bog, Wisconsin, USA - CBE13Jul09 (SPAdes) (version 2) | ecosystem: Environmental > Aquatic > Freshwater > Lake | place: Crystal Bog...
GACATTGATCCGGCTCCTAGTCCAATTGTCAAACCATTTACTTTTAAATCATAAGCCCCTAAATTAACAGCTTGGTTTGCCCCAGTGTAAGGAACACCTGTAGTTCCGCTACTTGCAATTGTAATAGCTCCAGAAGTATTTGTAATGGAAATACCTGTACCTGCAGTCAATGTAGTTCTTGAAAAACCAGTACCATTACCAATGTCTATTTGTCCATTACTAGGTGTTGTTGTAACACCCGTTCCACCATTTGCAACAGGAACTGTTCCTAATGAAAGGGCATTGCTTGAAATACTTAATGGACTCGATGCAGAAGTCACACCAGTTACAGGTGCCGCAGTCCATATTGGCAATCCAGATGCTAAAGTTAATATTTGACCATCCGTTCCTTTAGCTAATAAACTTGTAGCACCCGATCCTGTTTGATATGGAATAGATCCTGATGCACCACCAGCAATGTTTGTTGCTGTAAAACTAGCTGCATTACCATATCCTTGACCCACATTCCAATAAATATTAGATCCTTCAAAGTAAAAATTGATAATGTCTTTTGCTCCCACTGAGGAAGATAAAGCAATGGAACTTGTTGATGTTGAACCTAATACTTTATTGGTTACTCCAACAATTGTTGGTAATGTTAATGTATTATTTCCTGTCCCTTGTGTAACTACTAAAGTTCCATAAGCTCCAGCTGTTGGCGTTGATGTAAAACTTAAAGTTCTATTTCCATTTAATGTCACACTTGCATTTAATCCTAAAGCAGGATTCCATGAAATTGTTGATCCATCTGTTAAAGCTTGTGGAGTGGATGCATAAATTGGCGTATTCACACTCGTTGCAGTTAAAGCACCAGTGTTAATACTACCTGTAGTTACCGTACCCGTAAATGTTGGAGAAGCTAATGGAGCTGCGCCTAAATTAGTTAATGCAGTCGTAGCTGATGTTGCTCCGGTTCCACCATTTGTAATTGCCAAAGTTCCAGTAACACCTGTAGCTAAATTTGTAGTTACAGAGGAAGCAGTTGCAGCTGCTCCATACCCTTGACCTATATTCCAATAACAAATTGTTCCATCATAATAAAAGTTCAAGATATCTTTTGCATTTGCCGCTGCCGATAATGCAACTGTTGTTGTAGAGGTAGATCCTAAAATCTTATTTGTAATTCCTGTAAATGAAGGCAAAGTAATTGTTCTTCCTCCTGTAACATCCTGTGTTAAAACAACTGTTCCATAAGATCCAATTGGTGGCGCAGAAGTAAAACTAAGCGCACTATTTTGTGTCAAAGTAATAGCTGCATTTAATCCTTGTGCAGGATTCCAATTGATTGTAGAACCCGTATAAGTTAATGTTTTTGGAGTAGATGCATAGGTAGGTGCTGTTACACTAGTTGAACTTAAAGCACCTGTATTAATTGCGTTTGTAGAAACTATTCCTGTAAATGTAGGTGAAGCTAAATTTGCTTTTAAATTTAAAGCAGTATTTATATCTGCACTATTCGCTTTTAAATCCAATGCGGATTGTGTAGCTGTAGAAACAGGCTTACTCGCATCAGTGGTATTATCAACATTGCCTAAACCAATATCTGATTTAGCAATTGTGACATTGCCACTATATCCATTTACTGTTTGCACAGGTGGCGCTGGTGTTAAAAGTTCAATCCAATTTGCTAAAACAGATGGATCATTTGCAGCTAACACATAATTCTTATTTACGTCCGTTCTAATTACAACACTTCCTATTACTGCACTACTTAACGAAAGCATTGCTGCTTGACTACTTAATACTTTTACACTTGAAAAAGAGATTGCTGGAATTTGATCAGTTGGTACTTTACCTAATGCATTCAAACTAGCTACCCCAGTTGCAACACCAACTTTATTTGCATCTAACTTTAAATTTAAAGCTGCTTGTGTAGGATTTGAAACTGGCTTTGTTACGTCACTTGTATTATCTACATTGCCTAACCCAATATCCGACTTAGCAATATTTACTGCACCAGTATATCCGTTCACTGTTTGCACAGGGGCAGCAGGAGTCAATAATTCTACCCAGTTGCTTAAAGTACTCGCAGGGGTTGCACTTAATACGTAGTTTTTATTTAAATCTGTTCTAATAGCAATACTTCCTACTGTTGCACTTGACAAAGCCATCATGTCCGCATCAGATCCTACTACACTAGTTGATGATAAAGTAACTGGAGGTAATTGACTAGAAGGTATAATACCAGAAGAATTTAATGTAGCAATACCGTTAGCAATACCTAATTGAGAGGCGTTCACTTTTAATGCCAAGCCAGCTGTTAAATCTGCAACATTTGCTTTTAGATTTAAAGCACTTGTTACATCACTCGCATTTGCCTTCAAATTCAACGAAATGGTTACTGCACTTGCGTCCGCTTTTAAGTTAATACGATTAGATAAATTACTAGTATCAATCGTCACAGCACCAGTTGAAAAATTATAACTAGCCAACTGTGCAGGTGTGACATATTTAGTGGCACTATCTGCAATATTTAATTTAGAAGCAATTGCATTCGTAATGGGCGTTTGGTCAAAAGTCTTAGCAGCTAATTGTGTTGGCGTCACGTAACCATTAGTACTATCAGCAATATTTAATTTATTATTTAAGGAAGTAGTAACCTCAGTGGCAACTGCTTTTAAATTGATACGATTAGATAAACTTGTAGTATCAAATGTCTTTGCTGCTAATTGCGTTGGTGTTACATATTTTGCACTATCAGCTACATTTAACTTAGTTGATAATTTAGTATCTACGTTTGTATATAAAGAAGTTACTGCAGTTGTTTTTGCATAAGGAAGCAACATTTTAGCACTGTCCGATACATTTACTTTAGTATCAAAGCCTGCTACATTCGCGGCAAAAAATGAAAATGGTACTGCACCAAAACTGGTCGTTCCCATATCCACCCATTCCTTTGTATAATCCCAACTTGCACTACTTCCAATTGGCGTAATGGAAACTTTTAAATTTAAAAAGAAAGGTCCTTTTGACCAATCTATTCCATTTAAGTTAGCAGCTGTTCCTCCTACTCTAGTTCCGTTACCAATACTTACACTAAACACACCAGTAGCATCCGTGTTTGCTTGATGCTCTTCGGTTAAAACTTTGGTGCCAGTAACAGTAGTTTGAATAATACTTGTTTGCACAAATATTTTTCTGTCCTTAGCAGGATTTGAAAAATTATCTCTAGCCACCGCTTGGAAAAATATTCCGTTCGTAGTTTGAGCAAATAACTGATTGGCACTAATTGTCAATACAATTGCAAGTAGTAAAGTGCTTAATTTAGTAAAATTGGATTGCTTCATATTGTAGGAATTATAAGTCTTAATTATTTTTATTTTTTGTTCTTTATTTCTTGATCTGTATTTATTATTATACATTTTTAATTGGCTTTAATAAACTTTAAAGCGTCTTGGTATTTATCGGATTCAATTTGGATAATATAGCTACCTGAGATCAACGAGCCCATGTTCATTATCTTTCCTTGGTATATTTCATAACCCGTAGCGGTGGTTGTAATATATTTTTCACCCTGACTGCCCCACACTGTTATGGAGAACTTGTCATTTAAAGGAGGCGTATTAATGAACTTCACTTTTGTATTAGCGGCCACTGGATTTGGATATAGTTTAATGCCGAGTGTATTAAATTGGGTACTTACTTCACAGTTCACAGCAAATAAACCTGTACCTCTTTCACCAGTTAAAACTGCTGTTCCATTTTGTACATTTAAACAATTAGCAGTACTTGTAAAAGTAACTGCCATGCTATTGTTAGACATATTTTGGATAGATCCAATACTGCTCATGATAAAAGAACCACTTAGCTCCTGCGCTTCTATACTTTGGGGGAAGGAAAATGCTATTATTGCAATGAGCAAGTAAGCTTTAGTTTTTTTAAACCTAATATTCATTATTTAATTAATTATTGGGTTTATTTATTGGTGAAATACATTTGAGTGGCTGCACCACTCGTTACTTGTTTAGCAAGTATCATTTTACTATCCCCAACTGATATAATATTATAAAACACTTCTAATGGATTGCCATTAGCGGTTTTCACTTGAACATGTATTTGTGATTTACTATTAATTAGTTCAACCGTGTAAGTACCTGTTAAGCCATCAGAGTCTTTAACGCTTCCGTCCTTTAGGTAGCTTACAAAATAAGTAGACTGACCAACATATGACTTGGTTGTACTACCTGTAACGCTATAATCTAAATACCATGTTTTATTCGTAAGCATGTTATTCATCACATCCGTTTGTGTAGTAGGAGTCTCCTTATTACACGCAACCAGTGTTAGTGTAAAAGCCGCGATTAATAATGTATAAAGTTGTTTCATGGTATATGTTTTGTAGTCTTACTTTCTTTAAGTTTAATTAGCTTAATTTTTAGAATAAATCTTTTACTTTGATAGACATGCCTAATTCAAATCGATTAAGCGTGGTAGGAACTGATGAACTAAATAAATTAGTACCTAGCTTATAATGGGCATATAATACATAGTAGCCTTTATTATCAAACTCAGCACCAAGGTCACCATTGATATACGTTCTATTGCCTGCACCATTAATTAAATGTTCCGCACTAATGGCTGATATTTTATAATCCAAGCTAGGACCTGCCACCGCGTAAAATTTATACTTACGCATTTCGTTTACAGGCAACAACATTTTGTAATGTGCAGCAACACTTAAAGTAGTAAACTGATTGTCTGCTTTAAAATGTGTAAAATCATCTACAAAAGGTGCTTGTGTATATTTGTTTTTGTACAAAGTACCTGCGCTTACTCTGTTCACAGAAAAGCTTACTGAATAAAAATGTTTTTGATTGTAAATACCATCGTATCTAAAACCACCACTATAACCAGGCTTAAAAACATTATTGTTTACGCTGTTAAATAAATAATTAATTGGTGCAGTAATACCAGCATCATTCACCGACTGATTGTTTAATGTCAATGCCCCAAATAAAGACAAGTTATTATCTAAATGACTTTTGAATTTACTTGTCTGAGCAGTTGCAACATTAATGAAAGCAATCGCTACTATTAATAAAAGAAAATGTTTTGTAAAAATTGATTTTCGAATCTGCATTGTATTCCTTTGTGATGATTAATGCACAAAGAACGTTAAGCAGAAAATATTCTACGTTAAAGTATTTTAACGTTTAAATAAATATGATAAATCTTATACTAGTTTAATAAAATCATTTATTAATACCATATATAGAAATATTTCGCCGTGTAGTAAACTGTTTTGTTTAATGAGATCAAACTAATTTTCGATTCTTCTTAACATTAGATAAATGTACTGGTGTAATTCTTAAATATGAAGCAATAATATGCTGAGGTATGCGCTGATGAATATTAGGAAAGTTGGACTCTAAAAGATTATATCTTTCCATCAATGTTTTTGTATCATTATCAATTATAAATTCAACCAGTTCCATAGAATGTGATTCCGCTAAATATCTAGCTACTTTATGGGCATCTTTACTTTGATTTTCCATAAATTTTAATGCAGAAAAAGGGATTTTAATCATTTCACAATCTTCTAGACACTCGATATTTACAACCGCTCTGTGATCATCTTTAAAATTATGAATAGCATACCCTGTTATCAACATATTTTCCATCCTAAACCCATAAGTTCTTATTTGACCATCATTACTTATAACATAATTTCTTATGATTCCCTTTGAAATGAAGTATATATTGTTTTGCTTTTCTCCCGCCTTCATGATTTCAGCACTTTTTGGAAATGTAACAAATTCGCAGAACTGAATTAATGTATTTAAGTCGGTTTCGTTAAATCCATAAGAAGAAACAAATTGCTTGAATTTCTCAAATGCTTTGTTCATAAAAAAGTTAGGGTTTAAAATTCATCAAAATAACTATGTAGAAAATATTCTACTTGGGTGCAATATGTATAATTATAAAAAAAGCCCCAAATCGGGGCTGTGTACTTTATAAGTTTACATTGTGAAATGGTTATATGCACAATTGATAATCAACTACTTAATAGTATTAATAAAATCACTTGGCGTCATGCCTACATATTTCTTAAAATAATTATACATGCTTCTTCGGGTACCAAAACCAGACATTTCAGACAAAGCTTCAATCGTAAAGGACTCGTATTTCTTTGACCTTAATAACTGTTTTAAATACTCTACCCTATTTTGATTTAATAATTCAGTAAAATTTTGATCTAATTGGGTTTTAAAAAATACTAAAACCTCCTCTTTACTGCGGTTTAATTTTAAAGCAAAATCATCCAGGTTTGCATCTAAATTTAAAAAATATTGATTTTTATAAAATAGAAATTCAAAATCCTCAAATGAAATAGCATTTGGCTTAACTAATAATTCATTGATTTTTAAGTTAGCCACATTGTCATCTAAATATTTTGGCCTAAAGGCAATAAATAAAAGTAAAGTTAATCTGATAATGATAAGAATAAATCTAGAGTCAAATTGATGCGCTGACACTTTTTTATAGTACAGCAAAACACCTGATACTTGGACCAATACAATAAAAAATAAAAATAGAATTAATAAAATAGCCCACTTTTTAATTTTTACACGATACAAATTGTTATTATTATTCTTTTTGAAAATAAAAAATAAATTATAAACCATTGTGATGATGAAAAAAGCTGATTTTATTAAAAATTTAATTTTTTCTACTACTCCAACTTCATTAATGAATTCACCATTGTTTATAATTGCAGAGCGTGATCCGTATAGATAGGTTATTAAGAAGAAAGTGTATAATACTACTTCCAATATAATTACTACTTTAGGGATTTTTTGAATGGATATAAAAAAAAGAAGATTCGTAAAAGTCAGAAAAGCAGTAAACCCTATAATTGATCTAGTTAAATTATAACTATATCCAAATTCATTTAAAAAATCAAACAAGCTACTAGAGGTAATTAAAAGGATTAATAGAATAATATTAATTTTTACACTAGAATACCTTGGGCCACCTTTCAAATTTTCAATAATTGAAAAGATCCCTACCATGACTAATCCAAAGAATAAATATGAATACATGGCACTAAATTAACACCTAATAATTAGAAAATTAAAATAAAAAAAAGCCCCGACAAAATCGAGGCTTTCCATATTCATTAACAATTGTTAATTCAAATTGTATTCATATTACATTTTCTTAGCGTCTTCTAAGAACTTAGCTAATCCAATATCTGTTAAAGGATGCTTTAACAAACCTAAGATAGAGTCTAAAGGACAAGTACAAACGTCAGCGCCTGCTTCAGCTGCTTTTACAATATGCAAAGCGTTTCTGATAGATGCAGCTAAGATTTGTGTTTGAAAACCTTGTACATCATATATGTGACGGATTTGGCTAATTAATTCCATTCCATCCCAAGAGCTATCATCAATACGTCCAATAAATGGTGATACATAAGTTGCACCTGCTTTTGCAGCTAAAATTGCTTGACCAGCAGAGAATACTAAAGTACAATTGGTACGGATACCATTATCGGTAAACCATTTAATTGCTTTAATACCATCCTTAATCATTGGTACTTTTACCACGATATTTGGATGAATTGCAGCTAATTTTTTTCCTTCCTCTACCATCGTAGCAAAATCGGTAGATAAAACTTCGGCACTAATGTCACCATTTACAATTTCACAAATTGCCTTGTAATGTGCAGCAATTGCTTCTTCCCCTTTAACACCCACTTGGGCCATTAAAGAAGGATTGGTAGTTACGCCGTCTAAAATGCCTAGTTCATTGGCTTCTTTGATTTGCGCTAAATTGCCTGTGTCGATAAAAAATTTCATATGGGTAGGTTTTATGTTGTAACTATTAAATTTAAAATGCCACTTTACTATATTAAAATATAAAAAAGTGGCAGGCTACTCACATCGCACCGCTCAACCGCTTATCCTTGCTACATTCCTGTCCTGGGGAGGTTCTGCAGGAGCTGGTCGTGTAAGACCTGCCGCTGCAAATGTACTATAAATGAGGGGATTAAAAAAAGGGTTTTACACCCCATTTTTGCCTAATTCTGCTTGGTACTCAGGTTGGCAAAGCCAATAATTTGGTCATTTCTTGTACCAGGAGCATGGTAATAAACCAACACTATATAATTATTCTCTGTTTCGGTATAACTGCCCTCCGTTTCTACAAAATCATCCATAAAATTGGGCGCTTCGCGATCCCTAAAAATATAAGCATAGCTATAATAGCCTTGCTTTAATAAAAATTTCTTTTGATATACTCCAAGCCTTACATCAAATTGCATTTCAGCATTTTTATCCAACACATTATTGGTGACTGCTCCTGTTAAATAAACTTTTTTATCCAATAAAGGTTTTCGATCCTTGGTAACATAGGTAAAAATAACCGAGGCATAGTCGTTTTGTGTTTCACTTTGCAATGACTCGGTATTCATAATGAGGAACCCACCATTTAAATCGCGAAATGAATTGTACAAAATATCTGTTCTTGAAAAATCTGGCTTTACTATGATCGTAGATAATTTTGAATTGTTTTCAATGGCTGCTACTCTATCGGATCTTAAACTTAAACTTTGCAAATCCAACCATCTATATTCATTACCTCCAGGAAACAATAATTCTTCTTCATTGTTAAATTCTAAAATATTTCCTCTTATAAAGCTTGGCGTGCTTACTTCTCTACTATCATTATACCTATTATTTTGAATCGCTTTTACCTTTAACTGATCATTTTGAAAGCTGGGTACATTTTTTACATCCACTGCTAATTTAATTTTCTGATGCGATCTAGTTATGGCGCCGTCAAATGGAGCTTGTACAACAGCATTTACTTCAGTTAAATTTTCAACAACAAAAAATCTTTTTGTAAAAATTAATTTGTCTTTATTATTATCGGTATACACTTTTAAAATATAATTTCCAGATAATTTTGGACTGCAATAATTGTTGGGGAAATTAAATTGATAATGAAAATACTTTTGTGCAGCAATAGATGAAATGCTGTAGGAAGTTATTTTGTTTTGATTAAACCCATTCACATAATCAAAGTCATTTAATTCGATGGACTTCCATACACTATCCACTAATTCAATGGTATAATAGTAGTCTTGATATTGTGCTTTAAAATCATCAAAACTAATTTGTAACTGCTCCCTCGAATTCAAAAATAAAACAGGTGCATCCAAAGGCCTCCCCAATGGCGCAATCAATACCGTATGAATAGTAGAATCATACACCCTGTCAGGGTTTACTTGGGCATATGATCTTCCAAGTCCTAGGATGAGAAAGCACAATAAAATACTGGTTCGAATCATTCGTTTTTGCGTTACTTATACGAAACTAACTGATAAATCTAAATATATAAAGAGAAAAAATTAGATTTGTATATATTAAAACAGAACATTTGTCTACACCTTTCGATATTGCGAAAAAAATTAGTTTTCAAAAACAAAAAAGCTATACCCGCTTTATTGTAAGGCTTTCTATTGCCGCTACTTCTATAAGTGTTGCAGCCATCATTATTACCTTGTCTATAGTAAATGGTTTTCAGGAAAGCATCTCCGAAAAAGTATTTAAATTTTGGGGGCATATAAGAATAGGATCTGTGAGTGGACTGCCCATTGATAATGAGTCAGTACTACAATTAAAAAATTCAAAAATTGAAACCATCACTCCTTTTGCTATTCAATCCTCCGTGCTGTCTTACAAACAAGATATTGAAGGCGTTGTGGTTAAAGGAATACCAACATTAAATAGTACCCCATTTATTATAAAAGGAAAATCATTTGAACAAACACAAGCAAATGATTCAAGCAATAGTAATAGTAATAACATTATCATATCAGATGCGCTTGCTACTAAATTAAATATCCCATTAGATAGTAGTATTCGCTTGTATTTTATGAATAATGGTTCGGTGCAACAAAGAAAAATGAAAGTGATTGGATGGTATCATTCAGGTATTGAAGAATATGATCGACAATTTGTAATGACAGATATCAAATTGTTACAACAATTGAATCAATCTAACAATCAAATTGATGGCTATACAATTAGATTAAAAAACAATGAACCGATGACGGCCGCTACAGATGAAATTCAAGCGGAGTTACCTAAAAATTTAGTGGCTACCAGTATCACCGATTATTATCCTCAAATATTTGATTGGATTAATGTGCAAACCGTTAATCGTAATGTAATTATTATCATTTTACTCATCATTGCCATTGTAAATTTATTGACCTGTCTATTTATTCTTATGCTTGAAAGAGTCAATATGATTGGGACTTTAACTGCATTAGGCGCTAGCAATGGTTTTGTTAGATCTATATTTTTATACCAAGCTAGTTTTATTTGCTGGATAGGCATTGGCATTGGAACCTTTATTGGTGTTGGCTTTTCGTTATTGCAAAAACAATATGGATGGATTCAATTAGATGAGACAGCTTATTTTATCAAAACCATGCCAATTAAAATGTATCTATCACAAATAATACTTGTGATCATTGGTACTGCTGTAGTGAGTTATTTATCTTTCCTTATTCCAACGCTTTGGATTAAAAAGATAAACCCTGCAAGAGCCATTAAATTTGATTAGCTATTACTGTTTCCCATTTTCCAGTGCGACATCACAATTCCTGCAGCAACTGCAGCGTTCAATGATTCTGCACCTCCAAAATTGGGTATCGAAACCGGCTGCGTTATAAGTGATTTTAAATTTGGTCGAATACCTTTTGATTCATTGCCAATAATTAAAAATCCTTTTGATGGCATTTTCGCTTCATAAACCGAAGCTCCATTTAACAAAGTACCCACTACCGGAAGTTTTGAAGCTGTTAATACTTTTTCAATATCTGCAGTTTGTACTTGTACCCTAAAGCAGCTGCCCATGGTACTTTGAATTACCTTAGGATTGAATAAACCGGCAGTATCTTCGGTCACCAATATTTGTTGAATACCAAACCAATCCGCAGTTCTTATAATGGTTCCTAAATTGCCCGGATCCTGTATTCCATCTAGTACAATAGTGAAATGATCTTTATAATTAACCGGAGTAGTATATTGCTTTTTTTGTACCAAGGCTACCACTTGATTAGGGGTTTGCAAGTGACTAATTCTTGACAACATTATATCATCAATTTCCTCAATATCACCCCCACTATTACCCAACTGAGCATCCCAATCCTTGGTCGCATATATCTTTTCAATCACCCAATTTGCCTTGATCGCCTCCTGTAGCATTTTGGGCCCCTCAATGATAAATACAGATTCTTGCGCCCAATGTTTTTTATGGGCAAAAGATTGAATATATTTGAGCTCATTCTTATTTATCATCTTCATGTTATTACGGAAGCTCAAAAATATTAGTTTCTTCTCAAGTAGCTCATTACTGGGCCTTTTATTTTTGCTAAATGCATGTACAGATATTAAAAAGGCTGCCGTTCACGACTATCCTAAAGAAAAAGCCTTTGTTTTTGACAATAAAATAGTGATTAAAGATCCTGAAACTAAAAAGTCATTACACGAACTTACCTACAATTTAGATACCTATTGGGATGATAGTTTGAAAGCAAAAAGAGTTAGACAATTTGGATTTTTCAACACTTTAGTTCAACCCATCGCCTATCAGCCAGATCGAATTGAAAGAACGGTTTATTATATGCGAAACTATCTTGCATCAGTTGGCTATAATCAACCAAATTTAAGTTTAAGTGAAAAAGTGGATACCATTCATAATGAATATAGAGTATCACTTACCATGAATATTGTTTTGAATAAAAAAACCATAATTGATACCGTTACTTATCAATTAAATAATAAATCCTTACAAGCTTTAGCCATTGCAAATGTTGAGAATGCCTATATCAAAAAAGGCATGGTATACGCCAATGAATCTATTGACAATGAGTTGGACAGACTTGTAGCTTTATTTAGAAATAATGGATTTTACAATTTTACTAAAGAAAAAATATTTGCCGAAGTAGATACTTTGAATGCTTCTTTAATGACATTGAATTTAGACCCATTAGCGCAGGTGAATCAAGTGCAGGATGCAAACAAAAAGAGTAAAGAAAATCCAAGTTGGAAAGTAAGCTTTCAATTAAGAAATATTGATACTACTACAACCAAAATATACCCAATTAGTAAGCAAACTTTTTATGCTGACCTTGCCTTATCCGATAATCCGGATTCGATTTTATTAAATGGTAGAAAGTTTAATGAAGAATACAAGGATATTACGCATACATATAATAAGCCCGTTTTTAAATCGGCTCTTTTTGCGGAACAATCCATGATTCAAAAAGGCGACTTATACAACGAAAAATTATTTTACAAAACACTTAATAATTATAGTGGTCTTGGAGCTTGGCAACAAATTGATGCTCGAACAAATATTGTAAATGATAGTGTTCATTTGAATTATTTTTTAGTGCCTAATCTTCGACATAATTTAAACTTAGACTTGGAAGGCAGTAGAAACACCGCTCAAATTGGTGCTGGTAACCTGCTAGGACTCTCAACCAGCCTCACTTATAGAGATCGAAATGTTGGGAAAAAATCAATTCAGTCCATTAGCAATTTAAGAACCGGCATCGAATTAGATTTAAATAATAGTAACCTGACGCAAACCCTACTATTTAATGTAGGTCAAACTTATAGCTTTCCTGAACTATTAATTCCGTTTAAACCTATTCATAAATCTTTAACGAGTAATAATAAATCTAACTTTTCATTAAACGGATCTTATATTGATCGTTTAAATTATTATCAATTAAAATCCTTTACGACTAATTGGGGATACGAGTGGAAAAACAATAAAAATGGAGGGGAAAATATTTTGTCCTATAAGCCTTTAAATATTGAATTTTACAATTTGCAAAAATTTGCAAAACTAGATAGCCTATTAATTTTAAATCCTTTTTTAAGGTCCTCTTTTAACAATGGAAATGTAGTGAGTCAAACCATTAGTTTTATTCATTCGGGACCTGCACAAAACAATCCAAGACAAAATAATTATTTTAGATTTGGTATTGAAGAAGCAGGTGGCCTTGTAGGACTTTCTAGTAGCGCACAAAAAAATATTTATAGATATGTAAAGGCCGAACTGGAATTTAGAAAATTAATTAAATATGATTACTCCGAATTGGCTTGGAGATTTATGGGAGGCTGGGGTAATAATTATAGCAATGATGGTGCTCTTGGAGGTCAATTGCCTTTCTTTAAACAATTCACAGCTGGTGGTCCTTATAGTATGCGTGCATGGGGATTAAGACAATTGGGACTGGGTAGTTCTCAATTTTATGATACGAGTAGCAAGAGTCAAAATTTTGATCGATTTGGGGATATGCAATTAGAAACCAATTTTGAATACCGATTCAATATTGTACAACTAGGTAGCTATAAAATTGGCTCTGCATTATTTACCGACATGGGTAATATTTGGAACACTAGAGACACGAAGCTTGACCCAAATGCAGGTTTTGAATTCAATAAATTATATAAAGATTTAGCGATTGGTGTAGGTACAGGATTAAGAATTGACTTTAATTATTTCTTAATCAGGATTGACTATGCAATGAAATTAAAAGACCCCTCGAGAAGCTACAACAATGGATGGTTGGATGTTAACAATATGAAGTGGACTGAGGTAAAACCCAATGGCACGAGGGTTAACAACTATGCATGGCAGTTTGGTATTGGACTACCCTTTTAATAAAACTTCTACCTCGTCACGAAGGTCTTCCCAAGTGATTGCATCTTTAATATCAAAATCACCAATCTTGGTACGTCTTAATGCAC
>Ga0208381_1000487_pt1 | contig 13802 bp, 7 predicted proteins | sample CryBogCBE13Jul09_FD_184572 | JGI IMG/M metagenome (GOLD analysis project Ga0208381, IMG submission 184572) | Freshwater microbial communities from Crystal Bog, Wisconsin, USA - CBE13Jul09 (SPAdes) (version 2) | ecosystem: Environmental > Aquatic > Freshwater > Lake | place: Crystal Bog...
TTAAGATGGCGCGTTTGTATACAGCCCATTGGTCACCCACCCTCTCACGGGAATACACCTGCCATGTCCGAGATCAACACGTCCCATTCAACCCCCGCTTCTGCCAACCCACCTCTGACGGCCAAGCGAGCTTCCGGAAAGAACAAACGGGGACTCGGGACAATGGTCGTGGTGGTCATGTTGTTGCTGGCAGCCGGTGGCGCTTGGTGGGCACTGGGTCGCACCTCGGGCGACGGTGCTCCTAAAAACGACGCGGCGGCGTCCGCAGGCTCCGGTCAAGGTGCCCCGGGAAGCCCAGGGGCCGGACAAAATAAAGGCCCGGGTGGTAACCGCCCTCAACCCATTTCGGCGATGGCCGCCAAGCGCCAAGACGTGAATGTCACCGTGCCTGCCATTGGCACGATCACGGCGTTGCAAACGGCCGCGGTGCGCTCGCGTGTGGATGGCGAGTTGTTCAAATTGCATTTCCAAGAAGGCAGCTTGGTGCAGCAGGGCCAGTTGTTGGCCGAACTCGACCACCGGCCCTATTTGGCCACCTTGGAACAAGCCAAGGGCCTTTATGAACGTGATGCAGCGTCGCTGAAAAATGCCGAGCTCGACTTAAAGCGCTACACCGAGTTGGTGGCCTCCGACTCTGTTTCTAAGCAACAACTCGACACGCAGGAAGCCTTGGTCAAGCAGTTAAAAGGCACCGTCGCCAACGACAAGGCCGCCGTCGACAGCGCCAAGGTGCAGTTGGATTATTCCTACCTCAACGCCCCCCTCTCAGGCCGATTGGGTTTGCGCTTGATTGACTTGGGCAATGTGGTGCACGCCTCCGACACCACGGGCGTGGTCAGCATTACCCAAACACAGCCGATTTCTTTGGTGTTTTCGGTGCCTGAAATTTACCTGCCGCAGATCAATAAAAAGCTGAAAGCCAAACAAGGTTTACCCGTCTTTGCGTTGGACCGCGAGCAAAAGCGCCCGCTGGCCAAAGGCCAACTGACGATCACCGACAACGCCATTGACACCACCACCGGCACCATCAAGCTGAAGGCCTTGTTTCCCAACAAAGACAACAGCTTGTTCCCGAACCAGTTTGTGAATGTGCGCCTGCAAATTGACACGGAAAAAGACGCCTTGGTGGTCCCCGTCAACGCCATTCAGCGCGGCAGCATGGGCACCTTTGTGTACCAAGTCAAAGAAGACAACACGGTCACTCTGAAAAAGGTGAAAACCCGCGCGGTCGATGGGGATTGGGTCAGCATCGAAGGCGACGTGAAACCGGGTGACCGCCTGGTCACCGACGGCGCCGACCGCTTGCGTGAAGGCGCCAAAGTGGAGGTGATTGAGAGCGCCCGACCCACCGAGAGCACTCGCCCCAAAGCGCCTTGACGACAGCGCCATGAACGTCTCTCGTCTGTTCATTTTGCGGCCGGTGGCCACCTCCTTGTTGATGGTGGCCATATTGCTAGCAGGCCTCTTGGCCTTCCGCTTGTTGCCGCTCTCGGCCTTGCCCGAGGTCGATTACCCAACCATTGAGGTCACCACCCTTTACCCCGGGGCCAGCCCCGACGTGGTCACCTCCTCGATCACGGCGCCGCTGGAGGTGCAGTTCGGCCAAATGCCAGGCTTGACGCAAATGTCTTCCACCAGCTCGGGCGGCGCGTCGGTCATCACGCTGCGTTTTTCATTGGATGTGACGCTGGATGTGGGCGAGCAAGAGGTGCAAGCGGCCATCAATGCGGCGACCAATTTGCTGCCGGCCGATTTGCCGATGCCGCCCATTTACAACAAGGTGAACCCCGCCGATGCGCCGGTCTTGACCTTGGCCATCACCTCCAAAACGTTGCCCGTGATTCGGGTCCACGATTTGGTCGAAACCCGGCTGGCACAAAAGCTCTCTCAAGTGCCCGGCGTGGGCATGGTCTCCATTGCCGGCGGACGCCGTCCTGCCGTGCGAATTCAGGCCAACCCCGAGCGCTTGGCGGCCATGGGCATGTCGCTCGAAGATGTGCGTTCGGCCGTTGTGGCCGCCAACGTCAACCAAGCCAAGGGCAGTTTTGACGGGCCTTCGCGGGCCTCGACCATCGACGCGAATGACCAGTTGTTTTCGGCCAGCGATTACGAAAAAATCATCATCGCGTACCAAAACGGAAGCCCGGTTTATTTGCGCGACATCGCCCAAAGTGTGGACGCCGCTGAAAACGCCCGCTTGGCGGCGTGGGCCGATTTGCAGCCTGCCGTGATTTTGAATGTGCAGCGCCAACCGGGTGCGAACGTCATCAAAACGGTCGACCAAATCAAGGCGTTGTTGCCCAAGTTGCAGGCCAATTTACCGGCGTCGTTGGAGGTGCAGGTGCTGACCGACCGCACCGTCACCATTCGCTCTTCGGTGGAAGACGTTGAGTTTGAATTGATGCTTGCCATTGCCTTGGTTGTGATGGTGATTTTTGTGTTCTTGCGCAGCGTGCCCGCGACCTTCATTCCGGCCGTGGCCGTGCCCTTGTCCTTGGTGGGCACCTTTGGCGTGATGTATTTGGTGGGCTTTTCCATCAACAACCTGACCCTGATGGCCTTGACCATTTCCACCGGCTTTGTGGTGGACGACGCGATCGTGATGATCGAAAACATTTCCCGCTACGTTGAAGAAGGCATGCCCCCTTTGGAGGCGGCTTTAAAAGGCAGCAAGCAAATTGGGTTCACCATCATTTCGTTGACGCTGTCGTTGATCGCGGTGCTGATTCCCTTGCTCTTCATGAGCGATGTGGTGGGGCGTTTGTTCCATGAATTTGCCATCACCTTGGCGGTGTCGATTTAGATTTCAGCGGTCGTCTCCTTGACCCTCACACCGATGTTGTGCGCCAAGTTGCTCAAACACACGCCCGAGTCCAGCCATGGCCGGATTTACCGCGCCACCGGTCGATTCTTTGACAACATGATTGCCCACTACGGCCGCGCCTTGACGTGGGTGCTGGACCACCGGCACACGGTGATGTGGGTGTTTATTTTTACGGTTTTTTTGACCGCGGTGCTTTACATCGTCGTGCCCAAGGGCTTCTTCCCGGTGCAAGACACGGGCGTCATACAGGGCATTACCGAGGCCTCGCAAGACACCTCGTTCCAAGCCATGGCCGAGCGCCAGCAAGCCCTCGCCGAGCAGGTGCTGAAAGACCCCGCTGTGGCCTCGCTGTCGTCGTTCATTGGCATTGACGGCACCAACGCCACTTTGAATGCAGGGCGCATGCTCATCAACTTAAAACCGCGCGACCAACGCGACGCCGATGCCAGTGGCGTGATCCACCGATTGGAAGCCCACTTGAAGGCGGTGCCCGGCATTCAGCTCTACATGCAGCCGGTGCAAGACTTGACGATTGAAGACCACATTTCGCGCACCCAATACCAATTCATGATGTCCTCGCCCAGCCCCGAAATCTTGGCGAAAACCACCCACCAATTGATCGACCGCTTGCAAAAACGCCCCGAACTCAGCAGCGTGGCGAGTGACTTGATGGACAACGGCCGCCAAGCCTGGATCGACATTGACCGCGACACCGCAGGCCGTTTGGGCGTCACCGTTGCGGCCATTGACGCGGCTTTGTACGACGCCTTTGGGCAGCGTTTGGTCTCCACCATCTTCACGCAATCCAATCAATACCGGGTGGTCCTTGAGGTGGCGCCCCGCTTTCAAACCAACCCCCAAGAGCTGGCCAAGTTGTATGTGCCCAACGCGGCGGGCGAGCAGGTGGCTTTGGCGAGTTTGGCCAAAATTTCGGAGCGCCCCGTGTCCTTGGTGGTGAACCACTTGGGGCAGTTTCCAGCGGTCACGATTTCGTTCAATGCGGCCCCCGGCGTGTCCTTGGGCGAAGCCGTGCAAGCCATCCGCGATGAAGAAGCCGCAATGGACATGCCGCTCAGTGTTGAGACTGGTTTTCAAGGTGCGGCGCGGGCATTTCAGGCGTCGCTGGGCAACACCTTGCTGCTGATTTTGGCGGCGGTCGTCACCATGTACATCGTGCTCGGCGTTTTGTACGAAAGCTACATCCACCCCATCACGATTTTGTCGACCTTGCCTTCGGCCGGTTTGGGGGCATTGCTGGCCTTGAAAATCACGCACCTGGATTTGGACATCATCGCCATCATCGGCATCGTGCTGCTGATTGGCATCGTCAAAAAGAACGCCATCATGATGATTGACTTTGCCCTGGAGGCCGAGCGTGAGCATGGCTTGCCGGCCCGCGAAGCCATTTACCAAGCGGGCTTGTTGCGCTTTCGTCCGATTTTGATGACCACCATGGCGGCCTTGTTGGGCGCTCTGCCGTTGATGCTCGGCACGGGCGTTGGCAGCGAATTGCGGCATCCTTTGGGCGTCACCATGGTTGGCGGCTTGATCGTCAGTCAGTTGCTCACGCTGTTCACCACGCCGGTGATTTATTTGGCCTTCGATGCCGTGTCTCAAAAGTGGCGCGAGCGTCAGAAACGAAACGAATCGCAGGCCCCTCAGCCGTGAATTTTTCTGCGACTTTTATTCGGCGACCCATTGCCACCACCTTGTTGACGGTGGGCATTTTGTTGTCCGGCTTGATCGCTTACCGTTTGCTGCCGGTGGCGCCTTTGCCGCAGGTGGACTTTCCCACCATCAACGTTTCGGCGAACTTGCCAGGTGCCAGCCCCGAGACCATGGCCACGACCGTGGCCACGCCGCTGGAACACGTTTTGGGCAGCATCGCCGGCGTGGCCGAAATCACCTCGTCGTCGTCGCTGGGCAAGACCTCGGTCACGCTGCAGTTTGATTTGGACCGTGACATCAACGGCGCCGCCCGCGATGTGCAAGCGGCCATCAACGCGGCCCGCGCCTTGCTCCCCACCAGCCTGCCGAGCAACCCGATTTACCGCAAGGTGAACCCGGCCGACGCGCCCATTTTGGTCTTGTCTTTGACCTCGGATGTGCTGAGTCGGGGTCAGATGTACGACGCGGCTTCCACGGTGTTGGCGCAGCGTTTGGCGCAAGTGGAAGGCGTGGGGCAAGTGGTGGTGGGCGGGGGCGCTTTGCCCGCCGTTCGGGTCGAGGTCGACCCCAACCGCTTGGCCGAAACGGGCACGGCCTTGGACACCGTGCGCTTGGCCTTGAGTGCCACCAACACCAACCGACCCAAGGGCGTGCTGGACGATGGCCTGCACAGTTGGCAGGTGGGCGACAACGACCAAGCCCGCACCGCCGCTGAATATGCGCCTTTGATTTTGCACATAGCCAACGGCAATGCCCTGCGTTTGCGCGATGTGGCCGACGTGACCGACTCCGTGCAAGACGTCTACAACTACGGCGCTGCCCAAGGCAAGCCCGCCATTTTGTTGGTGCTCTTCAAACAACCCGGGGCCAACATCATCAGCACCGTCGACAAGGTGCGCAACCTGCTGCCGCGCTTGAAATCGGCCATTCCGGCCGCCATTGATTTGGACGTCTTGATCGACCGCACGCCCACCATCCGCGGCTCTTTGATCGAAGTCGAGCGCGCCTTGATGATCTCCATTGGCCTGGTGATCATGGTGGTGTTTTTGTTTTTGCGCCACTTCCGCACGGCCTTGATTCCGAGTGTGGCGGTGCCGGCTTCTTTGGCGGGCACCTTTGCGGTGATGTACCTGTGCGGCTACAGCCTCGACAACCTCTCGCTGATGGCGCTGACCGTCGCCACGGGTTTTGTGGTGGACGACGCGATTGTGGTGCTCGAAAACGTCTCGCGTCACATTGAACGCGGCATGACCCCGATGGCCGCTGCACTCAAAGGGAGTCGTGAAATTGGCTTTACGGTCATTTCCATCAGCCTGTCTTTGATCGCGGTTTTCATCCCCGTCTTGTTGATGGGCGGCGTGGTGGGGCGTTTGTTTCGTGAATTTGCCGTGGTGCTGACGGTGGCCATTTTGGTGTCCATGGTGATCTCGCTCACCACCACACCGATGATGTGCTCGGTTTTGCTGCGCCCAGAGAAAAGGGTCAGCAACCCCAGCCGATGGGCGCGTTTTGAAGCGCGCGTTCGCCGTGGCAGCGAGCGCCTATATCGCCGCACTTTGGCCTTGGCTTTGCGTTGGCAGCCGGCCACTTTGTTGGTGCTGTTTTTGGTGGTGGCCTTGAATGTGTATTTGTACCGCATCATCCCCATGGGCTTTTTCCCGCAGCAAGACACTGGTCGCATCGTGGGCAACATTCAGGCCGATCAGGCCACTTCTTTTGCCGCCATGCAAAAGCGCCTCGACACCTTCATGGCCATTGTGCGAACCGATCCGGCGGTCGACAAGGTGGGCGGTTTTGCGGGGGGCAGCCAAAAGAACACGGCCAATATGTTCATTTCGCTCAAACCCTTGAGCGAACGCCAAGTCAGCGCCGATCAGGTGGTGGCGCGTTTGCGGGGTAAATTAAGCAAAATCCCGGGCGCTAACTTGTACTTGGTGCCCGTGCAAGACATTCGCATTGGCGGTCGGCAGTCGAATGCGCAGTACCAGTTCACGCTGATGTCCGACAACCTGCAAGACCTGCGCACGTGGGAGCCCCGCATTCGACGGCAGTTGATGCAGTCGCCCTTGTTGACCGACGTCAGCAGCGACCAGCAAGACAAAGGCCTGCAAAATTCTTTGGTGATTGACCGCGACACAGCGTCCCGACTGGGTCTGAACATGCGCACCATCGACACCATTTTGAACGACGCTTTTGGTCAAACCCAAGCCGCCGTGATTTACAACCCGCTCAATCAATATTGGGTGGTCATGGAGTTGGCCCCCGAGTATCAAAAATCGCCCGAGTCTTTGAAGCAATTGATGTTCACGCCGGCCACTTCCAACGTGGTGGCCGCCGGCGCCAAGGCCTCATTTGCGGCCTCAACCGCGCAGCCAACGACCTCCACCAAGCAAATTCCCTTGGCCTCTTTTGCCAAGGTCGAACTCACCAACACCGCTTTGTCTGTGGCCCACCAAAGCGGGGCGCCTGCAGCGACCATCAGCTTCAACTTGCCCATTGGCACCTCGCTTTCACAAGCCTCCGAGGCCATCACCCAAGTGGTGGCCGACTTGGGTGTGCCGACGACGGTGCGGGGAAGCTTTCAAGGCACGGCGGCGGCCTTCCAAAAGTCGTTGGCCAGCCAACCTTTTTTGATTGTGATGGCCTTGCTGACCATCTACTTGGTGCTGGGCGTTTTGTATGAAAGCCTGATTCACCCCATCACCATTTTGTCGACTTTGCCATCGGCGGGGGTGGGCGCCTTGCTGGCCCTGATGTTCACCAAAACCGAGTTCTCTTTGATTGCATTGATTGGGGTCATTTTGCTGATTGGCATCGTCAAGAAAAACGCCATCATGATGATTGACTTCGCCATCGCCTACCGCCGTGAAGCCGCTGAGCGAGGGCATACCGTGACCGCAGCGCAAGCCATTTACCGCGCTTGCGAACTGCGCGTGCGACCCATCGTGATGACCACGGTGGCGGCTATTTTTGGCGCGATTCCTTTGGCCATCGGCACGGGCGATGGCTCGGAGCTGCGCCAGCCTTTGGGTATCTCCATTGTGGGTGGCTTGATCTTCAGCCAGTTGTTGACTTTGTACACCACGCCGGTGGTTTACGTGTGCATGGACCGCCTCAGCACCCGGTGGCGCACGTGGTTTCGGAAAGGGACTGCATCATGAAATTCCTGCCTAGTTTGAGTTGGCCTTCGACGTCATGGACCTCTCGTATTTCCTGGCCCTCCTGGCCCTCCTGGATCTTTTTAGTCGGCTTGACCTGCCTGAACAGCTTGGTTTTGCAAGGCTGTTCGATGGAGCCGCCTTACCAAAGACCGCAGGTGAAAACCGAGGCCACTTTCAGCGAAAGCTTTTGGACGCCAGCCCATCCACAACTCGCCGAGGTGCCCGACACCTGGTGGGATGCTTTTCATGATCCCGTGTTGTCTTCGCTTGAAAAACAGGTCAGTGTCAGCAACGAAACCATTTTGAACAACCTTGCCCAACTGCGCATGGCCAAAGGGTCATTGGAGTCGAGCGTCGCCTCGCTTTACCCCACCTTCGGCGGCACCGCCAGCGGTGTCAGGTCGCGCAACGCGCAGACCACCAACGCGAATGGCGTGAGTCAAGTCAACACCAACTTGGCCAACACCTTCACGCTCTCAGGCAGCTTCAGTTGGGACCTCGATTTGTGGGGCCGATTGGCCAGCACCGTGCATGAAAACGAGGCCTTCCTGCAAGCCTCGGCCGACACCTTGGCGGCGGTTCGCTTGGCCCAACAAATCAGTTTGGCGCAAACTTATTTCGCGATGCGCACCGCCGAAGCCACCGCCGCCACTTGGCGCAAAACGGTTGAATCGAACAAGGCGTTTTTGGCTTTGACGGAAAAGCGCCGTCAAAGCGGCGTGGCAGCGAGCGCCGACGTGGCCGCCGCTGAGGGCCAACTGCAAAGCAGCCAAGCACAGTTGATCGAACAAGAATTGTTGCGCGCGCAAGCGGCGCACGCGGTTGCGGTGTTGTTGGGCAAGCAACCGGGCGAGTTGCGCTTGGAGGTCACCGGCGTTCTGCCGGAAGTGCCGCCTTTGCCGGCCTTGATTCCAAGCACCTTGTTGCAACGCCGGCCCGACATTGCGGCCGCTGAGCGCAATGTGGCCGCGGCCAACGCGGCCGTCGGTGTGGCCAAGGCCGCGCTGTTTCCAGACATCACTTTGAATGGCTCTGGTGGCTTTCGCGCGGGCCTGTTGCCCAAGTTGTTGAAAACCTCTCAAGAGTTCTGGTCCATCGGGCCGGCGCTGAGCTTCAGTGGGTTCAACGCGCCCTTGTTGAACGCCGTCAACGAACAAACCGCCGGTAATGTGGAAAAGGCCTTGAGCGCCTACCGACAAACCGTGTTGACGGCCTTTCAAGAAGTGGAAGACAACTTGGCGGCCGCTCAGCAGTTGCAAAAGGAACAGGCGGCGCAAGGCTTGGCATTGAAGGCGGCTCAGACCTCGCTGCAAGTGGCTTTGGCGCAATACAAGGCGGGCACAGTCAGTTATTTGAACGTCATCACCGCTCAAAACGCCGCCTTGGTGGCCGAAAACGCTTGGACCGCGGTGCGCAACCGCCAACTGGTCGCCACGGGCATTCTGCTCAAAAACGCCGCGGGTCCTTGGGATGACAAAAATTTACCTGCCGTTAACGCAAGCACGCTGGTCGGCGCGACCACAAAGTAGGAAAATAGAAAGCAAGCAACGCAAACGGGGTTGTCGTTGATGTCGTTGCTGTTTTAGGAGATCAGAGTCATGCAAAAGCAAAGTTCATTTCATTTGAAGTCGGTGGCCAGTGCGGTTTCATGTTTGGCATGGGCGGCACTTTTAAGTGCTCCCAACCCCGCGGCTGCGCAAACCCAAGAGGTCACCGGGCGTGTGATTTCCAGCACGCCGGTCCTGGTGCAAGTGCCGGTTCAAACCCAAGTGTGCGGCAACACGCCGGTGGCGATTCAACAACCCAATTCGGGTGGCGGTGCCTTGCTGGGCGCGATTGCGGGTGGGGCCATTGGCAACGCTTTGGGCGGTGGCGCTGGCAAGGCCTTGGCCACGGTGGCCGGCGTGGTCGGCGGTTCCATGGTGGGCAACTCGATTGAAGCCAACGGCAATACCCAAGTGGTGAATGCACAGCAATGTGGGGTGCAAACGGCTTACCAAAATCGCACCCTGTTCAACGTCGTTTATGAATTCGCCGACAAACAATATTCGGTGCAAATGCCCGTCGACCCCGGCCAGACCATTCAGCTCCAGTTGGGCCCTGTGCAAGCACCTGCAGCCGCCGTTTCCCCCAATGTGACCGTGGTGACGCCCGCCTATTACCCCTATCCAGGTTATTACCCCGGCTACTACCCCTATGCCCCGATTGGGGTTTCAGTGGGGGTGGGCTACTGGGGGGGCCGTTATTGGGGCGGCGGTCGCCGCTGGCACTAACGCAATGGATGGGCCAGTCGACTGACTCGGTGCTGCCGAATCAGTTGACCCATCTCAGGGCCTTTGAGGCCCTGTTTTTTTGCCAGCGCCACCAGGGGTGCGGTTTCCAGGGTCAGCACGGCCTCCAAAGCACGCCGCCAACGGGTTTGAGCAGCGTTCAACTCTGCACAGGTGGCTTCAGAGTCGCGATGCAGAAATGCATGGGCTTCCAGCAATTGTTCAAAGCGTTGCGGTTTTCTCAGGGCATCGCAACGCTCCAAAAGCGCCATCCAGGCCTCGGCGTCTGGCTGGCTTTGCGCGGCCAACTCGGTCATGGCAGTCGATTCATTTTTGATGAGCTGCGCCAATTCCAAACAGGCTTTGGGGACATGCCAGGCAGCGCTGTCGCCGAATTGAGCCGCCGCATAACGAACCTCCAAGGAACGTACCTCCAAGGAACGAACCTCTAAGGGAACGGGCGGATTGCCCTCAGACGCCATGCGGTCCAACCGTTGCGCCAGCTCGGGTGTGAATGTCGTTTGCGGCAAAAGTGAATGCAAGGCGCCCACTTCATTCAGCACCTCGAGCCAGCGACTGGGTCGTTCGGCCATCAGGCCACGCGACATTTCTTGCCACACCCGCTCGGGCACCAAATGGCTCAATTCATGGTCTGCGACCATCTCACGCATCAAGGCGAGGGTGGTGTCCGCGACGTGAAAATCCGGAAAGCGCGCTGCAAAGCGGGCCACGCGAAGGATCCGCAACGGGTCTTCACGAAAAGCGTCTGTGACGTGTCGGAAGCAGCGGTTTTTTAAATCGGCTTGGCCGTTGAAGGGGTCAATGACGTCACCTAACACCGCCCCGAATTCAGACGCAGCGCCTTCGCTCAACAAGGGACGGGCCATGGCGTTGAGGGTTAAATCGCGTCGCGCCAAGTCCTCTTCGAGGGTGACCTCTGGCGAGGTGTGGATGCTGAAGCCCTTGTAGCCCCGGCCGTTCTTGCGCTCGGTTCTGGCGAGGGCATATTCTTCGTGGGTTTTGGGGTGTAAAAAAACAGGAAAGTCTTTGCCCACCGGCGTGAACCCTTGGGCCACCATGGCCTCTGGGGTGCTGCCCACCACCACCCAGTCGCGGTCATGCGCTTCTTGAACGGGAAGGCCCATTTGTTTCATGAGCCCATCCCGGACCGCACCGCCGACGAGGTAAATTTGCATGGCTGGCAGCGGACCGCTCAAAAGCTTAAAAAGGCCAAACCACGCCGTGGTCGTTCAAAATAGCGTCCAGCGGTTGGTCATGGGGTTCGGGCTCAAAGTCGTCAATAAAGCCTTGGCCAAAACCCAAGCCCACTGTCACGGGTTTGGGCGCTAAGGCCGCCAAGGTGCGGTCATAAAAACCGCCGCCATAGCCCAGCCGATAACCGCCGGGGCCGTAGCCCACGCAAGGCACAAACAGCAAGGTCGGCACCACCACTTCGGTGTCCTTGGGTTTGGGAATGCCAAAGGCGTCTTCTTCCATCGGGCAACCGGGGTACCAAACGTGAAAGGTCAGGGTTTTCTTTTCTTTGTCCATCACCGGCAGGCCAATGCGTCGGCGCACGGATTCGTTTTGCAACTCGCCGTCTTCCTTCCAGCGGTGCAGGGCGGGCAGGGGGTCGAACTCGCCTTTGATGGGCCAATAGGCCCCAATGACAGCGTCGCTGCGGCCCACCAGCCAGATGCGCATCACACTTTGCAGGGCCTCGGCGCGTTGCAAACGATCGGGCAGGTTCAAGCGGGCCTCGATCAGCGATTTTCTCAGGGCTATTTTGTCCATAATCCCATCATGCTAAGTTTTCAAAAGATTGTGACATGGATGGCGCTCCCGCTGTTCTTGTCTTTCAGCCCCGTTTCTGTTCCAGCCCAAGTCAACAACGACCCCGTTCACAGCGACGCTGTTTTGACCGACATGGGCCGCGCCTTTCAAAAGGGCGAACGCCGCCGATTGACCGAATTGTTGCCACAGGCGCGGGGTCATGTGCTGGAGCCTTGGGCCGCGTATTGGGAACTGCGCGCCCGCCTTGACGAAGCCAGCACGGTGGAAGTGGAGGCTTTTTTAGCGCGCTACGCCGGCAGCTACCAAGAGGACCGGCTGCGCAACGATTGGCTCTTGGTGCTGGGGCACCGCCGTGATTGGCTGGGGGTGGCCCAGCACTTGCCCAAGTACCGCATGGGCGACGACAAAGAAGTTCGCTGTTACGACCGCTATGTGGGCTGGCTGAACCGACGCGGCACCAACGAGGCCGCAGCCGCCCTCAACAAAGAAGCCGTGCAAGACGTCTTGAGAACTTGGTACAACTTCCGTGAAGCCGATGAAAGCTGTTCATTTGTCGTGCAAAGTTGGCTGGATGCCAAGCTGGTCAAGCCCGTCGACGTGTGGCGAAAAGCCCGTTTGGCGGCTGAGACTGGCAAAGTCAAAACCGCCAAATTGGCCCTCGACATGGTGGCCCAGGCGTCAGAAATCAACGCGCTCAATGGGGTGTTTGAACAACCCGAGCGTTGGTTGAGTGCGGCGAATACCGGCGTGAAGGTCGCCCATAAAGGGCCGCCTCAGGGCAACGCCAAGGTGGCCTCCAAAACGCATTCGAATGGCAAAGGGAAATCCCCCACCCCCACCCCGCCTCAAAGCATGAGCCCGGAGCTGGCGGTGCTGGCCTTGATTCGATTGAGTCAAACCGATGTCGACGCCGCGGCCGATTGGCTGGAAAAGTCTTGGGCCAGCAAGTTGGACCAAGAGCAGCTGAATTGGCTGTGGGGCGAGTTTGGCAAAGTCGAAGCGCAGCGTTTGCACAGCGGCACCGCCTTGACTTATTACGGTCGCGCCACCAGTTTTGCTTTTTCAGACAAGTCCGAAAAGGACGCCGCCAGCGGCCCCTTCCCTGAAGACATGTTGACCTGGCGCGTTCGTGCCGCGTTGCGCGCCGGCGACTGGCCCACTGTTTTGGAAGCCATCAACGCCCTGAGCCCCTTCGCCCAAACCGAGCCTGTTTGGGTCTATTGGCGCGCACGGGCGCAATCGGCTTTGGCCAAAACCGAGTTGGAGCGCGAAGGCGCCCGCGCTGCTTTGCGCGGCTTGGCCAGCCCACGGGGTTTTTATGAGCAATTGGCCGCTGAAGAACTCGGCCAAAAAATAGCCTTGCCAGCCAAGCCTGAACCTTTGACGGCCGCCGAAAAAGAAGCCGCCCGAAACAACCCCGGCTTGATTCGGGCCCTGGCGGCCATTGACTTGGGTTTGCGCGCCGAAGGCGTGCGGGAGTGGAACTACGCCACCAACTTGCACAGCCCCGGCGGCATGAGCGACCGCGAGCTGTTGGCCGCCGCCGATTGGGCCTGCGCCAAACTGGTTTTAGACCGCTGCATCAACACCAGCGACCGCACCAAAACCAGCTTCGACTCCGAGCAACGCTACCCCCTACCACTGCGCGAGGTGGTTTTGAAACGCGCCCAAGAAGTGGGCTTGGACCCAGCTTATGTGTATGGTTTGATTCGCCAAGAAAGCCGTTTTGTGTCGGACGCACGATCGACCGTCGGCGCCTCGGGTTGGATGCAGGTGATGCCAGCCACTGCCAAGTGGACGGCCAAGAAAATGGGCTTGCAGAATTTCAACCCGTCGCAATTGAGCGACCGCGAAACCAACATCGCCATTGGCACCGCTTATTTGAAATATGCTTTGGACGACTTTCAAGGCCTCATGCCCTTGGCCGCAGCGGCCTACAACGCGGGTCCCAGCCGTGCCAAATCTTGGCGCCACGGCGCCACCTTGGAGGGCGCGATTTGGGCAGAAAATGTGCCCTTCAATGAAACCCGAGACTACGTCAAAAAAGTGCTGGCCAACACCACCCTTTATGCGGCGATTCTGAGT
>Ga0208381_1000492_pt1 | contig 13699 bp, 12 predicted proteins | sample CryBogCBE13Jul09_FD_184572 | JGI IMG/M metagenome (GOLD analysis project Ga0208381, IMG submission 184572) | Freshwater microbial communities from Crystal Bog, Wisconsin, USA - CBE13Jul09 (SPAdes) (version 2) | ecosystem: Environmental > Aquatic > Freshwater > Lake | place: Crystal Bog...
AAGGCGCTGGACGCGTATTTGGCCGCCATCATCAGAGGCGTCGAGCCGTTTGGAGAGGGCGCATCGATGTAGGCGTAATCGCGCAGCAGGGCGTCGACGATGGCGCTTTGCGCTGGTGAGGTGCCGGAGCTGGCGTAGTGCAGCGGGGTCCAACCCGATTTGTTGACATCCGCCCCTTTTTCGATCAGGGCCCGGACCTCGGACAAGCGGCCCTGCAACGACGCCATCATCAGGGCGTTTTCACCCATCTGATTGGTGGCGTTGAGTTTGACTCTCGGCGCATTCATCAAGACTTTGGCCGCTTCAAGAGAACCCAATTTAAGCGCCTTGACCAAGGCCGGCTCACCCTGTTCGTCAAAGCTGTTGGGGTCAAAACCTCGGTTGACCAAGGCTTGAAGCGTCGCGGGGTCGTTTCGGTGAACAGCGACAAAAAAGTCGTCTAAGGAGCCCGCCTGCGTGACGGCCGCGCCGAAGACCAAGGCGACGAACAGGGTGAGTTTGGCCAGTGACCTGTTCATACGGGTTCTCCGGCTGAAAGGCCTTGCATTTGAACGCCTTTGAATAACTGATCAAAATTATGACTGGTCGCTTGCCCCACGGCCTCCACCGTTAGGCCACGGAGTTGGGCCACTTGGGCCGCAACGAAGGCCACATAAGAAGGATTGTTGGTTTTGCCGCGGTGCGGCACGGGCGCCAAATAAGGGCTGTCTGTTTCAATCAACAACCGGTCCAGGGGCACAAACTGCGCCACTTCGCGCAAATCGGCGGCGTTTTTGAACGTCAAAATGCCAGAGAAAGAAATATAAAACCCCAAGTCCAATGCCGCCTTCGCGACGGCCTTGGTTTCGGTGAAGCAATGGAAAACGCCCCCCGCCGAGGACGGTGCGCCCGTCTCGCCCTCCTCTTTCAAAATCGACAAAGTGTCGTCAGAAGCACTTCGGGTGTGGATGATCAAGGGCTTTTGGCAGGCTTGTGCGGCCCGAATGTGACGCCGAAAGCGCTCTCGCTGCCATTCCATGTCGGCCACGGTGCGGCCCTCAAGGCGGTAGTAATCCAAACCCGTTTCACCAATCCCGACGACTTTGGGCAAAGCCGCGCGTTCCAGCAAATCAGCCACGCTGGGTTCTTGGACCCCTTCGTTGTCCGGATGGACACCCACGGTGCACCAAAAATTGTCGTGGTCCAGCGCCAAACGATGGACGTCACCAAAGTCTTCCAAGGTGGTGCTGATGCAAAGCGCGCGGTTCACTTGGGCTTCGGCCATCGCGGCGCGGATGGTGCTCAGGTCTTTGGCCAGATCCGGGAAATTGAGGTGGCAATGAGAATCGACGTACATAACAAAGTGGGGAAAAAAGGTGAAAAGCGGGCTTAAATCGAAGCCTGAATGGCGGTTTGGGCACGACTGACCAAGGCTTCAAGCATCAAGCCGGGGTTAAAGGCGTGGTCGGCCGTTTGGGCCGATTGATTGAGGTCTCGGGCCCAAGCGTTCAAGGCCATCCACCTTTGACTGGCAGATTCTGCATTGGCGGCAATGCCCCTATCAGATTTCGCCGCAGGCAAGTCTGACGCATCAAAGTAACGGGGCGTGCCGCCGGCGGCTTGCACCATCAAATCATGACAAACCTTTTGGAGCATGGCCACCGCTTGAGGCGGGGTGGCCTCCGTCAACAAGCCCGGTTGGCCGTTGGCCAGATGTTGGGGCAATTGTGACCAAGCCTGAATCCAGGGGTCAATGGAGGGGCCCGCGTTGAGCAAGTCGGACGCGTCTTGCGGTCGGCCGCCAGTGGCGCGCAGTAATTTTGAAAGGGTTTTATCGGGGGTCGCAGAAGGAGCTTGTTCCCGCAGCCAAGCCAACGCCTCTGCGGGGTCAGGCCAGCGCATGGGGTGACTTTGGCAGCGGCTGCGGATGGTGGGCAGCAGCGCTTGCGCGTTCTCACTGGCCAGAATGAAGCGCAAGTGGCCGGCGGGTTCTTCCAGGGTTTTGAGCAAGGTGTTGGCGGCAATGCCATTCATGTGTTCGGCCGGAAAAACCAGCACGACCTTGCCTTGGGCTCGCCCCGCGGTTCGTTGCGAAAACTCAACCACATCGCGCAATGCCTCGACCCGAATCTCTTTGCTGGGTTTGCGTTTTTTGTCATCAATTTCAGACTGGGCTTTCTCGCTCAAGGGCCAATTCAAGGCCATCGCCACGGTTTCGGGCATCAGCACCGCCAGGTCGGCATGGGTTCGCACGTCGACGGCGTGGCAGCTGTCGCACGTGCCGCAGGCGGCTTGAATCTGACCGGCTGCGTCACGGACAGGCTGGTCGCACAGCCATGCCCGGGCCAGCGCGAGCGCCAGCCGGTATTGGCCCAAACCGGAAGGACCTTCAAGCAGCCAAGCGTGGCCCCGCTGACTTAACAAAGTGGCCAGTTGTCGCTCCAACCAAGGTGGCAAGTTCAATTCAGAAGTGGACGACGTCGGTGGGGTCTGCGATGGCGGTTGAATCATGTCCAGGTTATCGCTTCAGTCCGCGCCGGGCAGAATCGTTGAGGTAACCCCGACTCACCAGGGCTTGCATCACCGCATCGGCCACCGCCTCACGGGCTTGGGCGGCGTCAATGCGAATGAAGCGCCCAGCGGACGATTGGGCCCTCAAAGCATACGTTTGCGCAACGGCTTGGAAAAACGCCAGGGGTTGAGATTCAAAGCGATCAGGCAGGCGCGCATCGGCCAAACGTGCCGCTGCGATGGCAGGATCCAGGTCAAACCAGACCGTCGCGTCGGGTTGCCGGGCGCCCTGCACCATGGTTTCCAGCGCAGCCAGAGTGGGCAAGTCGAACCCACGACCTCCCCCTTGGTACGCGAAAGTGGCGTCGGTAAAACGGTCGCAAACCACGACTTCGCCGCTTGACAAAGCGGGTTCAATGACTTGCTGCAAATGGTCACGACGGGCGGCAAAAATCAGCAACGCCTCGGTCAAGGGGTCCATGGCGTCGTTCAGCACCAGGCCCCGCAGCTTTTCCGCCAGCGGCGTACCGCCGGGTTCACGGGTTTGACAGACGACCCGGCCTTGCGCCCTGAAAGCGGCGACGGTGGCCTCGATGTGCGTGGTTTTGCCCGCGCCATCAATGCCTTCAAAGGTGATGAACAAGCCAGGGGACTTGATTGGGGTCATGGGTGCAGTGGCTCTGAACGTGATTTAGGGGTGGCGGATGTAGCGCTGGACGGCTCGATTGTGCTCTTCCAGCGTGGCACTGAATTGGCTGCTGCCGTCGCCCCGAGCCACAAAATAAAGCGCGTTCGTGTTGGCCGGGTTGACGGCAGCCATCAAAGCGGCTTTGCCCGGCATGGCGATGGGCGTGGGGGGCAAGCCCAACCGCGTGTAAGTGTTCCAGGGGGTGTCGGTCTGAAGGTCTTGCTTGTGCAAATGGCCGTCGTAGAGGTCGCCCAAACCGTAAATCACGGTGGGGTCGGTTTGCAGCAACATGCCTTTGTTGAGGCGGTTCAAAAAGACGCCCGCAATCAGGGGTCGATCGCTGCCTTTGCCGGTTTCCTTTTCAACCAAACTGGCCAGAATCAACAGCTCCTCGGGGTTTTTTAAAGGCAAACCACTGGGTTTAGCCGCCCATGCAGTGGCCAAGTGCTTGTCCATGGCGTGCAAGGCCCGCTTGAGCAGGTGCAGGTCGCTGCTGCCTTTGGCATAGGTGTAAGTGTCGGGGTAAAAACGGCCTTCGGGCGACACCCCAGGACGGTTCAAAGTGGCCATCAATTCGGCATCGGTCAGGCTTTGGGCTTCGGGTTTGAGGGCGTCCGCTTTGGCCAAGGCCGCTCGAACCTGACGCCAGTTCCAGCCCTCCACCAAGGTCAAGGCCCTTAGGGTCTCTTCGCCTCGAATGAGCTTGTTGAACAGTTCCCAGGGCGTGGTGTTGGCGTCGATTTCATAGGAGCCCGCGCGGATTTGTCGGGCTTGACCGGAAACCCTGAACCAGGTGTAAAGCAGGGTTGGGTCGACCTGCAGTCCCGCATCGTGGGCCTGTTGTGCCACTTGTTTGGGGGCGGTGCTGGGCTCGATGGACAAATCCACGACGGTGGCCTTGGGGTCACTGAAGCCCATGGGCAGGTTCAGCCAAGCGGCGGCGGCCAGAGCAATGCCCAGCGCCAGCAAAATGACCAATTTCAATAACGTGAATAACCCGCGCATGCGCACCCTGTTGTCGACACTGGGATCATAATTCAGACATGTCTAACGCCATTCAAAACCGCAGCTTGCCCTTGACCGATTGGGGGGTGATTGACGCCCAAGGCGATGACGCTGCCTCCTTTTTACACGGTCAATTGACCCAGGACGTGCTCTTGTTGCGCGATGGCCAAGCCCATCTGGCCGGTTTTTGCTCCGCCAAGGGGCGCTTGCTGGCCACGGTGCTGGTCCTCAAAATCAGCGCCCAGCACGTTTTATTGTTGATCCCCAAAGCCAACTTGCCCGCGACTTTGAAGCGGCTCTCGATGTTTGTTTTGCGTGCCAAAGTCAAACTCACAGACGCCTCGGCTCTTTGGCAAATCTGGGGCCAACTGGGTTTACTTGAGCCCGATGTCCCTGGTTCTGTGCCTTTTGTTTGGCAAGTAAAGCCCTTCCTGCAGGGCTACAACATTGCTCTTTACCCTGCCCCTGAGGCTTCGCGGCGCCTCTTGCTGTTGCCCGCTGAGGAGGCCCTGCCTTCCGACGAGCCCACACTGGATAAAAGCGCATGGGATTTGGCCGAAGTCCAGGCGGGCGTTGCCTTTTTGCATGGGGAACTATTGGACACTTTTGTTCCCCAGATGCTGAATTACGAATCCATCGGCGGGGTTAATTTCAAGAAAGGCTGTTATCCCGGTCAGGAAGTGGTCGCACGCAGCCAGTTCCGGGGGACCTTGAAGCGCCGTTTGTACACCGCACAGTCGCTTCAGACCGGCTGGACACCTGGCGCGGCGGTTTTTGTGGGCACCGACGCCAGTGATCAACCCAGTGGTGTGGTGGTTCAATCCGCCCCGGATGACCGAGGCGGCTGCCTGCTGATGCTGGTGCTACAAACCGATGCCGCGACCCACCACGCCGACGACCTGCATGGACATTCGCCGCAAGGCCCCTTGCTGCGCTTGCGCCCTTTGCCCTACGAGTTGCTAAACGACATTTAATAAAATGCTTTAATTAATTAACTTTAATAAAATAATTTAAATCAATGTTTTAATTAAGTTTTAGCTTCATTTGAATGTGTGGAATGCCCACTTCGTCGAACACCTCGCCATGGGGTAGGCAGCCCAAACGCTCATAAAACCGCTGGGCGGTGCACTGGGCATGCAGGCTGATTTCTGAGTAGCCCTTCGATCGGGCTTCATTCGCCAAGGCTTGGAAAACCTGTCGACCTAAACCCGTGCCACGCAAGGGTCGCAAGACGGCCATCCGACCCATTCGGGCTTTTTGAGGCGATTCCTCGATCAATCGCCCCGTGGCCACCGCGTGCCCGACCGCGTTGAAGGCCACCGCATGCAGGGCGCTGGCGTCTGCCACATCCCATTCTTCCTCTAAGGGGATGGCTTGTTCTTGTACAAAAACCGACTGGCGAACGTGGCTGGCGCCGGCTTCCAAGTCCGACCAAGGACCCGTGCGGACCTGAACCAAGGGCTGCCGGTCTCGATGGGCCGTAAATGCCTCGCGCAAAGCCACTGGAATGGGTTTGGATTGTTGCGTGTGGGCGTCGGCAAACACATAAAGCATCTCGCCAGTGGTCAACAACTGCTCACCATGAAAAATGGCGCCTGAAAAGCGGCAGGACGAATTGCCTAAATGCTGCAACATCCACCCGATGCTCAATTCGTCGTCATAACGGGCCGAGGCAAAGTACTCGACGGTCGCCTTTTTCATGAACAACTCGCCCCCCAGCGCCGCCATGCTGACCTCGTAGGGCAAGGCCAGTTGGCGCCAATAGTCAGAGAAGGCGGTGTCGAAATAGGTCATGTAATGCGGGTTGAAGACGATCTTTTGCATGTCAATCTCAGACCAGCGAACACGCAATTTGAACAATTGGGGGAAGTCTTCGGGCTTGAAAAGGGTGGAATCGGTCATCAGATAAAGGTCAGAAAAAAAGGCGACTGTTAAAGTGAGTCCACGCGAAAAATGAACAAGTCGCCAAAATGCACTTGCAATAGTTCAGCGGGTCCACCGCGCACAGCGTGTTGTGCTTGATGCACGTTATGAGCAAGGTTATAGCCGCTTTGTCACCCGTCTCCTATCGTTTAAGTGACCGTTTCAAATTACCCTCTGGCCCCTCTATTTGCATGTCGTCCCTCTGGAAACGCTTGAAAAGCGCCCTCAAAAACACCCTTTGGGGCTTGATTGCGCTGGTGCTTTTGTTCGAGGAATGGGGGTGGAAGAGTCTTTCGGCCGCTTTGAAACGATGGGGTCAATGGCCCCCTTTTGCGGTGCTGGAGCGGGGCATCCGACAACTCCCACCCTGGGCCGCCGTTTGTGTGATGGGGGTGCCTGCGGTTTGCTTGCTGCCTTTGAAGTTGGTGGCGCTTTGGTTGTTTGCCAACGGCCACGGCACCGTCGGCTTGTTGTTTTTAATCACCTTGAAGGTCGTGGGCACCGCCTTGGTGGCCCGGTTGTTCCAACTGACCGAACCCACCTTGATGCAAATTGGCTGGTTCGCCAAATATTACCCCCGCTTTTACAACTGGAAAGAAGCCCTTTTCACCCGCATCCGCGAGAGTGTCGCTTGGCGCTGGGGTCGACGCTTCAAGGCGCAAATCAAACGCCAATGGCGGGAATGGCGGCAGCATTAAGGGCGATAAAGGCGCTAAAGGCGATAACGGCGCTTTAAAAAGCCTCGGATCTTCAGCGGCCCGCCAAGTCGATCAATTCATGCCTCAAGGCCAACAAGGTCATTTCTGCTTGATTGGATAAATTGAGTTTTTGCTTGATGTTGTAAAGGTGCGTGCCCACCGTGGAACTTGAAAGGCTCAAGTCTTCTGAAATTTGATGCACCGACTTGCCGTGCGCCAATTGCAAAAAGACGGCGAACTCTCGGGCCGATAAGGCCGTTAAGGGGCCCTCACCTTCCGGCTTGGCTTTTTGCAGGGCCAAGCGATGGGCTGTGGCGTTGTCCAAATAGCGTTGGCCCATCACCACTTGCCTCAAAGCATCAATCAGCGCTTCTGGGGCGCTGCGTTTGGACAAATAGCCCACGGCACCTGCCTCCAGGGCGCGCTTGGGGTGGCTGCTGTCTTCAAAAGCGGACAAGGCCAACACCTTCAAAGCGGGGTATTTGGCCTTGAGTCGCTTGATGGCTTCTAGTCCGCCCATCCCGGGCATCGCCAAATCCATGACAACCACATCGGGCCAGATGGGGCTTTGTTCACCGAGGTTGTTCAAGGTCGACAACGCGGCCTCGGCCGACTCCGACTCGGCCACGACCTCGATGTCGGGCTCGGCTTGCAACAGCAATTTAAAACCCATGCGCACCACGGCATGGTCGTCGACGAGCATGACTTTCATGCCACCTCCCACATCGCCACCAAGGTCAAACCTTGCGGTTCATGGTCGTGCAGAGCCCAATGCCCGCCCAAGGCTTGTACCCGTTCTTGCATGCCTTTAATACCCCAACGGCTCGGATCGATGGCCTTGTCTTGGCGCCCCACACCATCGTCGGTGATGCTCAATTTGAAGGTATCTGCCTGCTCGGGATTCAAACTGGCTTGCAAAGTTGCCTCAATGCGGATGTGCTTGGCTTGGGCATGCTTAAACGCATTGTTCAAAGCTTCTTGTGCGATCCGGTAGGCCGCGTGCGCGTGGTCGGAATTCAGCCGCGACAAATCACCCTTCGTCTCCAGTTCAATGCGGACCTCGGTTTGTCGCAGGCGCCAGTCGTCGACCAAATCCGCCAAGGCCTCTGCAAAGCCAAACTCCTCTAAAGCAGGCGGGTTCAAGCGCGCAATCAGCCGGTGCATGCCGCCATAAATGTCGTCTGAGCAGGCCACCAACCAATGGGCCAATTCGAGTGTTTTGGGGTCGACCCCTTCGGCTCGACGCGCAATCGAAGTGCCCACACTTTTAATCGCGGTGATTTGTTGCCCCAACTCATCGTGCAGTTCACGGGCAATGGCGCTGCGTTCTTCTTCGACTCGGTGATGCACCCATTGGGCCAATTCACGGTTTTCTGCCAAGGCCTGTCTGGCCGCGTGGGCAGAGAGTTGGGCCTCATTTTTTTCGGCAACGGCCTGGGCCATTCGGTTAAAGGCCTGGCCCATGCGCCTCGCTTCCAGACCTTTGAGTTCCGGCAAGCGGGTTTGGTAGGCCCCCAGCTCCATTTGGTGCAGCGCCGTTTTGAGCTTTTCCAAGGGCACCAAAGCGTGGCCGACCAGCGCAAATACCAAGAAGTTGCCGATCAAAAAACCCGCCAAGCCGGTCAACAACAAAGGTTGCAAATCGTCCCAACCGTCCAGCACCGCCCTGGAGGGATCGGCCTTTAAAACGAGGGTAGCGGTCGGCAGTTGAATGGTTTTGGCGGGCAGGTCTTCCGAGACCCAATGGGCATAAAAAGCCGGGGCATAACGACCTGCCTTGTAGGTGCTGGGCGGGGAGCGGTAAAGGGGCGCGCCTTCCGCGCTGTATAGCGTGATTTCATTGGCGCGAATGCGGCCCAAAGATTGTAAAAAGCTTTCAATACCCGCCAAGCCTTCGCGTTCATAAATCCAACCCAAGCGGGACAACAATTGAACCGCCACCGCATTGGAGCCGACGATTTCATCGTGCACGCTGCTGCGTGTGTTTTGAATTTGCAGCGTGATCAACAAAGCGGCAAACACGCCCATCAAGGCGGTGATGATCAAGTTGAGTTGCAGTCGAAGGCTCATAAGGGGTTGGGCTCAGGCAGAAATCATGAAAATCATGAACGAAATGCACAGGCGTCTCGAACACAATCATTGTCATTGAATTTCAAACAAAAACCACCCGAGACAGACCCCATGATCCAACGCACCGCCGCTTGCCCTAAATCGTCCCTGCCCCCTGCCCTGAACAAAGCCCCGCTGCTGTGGGTGGCCCTGAGTGCCGCATTTTCAGGGGCTTGGGCGCAAGACAATTCAGTGGCCCAAAACGCCAACTTGAATGTGAACGTGACAGCAGGTCGCATGGCACAACGCAGTTTCGATGCACCTGCCGCCATCAGCAGCGTGGAGGGTGAAACCATCAAGGCGTCAGGCCAACAAGTCAATTTGTCGGATGCCTTGTCGGGTGTGCCAGGCGTGGTGTCGCTCAACCGCAACAATTACGCACAAGACGTGCAAATTTCGATTCGTGGTTTTGGCGCCCGTGCCGCTTTCGGCACGCAAGGCATTCGAATCATCGCCGATGGGATTCCAGCCACCATGCCAGACGGTTCGGGCCAAGCCTCTACCGTCAGCCTGACCTCGGTCGACCGCGTTGAGGTTTTGAAAGGCCCCATGGCCCAGTTGTACGGCAACGCCTCGGGCGGCGTCATCCAAACCTGGACTAAACAAGCCGGCGACCAGGCCGAGTTGGGCACGCAGCTCTTCACGGGCTCCAATGGCCTGACCCGCACCGATTGGCAATTCAGCGACCGCACCGACAACAAAAAAGTGGGTTTGGTGGCCGATTACAGCTTCTTCAACTTGGCAGGCTGGCGTGACAATTCTCAGGCCCGACGCGAGCAACTCAACACCGTTTTGACGATTGACCCGCAAGAAGACACCCGTGTGCGTTTGATTTTGAATTCTTTCAGAATGCCCTTTGCAGGTGATCCCTTGGGCCTGACCCAAGCGCAGCTGAACGCCAACCCCCGATCCGCTGGGACCAACTCGGTGCTGGACCATGTCAGCAAAACCATTCGCCAAAATCAGGTCGGTGCGGTGCTGGAGCAACGCATCAGCCCCGATCTGAGTTTTGAAGGGCGCATTTATGACGGCGCTCGCGAAAACTTGCAACTTCAAGCCGCTACTGCGACCACCACGCCCGCCAACACGATGGGCACTTGGGTTGGATTGAACCGAGACTTCAGGGGCCTGGGTCTGCAACTCAAAGGCCGTGAGCGCGGGGGGAGCGTGCCCATGCAGTGGGTCGTTGGTTTTGACGGTGATCGATCTTCAGAAGCCCGTCAAGGCGGCTGCACCAACACGGGCAACTTGGTGGTCTCCTCGGTCAATGCCGCCGGTTGTGCCGGCTTGATCGGCACCACCTATTTAAGTCGCAACGAGCAAGACGTGGCGACCAACCGCGACTTCTACGCCCAAACCCATTGGGAACTCAACGACCAGTGGAGCGCGGTGTTGGCGGCGCGCGACAGCAACGTGAACTTGAGCGCTGTCACGGCCAGTTCGCTGTTTGGAACCGGTGGCACGGTGAAGTACCAGGCCTTTACGCCCATGGCGGGCCTGACCTTTCATGCCAACGATCGTTTGAATGTGTATGCCAATGTGGGCCGTGGTTTTGAAACCCCCAGTCTGGCGAATGCCGCCTACATCCGCAACCCCGCCAATCTCGCGGCCGTCTCCCCGACCTTCAACCCCAATTTGAAAGCCACGACAAACGTCAGTTATGAGCTGGGTGCCAAGTGGCTCCCCAGCCATTTGAGCCGAATTGAAGTGGCCGTATTTGAAGTCAACACCCAGAACGAAGTGGTGACTGATTTGTCGGTGAGCGGCAAAACCGCCTACAAAAATGCACCCAACACCCAACGCCAAGGGCTTGAATTCAGCTACCGCAATCAATTTGACCCGCATTGGTTGGTGCAGACCACCGGCACCACCATGAAGGCCACTTATTCTTCCGCCTTTACAAGCGGCACCACCCCGATTGCAGCGGGCAATCGCCTGCCTTCGATTCCGCAAAATCAAGCGCTGGCCAATTTGACTTGGTCACAAAATGCCCAAAGCGGCTCGCCGGCCGAGAAACTACAAGGCGCGCAGGCGACGGTGGAGTGGGTCGGTAGAAGTGCGATTTATGCCAACGACGCGAACACCGCCCAAGCGGGCAATGCGAATGTGTTCAACCTCCGGTTGCGTGAGGGCTATCAAGTCAACGCCCATTTGAACTTGGAGGCGTTCTTGGCCCTCAATAACCTCAGCAACCGCGCGTATGTGGGCTCGGTCATCGTGAACCAAGCTCAAACCCAGTTCTTTGAGCCAGCCCTTCCCCGCAATTACGTGTTGGGCATCAAAGCGCAGATTCCGCTCTAAAGGGAAGCGACACCCACCCGGCGTCCGAAACGCAGGGAATGGGTGTTTCATTCAAAATTCAGGGGCCGGCGCGCAGTGCTTTGCGCAGTCCCTCACCGATTTCAGGCTTGTGTACAAAGGGGTCGGTGGGGTTTTTGATTTGCAAAATGTCTTCCATCCGCGTTTGTACGGTGCCGAGCGCTTTGGGGTGGCTGAAGATGTAAAAACGGTCTTCTGCCAAAGCGTCAAACACCATTTGCGCCACGTCTGCCGCGCTGACTTTGCCTGAACCCACGGCCTTGTCGCTCATGGCTTGACCGATCAATTGGCTTTGGGTCGGTTTCTGGTGGGCCAATGCAGCGGGTTGGTTTCGGTGGCTTTGGTTGATGCCTGTTGGCACGAAATAAGGGCACAGCACGCTGGCGCTGACTTGGTCGGTCACCAACTTCAAGTCTTGGTAGAGCGTTTCAGACAAGGACACGACGGCGTGTTTGCTGACGTTGTAAATGCCCATGTTCGGCGGCGTTAACAAACCCGCCATGCTCGCGGTGTTGACGATGCGGCCTTGAAAGTTCGGGTCTTTGGCAGCGGCTTCCAGCATCATGGGCGTGAACAAGCGAACGCCGTGCACCACACCCCAGACGTTGACGCCCAGCACCCATTCCCAATCGGCCACTGAGTTTTCCCAAACCAAACCGCCGGCGCCGACACCGGCATTGTTAAAGACAAAGTTCGGCGCACCAAAGCGGGCTTTTACGGCGTCTGCAAAAGCCGCCATCTCGTCGGCATGGGACACATCGACCTTTTTAGCCAAGACCTGAACGCCCATCTGGGTGAGTTCAGCGTGCGCCTTGTCCAAGGCATCTTGCTGCACATCCACGATGGCAAGGTTCATGCCGTGGCGGGCTGCAATGCGGGCCACTTCAAGCCCAAAACCGGAACCCGCGCCAGTCAGAACGGCGGTCAAGCCTTTGAGTTGTTGCATTTTCATATCAGATCAATTTCACCAGTTGTTTGCCAAAATTGCGACCCTTGAGCAAGCCCATGAAGGCTTCTGGCGCCGAGGCCAAGCCTTGTGCAATGGACTCACGGGGCTTCAGTTGACCCGTCGCCACCAAACCGCCGAGTTCCTTGAGCGCTTCGTTCCAAACTTCCATGTGTTCAGAAACGATGAAACCTTCAATCTTGAGGCGATTGACCAAGATCAGCGAGGGGTTTTGCATTGGCAAAGGCTCGCCGTTGTAACCGGCGATCATGCCGCACATGGCAATTCGGGCAAAGGCATTGGTGCGCAACATGACGGCGTCCAACAAGTAGCCCCCGACGTTTTCAAAGTAGCCATCAATGCCATTCGGGCAAGCCTCTTTCAAAGCCATCGACATCGACTTCAGGTCGGTGTGTTGCTTGTAGTCGATGCAAACGTCAAAGTGGAGATCGTTCACCGCATAGGCGCATTTGTCAGGGCCGCCCGCGATGCCGACCACACGGCAACCACGTGCCTTGGCCAAGGCCGCAAAGGCGCTGCCCACGGCGCCAGTCGCCGCACTCACCACCACCGTTTCACCCGCTTTGGGCGAGATGATTTTGACCAAGCCGTACCAAGCGGTCACGCCGGGCATGCCGACAGCGCCGAGGTAATGAGACAGGGGCACGTGGGTGGTGTCGACCACTTTCAAGGCCCCCGGCTGGTTGGCATTGACGACGCTGTACTCTTGCCAGCCGCCCATGCCGACCACCGCATCACCCGTTTTGTATTTGGGGTGACGGCTCTCCACCACCTCGCCGACCGTGCCGCCTTGCATGACGGCGCCCAGCGGTTGCGGCGCGGCGTAACTTTTGCTGTCGTTCATGCGTCCGCGCATGTAGGGATCCAAGCTCAAGAAATGGTGGCGCACCAAAACTTGGCCGTCATCTAAAGCAGGCAAAGTCGCCTCCACCAATTTGAAGTTGTCGGCGGTGGGCTCGCCCGTGGGGCGGCTGTGCAGGTGAATTTGTTGGTAAGTGGTCATGGGGTCTCCTGATTGATTTTGCTGAAATTCAGTCTGTCGAAATGGGTTCGCTGGCACCGCGGGGCGTCATGCCGGCAGGCGGCGCAGAGCGGTTGACGTATTTAAAAGTACCCGTCGCGGTGGCGCAAAGTTGCTGCTGCTCGTCGAGCACTTGGGCTTCAACAAAGGCCATGGTTTTGGTTCGGTGCAATAAATGCCCTTTGGCCTTCAATGGCCCCAAAGCCGGGCGCATGAAGCTGGTTTTCATCTCGATGGTCACAATGCCATGGTCAGGCGCCAGGCTGCGCGCCGCGGTGGCCATGGCCACATCGAGCAAAGTCATAATGACCCCGCCGTGAACCACAGCGAAGGAATTGTGGTGCTCTGGTCGCGGCGAAAAAGTCAGCTCTGAATGCCCGTTGTCAAAGTGCGTCAGCTCAAAACCGAGCAAATTGACAAAGGGAATTTCAACGCCAAAGCCCATCAAAAAGCCTCTTCGGGCAAATTGGCGCAGGTCA
>Ga0208381_1000502_pt1 | contig 13489 bp, 12 predicted proteins | sample CryBogCBE13Jul09_FD_184572 | JGI IMG/M metagenome (GOLD analysis project Ga0208381, IMG submission 184572) | Freshwater microbial communities from Crystal Bog, Wisconsin, USA - CBE13Jul09 (SPAdes) (version 2) | ecosystem: Environmental > Aquatic > Freshwater > Lake | place: Crystal Bog...
TTATTGAGGAATTTCTGGTGGGCGATGCAAGTTTCGAACTTGCGACCCCTGCAGTGTGAATGCAGTGCTCTACCCCTGAGCTAATCGCCCTATCACTGACCTTACTTTTTATCAGGATAGCCTGCTATTCTAGCACAAATTTCAGTATTTTTTAGCTGATCAAACAATCAATTTAAGAAAATTTGCAGTGCTTAATTTTTAAGCAATTGCCTAAAAAACAGGCACCGTCAAAAGTTTTGCTCTTGAGTTCTCACGAGAAGTCGACTCAACGAAGGTCATACGAAGCTCAAAATTTTTGAAACCCTTAGTACCACTTTGTTGATCGTTGCCTTCATATGTCCTGCCTAAATTTTGAGCACCGTAAAAACTTTTGACGGTGCATAGTGATCAAGCAGTGATTCATGCTTTTTTGTATTGATATTGATTAGCAAACATTCAGTTTTCAACAATAAAAGTAAACAATTGATCTAAGACCACTCGATCAAGAGTGCGAATGTATGACCTGCTCCCTGCCTGCCTTACCTAAATTTTGAAAAAAAGCAGCTGGTTTTTATAAAAACGTCCACTTTAGAAAAGTGCCAAAACTCTTAGCTCAATGCTTTCACGTGGCTCAGCATTTAGCACTGGCATCGGGTTTTCTATGGCTGTATGAGGAGCTGTCCTGTTTACGATCTCGAAATCAGACTGAATCATTGCTAGGCCATCAAAGTGCCAAAAAACTATGACCTCATCTTTAGTTTGATGAGGAAAAAAATACCACTCATGTTTTTGGTTGTGCATCAATGCATAAGTCTCACCTACGCGATCCTGATAGATGATCTTATTAGGTACTTTGTCATTTGGATGAACACTAAAGTTTGCCGCAAGAGCCAGTGGCGCATCCTGCAAAGGATTTGAATTTATGGGACGCCAAAGACCATAAATCGCACATTTTTTTAGATCTAATTCTGCGTTATCTCCAATCCCTAAAAGGGATCGAATGCGTTCAGGACCCGATGTGACCGTGTAGTCAGCATGAACCCTTCCAACGGGTTCTCTGACGGCTGAGAATGATCCGCCCATCCCATCTAACTCAGGTTTATCAGCGGATCGTCTGCGCAAAGTATGGTCGAAAACAAAAGCTGACTTAGCCCCTGTCATTTGCAAAATTAACTCTTCTGACTCGGGAAAATAGTGTTTTTTTAATTCCTCAACCTCCCAGAAGTTTGAGGTTTTGCTAGGGGAATGCTTTAACTCAAAGCCATACGAGTTCAAAGTCGATGGCTCCTTAATATCGCGAGCGTTAAAAATCTCTTTGCGGTATGAGTTCAGTTTTCCGTTAAAGCGGTGACCGCCTTCAGGTGGATCGTATGTATAGGTCTTTAGAACCTCCGTTGTAGGTTCCAAATAATTCATCGAGACAAAACCACAGGATTTCAGCATCAAAAAGCTCCTCTGGATTTTTAATTCTTTGAAAAGAGGCGAATAACTTCGCCTCTTTGGAACAGAAAATTTTCTATTTAGAAGAATCCAAGCTTGTTTTCGCTGTAGCTAACCAACAAATTTTTTGTTTGTTGGTAATGTTCAAGAATCATCTTGTGGGTTTCTCGACCAATGCCAGACTCTTTGTAACCTCCGAACGCAGCGTGTGCTGGGTAAGCGTGGTAGCAGTTTGTCCAGACTCGTCCTGCCTTGATGGCTCGACCCATGCGGTAAGCCACGTTACCGTTGCGGCTCCAAACGCCAGCTCCTAAACCATAGACAGTGTCGTTTGCAATTTCAAGCGCTTCAGCCTCTGTTTTAAAAGTCGTCACGCAAAGTACCGGACCGAAAATTTCTTCCTGAAATATTCGCATCTTGTTATGGCCCTTAAATACTGTTGGTTGAACGTAGTAGCCCCCAGCCAAATCGCTTGGCATTTTTGCCTCCGAACCACCAACAAGCACTTCTGCGCCTTCTTCTTTACCGATTTCTAGATACGAGGTAATCTTCCTCAATTGCTCTTGTGATGCTTGCGCACCCACCATCGTGTCTGTATCTAATGGGTTACCTTGTTTGATGGCCTTGATGCGTTCAATGCATCGCGACATGAACTTTTCATATATTGATTCATGAACAATGGCACGAGAAGGGCAAGTACAAACTTCACCTTGATTCAAAGCAAACATGACAAGACCTTCGATGGCTTTGTCAAAAAGCTCATCGTCTTGATCAGCAATATCAGAAAAGAAAATATTGGGAGACTTCCCACCCAGCTCTAGCGTTGCAGGAATGAGACTTGTCGCTGCTGCTTGAGCGATAAGACGCCCGGTATTGGTTGAGCCCGTAAATGAAATTTTGGCAATTCGCTTGCTGCTCGCTAAAGGCATTCCCGCTTCACGGCCATAGCCATTGACGATGTTGACCACGCCGGCTGGAATCAAGTCAGACAACAGCTCCATCAAAATCATGATCGAAATGGGTGTTGATTCAGCGGGCTTCAACACAACGCAATTACCTGTTGCAAGTGCGGGTGCCATCTTCCATGTAGCTAGAAGAATTGGGAAATTCCATGGAATGATTTGACCAATGACTCCCAGTGGTTCGTGGAAGTGATAGGCCACAGTGTTTTCATCAATTTCTGAGATATTGCCCTCTTGGGCGCGAATACAACTCGCAAAGTATCTAAATTGATCAATCGCTAAAGGGATATCAGCATTCAGGGTTTCGCGCATGGGCTTGCCGTTATCAACTGTCTCTGCGTAAGCAAGTAACTCGAGATTTTCTTCAATACGATCTGCAATTTTTAACAACAAATTGGCGCGTTCTACGGGCGATGTTTTCCCCCATGTACAGAAAGCTTTGTGTGCTGAATCAAGTGCTAAATCTATATCTTCCGCAGTCGAGCGAGCTGCCTTTGTGTAATAGGTTCCGTTGATGGGCGAGATGACATCGAAATACTCACCTTTCACTGGGGCAACCCACTGTCCGCCAATGAAGTTGTCATATTGTTTCTTATATTCAATTTTGGCTCCCTGGGTGCCTGGATTTGCATAAATCATGTTGGTCTCCGTTAAAGTTTTTTAGGAAATTTGGAAAAAAGAATCCCAAGCCCTTTAAAAAGGGCTAAGTTTCTAGATGGGTTTTGAGGGTTTAGAAAAACGCCATTGTGCGAACTTCTATGCTTTCTCTCTTGGTGGCGTCAGCTGGCGTAGTCGGATCTTCAAAGGCTGAGTGCCCCATAAAGCGACAACGACCATCGGTACTCGAGTCATATGTTTTCAAAAGCAACGCATGGTTCGCCTCCATATTTGGAAAGTACAACCATCGATGATTAGGGTTATGCCGCATCACATAAATCTCCCCGGTGCGGTCGCTGTATTTAAGATCCATTCTCAACAGGTCTGCAGGGGAATGGGTCTGAGCATCTATCATCGCGAGAGGGAGTTCTTCCACTCGGTTGTATAGCGGTTTCCAGACGTTATAGAAAGCCACCCTGCTTTGTATCAAAGGCTCAGCCTCTGATTTCATAACATCTCTGACTCGTTGAGGACCGCTTATGACGGTGTAGTCACTGTGGACCAACATCACTGCGGGCCGTTGAACCTCGGTTTGAACCTTCAAATCAGCAGGCATCCTTTTGCGGATAGTGTGGTCAAAGACCACCACATGTTTTGCACCTGTATGGCGCTTTACATAATTGACCACCTGCTGATGAAACACACTGCGGACCAAGTCTTCGTTATCGAATTCAGTGAACTCTGCTCCGAAGTCATGCAACTCAAACCCCTCTTTGTCAACAGAAAGCTGATCTACTTCTGACCAGCCATCGTGGATTGTCACTTCGTGAGTGTCGGTTCCAGGTGGATTTAGCTCAAGAGCGGAAGAGGCACTGGGTTCGTAAAAATAGTAATCGATCGGTCGACCATTGTCGACCGAGTAGTTCATACTAGCTTTCACATCTTTTGAAACAATCATGCAATGGCTTTCTTTGTGGTGAAGCCCTCGCCAACCCATGAATTTTCCCAGCATGTCAAAGTTTCCAGGTCTTCAAACATCCAGCGGCGGATATTCGGGTAGTTGGCAAGAGGCAGTTGTTGCCAACCGTGCAAGTGCATTGGAGCTGCAAGTGCAATGTCAGCGATAGTTGGTTCGGGCGTACCTGCTACCCATTTGTTGGTCTTTAGACGGCTGTCTAGGATGGCCGCCAACTTATCAAAATTTTGTTGTTGAGCTTCCAAAATGGCTTTATCTGCTGCGCCGCCCAAGAGTGGTTTGACACAGTTCTCAACCAAGAAAACGTAGCAGCTTGGAAACCAGCTTGAAGACTCCCAAAGCAACCAACGATTAATGTCTGCGCGGACTTTGAGATCTTTTGGATAGTTGCTTGTGGCGTTATATTTATCCGCAGCGTATTGAAGAATTGCGTTCGACTCCCAAAGAACTAAATCCCCATCCTTCAATGAAGGTAGTGAGGCATTTGGATTGATAGCAAGATAATTTTCCAATTTCTGTTCGCCCTTGAAGTAATCCACATGAACAAGCTCAAAGGGCACGTTCATCAATTCAAGTCCGGCTAAGACTTTACGGCAATTGACCGTAATTGGATCAGCGTAAATTTGCATAGTTGTCTCCTGTTTATTTGTCTTTGATAACGATCAATTTTTGATCGCAAATTGATTTTGCAACTCAACATTGGTCTTTGCAATATGCCAAAATGAGAATCGAATGTTCACGAAATGGAAACAATGATTAGCTCAGAAATGCTTACAGCTTTTGTGAAAGTAGCTGAAACTCTTAGCGTCAGTAAGTCAGCAAGCGCCTTAGCGGTTGGCAAAAGCGTTATCAGTAAACGAATTGCTCAGCTCGAATCTCATTTGGGCGCGACCCTTTTCAGTCGAAGTACTCGCAAAATTGCTTTGACCTCTGCAGGAGATGCGTACCTTGAACATGCCAAAAAAGCTTTGTTAGAACTCAGCGCTGGTGAAGAAATGCTCACCGCCTTGCGATCTGACTTGAGTGGAAGAATTCGGGTGACATCGACGGTTTCTTGGGGTCAACGTGTCTTGTGCAAAAAAATTCCAGAATTTCTTCGATTGCATCCTGGGATTGAGCTTGAGTTAATTCTCTCCGATCGAATGATGGATTTAGCAAGCGAACGGATAGATGTGGCCTTCCGGTGGAGTTCAGGTCTAGTGGCTAAGGATCTCTATGCCAAATCTACTGCCAATATCGATTGGTTGTTGGTTTGTTCGCCTCAGTACATTACTTTGAACAGTGAGCCAATGTCCCCAAGCGAATTAGAAGAACATTCATGCTTGTTTTACTGGCGTGATCCTTCAGATGATTGGTGGAACTTGAGTTCAGGCTCAGAAATGACTCGTGTTCGAGTTAAAAGTCGTTATCACGTTGATAACCCCGATGCAGTATTGGAGGCTTGTAGTCAAGGATTGGGAATCGCACTTCTGCCTGATTACCTTTGCACACAAGCATTGCAAGATGGTGCTTTAGTGAAAGTGCTTCCTAGCTGGGTGCCAAAAACTAAATTTGGCAATGCCATTACTGCTGTTACACCACCAGACCGGATGAGGATACTTAGAAATAAGATTTTTATCGACTTTGTTTCACAAGCTGGCGGCCCGTAATCTATCTCTTCTTTAAAGCAAGACATTAGGACTCTAATTAATTACAGGAATCTCTTTTTAGAGGCTTGGATTCAATCTAATTAAATTGCCTCTTCTTTTTCATTCGGAAGTCAAAAATACCTTCAATTTGACGCGGGTCTTGCCCACTTTCAAAGATCTGATGTTTTTGCACTTTTTGAGTACCTGTAGTGGGAATGCTGTTGACAAACAGAAGCCAACCCGGGGCTTTGTAGTAGGCTAAGTTTTCAAGACAGTAATTAAAAATAGTTTTCGCAAGATCGGCTTTTTGATCAAATGAACCGTCGCTTAATTCCTCATTCAGTACCACTGCAGCCATCACCTCTTCTTCTCGAATATCGTCATCCACAGCCAGCACGGCGGCATTTTTGACAAGAGGGTTTGATATTAAAAGTGCCTCGACTTCCGCCGCGGCAATGTTCTCGCCCGAACGCCTAATGATATTTTTGCGGCGATCGACAAAATGCAAGACACCCCCTTCGTCAACAACCACAATGTCCCCCGTATGAAACCAGCCGCCTCTCCAAGCTGCTTCAGTGGCATGTGGATCATCTAAATAGCCTGAGAAAAAATCTTTTCGTGGACTCTCCTTCGAGTGTCGAACCAACATTTCGCCGGGCGTTTGATTGGGCACTTCGTGACCAGCGTCGTCCGTAACACGGACCTCCAAGCCCAGCATCGGTCTGCCAAAGGCGCGAGTTCCGGGGACTCTGGATAATTCATTGTCGATTAGCACTCTGACAATCTCGGTCATACCCCAAATTTCGACCAAGGGGAAACCAAATCGCTCTTCAAAAATAGCGTGCAGCTGAGGTTCAACGCCAGCGCCAATGCCGAAACGAACTTTGTGCTGGAGGTCCTTATTGGAGGCCGGGACGTTCAACAACATCGGGATGATGACACCCAAGTAATGAACAATTGTGGCCTCGGTTTCTCTGATCTCTTGCCACCAGCGCTGAGGATGAAATCGGTCTGATTGAATTTGGCATCCACCTGAAACCAGCATGCCAAAAAACGACAGTATGGAAGCGTTCACGTGGTAAAGGGGTAGCGGGTTATAGAGCCGCTCAGCCCCTTCATTAAAAATACTTATCCCACCACGGGTTGCGTACCAGACGCCAGAGGCCAACTCGTATCGGTGAGATAAAACGCAGCCCTTTGGACGCCCGGTCGTACCCGATGTGTACAAAATACTCGCTGGAGTATCTGCGCTAGGCGTAAAAGATGTGGCTTGTCGAGCGGCATGCGCAAGCCCCTCGGTGAAGTTCTCCACGAAAACCAGTTGGGGACGATGTTGCGCATGCTCAAAGGCAGCCTCCAATTCGAGCACGCGCGACTTCAAGCTGACGATCAAATCTACTTTCGAATGATCAATCAAATAGGCTAACTCGGCTGCGCGGTAATCGGGGTTTATGGGCACACAACAAGCGCCGATGGTGTTTAGTGCCAGTTTGTGAAAAATATGCTCAGGTTGATTTTCCAAAAATAAAGCCACCCGGTGCCCCAGACCATAGCCGGCCTGTTTATAAACAGCCGCCCTTTTTTCTACCGAGGCATTGACTAGGGCATATGAAATTTCGATGCCCGATGGGTTGTAGGAACGCGATGCATTGGCAGGGATTGCAATTAAGGACTTTTCCCCATACTTACTGGCCGCTCGATCAAGCACCCGTCCAATTGTGTCCTCTGGGTCGATTGCAATCATGCTGAGTACAGAAAAATGATCATCATTAAAACTGGAGGTAGTACTTTGGCTTTGCGACCAGCCCGCTTTCTGCCGCGCCAAAGTGACGGCAAATGAACGGCTAGCAAGTCTTTAGGTTGAAAAATAAACTTACTCAAAAGTTAAACCTTGGTCTTGTCGTATTTTGCCCCTAGAGATGACCATTCCATCACAGATGAACAATGGTCTGAAGGCGTTAGAAAAAATTACAACGGCCAGATATTTGCCGGACAAGACCAGTCATCGGATGGTTAAGGCCTGAACAGGCAAAAACCTATGACATTAGTTCGATTATGTACCAGGAAATCGAACTTTTCTCACTGAAGATTAACTCTGAATATTTTTATAAAACATATTATCAAAGGCCAATCCAATTAGATAATCTAATAATTGACCTTGGAAAATATATAATTAGTAGTATACCTGATTTATACTACTTTTTTCCTAATAAAGTACTTGCTAAAAATTTTGCAAGCTGTTGTTTTTAAAAAGGATTTATACCGGAGAATTTGGGGTTTTAAAAACAGACACATGCTGTGTGAATGCAGTGCTCTACCCCTGAGCTAATCGCCCTTGACCTTGCGTCAAGCCCTCTATTATGTCATAAATTTTCGCCATACTGTCTGCCCATTGCTGGCTTTATCGAGTTGGAGCAAGACCGATTCATGCGCGGCCAGTTCTTGTTCGTTGGCGCGCAGAACGGGCAAGTCCAATGATTTCCAGTCAAAAGCATCTTCGGTCCGTGTGCTGACTTCTTCTTCAACGGACTCGACCAGCAAGGCGTCTTGGCCGCGGGTCATGTAGATGTAAACATCGGCCAGCAATTCGGCGTCCAACAAGGCCCCGTGCAACGTGCGCCCGGAGTTGTCAACGCCCAAGCGGTCGCACAAGGCGTCCAGCGAGTTGCGTTTGCCGGGGTACATTTCTTTGGCCATCGCCAAGGTATCGACCACCTTCTCCACGACGGCTTTAAGGGGTGGTCTTTGGGCCAAGTGCAGCTCTTTGTTCAAAAAGCCAACGTCAAAGGCGGCGTTGTGAATGATGACCTCTGCGCCGTTCAAGTAATCGAGTAACTCGTCGGCTATCGCTGCAAATTTGGGTTTGTCGCGCAAAAATTCGTTGCTGATGCCGTGCACACGCAGCGCGTCCTCGTGGCTGTCGCGCTCGGGGTTCAGGTAATAGTGCAGGTTGTTGCCGCTGAGTTTTCGATTCAGCAATTCGACGCAACCAATTTCAATGATGCGGTCGCCGCCCTCTGCCGAGAGGCCGGTGGTTTCGGTGTCCAGAACAATCAGGCGCGACATTCAGTGATTTTCTTTGGCGTGGTTCACGGTGTACTTGGGGATCTCAATCGTCAAAGCCTCGCGGCCGACGCGGGCTTGGCAGCTCAGGCGGGAATGGGGTTCGAGGCCCCAGGCGCGGTCGAGCAAATCTTCTTCAGCATCGTCAGCAGGGCTCAAGGAGTTAAAGCCCTCACGCACGACCACATGGCAGGTGGTGCAGGCACAACTCATGTCGCATGCGTGTTCGATGTTGATGTGGTGGTCCAACAAGGCTTCGCAAATGTTGGTGCCGGTGGCGACCTGAATCTCTGCGCCTTCGGGGCACAGTTCAGCGTTGGGGAGGATTTTGATAACAGGCATGGTGATCCAAAAGTTCAATCCGATTGCATTCAAGCACGTTCATGAAACCGCATTGATGTGGCGGCCCGCCAAGGCTTGCTGGATGCCGCGGTTCATCCGGCTGGCGGCAAAGGCCTCGGTGCCTTTGGCCAGCGCTTGGGTGGCGGCTTCAATGGCGGCAGGGTCGTTTCCATTTTTGCTGGCCAGTGCCGCTTGCATCAAAGCGTCAATCTGGGTGCGCTCATCCGCATGGAGCAAATCACCATCGGCTTGCAAAGCACTTTGGGTGGCCAGCACCAAGCGGTCAACATCCAGCTGGGCTTCAGCCAAGGCACGCGCTTGCATGTCGATTTGTGCCGTGTTGAAGCTGCTTTGCAACATGTGGGCGATGTCCTCGTCCGACAAACCGTAAGAAGGCTTGACGTTAATTTGCGCTTCCACGCCGCTGCCCTGCTCTTTCGCACTGACTTGCAACAAGCCATCGGCATCGACCGTGAACGTGACGCGGATACGCGCTGCGCCTGCGGCCATCGGGGGGATGCCGCGCAGCTCAAAACGAGCCAAACTGCGGCAATCGGCCACGAGGTCGCGTTCGCCTTGCACCACGTGCAAAGCCAAGGCAGTTTGCCCGTCTTTGTAGGTGGTGAAGTCTTGCGCCATGGCCGTCGGAATGGTTTGGTTGCGCGGCACGATGCGCTCGACCAAGCCGCCCATGGTTTCGATGCCCAAGGACAACGGAATCACATCCAATAACAGCAAGTCGCCGTTCGGGTTGTTGCCAGCGAGTTGATTGGCTTGAATGGCCGCGCCCAGGGCCACCACTTCGTCGGGGTTCAGATTGTTCAGTGGCGCTTGGCCGAAGAAGCTGGCCACGGCTTCTTGAATCTGTGGCATGCGGGTCGAGCCGCCGACCATGACCACGCCCTTGACTTCGTCACGCTGGAGCTTGGCGTCGCGCAAGGTTTTGCGCACCGCCTCCAAGGTTCGTTGGGTCAGGGAAGCGGTGGCCGCATTGAAGTCGGCGCGGGTCACGGTGACAGAAATGGGGCCTTGGCTGAGGGTGGCGCTCAAGACCGCGCTGTGTTGCGTGGTCAGGGCTTCTTTGCAGGCGCGCGCGGCCAACCGCAGCAGCGTCCAATCGCTCGAGTCGGCGGCCTTGGCTGCGTCACCTGCAGGCACCGTTTGGCTGAGTGCCCAAGCGGCCAGGGCTTGGTCGTAGTCGTCGCCGCCCAAGGCCGAGTCGCCACCGGTGGCCATGACCTCAAAAACACCTTGGGTCAGGCGCAAGACAGAAATGTCAAAAGTGCCACCACCCAAATCAAAAACGGCATAAACGCCTTCGCTGGCGTTGTCCAAACCATAAGCAATCGCCGCCGCGGTGGGCTCGTTGATCAAGCGCAATAAATTCAAACCCGCCAATTGCGCGGCGTCTTTGGTGGCTTGGCGCTGGGCATCGTCAAAGTAGGCGGGCACCGTAATGACCGCGCCATAGACATCGTCGTTGAAAGTGTCTTCGGCGCGGAAACGCAAAGTGGCCAAAATTTCAGCGCTGACTTCCACAGGCGACTTGATGCCGGCCCTGGTTTGCAGACTGACCATGGGGCTGTCGACAAATTGGTAAGGCAATTGAGCCGCGTTGTTCAGGTCTTTCAGCCCGCGCCCCATGAATCGCTTGACGGAAACCAAGGTGTTTTCAGGGTCGGCGCCTTGATTGGCCAAGGCGTCAAAACCGATTTGACGGCCGCCGTTTTCTAAATAACGAACCGCCGAAGGCAGTAGCACCCGGCCCTGAGCATCCGGTAAGCACTCGGCAATGCCATGGCGCACCGCGGCGACCAAGGAATGGGTGGTGCCCAAATCGATGCCAACGGCAATGCGGCGCTGGTGCGGGTCCAGTGATTGGCCGGGTTCAGAGATTTGTAAAAGCGCCATGCGAAAAACTCAAAAAGAGGGAATTAATTTTAGAAGCTGAGCGCCTCGCGACGCTTTTCCACATCCTGACCAAAGCGCTCCAAGAACATCAAGGCACGGACCTGCTGGGCGGCCGCTGGAAAGTCTTGCTTTTGGTCAATTTGCTCTGCGCAATCGGATAGCAATCGGCGACGTGCGCCATTAACTTCGTCTTCTAAAGCATCGATGTCCGACGCAGATCGGGCGTCTTCCAAGGCTTCGCGCCATTCCATTTGCTGCATCAAAAAAGCAGCTGGCATGGCGGTGTTGTTTTCGGCTTGAATGGGGGCCTCATGCAGCTCGCACAAATAGGCGGCGCGCTTCAAGGGGTCGCGCAAGCGCTGGTAAGCCTCGTTGATGCGCACCGACCATTGCATGGCCAGTCGTTGGGCCGCCGCCCCTTCGGAGGCAAATTTGTCAGGATGCGCTTGACGCTGCAAGTCTTGCCAAGTTTTGGTCAACGCCTGAGCGTCTTGCTCGAAGCGCTCTGGCAATTGAAACAACTCAAAGTCGTTGGACTGGAGCTTCAAACCCGGAAACTTTCTCCGCAACCGCAGCGGTCACGCTCATTGGGGTTCAAAAACTTGAAGCCTTCGTTCAAGCCTTCGCGCACAAAATCAAGCTGCGTGCCGTCGATGTAGGCCAGGCTTTTGGGATCGATCAGCACCTTGACCCCGTGGTCTTCAAAGACCACGTCTTCAGGGGCAATTTCATCCACGTATTCCAGCTTGTAGGCCAAGCCGGAACAGCCGGTGGTTTTAACGCCCAAACGAACGCCCACGCCTTTCCCCCGTTTGCCCAAATAACGGGTGACGTGGCGGGCAGCGGCTTCGGTCAAAGTGACAGACATAAGGGAAGGTCCAATTCAAGCGGTGACGTGTTTTTTCTTGTAGTCATCCACGGCCGCCTTGATGGCGTCTTCGGCCAAGATGGAGCAGTGAATTTTGACCGGAGGCAGGGCCAGCTCTTCGGCGATTTGGCTGTTCTTGAGGGCCGCCGCTTCGTCCAAGGTCTTGCCCTTGACCCACTCGGTCACGAGCGAGCTTGATGCGATCGCCGAGCCGCAGCCATAGGTCTTGAAGCGGGCGTCTTCGATCACCCCGGTGCTGGGGTTTACCTTGATTTGCAGCTTCATCACGTCACCGCAAGCGGGGGCGCCGACCATGCCAGTGCCCACCGAGTCGTCACCCTTTTCGAAAGAGCCGACGTTGCGGGGGTTTTCGTAGTGATCAATCACTTTGTCTGAGTAAGCCATGAAGAACTCCTTGAATCTGAATTTAGTGCGCTGCCCATTGAATGGTGCTGATGTCGATGCCGTCTTGGTGCATTTCCCACAAGGGGCTCAAGTCACGCAACTTGGCCACATTGGATTTGATGGTTTCAATCGCGTAGTCAATTTCGGCTTCGGTGGTGAAGCGACCAATCGTCATGCGCAAGCTGCTGTGGGCCAACTCATCGCTGCGGCCCAAGGCGCGCAACACATAGCTGGGCTCCAAGCTGGCGGAGGTGCAAGCCGAGCCCGAGGAGACCGCCAAGCCCTTGATGCCCATGATGAGCGATTCGCCTTCCACAAAGTTGAAGCTCATGTTCAGGTTTTGCGGAACACGGTGCTCCATGCTGCCGTTGATGAACACTTGTTCGACGTCTTTCAAACCATTCAGCAAACGTTGTTGCAAGGCATAGGCCTTGGCGTTGCCTTCGGCCATCTCTGCTTTGGCGATGCGGAAAGCCTCACCCATGCCCACAATTTGGTGCGTTGGCAAGGTGCCAGAGCGCATGCCGCGCTCGTGACCGCCACCGTGCATTTGGGCTTCTAACCGCACGCGGGGTTTGCGGCGCACATACAAAGCCCCCACGCCCTTGGGGCCATAGGTTTTGTGGGCGGTCATGCTCATCAGGTCGATGGGCAACTTGTTCATGTCAATGTCTACCCTGCCGGTGGCTTGGGCCGCGTCCACGTGCAACAAGATGCCTTTTTCGCGGGTCAAGGCGCCGATGGCCGGAATGTCTTGAATGACGCCAATTTCGTTGTTGACGAACAAGATGCTGACCAGAATGGTGTCGGGGCGAATGGCGGCCTTGAGGGCGTCCATGTCAACCAAGCCATCGGGTTTGACGTCCAGGTAAGTGACCTCAAAACCTTGGCGCTCGAGTTCGCGCATGGTGTCGAGCACCGCTTTGTGCTCGGTTTTGAGGGTAATCAGGTGCTTGCCCTTGCCTTTGTAGAACTGGGCAGCGCCCTTCAAGGCCAGGTTGATGGACTCGGTGGCCCCGCTGGTCCAAACGATTTCGCGGGGATCGGCACCAATCAGGTCGGCCACTTGAACGCGGGCTTTCTCGATGGCCTCTTCAGCTTCCCAGCCCCAAGCATGGCTGCGCGAAGCGGGGTTGCCAAAGTGCTCGTAAAGCCAAGGCACCATGGCGTCGACCACGCGGGGGTCGACCGGGGTGGTGGCGCCGTAGTCGAGATAAATCGGGAAATGTGGGGTCATGGTGTTGCGGCTTGGAAACGATAAAAATGAAAATTCAGGGACTTGAATTAATTTTGAATGAATTGGGGCTTCCCGCTTATT
>Ga0208381_1000504_pt1 | contig 13434 bp, 29 predicted proteins | sample CryBogCBE13Jul09_FD_184572 | JGI IMG/M metagenome (GOLD analysis project Ga0208381, IMG submission 184572) | Freshwater microbial communities from Crystal Bog, Wisconsin, USA - CBE13Jul09 (SPAdes) (version 2) | ecosystem: Environmental > Aquatic > Freshwater > Lake | place: Crystal Bog...
GGTCGGTGAGTTCGAGGTCAGATACGGAGGCTGCAGTCCCTCGAAATAGTTCAGCGTCGTGGTTCCCTGCAGCGTAGGAGTGATGCCAGCGGTGCCTGCAGCATTCACCAGAGTGTTATTCAGAATCACCCAGATCGATCTCCAGGTGGGATCGATGGTGATGGTCACTGATTCTCCACCAGTCGTTGCTACACCAGTGCCGAGAAGGTTCATGGTCTGCAGCGTCTGCTGCGTCACTGGAGTGGCAGCAGGGAACGCGAAGGAAGGCAGAGCCTCCTCTGAGGTATAGACGGTGCCCTGGAAGTTCAGCTGGTAGGACTGACCAGGCGTGAGAGAGGTCGCCGTCACCTGCAGGTTCAGATTCTGAGGAATGGTCACTGGGCCGAAAGTATTCTGACCGATCCAGTTTCCCGATGAGAGTCCACCGATCAGAGCTGAGAAGCTCGCAGAAGATGGTGCACCAGGAATCGACAAGGTGCCGATCCAAGTCTGGCTAATCGGCACCGAAGGCACTGTGAAGGTGGCGGTGCCACTGCTCGAAGCCTGAGCAGACGGAGCGAAGGAGATGGGCTGCTGCATTATGCAGCCTTCTTCTTAAATGCTCCTGCCTCGCCAGCCTTAATCACTCTGGCTGTCTCTTCATCGCTCAGTGGTGCACGCTTCTGAGGCTTCGGTGCAGGTGCAGCCTTCGCTGCCTTCGTGGTGCTCTTCGAGCCTCGACCAGCGACCTTCGCCGCCTTCCCTGCGCCAGAGACCACTCGACCGACTGGCAGCACCTTCGCTGCACGAGTCGCTGCCTTCGCTGCTGGTGTGCTGCCGAGGCTGGCAGCGACCACGATCAGACCACCGACGAAGATGATCGATCCCCCAGCGACGATCAGACCACTCACGATCGCCTTTCGCTGGCAACCATTGAGCACATGAAGACCGAGGATGTTAATGGCAGAGTCACTGCTACTGCATCCATGAGCTGCTGAGGTGGCTCCAGATCCGTCAGATGCTCCAGCGACTCCCTGCACTCCCTGAGGGCCATTCGCTCCAGTCTGTGCCTGTCGAGCGGCAATCGCTGCAGGCGAAGTGCCGATAATCTGCACATTCGAGTTCGGGCCGCTGAATGCACCGTTTGAGTAGATGCCTGGTGCCTGGTAGAAGCCAGTGCCTCTGTCCACATTGTGCAGCCACTTCGTGACCTGAGCAGTGGTCGGATGCTTCGGATATCCAGCTGCAGCCCACTGGCGATAGACAGGATCTGCATTCGTCAGGTTCCCTCCACCACCCCAGGCGCTAGAGATCCCTGCACCATTCTTCCCTGCAAGAGCGATCGCCGCCTTCGCCTGCTTCGCTGGATGCATCGAGAGCTGATCGGGAGTGCCGAAGCGAGCAGTGCGAGAAGGCCCTAGTGGGCCGTAGTAGTTGATCTGCCACAGACCGACGCTAAAATCCTTCGTTTGAGGATTCGCATTTAGAGCCATCGTGTCCCCACCAGACTCAGCGATGGCGATGCCAGCCATAAGCGGTGCCCAGCGAGGGTCTCCACCCTGTGCGATCCAGAGAGCCTCGATCTCAGCGAGGTTCATGGCTTACTGCGCCTTCTTCGAGAAGCGTGCCCAGGGAGATCCCTGGCTGCTCGCTCCATCCTCCTTAGAAGGGTTGGCGATCATGTATTCGTAGCCTGCTACGAAAACACCAGAGATGGCTGCAGAGGCGAGGAGAGGAAGACGCTTTCGAGTCGAGGCAGCGACTGCTGCGCCGGTAGCGACGACAATGGCGGTGGCTGCAGCTTCACCCCAGCGGATTCGCTTCACATTCCCAGCCTTCGCGTCCTGATCATGGAAGAAGGGAGACGAGACGGTGAACCAGGAAGGGCAGAAGCCAGCGAAAACTCCAGATGCCTCTCCGATGAGGAGAATGATGATCGTAATGTCCTCAATGGTGGGAGTTTCCATGTGGCTAGTTTAGCCTTTCATGTGGCTGGACTGTGGAGCGAGGAGTGACCAGCACTCGACGCTTACAGACCCAGCAGCGGATGCGGTCGCCAGGCTTGTTAAAGAGCACTGGCAGATTCGAGTTCCAGCAGCGTCGGCTCACTTTTTCTTCTTTCTGGCTACTGAGTAGGCAATAGCTACAGCCTGCTTCGGCTTCTTTCCAGCCTTAATCTCAGTGCGAATGTTCCGCTGGATGGTGGCCTTCGATCGGCCTTTCTTCAGCGGCATGGCTTAGCCTTTAATGCCCATCGCTTCGTAGTTGGCATTTCCGCCAGGCGAAGTGAGAAGCGTCAGGTAAGGAGTGCCAGGCTCTCGCATACCGCTCGGAGGCGTGGCGACGAAGGCTGGCGAAGCAGTTCGGATGAGGGCACCCTGGCTGAGCTCAGTCTGGCTGTGCTGGCTCACTGGTCGAGTGAAGATCATTACATCCTCCCTGCTGCGAAGTCAGAGGCACCTAAGCCACCGTGATCTGACCATCCACCAAGTCCCACATGAAGGCGAATGCCATCGACGGTGCCATCTCGGTGCACTCGAAGCATGTTGGCCTGGTGGCAAGTCTGGTCGTAGTCAGCAGGAATGGAGATCCCTGCACCGTTGGTCTCTTTCCACCACTGCTCGGTGGGAGTCATCTGCTGCGCGCCAGTGGCACTCCAGATCGGAGTCATGAGACGCTGGCGAGAGTTTAAGAATCGCATCACATTCTCCTAGTTCTGCTGCATCCACTGCGAAGTGTTCGGGAGCAGCTGCGTATTTCCGATCGGAATGAACACACCAGGCAGAACCTGATAGTAGATGCTCTTTCCTGCAGATCGAAGCTGTTGTGCCTGGCTCTGCGTAAGGCTCTGGTAAGTGTGCTGGTCATTCGCCACCACAGTGTTTGAGCCTGGAGGTGGGCCGTATCCAGAACCGATGAGGGTCTCACCAGTTGGTGGTGAGTAAGGAGTCGGTGGAGGAGTCGATCCAGTGCCAGTGGGAGTCGAGCCACCGACAGAGACTGGAACAGGTGGCTGCATCACTGAGGAGATCGTGCCGAGGTCGCTCGGTGAGTAGCCAGTCGCATCGACAGGAGTGGTGGCAGTCTGCGTGGCAGGCGTGGCAGCAGCAGCCTTCTGCTTCCGGTAGAAGTAGATGCCAGCGACAACGACGGTGCCTCCGATGATGAGCACTCCCTGAGGGATCCCACCAGGGCCTTTCTTCATGAAGAAGGAGTCTGGCATTAGTTGTAGCCTCCGCCGTAAGTAGGCCACTGCGTGAAGGGTCGTGGGTTCGCCGTAGTAGTGCGACCACCCACACGAGTCTTATGCTGCCAGTTCACGATCTTTCGACCCATGTTCACTGCAGGCACAGGCAGCACATTGTCGCTGAGCAGCTTCCCTGGGAAGTGCAGCGTGCTGTTCACTCGGTTGATATAGATCGAGGGCAGGAACCAGTCAGGAGCACAGGAACTCGGTTGGTTGTATGGGCCACCGAGCTCGCCGTCACTGAGAGCTGGTGGTCGAGGGCTGGGCACTCGAACGGTGCCAGGGTTGCCGACGACCACATTCTGACCATTCGTGGCAGCTGAAGCCTGAGAGGTCAGCATAGGCATGAAGGCTCCAGATCCCTTCGTGGGCACCTGGAGAGTGCGAATCTGGAAGCGCATCATCGCTGCCTACTTTCCGAGCAGCGCGTTTAGTGCAGGAGTCTCGATCCCTGCGAAGCCTTTCGAGGCAGCAGAGACTCCAGCAGGATGAGTGAGCACATCAGCGACGACAACGCCGATGATCACCAGGGTGACGATGGATGCAATACGAGACACTGTGACTCCTTACGCTGCCTGAGCAGCTGTCTTTTTTGGTGTGAGAACTACTGGAGCCTGGGAGACTCCGCTTCCTGGTGCCCAGAGGTTCAGGAAGGTTGCCATTACCAGACCCCAGCCAGCTGCTGCTGCCACTCGACCACCATCGCCGCTCGATGGTATGAGAGAGAGTCCACCGAAGACGATCACGGTGGCGATGTATTCAGAGGGCAGAGCAAGACCTGGCACAGGGTTATTTTTAAATCGACCCTGTTTGGCTCCTCGATAGGTGATCAGTCCTGCTTCGACGAGCCATGCTGCCATGACCTGATTCATTTCGTCGTCTGCTTTCCGAGTGGATACCTCAAGGGATAAAGATAGGGATGAAGTCCTGGGCCAGTGGATTCAGCAGAGACTGAAGTCCAGCATCAACATGCTTCAGAGGCTGACCAGCGAGCTTCTGACCATCCTTAGGCGTGGCAGCGGCCTTGTCCCACCTTCCAGGGATCACCAGGTCAAGCAGACCCCAGTTGCCTCCGTTGATCTGGCTCACGCCGTAGTAGATCAGGGAGTATCCGATGAAGGTGATTCCAAGACCGATGCCAGCCATGAGGAACTAAGCAGCCTTGTTGGTCGGCATAGGCTTGACGAACTTGTGGTAAGCCCACACGCTGCCAGCGCCAGCCACGAACCAGAAGATCGGGGAACGGGTCATCTGATTACCAGCCTTTCTTTAGTTGGGAAGGGATCGACGAATCATGACGAGAGCAGCGATCGCAGCTACTCCCACCCAGACAGTCAGACCGATGGGATGAGACGGTGAGAGTGCAGCAGTAGCACTCGGTGCATCGACGGTGGCACCTGGGCCGAAGGCGGCTTCATGTGCCGATCCATACGATGCTGCGGAGCCGTAGCTCGGAGAAGGGCCAGAGGCGATGCCTCCGAACCCTCCCACATTCATCGAGAGACCAGCCATTCAGCGGCCTACAGTTCCGGAAGACCCTGGATGAGAGCACCAGTCGGCACAACTTGTCCGACGAGCACGCTCAGCGTGGCAGGGCTGTTGGAACCAGCACCAGCCGGAGCGAAGTTCGCTTCGAGGAGGGTGCCAGGGTTCGTCGAGAGGAATGACTCACCAGTGTCGAGAAGACCGAAGCTCTGCTGGGAGAGCGAGGTCTTTCGAGAGAAGGCGATGGTGCCAGTCGGTCGTGAAGCGTTGTTCACGCCACCACCGAGACCGAAGCTGATCGCCATGTCGTCGTAGATCTCGTTCATGGTCGAGTCGATGAGCGGCACGCCGTCCACATAGAGCTGGAACCGTGAAGGCCAGAAGCCATCAGTGCGAGCACCCGTCGAGTCACGGACGATGCAGACGATCTCCGAGAGGTAGCCACCAAGACGAGGGAACTGGAGTCGAGCAGAGGCAGATGCCGTGATCGAAGGGTTCGCCTGCTGGAGGAGGAACTGACGAGTGGTGCCGAGACCAGGAGGCTCGACATTCACGCCGGTGCCTTCAGGCAACCAGTAGAAGTCGGTGTCCACCTGCGTGGCGATCGTCGGTTGCGTGGTAACGGTAGCACCAGTGTAAACCGCGCTCAGCGAGTTGTAGTTAAACTGCAGCGTCGGAAGCAGCGAAGCGTTCGCTGCCGAGAGCACGCCGTATCCCTTCGCGAACTCGAGCGGAAGGCTGTAGCTGTAGGAACCAGCAGATCCGCTCGTATTGTAAGCGGTGTATGAAGGAAGGTTCGCCGGAAGGTTCGTGCCGTTGTTCAGACCGAAGGCACCCGCGTACAGACCGATGAGGTATGAAGCGGTGTAGCCATCTGCCACGATCAGCGGAGTACCGAAGGCATCCTTCAGCTGGATGAGGCTGCAGGTGTTGTACGGCGCATCTGCAGCGAGCGAAGCACCAGAGAGCGAGCCACCAGAGATGGTGTGGGTCACACGGAAGTTCCGGAAGTATCCAGGACGAGCCACGAGAGGCTGCGTAAGGATCTGACCGAAGCCTGCAGTGGTGCTCACATTGTAGATCGGAGCACGACCAGGCTGGCTGTGCCGAATGAACGGGCCGCCAGGTGCCTCGACTGAGGTCTGGGGCTGGGGACGACCTGCCTCCTGCGCGGAGGAGGTCTGCTGGGTCTGACCGTAGGCCATTAGAAGCTCACCTCAACCATCTGACCGACGAGCTGCACTGGGCCGCTGGCTTCCTTCGCCCAGCGTCGAGCAGCGATCTTTAGAAGACCTTCCGCTGGCTTCGCCAGGACCACTACGAGGAGTGCCAGATCGAACACACGCTTGTTCGGCATCGATGACTCTTTCTGTTCTCGATCGCCGTCCGTTCGTGACTGTAGCAGATCTCTCTACAGCGCGTGCGGAATGGTCACTCGGTAAGGCTCGCGAGGATCTCGACCGACAATCAGCCAGGAGAATCGATCGAGTCCCTGCAGTGCTCCTCTGATCTCCTGCTTCGGACGACCGAGGATCTCTGCCAGTCGATCGACTACTGCAGCATCTCTGGTGTAAGAGACCGCCACCCAGGTGGCCTGCCTCGAAGCGTGCGGAGTCACCCAGGCTGGTGCCTGATAGGAGGAGATGAAGGAGACTCCCCGATCTCGTGCAGCGATGAGCATCCGGTCGCATTCCTGCTGAAGGTTCATCATTCGTCGGTCGGTGAGGATCTGCAGCTCGTCGGCATAGACCGTCCAGCCACCCATCGACCAGGCACCATCGAGAGTCGCCTTCATGGTGGCTCGAAGCTTGTCCTGCTCTTCAGGTGTGCGACTCTTCCCACCGACAATGAAGCGAGAAGGTTCGCCGTTGCGATCATTCTCCTCGACCATCTGGCTCATCCGCTTATCACCAGGCCAGGCAGTCAGTCGCTGATATCCCACCTTCGAGAGCGTCGAGTCGCCACCCTTCGGATCGAGAGCGAGCACATATCGACGAGCGTCGAGGATCCCACCGACGAAGGTGGATTTACCAGCACCAGTCGGTGCGATCACTGCCATGTGTTCGCCAGGATTCCACACTCCCCTGAACCAGGAGGTGAAGTCATCCCAGATGAGTGGCTCTACCTCAGGCAGATGGCGTGGCAACTGGTGCAGCCTCCGGTGCCGCTGCAGGTGCAGCAGGAGCAGCGGTGGCAGGGTCGAGAGCGTCGATCGCTGCGATCACTTCGACGCGCTGAGCGTCATCAGCGTATCCAGCTCGTCCTGCCAGGTCACGAAGAATGTCGTAGAGGCTCATGATGGTGCACCTTCCATAGTGGGTTCAGTCTGAGTGTAGTCGGGCTGTGGTGGCTGTTCTGGTATCCAGCCAGCGAACATCATCGAGATGATCGCATCGACAGGATCCTCACCAGGTGCGAGATCAGGAAAGAGCTCACGAGCAGCCTCTGCAGCTGCGGCCTCACGAGCCTGCACCTTCTTAATCGCTGGCACCATAAGCGGAAGAGAGTTCCTGATCGATGCCTTCAGTGCTGGGATCAGCATCTCGGCATTCTGAGGATTCCGCTCGATGGCGAGCACGATTAGCGGAGGGCCGAAGACTGCTCCGAGAGCATCGAAGCGGCCTCGACCCTTCGAGATGGGCTGGAGCACGAGTCGATCGATGGCAGTTCCCTTAACTGCTTCGTCGAGCATTTCTCCTGCGACTGGAGCCTGCCACTGAAGGCATCGCCCCAGAGGAGCATGGCTACCAGATCGAACAGCCAGCCCACCCAGCCCAGACCACACATCTTCGATGCTCTGCGCTGCGGATGCTCGACGACCACTGGCCTTCGGTCGCTTCTCTGCAGTCTTCGGTGCTTGTCGTGCATCTGTCGCCGTCTCCTTCTTCTTCCAGAATCGCCAGTCTCGCTTTCCGTCCGTCGATCCAGCGTCGCCCAGGGAGGGAGACGGCGAAGTGACCACCCCTGGACGACGCTCGATGGACGGTCTTATTTCACGAGTTTCTGAGCCACCCAGATCAGGAGTCCCACTGAGATCTTCGTCGATCCGATCGCTAACTTCAGAGCCTGTCGCTGCTTCCATTTCCTCACCGTCTCTTTCACTCTTCAGCACTTTCTGGTAGCACGCTGTGCACATTCCTCGACCGAGACACTTCCGCTCGGTTGTCCCACACATGGCACAGGATTCGCCATCTTTCCATTCTCTAGCGGCCACGCTTCATCACCAGCCACATGACTCCAGCACCGAGTGCGATGCCGACGATGGTCGAGACAGCGAAGAGCTGCACCTGACTATCTTCACACTCCTGGCAGCTCACTCTGTCCCCCAGAGTCGCTCTGTCCAGCTCTTCTTCTTCGGCTCGACTGGCTGTGGCTCAGGATCTGGCTTCGATGCAGCCTTCTTCACAGGTGCAGCCTTCTTCGCTGCTCGAAGTGGCTTCATCGCATCTTCCACTGCGCGTCGAGTGGCTTCTTCGATATCCTTCACGCTGAGCACCTTCGAGGGTGCAGCGTGCTCGCCTTCTTCATCGTCGCTGTCCACATCGATGCCAGTGAAGGCTTCGAGGGCCTCAGCGATGAGATGCTTCACTCGATCTTCAGTGAGTGATTCGGCCTCAGCGACTTCTTCAGTCGCCTCTTCCACATCTTCGGTCTCGCCAGTCTCATTCTTCGCCATGAGTGCGATCGTAGCAGGTGTGGCACTATGGTAAGCCTATGGACGACGCTCGCGACGATACGAAGGCTGATTCTGCCTATCGCTGGACGATCAGGAGCCTCTATCTCCTGGCACTGGTGGCGAATGTGTGGCTGCTGCTCGACTCTATGAAGGAGACTCCAGAAGGTCGAGTAATGCTGGCTCGACTGGAGCAGCTGAAGGAGAAGACGCTTTCTCCCTGGAAGCGTCGCCATGCTGAGCAGGTAGAAGCGAATCGAGTGATCCTCGAAGCGATGATGATCGTGGATGGAGCAGATAATGCCTAACGTCGTAGATCCCTTTATCCAAGAGCTCGTAAAGAAGGCCACCATCCTCGGTCAGAGCAGCTCGCAGATCTCCGAGACCATCGACCAGGTGAAGGAAATGAAGGCTCCTCGGTGGAGCGTGTCTCCGCAGTGGATCACCTTCGAGTGTGGCTGTCGAGGTGAGCGAGTGCTGCGCGTGTATGGAGCAGAGGTCTGGGATCCGATCATCTTCGAGGGCACCCCAGAGCAGGCAGTCTATGAAGGTGTGTGCTCCCTTCACCTACCATCGATGAACGCTAGGCTGAAGTTTGGTGGGTTCGTAGATTTCCAACAGTGGAGCGACCGCCGCAGGCGACAGCTAATCGGAAAGGTGCTCTAGATGAGTGGTGGATCCATGCGAGACGATATGTTCAGGGCTTCGGTGCCCACCTACACCATGCACGAGGGTCCAGAGAAGGATCCCCTCGATGCCATCGTCACTGACGATGGAGTGAATACCTGGAACGGCGCAGAGGAGAGCCAGAAGCGATTTCTCGACGGGCTGAAGATCTGGGCAGATGTGGGAGTGAAGCTGGGCTCCTCGATCGATCGCCAGGAGCACCTGCGTCGTGCAGCTGCGCGTGAAGAAGCGCTTCAGCGCAACACTCCAGCCATGCTGTCGCTCAGTGCTGCTGGCATCTTCCCAGCGTCAGGGCCGCTCATTCTCACAGTCGGTGGGCCTGATATCGGCACCTACTTCGAGGTAGAAGCCTGGACGGTCGGTGGGAATGATATCAATGTCGCTGCCGCTGGAATCGCCGGACTCTACATCACTGAGATGACAAGTGCTGCAGGTCTCGGCACGACGAACCTGGTCGATAACACGAACAAGGCTGCAGGGCCTTCTGCCACCAGCTCGATGCCGTTCAGCAACTTCTACGGAGGTCAGAAGGTCGTGTGCCTCGGTCAGCAGAATGTGGTCGTGGCGATCTACAACGGCACCGCTGGTCAGCAGTATGTGACGAATGTGAATGTGACGGTCGTAAATGTTGCTGCCAGTCAGGGAAATGTAGAGTTCGCTCTCTAGTTGCACACTGCGTCGAAGTTTGGTGTATAGTGTCCTCGTGGCTCCGAATGCGTGCCACGAAGGAGACGGCGACATGACTGATAACACTCCCTCTGTAAGTGCAGAGGATCTTTTCGAGCTAGAGCAGCAGGCATCGCTGCTCATGGCGAAGGCAGCAGAAGTGATGGCGAAGATGCTGCACGATGTGGCAGCTGCACTCGGAGGTTCCAAGTGAACACCGAAGAGCGATTCCCACATCCAGCAGACAGCACTCGCCAGCCGAACATTCCGAACGATGCCATTCGAGCGAACATCGAGATTCTCGTGCAGCGTCTCGATGACTCAGCCCACAAGCTGGCGAAGAATCTCGGTGAGGCTCTGGAGTGCCATCTTGACGCTTCCTTCCTCTCGCTCTACAAGCAGATCGAAGAGCTGGCGAAGGTGGTGTCTCGATGAGCGTGATTCAGGCAGGAGATCGGGTCTATATCACACAGCGATCCTCGCAGTGGTTCGCTCATGTGGGTGAGGTCGTGAAGACCGCTCCAGGTTCGGTGCAGAATCGGATCTGGGTCTCATTCGATGGATGGAAGCAGGTCGTGTTCTACACCAACGATCTGCGGAAGGTGGTGCAGTCATGATGAATCGCCTTACGCCATTCATTAGTGCAGCGATCCTGTTCTATATCGTTATCTGCATCGCAGTGCATAATCAGACCATCGATATCGGATGGGTGAACTTCGCAGCAGTGCTGGCAGCGATCGATTATCTGGCAGTGCACCTGTTCCAGGATTACATGGATCCTGACGGAGAATGGAGTCAGTGGGATGAGTAGGCAGATCACCTGGCATCCATTTCCTGAGGACTGGATGGCACTCGTCACGCTCGAAGGCAACTGCACGAGCTGCGGACTGCCAGTGAAGCAACTCGTGAGAAGTGCCATTCATGGCTTCACGACGAATCGGACAGACTGCAGCGAGACTCACGACACTCGCTGAGTCTGTCTAGAGCAGCAGGTCACGCTGCTGCTCCGCTCGCCACCAGATAGGGCTGGTGGCAGCGTGGGGAGTCTTCACCGCTCGAAGGCTCCTCACGGTGCTACCAGCACCCTTCCAGACCGTCTGGAAGTGTTATGAGAGAGAGAGTCATTATGACCGATCTAGTCCCAGTCACCATCGACGCTGCGATCAGCAGTCACGATGTGGTGGCATACATCACCGATCCACCCAGCCACCCGATCAGCTGGATCGCAGAAGACCCAGAGGAGATCGCTGCGCGCATCGAGGCACAGGAGCTCGGAGCGAAGACTCCAGAACAGCTTTTCGGTGGCACCACTGACGCGCTGCACGGAGAGGATGTGGTGGGTAAGACCTTCCAGCTTCTCGACTGCCAGTGGCGACAGAGCGACTACACCGAGAACGGTGGCCTGCCGGTCTTCGGTGTCTTCACGATCGCCTTCGCAGATGGCGAAGTGGCTACCCTCGTCTGTGGTGCTCGCTCGGTCGTCCGTAAGGCTGCGATCGCTGACGCTCGTGGCTGGCTCCCCTACTGGGTGAAGATGGAAGCCATCCCTGCGAAGGAGAAGGGCCGGAAGCCGATCCTCGACCTGACCACTGGTGAGGCTCCTTTCTAATGGGAACCTCCGCTACTCTCCTGCTTCACTGCGATGTGGAAGGCTGCGAAGCCATCGAGACAACGAATCAGCCTTACGCCATCGCGGTGCCAGGCTGGTCTGAACTCTCATTCATGAAGGGTGCGGAGGGCCAGCAGGAGATCGTCAGTCTCCTGCTGTGCCCAGCACACTCTCCGAAGGTCTGAGCCATGCCCAGATCCCCGAAGGCTGAAGCCACTCAGCGTCTCGTCGTCGCGCATCGCTCCTACCAGGCAGCGGTGACTGCGGCGAAGCGACTCGAAGCGCAGTATCGTCGAGCGATGGTCGATGCCGCAGATGCTGGAGTGCAGAAGGTCGAGATCGCTCGACTGGTCGGCACTTCAGATACTCGCGTGCACCAGATCATTCGAGCAGAGCGACTGGATCAGGCATCGTGACTGGATACTCATGGGAGAACGCCTTAGAGCATCATGGGCCTGCTCCGTATCCTCACCACATGGCTACTGCAGGCATCCCTGAGAACTGGCAGCCAGAGCACGATTCAGGCACCTGTGCCTGGTGCGATGCCATTCGCTGGCGACGCTGGACAGCATGGCTGGCACTGTCTCCATCAGGAGAGAGCATGGTCGAGCAGCTGGAGCGCATCACTGGCTCGATCGCCACTGCAGCTGACGCTGAACAGCAGTAGTCATGGCAGCGAAGCCTTTCGATGATCTCAGCGACGACTATCGCCAGAGACTCATTCGGGCTGCGCGCACAGGGAAGCTGACTGGATCTCCAGTCAGTGCAGGACAAGCAGAAGCGGTAGCTCGTCGCTACCATGCTTCTGGAGACCTTCGTGCTGCTCGTGGTCACGCTCCGAGAAGGCAGGCCACTGGAGCAGCACCGAAGAGGGCGACCACTGCAGTCGCCAGTGGGCAGGGAACAGATCGAGATGATGCTGCTCTAGCTCGCTGGCGACGGTCGTCCAGTCGTCCGAGATGGCTTCCCTCGGATCCTGCGGTGATGGGGAACGATACCGCTGCCATCCTCAGCCAGATCGATCTTCCTCCTCGACAGTGGAGAGATGTGCAGATCACCGAGCAGCCGGATGGCTCCTTCGAGATGTCGATTCGAGGCACCAGGAATCAGCGACGACTGGTGACGCTGCAGGATCGAGACCAGCTCTCTGAGGTCGCGCAGCTCATTAGCCACCAGGGTCGTCTCGATATGGCAGCGAATGATGCTGAGCGGCGCAGAATCGATAAGGAATGGAAGAAGCCGAAGGGTGCCAGGTCGATGAGCCTGAATATTTCTTATGGCAGGACGCTTGGTGGAGATACCGCTGCGAAGACTCCTGAGCAGTTGTTCGGGCCGCCACCCATTGACGGTGCTGGGGAGATCCCTCAGGGAGCAGAGCGTCCTCGACGAACGACAGCGAAGAAGGCACAGCCAGCGAAGAAGGCTGCTGCTAAGAAGGGTGCACCTGTTCGGAAGGCCACCCAGAAGCGAGCCACACCAGCGAAGAGGGCTGCTCGACCTGCGGAGCCTCTCGGCATTCTCGATGATGTGTTCTCTGGCATCGATGAGGCTCTATCGCTCGGTGAAGTGGACACAGAGCAGGCTATCGCAGCACTGCAGGCACAGATCGATCGTCTCCGTCGTGGGAGGTAGTTATGAAGGTTCAGCCCCTATCGAGGATCACTCAGCGACCCTACGCCATCCTCTATGCAGGTCGTCGCTCGATGGGCGTGGATTCGCTCGAAGGTCGTCAGGTCTATGAAGGAAGGCGTGCCATCGAGAAGGCACTGCAGGATCTCTCAGGCCATGTCCTCTATGTGCACTCTTCGCTGGAGCAGCTGAAACACACCACCGGAGCACTCTCATGGAAGATGACTGCCTGGAAGGGTCGTCAGACTGGCATGGTGCACCTTCCCTCTGGTGCACGCGTCTCCTCTCTTCGCCAGACCCTTATCGAATCTCAGCAGCCATTCGAGGATCTCACCGCTGTGATGAAGTGGGTCGCTGGCTATGGAGTGCCAGCAGGCTCGATCTCCGGCATGGCATGGAATCTCTTTCGAGCATCGCTCAGTCGAGAGCTGGTGATCTCCTCTGAGATCGAGGTCGGTC
>Ga0208381_1000524_pt1 | contig 12938 bp, 15 predicted proteins | sample CryBogCBE13Jul09_FD_184572 | JGI IMG/M metagenome (GOLD analysis project Ga0208381, IMG submission 184572) | Freshwater microbial communities from Crystal Bog, Wisconsin, USA - CBE13Jul09 (SPAdes) (version 2) | ecosystem: Environmental > Aquatic > Freshwater > Lake | place: Crystal Bog...
TTTGTTGGAACTTACCCATAAACCTTAAACAATCTTCTTATAGCTGCCATCCCATTTTCCATTAGTTAGCATGGTAAGAAATTTGGCAAAAGCTTCACCTAGGTCTTCTGGTTGTACGTTATTTTGTTCTACGTACTTATCAAATTCTTCAAACGTATTCATTATACCTCTGAATCGTTAATATCATCGGAGTCATTAGTTTCTGGTCTAGCAACCAAATCATCCTCTTCAACCTCAACAAACTTACTGCCCTTACGGATAGCATCCAGAATAGCCTTATTGAACTCTTCGGCTCTACCGCTATCCCAAACTTCCTGGAAGAAACTGTCTCTACCCTGAGCTCTAATTCCACTCCAGCTAAACCAGGAACCACCACGTTCAACTACACCGGTAAGAATACCCATTCTAGCAAGGTCTCTTTGAACATCAACACCCGGGTGGTCCAACCACTTATTTGGCTGGTTATAGAAGTCTGTCCAACCTTCACGGAAGGGAGGCCCGTAGGAGTTCTTTACAGTCTTCATAACGATTGGGAAACCAACCTGAACCTGTTCTCCATCAATCTTGTCAAAATACTTTTCACTACCAGGACGTAGGTACATTCTAACAGACATAGCATGCTTTGGAGCGTTACCACCAGGAGTCATTGGACGGTTATATCCACCCATATCCTGACGTAACTGATTTAGGTAAAAGCAGGTAACATTATAGAGATTGGCCAATGGAGCAACCGTTTGAACATTACGCTTCATTACAGGTGCACTACCACCCATCTTGTCATTCTTATCTGTAAGCTCCTGCATAGAGTGCTTGGTAGCAGCTGCACCAATACTATCCCATACAATCGCACAAATCTTTTGACTCTTAATCAAACGAACCATCATGTCAGTTGCCGTTTCAGCATCTGGTGGCTGAACAACAATCAAACTTTCATCTACCTTTAATCCTAGCTTTTCAGCCCATTCTGGATTAAAACGGTGTTCCAGGTCTACATAGGCAACCAGTTTTTCACCCTTGTAGTAATCATAACAGTCCTTCAAGGCAAGGATAGCAAAAGAACTCTTACCAGAATGCTCTTTACCAAAGAACTCAATCATCTTTCCTTCTGGCCATCCTCCAACCGCAAGCAAATAATTAAGAGCAGGACTAAAAGTAGGAATTGCGTTAATACGCTCAATGGAGTTTCCTCTCATGGCAATTGCCTTAGTAGAGCCTTCTGGAGTAAACTTGTTTAGGTCCTTTAACAGGGCATCAATTTCGTCAGCGCCTCTAGCCATTATTTTCTCTTTTCATCGGTTGTGCCATTCTCTTTGTACATCTCTACTATTTTCTGTAGGCCGGTGTTTGATATGATATTCATTGTGGTGGAATACATAGTCAATGGCCTTATGGAATACTACATTACATCCATGACAAAAATGTCTAAACTTATGGCTCATATTATATTCTATACTCTTTCTTTTAATAAATCAAGTCTATACAGGCTTCTTAAGCTTAGACCTGTCTTAAGTTTTTCTACCTCAATCAATACTGGACTACCTACTTCAATTAGGGAACCATACTTAAGATAGGCTGAAGGAAAGGCTACAATCTGGATGGCTTCATCCTGTTCCTTTAACTCTTCTTCCTCTTCATCTACCTCATCATCCCCAATTTCAGATACCTGAACAGGTAGTTCTACCCACATTTGACACATCTTGGAACCAGGATTCTTACCCTTCTTGGTTACCAGTTCACTTACCTTAGTAACAAGTCCACCTAGGGTAGCTCTTTCACCAGTAAACATACTCTTTTCACCAGGAAAGTTTTCCTCTTCAGAGATAAGATCTACATATTCACCCAGTGGGTCAACACTAAGCAGAGTTCCTAACAATTCCTGTTCATGCTTGGCCCTAAGTCCAATTTCCTCTTCCAATCTGGCATAGCATTCAAATCTACCAAGGCTACCCTTACAATATTGACAGTCAGATTTACACTCACCATCAATACCCTTAAAGTCTTTTCTAGCCTTCCAATACTGGTAGAGAGCCTTTTCAGGATCACCACATAGACTATCAAACACACCACATTTAATCAAACTTACAGCAGCACGTTTATTAATCTTACGACTTGGAATTCTCTTTACAAAATCTTCCATATCTGTAAACGGACCAAATTCCTGTAAGGCTTCAGCACCACTAGCCACAAACTTAACACTATTAAGTCCATAACGAATACTGCCTGACTTGGTAAGAGTATAGGTTCTACCAGATTCGTTAATATCTGGACCCAATACTGGAATACCCATTCTACGAGCCTCACGAGTATAGGTAACACTAGCAACAGCATTAGTTTGGAACAAAGCCGTCATATACTCTCTAGGATAGTATTTCTTAAGGTAGGCACACCAGTAAGCCACCATAGCATAACCATAGGAGTGACTCTTATTATATCCGTAAGTACCAAATGCCTGCATTTCATCAAATACAGCCTCAGCTACTTCCTGGCTTACACCTTGGTGCAAACATCCATCAATAAAGATTACTCGTTCCTTCTTCATCTTATCAAATAACATCTTACCCATAATCTTACGAACACGGTCCGTTTCACTAAGACTATATCCGGCAAGTTCTACACAAGCCTGCATAATTTGTTCCTGATAAACGAAAGTACCATAGGTAACACCCAAAACCTTTTCTAGGTTTTCATGCTTATACTTAACAGGTCTCTTACCTTCACGTTTTTGGAGATACAATTCCAGGAGATTAAGACCAGTATCAGCATCAGTAGTTCTAGTAATACCAGGACGACATACAGCAATCATGGTACTAAGGTCTTCCATACTTCTAGGCTGAAACCTCTTTACTAATTGACGTAGGTTAGGAGTTTCAATCTGGAACAAACCAATATTCTGTCCAGTACAGATCATATCCCATACTTCAGGGTCTTCATAGAACTTATCCCAGTCATACTGCCAATCATAAAAATGAGCAAGGTTATCCTCAGGATGATTCTTTTGAATCATCTTATAGGCAGCCATCAAAGTACTTAACGTTCTAAGACCCAAAACATCAATCTTAACAAAACCTAAAGCCTCAACATCACCCATTTCAAACTGGGTTCTAACATCACCAGACTTAAATCTTAAAGGAAGCTTACCAATCAAACTTTCCTTGGAGATTACTACACCAGCAGCATGGGCACTAGCATGACGGATATGACTTACAAATTCAGGCATCATATCAAATAACTGGGGATACTTTACCTTCCAGGGTTCCAATTCCTTACGGTAGTATTCCTCTACAGAATCCCAACCATAATGTCCAGCACCTTTATCAGCAACATTCCAGGTATCATCAATAACATCACAAATCCTATCCGTATCATTTCTCGGAATAGCCAAACCTCTACAGAGGTCTCTCAAGGTTTGCTTTACACCTAGGGTATTGAGAGTACCAATACTAGCAATATTAAACTGACCATACTGCTCTTCAAGGTGGGTTCTTACAAGATGACGTTCATGACGAGGGAAGTCAATATCAATATCAGGAAGACTAGCACGCTCTGGGTCAAGAAATCTCTCAAAGAGGAGGCCGGCTTTAATAGGGTCAATTTCCGTAATATCCAGACAGTAAGCAAGTAAACTACCACCAACACTACCACGACTAGGACCAATGAGGTAACCTTCATTTTTACTCCACTTAATAATATCCTGCACCATTAAGAAGTAACCTGGAAAGCCTTGATCACAAATAATCTTTAATTCGTAGTCTAATCTCTTGAGATATACCTCTAACTGATCTTCAGGAACAACCCTAACAATCTTACGTTCAAAACCTTCATCAGCACTCTTACGTAACTGCCTTTCATCAATGGTAGGATTATCAAAGAAGACAGGCATACTTCTACCCTCTTTAATCCTAGCATCAGATCTAGCAGCCAATACAGAAGTATTATTGATAGCCTCTTCAACTATACTTTCAGGAAGATAGGATAACCTACTCTTGGTTTCTTCCTCACTAAATAAACACAGTTGATTTGGACCGTAACTAAAACGGTCCGGGTCATTAATATTTTTACCCATCTGGATAGCCGTCATTAATTCATGAGCAAACCAATCCTCTGGCTTAGCATAATGGCTATCACTAACAGCCAATAAAGGAACACTAAGAGTATTGGCAATCTCTACAATTCTCTTATTCCATTCGTTACTTTCATCGGAAAGGTAGGTATGGAGTTCAAGGTGGAAGTTATCACCAAAAATAGCCTGGAACTTACTAATACGTTCTACAGCCTTATCAAAGTTACCATTTTCATCAGTAAGGAACTTACCAACACAACCACCCATACAGCCACCAGTTACGGCCAAACCTTCGGAATACTTATCCAATAACTCCCAGTCAAATCTAGGATTACCATAATACGTTCCTTCAATACAGGCCAAACTACTCAAAGCCCAAAGATTCTCTAGACCAGTTTCATTCAAGGCAATCATGGTCATGTGGTCATAGTTTTGACCCTTTTTACCTTCCTTAACAAACCTATCCTCGGTAAAGTATCCTTCCATACCAAAAATAGGCTTAATTCCGGCCTTATCAGCAGCTCGTTGGAGTCTAAGGTGGCCACTTACTTCACCATGGTCAGTAATAGCTACAGCACTCTGACCTAAACTTACTACTCTATCAACTACCTGTTGGATAGTACTCAATCCATCCAGGAAGGAATGCTCACTATGGGTATGCAAATGTACTAATTTATCCATACCTTTATTTTAATTTGTCCTTCCTTATTTATCAATAGTCTTAATAATGCTCTGTACCTGGTTTAGGAATAGCTACATAGCTTTCCCAAATGTTACACTTAACTGGATAATGCTGTCCATTTCTAAAAACGTGTACCCAGGTTCCATCAGCTCCCTGGAGAATGTCTACGTCATCTCCAAGCTTACGCAAACAGGAGTCACATTTTGCTTTTAGAGGCTTATAGTCTGTCATAGGCTAAATGGTTTTGAAGTATACTTGTCTACTAATCGCTTTCCACAATCAGGGCAAAACAAACTAGTATAATGTTTTTCGATAATCGTTTCACCATCAAGGTCAAACTTTTGTTCTATGTGTTTGCAATCTGACATTACCGACCTCGATTTACAAAATAGCTAAACCAGTATCCTGCGGCAAACAGGATAACTGCGTCATACCAATGCATTCTATCTCCTTAGAGTGTAAAATCCCCCTGGTACAAGCTGAACCTTATGAATGTTCGCACTAAGGGGTGCCATAAGGAACGATCTGTAACCTGTACCAGGGGAAATTTTTAGTTAGCAGCCAGCTTCTTACGAAGACGGTCTGCCGTCGTTTCCTCATCAATATTGATTACTGAATCATCCTCATACTCGTCATCAAAGTCATCGGAGTCAGTACTTGAAGAGGTCTCGGTCTTTTCAGGCTTAATGCCATGGAGTTGAGCCTGGTAGTACTCTTCACTACCAATACGGGTCAAAAACTTCTCAAGGTCTGGAAGGAACTTGGCATAACGCTCATCAATATTCTCAATGGGCTTCTTGTCAAGGGCAAATGGCATGTACTGAGTACTGGTGTCACTACCCTGACGGACAATCTCAATGTCACGGTCCTTCAATGAACCAAACTTCTCCCAGATGAGGTTGACTGGACCCCAAAAGTTACGAAGTGACTGATTGACAATGCCAACATATGGCTTACGCTTTACAACGGTCTTGCCATTTTCCTCTACCTCGTAGGAGGTGGTAACGTCCTTATAACCAACCAACTTCTTTTGGCCATCAACGTCCTCATATGCCTCCTGGCGAAGGACTGCAATACCATAACCACTCTGGGCACGGTAGGCACCACTCTCACAAAGCTCACAAGGGGCATCGAATACCTTACGGCATACAAACGTCTTCTTGGAACCATCCTGGACAATTACGTTTCCGTGGATGTAGGTAGTGATGATGTCTTCTGCATCAGTCAAGAAACGAACTACTTTCGTCTCTCCAGCCTTCCAGGCAAACCAGTTTGTAGCTTCAAACTTAGCTGGCTTATTCTGGGACTTCTCAAGGCTTTCTTTAATTGCGGCCATGCCTTTTTTAAATGCCATTTGCTTCTCCTTAGGAGTTAATGTAGGATATAATTTACATCCATAACTATTATAATTGGTACTACCTTTTACTTCAAGGACATTTAGATTACTTTTTATTCCAATAGGCCCTATAGAGGACATATTGTGAGCAATTGTTCCCTTTAGTGTCTACTTAGTTCCCATTGGAATAATGGAATTATATTAGGTACATTAGACAAAGAGGCTGGATCTTCTCCATCTGGAGTATCTATGACGTCTAGATTGGTAAATTCACGTAATCCAGCAGCTAAACTACTAGCAGCCTTTCTACCTGGAGCATCTCCGTCCATAAAAATGATTACTTTAGAATAGTTTCTCAACAACTGTAGCTGAGGCTTAGCAATCTTGGCACCAAAGGTAGCTACTACATTCTCAATTCCTCTACTCAACAACGTAAGTACAGACATTGGAGATTCTACCACAAAGACTTCATCAAACTCTCTAACGTTGTCCATATTATAGAGTCCATAGCTTCTTGGAAAACCCTTCGTATTTTTATACTTAGCAATACCATCTATTTCTTCTGTCTTTCTAGAAACCCAGCCAACCAGTTTTCCATCAATAAAATGGGGAATTACAACTCTATCTACAGTAATGATATTTCCAGACTTATCTGCTTCAAGTCTATTCCTATCAATGCCGGTTTTCATCTTCTTTTGTACTAGCTCACTAATACCACGATTGGAAAGATACTCAGAAGGTCCACTATACAGACTCAAAATCTTTTCGTTATAGACAGGAATATCCATACGTCTGTTCTCTGGAGCTTGGAACATCTTATCTAATTTTTCCAAAAACTTCTCAATTGGAACAACTGATAGACCTTTACTCAGTTGCTTTAGTTCATAGACGGCTTCATCTCTAGAGATACCTAGAGCATTCTCTACCAACCAGATTACACTTCCACCACCACAGGTAAAACAGTTAAAGAGGAGAGTATCCTTATTTAGGCTGGCACTAGGATTGGCATCTCCATTCTTATGCATACCAAAACTAAGTTTGCAGGAATGGATTAACTCATAGCCAGTATCCTGTACTTCTCCAACACCTAGAAGACCTCTTAAAACATCCTCGGCTTCTAGACCCTGGAAGATATCTCTAAGACTCGTTTTCATGCTTCCTTAACTCTAGGATTAGTTCTAACTCTTCATTTGATAAGTTAGCCAACTCTTCTGGGGTAAAGTCAAAGTTCACTAGAAGTCCTCAAACTCTCTTACTACCTCAAGGTTGGTCTTATTCTTTAACTGGAAGTCCATCATCCATGACTTGAGATCACTTCTACGGCTCTTCATAATATCCAACACCAAGGCCTCTTGGGACTTCATCTCCTTAGTACAACCAATACCAAAGGCCCAGTCTACAATCTGTTCAATCTGACTGGTTAATCCAATATTACCCAAACCACCACGACCCTTTTTACTCTTTGTAGCTTCACGGTTAAACTGGGCCAACCAAACACTAGCCATACCCATCTCTCTATTGGTAGCAGCAATATCGGTAATTACTTCAGCCATCTGTAGGGTTTGGAAGTTACTGGCCTGACCATAGGACTTCTCAGTAGTAACCCAACTTAACTGGTCACCTACAATAAGGTCAGCTCCCCAATGCTTGGCCTTGGAATACAACTCCAATACCGTACGTTCACTTCTACGACTAGGGGAGTCAATCATTAAGTATTCACCATACTCACTAATTTCCTCTCTAGCCAACTTAAGTCTATCCAATTCAGCAGGAGTCAATAGTCCACGTTCATACTTGGCATACGGAACACCACTAGCCAAACAGTCCAGTCTCATCAAGGTCAATTCCTTACGAAGCTCCAGGGAAGCAAAATAGACCTTATTTTTTCTCTTGGCAGCTTCTAAGGCAATCTGACTACCTACCCAGGACTTACCTACGTTTGGAATACCTACAACTACAGCAAGTTCACCCTTTTGGATACCATACATGTGTTCATTTACTTCAGGCCATCCAAAATAGATACCCTTCTTCTTATTCTGCAATCTATCCAGGGAGTCCGTAATATAGGCATTTACTCTACGTTCATATCCATCACTAAAGATTTCAACTCTTTCTCTAGTAGAGGTATCATTCTGAATCTTGGATAGAGAACTCAAGGCAAGGTTAATACCAACCTCTGGGTCTTCCTCTAGAGAACTAGCAGACTTAAGTAGGGCATTTTGAGCAGTTACCTTACGATACTTAGTAATAATTTCCTCTACCAAGGTAGTTACTAAATATTCTTCATCTGGCCACTTATTAGTATTAAAGTAATCTGGAAATTTCATCTCTAGAAGTTCCTTCGTTACCGTCTTTTGGAACTCACTCTTGATGAAATACTCAATACTATAGTCAAATAATTCTCTAACACTCTGATCAAAGAAATGCTCGGATCTAACACCCTTATCCCAGATTACCTTTACGCTATCTAGCTTGATAAGATGTGGACCAAAACTACGTTCAATATCCATTAGTAAATCTTCCTTTGTACTCCACTAGTTACTTCTTCCAGAGTTCTATCTCTGGCAAACTCTCTATAATCCACACCACTCATATTATGTATAATTACTCGTTCTTTCAAGAGGCTAAAAATGGCAGAACCATAACCTTCACTTAACTCTTCGATCGTCATATTCGTAGTAATAAAGGTAGGACGATTATCTAAAGCCCTCTGTCTTAACACATGGTCAAAGGTAGCTTCACTAAGATTATTCTTCGTTCTAAATTCCTTACCTACATCATCTAGGAAGAAAATATCACTCTTAACAACTTTAGACTCAAAACGTGCCTTTTCCTCATTACTACCCCAACCTCTAGTAAATTCATCTACCATCTGGGTAAAGGTTGCGAAGTAAACACTATAGCCTAACTTTACTAATTCTTTGGCAATCAAGGCACTAAGTAAGGTCTTACCAGTTCCCCAACTACCATGGAACATTAAGCCAATTCCACCCTTGGTAAACTGCTTGTGTCTTTCTAGATATACTCTAGCTAGATTATAGGCCTTTTCATCTCCATGGAAATCATCCCAGCTTAATCTCTGGTAACTAAATCCAATACCTGCATTTAAGTAGTGCTTATATAACTGGAGCTGATTCCTACAATCTCCACAGGAACCATCAGTACAGGTTGGACAACCTATCTTATTGATTTTCTCAAATTGAGGAGTCTTATTCTCTAAGTACTCAATTACTTCATCTGGGAAGAAATCATATTTGATCTTCTTATAATCTTTAGCCCAGGAAAATTCTTCGGAGGAAGTCATCACTATCCATTAACCCTTCTACTTTAACGGTCTCTACTACAACTCTACTCTGCTGTAATTCAATATACAGTTTATCCTGAATCCATTTACTGCCCTTACTAAAAGCAGTAATGGTCATAATCCCACCATTAATTTCACCCTTATACTTCGTAAAGAGTAAATCAATCATAGGACCTGCATCCTTACCATATCGTTCCTTAAACGATCTTAGGATACCTATCTCTTTGACCCAGGAGATAATATACTCGTAACCATGCACTTCCTTAAATCTAGTCTGGAAGTAAAACAGTAGATCTTTAGCATCGGCTTCCTCTAGGTTTAACTCAGGCCTTTTAGAAACTTCCTCTACTTTTACCTCTACTACTTCATCATAGCTATCATCGTCAAAATCTTTAATCGGAACTTCTAACTTCTTCTCACTTGTCATCTTTTTCTTCTAACTTTTTAGATAAAAACTTTTCAGCAGAATTACTAAAGTTACTTACTTTTTGGTCAACCCATTTACGAGTATCTTCAGGTAAGCCTTTAACATCTCTACCTGTTGTTCTAATTGTATTGACCTTATCCTTGTTAATCAAAACAAAACGCCAACTATAGGCATCATCATCTCTATCTTCAACAGAGTGGCCATAGATCTGTAGCCATAGATCATCTAGACCACATACAAACCCTTCATAGAGTTCACCATCAACATCAAGGAGAATTTCCTGTCTCCTGCTGGCAATAATAGCAACATTTCTTTCAAACATTACATCATAGTCTTGTTTTAAAGGCATACTACTTCCATTCTTCTGGGCCAATAGACCCCTGATAAAATCCATTATATTCTCTACTGGTACTTGCAGTAAAGAAAATCATTTGAGCAATACTTGCCCCAACCTCAATAAAGCTTTCAGCTTGAACCTGAACCATCATTCCACAAGCTCCATAATATCCGCTATCAAAGAGGCCATTTTCACCTGTACAACCACTCTTGGCCATACTACTTCTAACCAGAGTAATTCCACAAACGTTAGAGGGAATAGCCAGGGTCTCCTGAAATTCAACCTGGTAACGAATACCTGGTTCTAACTTATACATCAATCGACCTTCATGGAGAAAAGGCTTTACTTCCGTATATTCTGGAAGCTGTCTACGACTTTCCTTGTCTGCATAGATAACTAATGACCCGTGGATAGTATAGACTTTGGCAATTGTTAGGTCAATACTATTTGGTTGGATATTGCTTTCCTTATGGTTGGCAATATAGTTTTCGTTAACTATCTTTAACGGGTCAATAATCATTATCGACCTGCTACAGTTTGCATCCACTCATCACGGTAGGTATTTGGACCAGGGTTACCTACGGTAGGAGCAGCCAGCCAACCTAGAGTTGTATTGGTTACAGTAGAGGTACCTGGCTTTTGGACTCCACGCATTGCCATGCAAAAGTGCTCGGCCTGAATATATACGCCTACACCATTAGGACGGAGGTCACTCTCCTTAAGAGCAGTAGCAATCTGAGCACCTAGTCTCTCCTGAACCTGGAGACGACGGCTGTAAGCATCCAGGACACGAGCCAACTTAGACAGACCCACAACACGTCCATTGCAAGGAATATAACCAATAGTAGCAGTACCAAAGAAAGGAGCAAGGTGGTGCTCACAAAGGCTATAAAAAGGAATATCTCTAACAACAACGAGTTCATCACGACCCTCCTGGAAGATTGCCTTGTTAATAATTGCAATAGGGTCTTCCTGGTATCCTTGAGTAAGTTCCTGGTACATTTCTACAACACGACGTGGAGTATCAACCAATCCTTCTCGTTGGATATCCTCACCCATAAAGGAGAGGAGACCTCTTACATTTTCTTTTGCTGCATCTGAATATGACACTTTTTCTTCTTTCTTACTTTTTGTTTTGTGGTAACCCTTGTAGGGGTCTTTATAAAAATCTTCAACTAGAAGACCAGTTCTGGTGTAATATACATCACCCATTACTTCTTTTTCTTTCTCTTAATAATCGAAAGGTCCGGAAACCTTCTCTTTTTACCTTCTTGAACATCTCTAAGTGTTTTCATGGCTTCCCCTATACCAGCAGCATAACCATGATCAAATAGATCTCCTCGAGTCATAGATTTATCTACAGCTTCAATACTTAGCTTGTATAGAATCTCAATAGCTTCTTCAAGCCTTCTACCCATTATCTAGCTCGTTCATTAGCAGGCCAGATAAAGTTATGTACCTGGACATTTAATCTCCAAGGCAACTTATTCTCCAAGACCAATTCTACAATTTTAGATTCAGGGAATACATCCCATGCAGCACCTACCCAGAAGATAAGTCCTGGGTCAACCTCACCCTTAAGAGTATTCCAAACCTTAATGGCCTGCTTAAAGTCCTTTTCATCCTTACAAACAAACTTAATACCATCACCTGTACCCAGGTTTAAAGCATTAATCGTTCTTTCAGTAAGGTAACTATCTCCTTCACCTGAACCATCCAACTTCCAGTCCATCATAAAGTTAACGTGGTACAAAGCTAAAGCAGAATAAACAAAACTACCATTGGTGAATGCTTCAATCTCAAAATCTAATTCATCCAAAGCACGAATAAGGTCATCCATTAACTCCTGCTTTTGTAGGAAAGGTTCTCCACCAGTCAAACAAACGTTTTTTGCACCAGTTTCAGAAGCTTTCTCAACAATATCAGCAACCAATTCCTCTACAGTACGCTTATAACTACCACCCTCCTTCATAAAGACGGATGGATCAATAGCAAAAGGAGTATCACAAGGCCAACCAGGACATCTCATACTGCATCCTGCAAACCTTACAAAGTGGGTAGGCTTACCGGCATTAGGACCTTCACCCTGGGTACTTACATAGTGTTCTACTAGACGTAAAGAATTCTTCTTTTCAATACGTACATGAGAAATTTCGTCAATAACAACGTCTTCTACTTCACTCATCTTATTCCTTTACTTTTGCTACTCTATACTCTACTGCATATACATTTTGTTTGGGATCACACCAGGTATCTCCATTAGCATGGACTAGTACTCCAGCCTTACCTTTAGAGATTGGTTTTCCACAAATACATACATCGTAATTGTCCATTAGATACCTCTACAGTAGGCTACACTGGTAGGGGTTTCCCAAACAGCAACCTCATACAATTCCAAATCATTGCCAAACTCTTCTTCAATATCCCTAGCAATCTGCATCCATGACCATCTAGCAATATTTTCAGCAGTAGGAATCAAAGGAAAGATAATTAAGTTCCAGTCATTATCATAACTAGCCTGTTCCATCACACTCAATAGAACCCTATCATCCTGCCAAATAGCAAAGCCATGATCCAATACATCATGAATACGCCAGTTCATAATATTCTTGAGATTACCAAAATCAATCAACATACCATGGTCAGGACGATTAGGATTATCAATAATTTGACCCTTACAGGTTACACGCACCTTATAACGGTGTCCATGAGGATTACGGCATTTACTGCCATGAGTACTTACACGGTGACCTAGGTCAAATTCAATCTCTTTTGAGATAAGATTCATTTTT
>Ga0208381_1000527_pt1 | contig 12912 bp, 10 predicted proteins | sample CryBogCBE13Jul09_FD_184572 | JGI IMG/M metagenome (GOLD analysis project Ga0208381, IMG submission 184572) | Freshwater microbial communities from Crystal Bog, Wisconsin, USA - CBE13Jul09 (SPAdes) (version 2) | ecosystem: Environmental > Aquatic > Freshwater > Lake | place: Crystal Bog...
CATGGCGCTCTACCCCGAGGTGATGAAGCGGGCGTGGTTGTTCGTGATTCCGCTGGTGTTCTTCTTTGTGTCGCGCTCCTTCATCACCTACTACACCCAATACATTCCAGCGGCGTTGGTGGCGGCAACAACGATTTCGACCGAGCGTGGGCAGCTCCAGTTTCCCCAGCTGCGCCCGTGGCGACACGGAATCCTCACGATGTCCATGGCAACGGTGGTCACGATTGTCGTGTTGGCATTCGCGAATCCAACATTCACGCTTCGCATTAATGACATCGCCACCAAACGCGATGCATCGTTGGTTGCCGTAAATGTCACCGTGACAAATACCACCGGCAGCACGCAACAGACCTCGTTTGCGCTCGTGGGATTCAGTGAGCGATTCGATGTGTTCCTCACGCCGCAAGGCGCATATCAAGTGACAGTTGGTCCACATCAGCAGCTCACGGTGGAGCTCCATGCGAAGGATCCGCGCGGAATTTCACTCGCTTCCTCACTGCGCACGTGGCGTCTCGAGGCAGTGAGTGCTAGTGCTGACTCACTGTCGAATTCGGCGGCGCAGTCGTGGCACGGCACACTTGCGCACTAGGTTGCGATGAGGGCCAAAAAATATTCCTGCTCAGAAAAATATGATGTCAATCCTTTGCACTCTTATGGTGGGCGGTAAGTTCTAGAAAGTGGCAATTACTCCCCCCCCCCGAGCGTCGCGACTCGTGACGAGTCGTAGGGAGCGGTCATCGCGCGCGTCTTCGAATGATCGTGCGTTGCTCGAGGCGGCCGCCGTCATCGGGTCGGCCGAGGGATTCGGTGCGCTTAACGCCCGTCGTCTCGCCGCGGAATGCGGCCTTTCGCCGCGACCGGCGTATGAACGATTTCCCACACGAGAAGCGATCGGGGTGGCACTGTTTGAGGCGTTTGGAGCGAAACTATTGACCGACCGCATCGGGTCAGTTGTGCGCGGTTTGTTGGACCGCCAAGGCGACCTGACCACGTCGATTGGGCGAGTCAACGATGGCTTCACGTTGCTGACGCAGCAAAGTGATGAAAATAGGCTTCTGGCTGAGTTTTTTGTCGCCGGTTTGTTTTGTGACCCCATTCAGGATTTGATTCGAGACGCCTTAGATGCGCTGCTCCGTGAGGAATACAAGCGTGGCGACGGCACGGCGGTCGCCGACGCTCACCGCCATTACGCCGTGCTGTGTGCTGTCGGTGTCTTGCTCGGATGGAATTTTCGGCCCGACCTGGATCCAGCGCTTGATTTCATGGCGCGGTGTGCAACGCAAACGATGCGAGACATCCCAGAGGACGTGGCGCCGCTCCCTTCGATTCGAGCGGAGTTCATGGCGCTTCGTCCGTTCACTGACGGTGATCCCGTTGAGAACGCGCTCTTGTATGCCACGCTGGTGGAGGTGGGCAGGGTCGGCTACCAGCAAGCTACCGTGGCCAACATCTGTCAACGCGCTGGAATAAGCCAGGGCATGGCCTTCACCGTATTCCCCCGAAAGATCGACTTCCTCAGCGCGGCCTTGGCACGGCGACACCTCGAAGGCCTCAACAATAATCACGAGTTCTACGCTGCGAATGCCGCTGTGCACGGCGAAGCGGTGGCCGACGCAATTTCGTTTCGGGAGTTGATGCACCCTGATCATCAACTGGGCTGTCGCGCGCTCGCCGAAAAGCTTCGTGCGAGTTGGCGCTCGGTCGAATTGCAGCAGCTCATTGTCGACGGTGAATTGAAACTGAAGGCGACTTTGCTTGACACGGTGCCCCTCGAGCAGCGGGGGCAGGCAGCGCAGCAGATTAACTGGTCAATTGGACTCGGGTGGGCCGCCGAGCTCTATGGCAGCTACTACCCAGAAGCGTGGAAGCTCCCGTTTCATCAGGTGCTCTTCTCTTTGAAGAAGTTCTCACTTTAGGCAGCGAGAAAGAATAATATTTTTCCCTGACGGGCGAGCACCAAGGCGGCTATAAAGTAACTGTTGCTTTTGAGTGGTCAGGGGGCTGTTCATGTCTGGTATGCCTGAGTCACCTCGCGTTGAACGCCGTTCCGATGATGGTCAACTTCAGATTCTCGCAACTGATGTAAACGTTGATCTAACGCGCAACCCACTCACTGGCGATGTCGCCCTGGTTGTCCGGTCAGCAGGCGAGACAAATTCTGAAGTGCTTTCCTCACTGCCGCTTTCCGAGTAGGGCGCCTCAGGCAGCAGGCGCTTCGGCGCGTCTCTTGATGAGGCGCCGCCCGATCTCGATGGATGGGGCTTCGATGGTTCGATACGTCAACGCACTGAGCGCAAGAGTCACCCCACACCACGCGGCAGCAATGAGCCACTTGTTGTGATGCTGCGGTGTGATCACGATGATGACAATGCCTTGAAGCAAGTAAATGGAATAACTCCAACGCCCGATGGCGGTGAGAGCTCGTGGTGCCCCGTGGGCACGCCACCACCAAGCGCCCGCGTGAAAGACGAGGTAGGCACCGATCCATGCACACAACATGGGAAGGAACCGTCGATCGCCGAGGTCGGCGGGGCCCCGATTAGCACCCAGTACCTTGACGAGTAGTGCGATGCCGGCCGCGGCAATAGCAAGGTAGGCCATCGAGGTCTGACGCCAGGTCAACTGGCCGTTGTGAACGCGGTAGACGAGAGTGCCGGTCAGCATGGTGGCGACGTCAAAAGCACCAAGGGGCACGTTGTGGCTCGTCAACGTCGATGCAGCGACGCCGAGCAGAATGACGCCACTGGCAGTAAGGCTCAGGGCCCGTGTGCGGGTATTCAGTGAGGCCAGAAACAGGGCGCTCATGAGGAAATAGAACGTCAATTCCCACCCAAGTGACCAGAACGGCCCGAGAACGTTGCCACCACCGAGATAGAGCTGGAACATGGTGATGTTGCTGAACCATTCGTGATGGCTGATCGGCGGAAAGACAGCGCCGGTGGCAATAGCCAGTGCCACGAGGGCGAGTGTTGTCCAGTACATCGGGTACAAACGAAAAAACCGGCTGGTCCAGAAGTCGGCGAGTGATGACCGCCGCTCCATGGTGGCGGGGATGATGTAGCCACTGCACAGGAAAAAGATCAGGACACCGAACTGTCCGAATTGGACAGCAGTCGTGGTGAAACTGGCAAAGGGAGCAAAGAGGCTTTGCCCAACGTGCTGGAGCAAAACCAGAAGGACGGCAATGCCGCGAAGGGCATCAAGGAACTGGAGGCGACCAGTATCCGATGGGCGGTGAACCATACGGCGAGTCTACAAAGAGAGATGCAAATATCCTGGGCGCCATCGTCAGCGCGCCGGCACTGTTAGCCTTCGGCCACTGCGCGATGTCCACGTGTTCATCCTGTCGAGACAGAGCGAACGCGCCTGGTGCCCCCGGCAGGAATCGAACCTGCGCACATGGCTTCGGAGGCCAATGCTCTATCCCCTGAGCTACGGGAGCGTGTGGTTAATCCTACTACCGCGTTGGAAGGCCGTCCCCAGCGCGGTAGTAGGAACAACGTGTGATCAGGCCGCGCTGTGGTCGACGTAGACGCGCTGACCGGGTGAGCAAGGACGTGGGTCCCATGGTTGCAGGCCTTGGCTTGTCGGGGTCGTCGGTTCGAGGATCGAGGAGTTGGAGTTCTGCGATTGATTGGTTGTCGCCCCCACCGTCGTGGTCGTCTTGGCGGTCGTTGCCACTGGCACGGGAATGACGGAAAGGCCGTTGCCCGTTTGCACGGTGACAAGCGCCCCCGGCGTGACCTCTGCGGGGTTGTAGCCAAGGACGACCGGACCACTCAGTCGACGAGCCACTGCCTGGGCGGCTTCGAGGCCGGGGTTAACCCAGTTGCCACCGGCGGGAGGTGCGGCACCGCCGTACCAGATCACCGTTTCATTGGCGATGCCCACTGGCGTGCGCGTGCCAATACTGGTCACACGGAAGCCTTGTGCCGAGAGTCCGTGCTGAATCGTCGAGGCCTGGCCTGGAGTGTTCGACCCGTTCTCAACGCTGATGGCGAAGGAGCCGTTGGCGGGCAGCGGCTTGTAGTTGAACGTGCTCGTGTGTGGCCCGACCCCGAAGATTTTCTGCAGGACCGCGGATCCCGTTGGGTTCATCGGGAAGGTGACGTCACCGTAGTAGTAGCCCTTGTACAAGTAACTGCCACCCACGACGCTGGCTACAGGGTAGGTCAACTGGGGGAGCGAGCTGATGTTGATGTTGGCGAATGTGCGCGCCAGACCAATCATGTGGCTTTCAGAGAAGTTCTGGTCGACCTGGAGGGAACCGATGACCGAGGCGGCCAGGTTCTGGTCAGTGATCGGATTGGAAAGACCGTTGGCCGCAATCTTGGCTGCGAGCACGCGGAGGAATTCGTGGGTTCGGCGAATACGAGCAATGTCGCTCAGGGATTCCTGTGGCCAGTTGTGGAAGTTGGCTGAACTGCCGGGGAAGTCGATCTGCAAGTGTCGAGCACGTACCACCTGCAGGGCGTGCTTGCCGTCGAGCTGGTAGCAACCCGGGAAGGAAATGTGCAGACCGGAATTCCCGTCCCAGACGGGGACTGGGAAGTACATCTTGACGCCACCGAGAGCATTGACGACGTCAGCGAAGGTGGAGAAGTTGAGCTCGACGTAGTGGTTGATGGGAATGCCGAAGTCTTCTTCCAGGGCATCGACCAACTGACTGGGGCCTTCAAGCAATGCGGCGTCAATCTTGTTGGCGTAGCCCCAGACCGCGGTACGGGCGTTAGGGATAAAGGTGTCACGAGGGATCGAGAGCAGCGCGGCCTGACCCGTGGCGGGGTTGAGGTGTAGGACCATCACGATGTCGGAGTTGATGCCGTTGACACCGTTCTGACAGATGCCGTACATGGGGTTTTGCACTTTGTAGGCACAGCGGTCCGTGGAACCAATCATCAAGATGTTTTCGGGTCCACTGCCGCTCTGGAGGAAGTTGACGTGCTTGTGGTTGATGAGAGAGCCCAAGTAGTAATAGTCAGCGACGCCAGCAATCACCACAACGAGGGCGAGCACCGCCGCTGTCAGACCCAAGCGGGTGCTCCAGCGACGCGCGGTCGAACGGGGTGCCTTGCCTCGCTTCGGGGTGCCGCGACTCTCCGAGCGACCTGAAGGAGCGGGCCCACCGGCGCGGCGCTCTACTGCGTTTCCCAGCGCTAACAGGCGCTCCTGGTTGGCAATTCGCTTGGCTTCGTGGCGGCTAGGCAAGGTACTCTCGTTTTCTCGTGAACATCAAGGAGCGATGGCATCGTGGCTACGCGCGACGCATCTTCCTGAAACGTACTTCAGACCGACAATTCGGACGATCTGAGTTTAGAGCAGGCGTTCGTGAGGCGAGGCGGCGCGGGCAGATTGCTCCGTCGTCGCCACGGGGCCGCTTTTGGCGCGAACTACGATGGAGGCGTGACGAGTTGTCACGGACCGAACTCAACGGGGAGTGGTCGCTCGGGAAACTTTTCCCAGCGGACGTTGAGGAGACGCAGTGCAGCCCATTAGCCAACGATTGCTTCCCGACACTGCGGTGTGCGGCGACAGTGATGTGCTGATTGGTGGCGTCTCGCTCCGAGAACTCGCCTCCACCTACGGCACGCCCCTGTTTGTCTACGACGAGGCCACGTTGCGCCATCGGGCTGCAGAAGCGGTGAAGGTCTTTGACGCGGGGGTGGCCTTCGCCTCGAAGTCGTTCCTCTGTGGCGCAATGGCGCAGCTAGCGGTCGAAGAGGGGCTGTGTATTGACGTGGCCACTGGCGGCGAACTCGATCTCCTGTTGCGCAGTGGCGTGCCCGCCAACCGGGTCATTCTGCACGGCAACAACAAGTCACGTGATGAATTGACGCGGGCGGTGGATGTTGGCGTTCACCGGATTGTCGTTGACAACTTCGACGAAATTGAACGACTTCGGTCGCTGGTGGCTACGGGGCGAACGGTTGACGTCCTGGTTCGCGTAACGCCCGGCGTCGAAGCGCACACCCACGAGTTCGTCCGCACTGGTCACGAGGACACCAAATTTGGTTTCGCACTCGCTACCGGCGCCGCGCGGGCTGCCATTACCGCGCTTCGCGGAATTGACGGTGTCACGCTGCACGGCGTGCACGCGCACATCGGATCACAGATTTTTGAAACGGACGGTTTCGTCGAGGCAATTCGAATCCTGGCTGATTTCACCAAGGATGACCACTTTGACGAGATCTGCGTCGGCGGTGGCCTTGGTGTGGCCTACGTTGCTAATGAAGAGGCGTTGAGCATCACGGCGTGGGGTGAACGTGTCCGTGACGCGGTCCGCGCTGCGGGACTTGAAAACGTCCGCGTCTTGGCCGAGCCAGGTCGATCCATTGTTGCTCAGGCGGCGGTAACCCTCTATGAAGTTGGCGCCATCAAGGAAGTCACCCAGCGCACCTACATGGCCGTCGATGGCGGCATGAGTGACAACCCCCGCCCCGTGCTCTACGGGTCCGGGTACGAGGCATTCGATATTGCCCGTCCGATGGCGCCGCGAACGCGCCCCGTCCGTTTGGTGGGGAAGCACTGTGAGAGTGGTGACGTCCTGATCGACGAAGCGTGGCTCCCCGCCGAAACGGCGGTGGGCGACATCATTGCCACCCCGGTGACCGGGGCGTACGGGTACTCGATGGCGTCGAACTACAACCGAGTTCCGCGACCGGCGGTCGTGTTCGTTGCCGATGGTGTCGCGCGCTTGGTGCTGCGTCGCGAAACGTTTGACGATCTCGCTCGACTTGAAGTCAACGGAGGGTACTAGTGGCAACGGATAGCCTTGAGGCCATGTCGAATTCCCCCGTGCGCGTAGGCGTCATCGGCGCTGGCTTCGTTGGGAGCGCCTTCGTAGCGGCGGTCCTCAACCCCGAACGACAGGTCGCTCTACTCGATGCCGCCACCGCGCCACTTGAAATTGTGGGCGTGGCCGTCCGCGACATCAACAAGCCTCGCCCGGGCGTTCCGTCGGAGCTGCTGGTTGACGACGCGCAGGCACTTGCCGCCCGAGAAGATGTCGACATTCTGGTCGAGCTCGCCGGCGGTATTGAGCCAGCCAAGACTTATATCGAAACAGCCCTGCGTCGTGGCGCGAGCGTCGTGACGGCGAACAAGGCCTTGATGGCTGAGCACGGCACTGCTCTCGCCGCCCTGGCAAACGAGCACCAGGCTGACCTGCTCTATGAAGCCTCCGTCGCTGGCGGTATTCCTATCGTTCGGGCGTTGCGGACGTCACTCGCCGGCGAAAAGATCAACCGCGTGCTGGGAATCGTTAACGGTACGACGAACTTCATTCTTTCGAAGATGACCGACGAGGGCTTGGCCTACGAAGACGCCCTCGCGCAAGCACAGGCGCTGGGATACGCGGAAGCTGACCCCACCGCGGACGTTGAAGCCTTCGATGCGGCGGCCAAAGTACAGATCCTCGCTTCGCTGGCCTTCGGCACCGCACTGGTTGGCGAGTCCATTTCCCGAGAAGGCATCGCCAACGTGCGCGCTGCGGACGTGGACTTCGCTCGTCGAGCGGGCTTTGTCATTAAGCTCATTGGCGCCGCCGAACGAGTTGGTGAACACGGTATTTCTCGACGGACCCACCCCGCCTTCGTCGCCAACAGTCACCCACTGGCCTCGGTGCAGGGGGCGATGAACGCCGTCTTTGTTGAGGGCGAGAATTCAGGTCCCCTGATGTGGCTGGGGCAAGGTGCTGGTGGCGCACCCACCGGCTCGGCCGTTTTGGGCGACGTCTTGCATGCCGCACGCAATCGCGCCGCTGGTCGTCACGACATTCCCTTTACCGTGGACGATCGCTTGACCAGTGTCTCTGAAGACGAGATGTTCAATGTGTTCTACATCTCGCTCGACGTCAAGGACGAGCCGGGCGTCCTGGCGGACGTGGCCTCGCTCTTCGCCGCGCACAACGTCTCAATTTTGTCGATGGAGCAGTCCGGAGCCGGCCACGACGCGCGGTTGTCGTTCATGACGCACCGCGTTCGAACGCGTGACATGAACGCCACGCTTGACGAACTCGCGCACCTTCCGACCGTGGCGTCGGTTGGTGCTTGTCTACGCGTTATTGGAGGCGCCGAATGACCGGTTGGAATGGATTGCTCAAGGAATACAGCGAATGGCTGGACCTGCGCGGCGTTGACGAAATCGTCACCCTTCAAGAAGGCAATACGCCACTCATTTACGCCGAGCGACTCTCCGAGCGCCTGGAAGCCAAGGTCTACCTGAAGTTCGACGGCCTAAATCCCTCAGGCTCCTTCAAAGACCGCGGAATGACGATGGCCATTACCAAGGCCAAGGCGCAGGGGGCTCAGACGGTCATTTGTGGCTCGACTGGCAACACCTCGGCCGCCGCCGCGGCTTACGCCGCCAAGGCTGGTCTGGACTGTGTCGTGCTCGTGCCAGAAGGCAAGATCGCTATGGGCAAGCTGGCGCAGGCCATTGTCTATGGCGCCAAGGTGCTCCAGCTGCGTGGGAACTTCGACCAGGCCCTCAACCTGGCTCGTGAGCTCACGCAACACCTGCCCATCACCATCGTGAACTCAATTAACCCTGACCGTATTGAGGGCCAGAAGACCGGTGCCTTTGAGCTCGTTGACGTGCTCGGCGACGCCCCGGACTACCTCTGCATTCCTGTCGGCAACGCTGGCAACATCACGGCCTACTGGCGTGGCTTCCACGACTACCACTTCGCCGGCAAGGCCACGAAACTACCCAAGATGTGGGGATTCCAGGCGGCCGGCGCTGCCCCGATTGTGCTGGGTCACCCAGTGGAGCATCCCGAAACCATCGCGACGGCCATTCGTATTGGCAACCCCGCCAGTTGGGTGCCGGCCCTTGAAGTCATTTCGGAGTCGCACGGTGATATCCGTTCGGTCACCGACGAGGAGATCCTCGAGGCCTACCGCTACGTGGCCCGCTACGAGTCAATCTTCTGCGAGCCGGCGTCGGCCGCGTCCGTTGCTGGACTGCTGAAGTACGGTGTCGAAAAGAACTCGACGGTGGTGTGCGTGTTGACCGGTAATGGTCTGAAGGACCCCGACGTCGCCATCTCGAACTCGGCCATGCCGGCCGTCGTCGACGCGACGCTCGACACCCTTCTTCGCGAACTTTCTTAACGCCACCGTTCGCGGTGGACGGTGTGAGGGTGATGCGCTACACTGACCTTGTCGTTCACATCAGGCCTTGATGGCGATGTGCGGAACTCTTCCACTTTCGACAGTTCTCGTTTTTTCTCCATGACTCCCGTTTCGAATCGTGGCGAGGAAGGACCCTCATATGGCTGAAAAGCCCACCAGCCCTTCGCGGCAAAATCTTGAAGCAAAGTCCAAGGAAGATCTCGTCACGTTGGCCAAAGCCGCCGGTGTCGAGGTTGGTCCTCGCGCGACGAAGTCCACCATCATTGCGGCCCTCGCCGGAAGCGAGTCGTCCAGCACTCCCGCCGCCGACACCCGCCCCAAGGGCGCCATTCGTTCGCGCCGAACGGTCGCAACGCCCACCGACGACCTTGAGGCAATTTTGAATGACTACGCACCAGAGCCGGCAGCCGCTCCCGCCACGCCGAGCGCGGAGTCGTCTGAGCGCCCCGCTCGTCCGGCCCGTGAGCAGCGCGAACCACGTGAACCACGTGAACCACGCGACAACCAGGGTCCGCGTCAGAACAATCAGAACCAGGGCGACCGTCAGCCTCGCGACTTCGGGAACGACGGCAACGGACGAAACAACCGTCGCAACCGTCGCAATCGCAATGGTGGCGGCAACGGCAACGGCAATGGCCGCGAGCGATTCTCGGACTCACTGCCCAACACCGACCAGCCCTACCACGGCGAACTCGTTGACGTTGAAGGTCTGCTCGACCTTCGCGACGACGGCTACGGCTTCTTGCGTACGCGTGGGTTCAGCCCATCGCCCACTGACGTCTACGTCTCGATTAACCAGGTACGCCGTTTCAACTTGCGCAAGGGCGACATCATCGTTGGTGGTTTTCGCCCGGCGGCTTCCAACGAAAAGTACCCAGCGTTGTTGCGTGTCGACACCGTTGCTGGCTTCGACCCCGAGGTTGCCAAACTGCGCCCCCGGTTCGAGGACCTGACGCCACTGTTCCCCGACGAGAAGCTGAAGCTCGAAACGCTCGATGGCAAGAACGACTTGACGCCGCGCATCGTTGACCTGCTCGCGCCGATTGGTAAGGGACAGCGCGGACTCATCGTGTCGCCTCCGAAGGCCGGTAAGACGACGATCATGAAGCAGATCGCTCAGTCGATCGAAGCCAACAACCCCGAAGTCCACCTGATGGTGCTCCTCGTCGACGAGCGCCCCGAAGAAGTGACCGACATGCGCCGCAGCGTGAGCGGTGAAGTCATCGCCTCGACGTTCGACCGTCCGGCCGATGAACACACGCACATTGCCGAACTTTGCCTCGAGCGCGCCAAGCGTTTGGTGGAGCAGGGCCGCGACGTGGTCATCATTCTCGACGGCATTACCCGTCTGGCTCGTGCCTACAACCTGGCCGCTCCAGCAACCGGACGCATCATGTCCGGTGGTGTGGACTCCGGTGCGCTCTACCCACCAAAGAAGTTCTTTGGTGCAGCCCGCAACATTGAAGAAGGCGGTTCGCTGACCATTCTGGCCACCGCACTCGTCGAAACGGGTTCGAAGATGGACGAAGTGATCTTCGAAGAGTTCAAGGGAACCGGCAACATGGAGCTCAAGCTGGACCGCCGTCTGGCCGAGCGCCGCCTCTACCCGGCTATCGACGTCAACGCGTCGTCCACGCGTCACGAAGAACTCCTGTTCAAGAAGGAAGTTCTGCCCCAGGTGTGGCGCCTGCGCCGCGTGCTGAACGGACTTGTGGCCGACGGCCGTGAGGCGGCCGGTCTCGAATTGCTGATCGACAAACTCCGTACCACGCCGTCAAATGACGTCTTCCTAGCGGAGATTGCCAAGGGCCCAGCGCCCACCACTTGATTTTGCGGTAAACTTGACCTTCGCACTAAGGAGCGACCATGAAAGCTGACATTCACCCCAACTACGGCGACGCCACCGTCACCTGCTCGTGTGGCAACACCTTCGTGACGAAGTCAACGAAGTCGACCCTGTCGATCGAACTCTGCAACGAGTGCCACCCCTTCTTCACCGGTAAGCAGAAGCTTGTCGACACCGGTGGCCGCGTCGAGCGCTTCCAGCGCCGCTACGGGCAGAAGACCGACAAGGCGCGCGCTCCGAAGGCTTAAGCCCTAGGACAGCTCCGCCGTGCGTTCCCTCGACGAAACGCTGCACGCCCTCGAAGAGGAACTCCGTTCCGTTGAGACCGCGTTAGCCCAACCCGATGTTGCCGCCGACTTGGCGCGCCTTCGGGACCTGTCGCGTCGACACAAGCAACTTGCTGAAATCAACGCGGCCTGGAACGAACTGAAGTCCGTCCAGTCCGACCTTGCTACCGCCAAGGAGATGTTCAACGAATCGTCAGGTGACGACCGTGAACTCTGGCGTGACGAGGTTAACGAGGCCGAAGCCAAGATCCCCGAACTTGAGATGACGCTCGAGACGCTGTTGCTGCCGCGAGACCCCAACGAAGGACGAAACGTTCTCGTGGAAATTCGTGGCGCCGAGGGTGGGGAAGAGGCCAACCTCTTCGCCGGTGACCTTGCCACCATGTATCGCCGTTACGCGGCCTTGCGTGGGTGGAAACTCGAAGTCATCGAAGAGCGCCCCTCCGACCACGGTGGTCTTGATGAGGCGACGTACTTGATCAAGGGTGAGGATGCCTGGACCCGCATGGCCCACGAGGCCGGCGTGCACCGCGTCCAGCGCGTACCCGCCACCGAAGCCAAGGGCCGTGTGCACACGTCGTCGGCCACGGTCTCGATCCTGCCCGAGGCCGAAGAGGTCGATGTGGACATCGACCCCAACGAACTCAAGATTGACGTCTACCGCTCATCGGGCCCCGGCGGACAGAGCGTGAACACGACCGACTCCGCGGTCCGTATCACCCACTTGCCCACGGGCATCGTGGTGTCGATGCAGGACGAAAAGAGTCAGATCCAGAACCGCGTCAAGGCACTGGTGGTGTTGCGATCGCGTCTGCTGAAGGCGGCGCAGGACGCACAGGCGGCCGAACTCGGCGACCTTAAGCGGTCCCAGCTCGGCACCGGCGGTCGAAGCGAAAAGATTCGTACCTACAACTTCAAGGAAAACCGCGTGACCGATCACCGGATCAACTTGACCACCTACACGCTCGACGCCGTCCTCGCAGGCGAACTCGACACCTACATTGATGCGTTGCTGGCGGACCAGCGCGCGCGCCAGTTGGCTGAGAGTGGCGGACAGTAACGTCGACCCGGTTGCGGAGCTCGTGGCTCTCGGCCTGGAGCGCCGCGAAGCTCGCTGGCTCGTCGAAGAATTCCTACCTGGTGGCCTCCTCGAAGAGATGTCCACCCTGCGTCACGCGGCGCAACGCCGACTGGCGGGGGAGCCTCTGCAGTACATCATCGGGCACTGGCCCTTTCGCACGCTGGACCTCGACGTTGACCCTCGGGTGCTGATCCCCCGACCGGAAACCGAAGAATTGGTCGATATCGCACTCACCGAACTCGCGCGTGGTGGCAGTACGTCGCCGCTCATCGTGGACCTCGGTTGTGGATCAGGAGCGATTGGTCTCGCCGTCCTCAGTGAACTCCGAGACCGCGGTGTCGCCGCAGCGGTGATTGCCGTCGATGAGACGCTGGATGCTCTGGCGGTAGCGAAGCGCAATGCGATCAAGCACAAGCTCTTGTCGGTGTCGTTTCTGCACTCGTCCTGGTTCGCCGAGCTCGATCCGTCGCTTCGGGGGCGAGTTGATTTGCTGGTCTCAAACCCGCCCTACGTCGGCGAGGAAGAGTTCCACACCTTGGATCGCGTCCTCGACCACGAACCCTA
>Ga0208381_1000529_pt1 | contig 12908 bp, 11 predicted proteins | sample CryBogCBE13Jul09_FD_184572 | JGI IMG/M metagenome (GOLD analysis project Ga0208381, IMG submission 184572) | Freshwater microbial communities from Crystal Bog, Wisconsin, USA - CBE13Jul09 (SPAdes) (version 2) | ecosystem: Environmental > Aquatic > Freshwater > Lake | place: Crystal Bog...
GGCATGTTGAAAGACAAAGTGCAAGCCTTGCTTAAAAGTCTGCCGCAACGACCCCGTTCCCGCTTGGTCCCCTTGCCAGACAGCGCAGAAAAAATAGCGATCCAGCTCAACGAGCCTGAAGCCTTTGGTCAAGGTGGTTTGAGCGACACCTTGTTGAAGGTGGTGCGTGGCATGGTGAATGTGGAAGTGAAATTGACCGACTTCAAACTCGACATGCTGCCACCGCATTTGTTCATGAACTTCAAAGTGGTCGACGAGCACGGCCGCCAACTGGGCATGGGCCGCAACTTGGGTGCTTTGAAGGCCGAACTTGGCAAGCAAGCCCGAGGCGCCTTTCAAGCGCTGGCGGCTTTGAAAGTCGGCGGGACTTCAGCAGCATCGCCACAATCGCCACCATCGCCACCATCGTCCGACGTCGTCAGGTCTGAAAGTGCTGGTGGGGCACCCAAAACTTCAGCGAATCCAGCGCCTGCCTGGACGACCATCACGACCACCACGACCTCCACGACCACCCCAATCACCACGACTCAAGCGCCCGACCGAATCTACACCGATTGGACTTTTGGTGAGTTGCCTGAGTTGATGGAAATTCAACGTGGCAAGCAGAGCCTCATTGGTTTTCCAGCCTTGATCGATCAAGGCACCGGTGTACGCATCGAAGTCTTTGACGAACCCGATGTGGCCGCCCACAAACACCGTCTTGGCTTGCGGCGGCTCTTTGCCTTGCAGATCAAAGACGCGCTGAAATACTTGGAAAAGAACCTGCCCGATTTGCAAAAAATGGCCGTCGCTTACCTGCCACTGGGCACCCTAGAAGCGTTGCGTGAGCAAATTTTGGGCGTCGCGATTGACCGCGCTTTTTTGCTGGACCCTTTGCCGACAGATGCCCAAGCCTTCAAGCGCCGACTCGAAGAGGGGCGTGGCCGCTTGACCTTGATTGCCAATGAAGTCGCGCGTTTGGCGGCGGGCATCTTGACCGAGTTTGCGCTGGCGCAACGCAAGGTCAAAGACAGCAAGGCCGCGCCGGATGCCGCTGCCGATGCCGCCCAGCAACTGCAGCGATTGGTGCCTAAAAACTTCATCCATGACACGCCTTGGGCCAGCTTGCAGCATTTGCCCCGTTACCTCAAAGCCATCACCTTGCGCCTTGAAAAAGTGCGTGCAGACCCGTCGCGTGACGCCACTCGACTGGCCGAATTGCGGCCTCAAGAGCAGCGTTATTGGCGATTGGTGGCGGAGCGCAAAGGCCAGGTGGATGCACGCATGCAGGAGTTCCGTTGGCTGCTTGAAGAGCTACGGGTCAGTTTTTTTGCACAGGAATTGCGCACGCCCCAACCGGTGAGCGTGAAGCGTTTGGACAAAGCCTGGGCCCAAATCAACGCTTGAGCTTTAAAAAAACCGCATCACCTCCGTGACTCCCCCAATGCCCAGGGGCTTCGAGAAGCGGTAAGCTGGACGTCATAAAAGTTTGAAAAAACAGGAGACTTCATGCCCGCTTTGACTGCGCACCACGCTTTTTGGCCTCAACGTGTGCCCAAGACGTTGACTGCACCCAGCACGCCCCTTTGGGACAACTTGGCGGTGAATGCCAAGCGCTACCCGGACAAGCCGGCCTTGGTGTTTTTTGACCGATCCATCACTTACGGTGAGATGTTGCACCAGGTGGAGCAATTGGCGGCCAAGCTCGCCGCTTTGGGCGTCAAAAAAGGCGACCGAGTCGTTTTGCTGATGCAAAACTGTCCGCAACTCGTCATTGCGCATTACGCTATTTTGCGGGCCAACGCGGTGGTCGTCCCGGTCAATCCGATGAACCGTGCCGAGGAACTCAAGCATTACATCTTGGACCCCGAGGCCAAGGTGGCCATCACCACGGCAGACTTGGCCCTCGAGTTGGTCAAGGCCGACTCTGAGTTGCCCGTTGAACATCGCTTGCAGCACCTCATCACCACCCATTTGAGCGATGCATTTGACTTGGAAGCCGCCAAAGACCAAATTCCAGCGGCTTGGGACGCGTGGCTGCGGACCCGTTTTGACGCCCCCGTATTGAGCGGTGGCCAGCACCATGTCTGGACAGAGTGCATCGCCGACCAAGGCCCCGCCCCGGTACCCGATGTGGGCGCCGACGACATGGCTTTGCTGCCTTACACCAGCGGCACCACGGGTTTGCCCAAGGGCTGCGTGCACCTGCACCGAAACATCATGCACAACGTGGTCGCGGGCTCGGCTTGGAGCGGCGGCACGGGCGAGGGCGTCGTGTTGGCGGTCGTGCCGATGTTCCACATCACCGGCTTGGTGGTGGTGATGCACGGTACCATTTACACCGGTTCGACCCTGGTCATCATGCCCCGTTGGGACCGCGATTTGGCGGGCAAGTTGATCTCAGAGCACCAAGTGACGCACTGGACCAACATCCCCACCATGGTCATCGACCTGTTGGCCAGCCCCCATTTTGCCCAATACAACTTGTCCAGTTTGGTTTACATCGGCGGGGGCGGCGCGGCCATGCCACAGGCCATTGCCCAACGTTTGCTCGATAACTATGGCCTGCATTACGCCGAAGGCTACGGCCTCACCGAAACCGCGGCGCCCTCGCACAGCAACCCCTGCGATGCGACCAAGCAGCAGTGTTTGGGCGTGCCCTACATCGGCGTCGACGCGAGGGTGGTGGACCCCGACACCTTGGCGGAGTTGGGTCCGGAAGAGTCGGGCGAAATCGTGATGAGCGGCCCGCAAGTTTTTCAAGGTTACTGGAAACGCCCGGATGCCGATGCGCAGGTGTTCTTTGAGCGAGAGGGCAAGCGGTTTTTCCGCTCGGGCGACATGGGGCGTTATGACGCCGATGGTTACTTCTTCATGACCGACCGCTTGAAGCGCATGATCAACGCCTCCGGCTTCAAAGTCTGGCCTGCCGAGGTCGAGGCGTTGATGTTCCGTCACCCCGCCATTCAAGAGGCCTGCGTGATTGGCACCCGCGACGCGTACCGCGGCGAATCGGTCAAAGCCGTCGTGGTCAAGCGCCCGACGCACGCTGATGTGACCGAAGCCGACATCATCGCTTGGTGTCGCGACAACATGGCCGCCTACAAAGTGCCCCGCGTGGTGCAGTTTGTGGACGTGCTGCCCAAGAGCGGCAGCGGCAAGGTCATGTGGCGTGCCCTGCAGGAAGCGGAAAGCGCCTAAAGGCTAAAAGCCAAAAAGCCCCCCAATGGGAAATCCTTAAAAAGGCACCGGGCTGAGAAAGGTCAAAACCTCGCCCGTCACCGGGTGCGGCAGGCTCAGCTCACAGGCGTGCAACAGCAGTCGTGGGGCGCGGTGAGCGGCGTCGAGTCCGCCGTACAAAGGGTCGCCCAAAATGGGGTGACCGATGGCCTTGAGGTGAACGCGCAATTGGTGCGAGCGGCCGGTAAAGGGCTCGAGCAGGAGCCTCGCTTGGTGGTTGTCGACGTCGGCTTGCTCTAAGTGCCAATGGGTTTGGCTGGGTTTGCCTTGCTCGAAGTCAACGCCGTGCAGCGGGCGGTTTGGCCAATCGAGGGCCAACGGCAGGTCGATCAAATGCCAAAGCCCCTGACTCGGCAAGTGAGGCACACCCTGCACCACCGCGCAATAGCGCTTGTCCACTCGTCGCAATTCAAAGGCTTTGTTGAGGGTTCGCTGGGCGTCAATGCCCCGCGCCATGACCACCAAACCGGACGTGTCGCGGTCCAATCGATGCACGACCAAGGCATCGGGGAAAAGGCTTTGGGCGCGTCGGGACAAGCAATCCTGCTTGTCATCGCCTTTGCCGGGCACGGAGTGCAAGCCAGCGGGTTTTTCGAGCACCAAGAGATGCTCGTCTTGGTACCAACAGTCCACGTGATGCCCAAAGTCACCTTCGAGGGGAAGGCGAATAGGCGAGGGACTTAAAGTGGGAGAAGCCCCCGCACTGGCCGTGGCATTTAAATGCAGGGTGGTCGGCGCGACAACGGCTGGGCGCTCGGGCACCGCCGTGCCGCGACGGGGTTTCATGCTTGTCCGCAGAAGTCGGCGTAAGCCGCGGCGTCCATCAAGCCTTCGAGTTCACCCACTTGGCTGAGCCGTGCTTTGAACAACCAACCCGCACCCAAGGGGTCGCTGTTGGCCAAAGCGGGATCGTCTTTCAAGGCCGGGTTCACTTCCCGTACTTGGCCCGAAGCGGGCATGAACACATCGGCCGCGGTTTTCACCGACTCGACCACCGCCACCACCGCACCCTGTGCAAAGCTTTGGCCGACTTCAGGCAGTTGAACAAAGACGATGTCGCCCAAAGCGTCTTGTGCGTGGACGGTGATGCCGATGGTCGCCAACTCTGGCGTGGTGGCGTCAATCCAATGGTGGTCGGAAGAAAAATGGATCATGGTGCTGGGGTTTGAAGGACGACTGCCGAAATCATTACATGCCTGAGTAGTTGGGGCCGCCACCGCCTTCGGGGGTGATCCAGATGATGTTTTGGCTCGGGTCTTTGATGTCGCAGGTTTTGCAATGAACGCAGTTTTGCGCATTGATTTGCAAACGGTCTGAGCCGTCGTCGTTTTTCACAAATTCGTAGACGCCGGCGGGGCAATAGCGCTGCTCGGGGCCGGCAAATTGAGCCAGATTCAGGTTCACGGGCACCGACGCGTCTTTCAGCGTCAGGTGAGCGGGCTGGTTCTCGGCGTGGTTCGTGTTGCTGATGAAGACGCTTGAGAGGCGGTCAAAGGTCAAAGCGCCGTCGGGTTTGGGGTAGACGATGGGCTGGCATTCGGCCGCAGGTTTCAGGTAGCTGTGGTCGGGTTTGTCGCGGTGCAAGGTCCAGGGAATGTGGCCCTTCAAAACAAATTGCTCAATGCCGTTCATCAACGTGGCGGTGACCAAGCCTTTCTTGAACCAAGGCTTGAAGTTGCGGGCCTTGTGCAGTTCCTTTTGCAACCAGCTGGTCTCAAAAGCCAAGGGGTAGGCGGTCAATTCGTCGTGCGAGCGGCCGGCTTGCAAGGCGTCGAAAGCGGCATCGGCCGCCAACATGCCCGACTTGATGGCGGCGTGGCTGCCCTTGATGCGGCTCACGTTCAAAAAGCCCGCGTCGCAGCCGACCAAGGCGCCGCCAGGGAATACCAACTTGGGCAAGGACGACAAACCACCGGCCGTGATGGCGCGAGCGCCGTAGCCAATGCGCTTGGCGGGTTGGATGCCCTTGGCCTCGTCGCCTTCCAAGTACCAACGGATGTTGGGGTGCGTTTTCCAACGCTGCATTTCCTCAAAGGGGCTGAGGTAAGGGTTGGCGTAATCCAAGCCGGTGATGAAACCCAGGGTGACTTTGTTGTCTTCCATGTGGTACAGAAAACCGCCACCGTAAGTGCTGTTGTTCATGGGCCAACCCGCGGTGTGCAACACAAAGCCGGCTTGGTGGCGTTTGGGGTCGATCTCCCAAACTTCTTTGATGCCCAGGCCGTAGGTTTGTGGGTCTTTGCCCGCGTCCAAGTGGTATTTGGCAATCACGCGCTTGCCCAAATGGCCGCGTGCGCCTTCCGCAAAAATGGTGTATTTGCCCAGCAGTTCCATGCCGAGCTGGAACTCCTCCGTGGGTTCGCCTTCTTTGCTGATGCCCAAATTGCCTGTGGCCACGCCCTTGACCGCGCCCTGATCGTCGTAGAGCACTTCGGCAGCGGCAAAACCTGGAAAGATTTCCACGCCCAAGTTTTCGGCTTGCTGGCTCAGCCAGCGGGTGAAGTTACCCAAGCTGATGATGTAGTTGCCGTGGTTTTGAAAACATTCGGGCAACACGACATTCGGGGTGCGGAGGGCGCCGTTTTCGCTCAAAAACACCATCGCATCGTCGGTGACGGGTTGGTTCAAGGGCGCGCCCAGCGCTTTCCAGTTCGGCAGCAATTCAGTCAAGGCCTTGGGGTCCATGATCGCCCCCGACAGGATGTGGGCGCCGGGCTCAGAGCCTTTTTCAAGCACCACCACCGAAATTTCTGTGCCCGCCTTGGCGGCCAATTGTTTGAGTCGAATGGCCGTGGCCAAGCCTGCGGGGCCGGCGCCGACCACGACCACGTCGTATTCCATGCTTTCGCGGGGGCCAAACTGGCTCAGAATTTCGTCAGATGTCATGGGGGTGTCTCTTGGGTGATTGGTTCTGTAAAGGACAGCTGGATTTTAGGCGTTGCAGTGCAATACTCTGAGGACAAACTTTTAACCGCTTATTTTCGGAGAAATTGGCATGACATACCCTCTAGATTTAACCGGCCGAGTGGCCTTGGTGACAGGCGCTTCCGGTGGTTTGGGCGCTCAGTTTGCGCGCACCTTGAGTGCCGCGGGCGCTGCGGTGGTGTTGGCAAGTCGCCGCATGGAAAAGCTCAAAACCCTGCGCGCCGAGATTGAAGGCCAGGGCGGCAGTGCGCATGTGGTGTCGATGGATGTATGCGACACCGCCAGCATCGAAGCGGCGGTGGCTCAGGCCGAAAGCGAAATGGGCCCCATCGATATTTTGGTCAACAACTCGGGGGTCAGCACCACCCAGCGTTTATTGGAAGTGACCGAGGACGATTACGACTTCATGTTTGACACCAACACCAAGGGCGCCTTTTTTGTGGCCCAAGCCGTGGCCAAGCGCATGGTCGAACGGTCCAAGAACGCGGGCGAAACGGGCTTTGTGGGCGGTCGCATCATCAACATTGCCTCCATGGCGGCCATGAAGGTATTGCCCCAAATTGGTGTGTATTGCATGACCAAGGCGGCCGTGGTGCAAATGACCAAGGCCATGGCGGTGGAATGGGGGCGTTTTGGCATCACGTCGAACGCCATTTGCCCTGGGTACATTGACACCGAAATCAACCACCACCACTGGGACACGGAAGCCGGCAAGAAGCTCATCAACATGCTGCCGCGCAAACGCGTGGGCGAGCCCAAGGACTTGGACGGCCTGCTCTTGCTCTTGGCCAGCGACCAAAGCCATTTCATGAATGGTGCGGTTATTTCTGCTGACGATGGTTTTGGTATTTGATTGGGTATTTAAAACACCATGAAATTCGAACTGCCTGAAGTCAAAAAGCTGGTGTTTGAAATGACCATCCCCATCCGCTGGGGCGACATGGACGCCATGGGGCACGTCAACAACACGAGCTATTTTCGGTACCTAGAAACCATCCGCATCGACTGGATGCGCGCCGCGGGTTGTCAGCCCGACCCGCAAGGCGAGGGCCCCGTGATTGCCAATGCGTTTTGTAATTTTTACAAACAGCTGGAGTACCCGGGCCAAGTCGTGGCCAAGATGTACACCAGCGACCCGGCCCGCACGACCTTTGAAACCTGGGTGACCTTGGAACGCGACGACCAGCCGGGCTTGGTTTATGCCGCCGGCGGGGCGACCACGATTTGGGTCAACTTCCCGCTGCAAAAAGCCCAAACCTTGCCCGATTGGCTCAGGGCTTTGGTCACGCCTTGAAGCCGAAGCCCCTGGCCCATTGCCCCTTGCCCCTGAAGCCCGGTGCGTTCAGGGTTTGGTTTTAGGGGGCGGTTGAGAAGGTGCCCAAATAATCCATCTTGCCCACGGGCACGCCGACGTGGCGCAGGATGTCGTAGGCCGTGACCACGTGAAAAGACAGGTTGGGCAGGGCGAAGTTAAGGAGGTAGTCTTGCCCCTTGAACTGCAATTCGCGGCTGGGCAGCTTCAAGGTGATGTCCTTGGTTTCTGTGCCGTTGATTTGCTCGGGGGTGAAGGTGCGCAGGTAATCCAGGGTCTTCAAGATCCGTTCACGCAACTCGGGCAAGCTGGTTTCGTTGTCTTCGTACTTGGGGCTGTCAACGCCGGCCAAACGGGATGCGGCCCCTTTGGCCGAATCACTGGCAATTTGAATTTGCTTGGTAAAGGGCAGCATGTCGGGCGCCAAACGGCCTGCTGTGATGACCGCAGGGTCGATGCCAGCTTGGTTGACATAGGCGACCGCCTTGTCGAGCAAGGTCACCAAATTATTCAGTTGTCGAATCGGCACTTGAATAGCGACGGCAAAAAAATCAATTGAGGAGGGGGTGGACATGGGCAAATTTCCTAAAAAAGGGGCGTGTAACCGTCGTGAAACGGGACTTGCTGGCATTATGATCTTGTCAAGAAGTTCAAATCATAGGAGTGATTCGTGAATAAAATTTTTCCATCGGCCGAGGCCGCGCTGAAAGACGTGGTCAAAGACGGCCAGTTGTTGGCCGTCGGCGGCTTTGGTCTTTGCGGCATTCCCGAGGCCTTGATTGATGCCCTGCGCGACTCCAAGGTTCAAAATTTAACCGTCATTTCCAACAACGCGGGCGTGGATGGTTTTGGCTTGGGTAAGTTGCTCGAAACCCGCCAAATCAAGAAAATGATTGCCAGCTACGTGGGCGAAAACAAAGAGTTTGAACGTCAATTTTTGGCGGGTGAATTGGCCTTGGATTTCACCCCCCAAGGCACTTTGGCAGAAAAACTGCGTGCCGGCGGCGCTGGCATTCCGGCCTTCTTTACCAAGACCGGCGTAGGGACTCAAGTGGCGGAAGGCAAAGAGTTGCGCGAATTTAATGGCGAAACCTACGTCATGGAACACGCCTTGGTGCCCGATATTTCATTGGTGAAAGCCGAAGTGGCCGACACCGCGGGCAATTTGCGTTTCCATCTGACGGCGCGCAACTTCAACCCCGCTGCCGCGACGGCCGGCAAGATTTGCATTGTGGAAGTCGAGCGCATCGTCCCCGTCGGCGAGTTGGCCCCCGACGACATCCATTTGCCTGGGGTTTATGTCCACCGCTTGGTCGTGAACGCGACCCCTGAAAAGCGCATTGAAAAACGAACCATCACTGAAACCAACAAAGCCGGAGCCTGACATGCCTTGGACCCAAGATGAAATGGCCGCTCGTGCGGCGCGAGAACTCGAAGACGGCTTTTATGTGAATTTGGGCATTGGCATCCCCACCTTGGTCGCCAACCATGTGCCCTCGGACATCGAAGTCTGGTTGCAATCTGAAAACGGCATGATGGGCATTGGCCCGTTCCCGACCGAAGAAAACATCGACGCCGACCTGATCAATGCGGGCAAGCAAACCGTGACCACCATCAAGGGAACGGCCATTTTTGGCAGCGACCAGAGCTTTGCCATGATCCGCGGCGGCAAGATCAACTTGTCGATTTTGGGCGCCATGCAGGTCAGTGCCAAAGGGGATTTGGCCAACTGGATGATCCCCGGCAAGATGGTCAAAGGCATGGGTGGCGCCATGGACTTGGTGGCTGGCGTGAAGCGGGTCATCATTTTGATGGAACACGTGGCCCGCAAAAAAGACGGCACCGAAGACCTGAAAATTTTGCCCGAATGCACCTTGCCCCTGACCGGCGTGGGCGTTTGCGACCGCATCATCACCGACTTGGCCGTGATGGACGTGACGCCCGAAGGTTTGAAGCTGGTTGAAATGGCCCCGGGTGTGACCCTCGAGTTTGTGCAGAGCAAAACGGGTGTGCCTTTGCTGTAAGTCAGTAACCATTTGGTAACCGGTTTGCGAGCCCAAGTGCTTGAAATCGGTGCGTTTCGAGTTACCATTCGGTCTGTAATAAAGTTACAGAACAAACGAAGGTGCTATGAAACTGAATTCCCAAGTTGCGGCCGTCACCCAACGCATCATTGAGCGCAGCCAACCCACCCGCAAGGCTTACCTAGACGTCGTGGCGGGTGCTTCTGACTTGAACCGCGGCGCCGAACGCCTCGATTGCGCCAATGTCGCGCACGCCTTTGCGGGCATTCAAGCCGACGACCGTTTTCGCATCGTGGCTGAAAAAGCCCCCAACATTGGCATCGTTTCGGCTTACAACGACATGTTGTCGGCCCACTCCCCTTACCGCGATTACCCAGAAATCATCAAAAAAGAAGCGCGCCTGCACGGGGCCACCGCCCAAGTCGCGGGCGGCGTGCCGGCCATGTGCGACGGCGTGACCCAAGGGACCAAGGGCATGGAGCTGAGTCTGTTCAGCCGCGATGTGATTGCCCAAGGCACCGCCATTGCCCTGAGCCATGATGTGTTTGACGCGGCCTTGATGCTCGGTGTCTGCGACAAAATTGTGCCGGGCCTCTTGATTGGAGCGCTGCATTTCGGCCACCTGCCCATGGTCTTTGTGCCCGCTGGCCCGATGTCCACCGGCATCAGCAACGAAGCCAAAGTCAAGGTGCGCGAAAAAGCCGCTCAAGGCTTGGTGGGCCGAGAAGCCTTGCTCGAATCGGAAATCGCCGCTTACCACGGCGAAGGCACTTGCACTTTTTACGGCACCGCCAACAGCAACCAAATGTTGCTTGAAGCCATGGGGTTGCACGTGCCTGGGGCCGCCTTTGTTCACCCTTACGAAGGCCTGCGCGAACAACTGACCCAAGAAGCAGTGCGCACCGTTTTGGGCAACATTCGTTCACGCCGGTATGCACCGATTGGCTTGCAAGTCGATGAACGTTGTATCGTCAATGCCATGGTGGCTTTGTTGGCCACGGGGGGCTCCACCAACCATTTGATTCACTGGGTGGCGGTGGCGCGTTCGGCGGGCATTCTCATCAACTGGGACGACTTCGCGGCCTTGTCGGATGTCGTGCCCTTGTTGGCCCGTGTGTACCCCAATGGCGCAGCCGATGTGAACCAATTCCAAACGGCCGGTGGTCCGGGCTTCGTGATTCGCGAATTATTGGCGGGTGGTTTCATGCACAGCGACGTGATGTCGGTGCGCCCCGAAGGCATCGCGACCGCCACGCAAAAACCCGCCCGAAATGAGCAGGGGGCATTGATTTGGCAAGACATTGGCGCCAGTGGTGACGAGGCCATTTTGCGCACCCACGATCAACCCTTCAGTGAAACGGGTGGCTTGAAGCTCTTGCAAGGAAATTTGGGCCGCAGTGTGATCAAAGTGTCCGCGGTGCCCAGCGATCGCCATGTGATTGAAGCCCCAGCCCGTATTTTTGATTCACAAGCCGATGTGATTGCCGCCTTCAAAGCCGGCGAACTTGACCAGGACTTGGTCTGCGTGGTGCGCTGGCAAGGTCCACGTGCCAACGGCATGCCCGAGTTGCACAAACTCACCCCCAGTTTGGCGGTGTTGCAGGGCCGTGGTTTCAAAGTGGCCTTGGTCACCGATGGCCGTATGAGCGGGGCCTCAGGTAAAGTGCCGGCAGCGATCCATGTCTCGCCCGAGGCCTTGGCCGGTGGCCCCTTGGCCAAATTGCGCGATGGCGACCGAGTCCGTTTGGATGCGGTGTCCGGCGAACTCAACGCCTTGGTCGATCCGGCTGAGTGGGCGGCGCGTCCCTTGGCCACCATGCCCAAGGCTTTGCAAGCGGCCAATGGCGTCGGCATGGGGCGCGACTTGTTTGCGAATTTTCGCCGCCACGCCTTGAGCGCCGAAGAGGGCGCTTGCACTTGGCTGTGAGGCCTTCCCTTCAAACAATAACCCATCAAAGAGACTTGAACATGAACACCGTGAACCCTGCCCTGAAAACATTGCCCTCTCCACTGACAGCGCTTGACGTGATGACCGATGCCCCGGTGATTCCGGTCATCGTTTTGAACGACGTGGCCCATGCGGTGCCCTTGGCGCGTGCCTTGGTCGCTGGCGGCATTCGCATGCTCGAGGTGACCCTGCGCACCCCGCAAGCCTTGGCTTGCATCGAAGCGATCGCCCGAGAAGTGCCCGAAGCGGTGGCTGGCGCTGGCACCTTGCGCCGCCCAGAAGACGCTCAAGCCGCGGCAAATGCGGGCGCTCGTTTTGCGGTGAGCCCCGGTTACACCGCCGCTTTGGGCGCGGCTTGTCGGGCCGCCAATTTGCCTTTGTTGCCGGGTGTCGCAACGGGCTCAGAAATCATGATGGCCATGGCCGATGGCCTCACTGAAATGAAGTTTTTCCCCGCGTTGCAAGCGGGTGGCACGGCCATGCTCAAGGCTTGGTACGGTCCGTTTTTCGATGTGCGCTTTTGCCCGACAGGGGGCATCAGCACCACCAATGCCGCCGAATTTTTGGCGCTCCCCAATGTGGCTTGCGTTGGGGGCTCCTGGTTAACGCCCCCCGATGCCGTGGCATCTGGGGATTGGGCCCGCATCGAGGCACTGGCGCGTGAGGCGGCTCAGTTCAACACCCGCTCTAAATAAATCACCATAAAGTTAGAGCCACCGTCCACCTTGCCCAGCAGCCTTGCGCTGCTGAAAATGCCGGATCGGTGAGAAACGCCAAAACCCAAATAGGTTTGACGCCAGTCGTCGACCTTGAAAAGGTCGCCCAAGCTGACATCAACCGTGGGTTCCATGTAGTTCATCAGGTGTGAACGCGGTGCTTGGCTGACCTGGGTGTCCTTGGGGTTCCACTCTGCAAAGAGCGGGCGAGAAGAATCGCTCACGCCGATTCCCAAACCAAGCCGCGTGTGAAAGAGGGCGTCCCAAGGAAAGCGGTGGTAAAAAAACTTGACGGCGCCTTCCACTTGAGTGGCGTCCGTTTGTTGTCCGTGCTCCAAGTGACGGTCCAGTCCCACCTCAACAAAGACGTCCAGCGGCCAATCGTGCCAATCCTGGATGACGCGCTTGCCGCCCTGAATGCCGACCAGGGAGGTGAACACTTTGTGGTTCACGTTGAGGCATTGCAAAGAGACAATGCCCACCAAACTACAGCCATTGGCGGTCGAGGCGCCGCTGCTCAGTTTCAAGCTGTCTGGTTTTAAGGCGTTCCAAAAAGAGGTGTCACCCACGGCGTCAGTGGGGGCTGTTTGGTGAGAGGCACGGTGGGGCTCAAAGTCATAAGCCATGCCCAAATAAAAAGAAGCCATGACGTGCTTTTGCACGATGGGACTGTTGGCCAATGTCTTGCTGAAGGCGGTAGCCGCGACGCCGCCCATGAGTTGCCAACGATCGCTTAACCCCATTTGCGCCTGCAGCCCCAGGCC
>Ga0208381_1000531_pt1 | contig 12862 bp, 12 predicted proteins | sample CryBogCBE13Jul09_FD_184572 | JGI IMG/M metagenome (GOLD analysis project Ga0208381, IMG submission 184572) | Freshwater microbial communities from Crystal Bog, Wisconsin, USA - CBE13Jul09 (SPAdes) (version 2) | ecosystem: Environmental > Aquatic > Freshwater > Lake | place: Crystal Bog...
ATTCATGGAATGAATAAAAAAATAGATACTTTGGAAGGTTCTGTTCCATTTTCATGGGGTGGAGGATCAGATGATATAGCTGATATTTCATGGAATGTGCCAACCATTGTTTTAAGATATCCTGCGAATATAGATGGTACCAAAGGACATCATTGGGGTGATGCAATTGCCATGGCAACACCAATCGCACATAAAGGAAGTTTAGCTGGAGCAAAAGCAACTGCATTAACTTTAGTTGATATTTTTACCAACACAAAAATTGTAACAGATGCAAAAGATTATTTTGTAAATGTGCAAACAAAGAATACAAAATACAAACCTTTTTTATCAGAAAAAGATCCAGCACCAATTTACTTAAACAAAGAAATAATGGATAAGTACAGAGATAAAATGAAGCCATTTTACTATCAACCTGATAAATACAATACCTATTTAGAACAATTGGGCATTAAATACCCAACATTACCTTCTGATAGTAAGTAATATTGTTAAACCCATTAACAAAAAAGACGTGTTTAAATAGCACGTCTTTTTTGTTTAAATTATCGCACGTTTTATATACAATTTCTTAATCATCATGTGTATATAAATTTCCAAATCAATAAACAAAAGGGTGTAATTTTGTGTTTCATAATAATTGAAATTTAATAATATGGAAAATAATATGTCAGAAGGCAAATGCCCATTTACTGATGCAACTGCAAAATCACCAGCAATGCAACCAAGTGCAGGTCGTGGAACAAGAAATACTGATTGGTGGCCAAATCAATTGCCATTAAACATTTTACGTCAACATTCTTATTTAACCAATCCAATGGATGCGCAATTCGATTACAAAAAAGAATTTGCTTCTTTGGATTTAAAAACGGTTAAACAAGATATTTATGATTTAATGACCAACTCACAAGAGTGGTGGCCTGCTGATTATGGTCATTATGGACCTTTCTTTATTCGTATGGCTTGGCATAGTGCAGGTACTTATCGTACTACAGATGGTCGTGGTGGTGCAGGTGCTGGTATGCAACGTTTTGCACCATTAAATAGCTGGCCTGATAATACCAATTTAGATAAAGCAAGATTATTATTATGGCCTATCAAAAAGAAGTATGGTCAAAAATTATCTTGGGCCGATTTAATGATTTTAGCAGGTAACTGTGCTTTAGAATCAATGGGCTTTAAAACATTTGGTTTTGCTGGTGGACGTGAAGATGTATGGGAACCACAGGAAGATGTGTATTGGGGAAATGAGCGTGAATGGTTAGGTGATAAAAGATATAGTGGAGATAGAGATTTAGAAAATCCATTAGCTGCGGTGCAAATGGGATTGATCTATGTAAATCCAGAAGGGCCTAATGGTAATCCTGATCCAATTGCATCAGCGCGTGATATTCGTGAAACATTTGCGCGTATGGCAATGAATGATGAAGAAACAGTTGCGTTAATTGCAGGTGGTCATACATTTGGTAAAACACACGGAGCAGCTGATCCAGGTAAATATGTTGGTAAAGAACCTGCTGCTGCTTCGATTGAAGAGCAAGGTTTAGGTTGGAAAAACACATTGAATTCTGGTAATGGTGTGAATACAATTACTTCAGGTTTAGAAGGAGCATGGACAACTACACCAACACAATGGAGCAATAATTATTTCGAAAATCTATTTGGTTTCGATTGGGAATTAACTAAGAGTCCTGCAGGTGCACATCAGTGGAAACCTAAGGCTGGCGCAGGTGCTGGAACTGTACCTGATGCACATGATGCATCTATTACACATGCACCTACCATGTTAACTACAGACTTAGCTTTAAGATTCGATCCAGCATACGGACCTATTTCAAAACGTTTTTACGAAAATCCAGATCAGTTTGCGGATGCTTTTGCAAGAGCATGGTTTAAGTTAACACATCGTGATATGGGACCTCGTGCAAGATACGTGGGAACAGAAGTCCCTGCTGAAGAATTAGTATGGCAGGATCCTATTCCTGCTGTTACGCATGCATTAGTGGATGCAAATGATATCGCAGCATTAAAAACTAAAATATTAGCTTCAGGTTTAACTATTGCTGAATTAGTTTCAACTGCTTGGGCATCTGCTTCTACTTATCGTGGATCAGATAAAAGAGGTGGTGCAAATGGTGCAAGAATTCGATTAGCTCCTCAAAAGTTTTGGACTGTTAACAATCCTAGTCAACTTTCAAAAGTATTAGATACTTTGGAAAGCATTCAAAAAGAATTCAATGCTGCCAATTCAAGCAAACAAATTTCTTTAGCAGACTTAATAGTTTTAGCTGGAAATGCTGGAATTGAAAAAGCCGCTAAAGATGGTGGTCATACAGTAACGGTTCCATTTACACCTGGTCGTGCTGATGCAAGTGAAGCACAAACGGATGTTGCATCATTTAGCGTATTAGAACCATTTGCAGATGGATTCCGTAACTATGTAAAAAATCACAGCATTGTTTCTACGGAAGAAATGTTAATTGATAAAGCTCAATTACTTACTTTAACTGCACCAGAATTAACGGTATTAGTTGGAGGTATGCGTGTTTTAAATACCAACTTTGATGGATCTGCACATGGTGTATTTACTGATAAGCCAGGTGTTTTAAGCAATGACTTCTTTGTGAATTTAATTGACTTTGGAACTACATGGAAAGCAAGTTCAGCTTCTCAACAATTATTTGAAGGAGCGGATCGTGCAACTGGAAGAGTAAAATGGACAGGAACAAGAGTTGATTTAATATTTGGTTCCAATTCAGAATTAAGAGCACTTGCTGAAGTTTATGCATGTGATGATGCTAAAGCAAAATTTGTACATGATTTTGTTGCTGCATGGTCTAAAGTAATGAACCTAGATCGTTTTGATTTAGCATAGTCTTTTACAGTTATATTGAAGGGAGGTGGTCATTTGACCACCTTTTTTCGTTTAGATACCGATATGTTTAGAATAGTTTACCTTTGTAGTCATGAATTTTACAGATTTAAATTTAAATGCCTCTTTATTGAATGCTTTGGAGGATTTAAAATATACCAAACCAACCACCATTCAACATAGGGTTTTCCCAATTGTAATGTCAGGTCGTGACGTTTGCGGAATTGCACAAACAGGAACGGGTAAAACATTTGCCTATTTATTGCCTTGTTTAAGACAATGGAAATTTGATAAGAATAAAGCTCCTCAGGTTTTAATATTAGTGCCTACAAGAGAGTTGGTGGTGCAAGTAGTTGAAGCAACCAAAAAGTTGACAAAATATATGAATGTCACCACCGTTGGTGTATTCGGAGGAGTGAATATAAATACCCAAGCCATTGAGGTTGAAAATGGTGCTGATTTTATTGTTGCAACTCCTGGAAGACTTTTTGATTTAATCATGAATGGTTCCATTAAAACAAAGACTATAAAAAAATTAGTCATTGATGAAATGGATGAAATGTTGAATTTAGGATTTAGAAAACAAATCACTAACATTTTAGAATTGCTGCCTCAAAAGCGACAAAATTTATTATTCTCAGCGACCATCACGGATGAAGTAGAGCAATTAATGCAGGATTATTTTACAGCTCCAGAAAGGGTAGAAGCAGCACCTACAGGTACACCATTAGAGAATATCATTCAAATTGGTTACGAGGTTCCCAACTTTAATACCAAGGTAAATTTACTAGAATTGTTATTAACATCTGATGAAACGATGACGAAGGTGTTAATTTTTGCAGCCACTAAAAGTTTAGCGGATCAATTGTATGATCAATTAATTGAAAAATTCCCGGAAATCGTTGGTGTCATTCACTCTAATAAAGAACAGAATTATCGTTTTAATACAGTGAACCAATTTAAAGCTGGGGTATTTAAATATATTATTTCAACCGATGTAATGGCGCGTGGTATAGATGTGGCTGAAGTTACCCATGTTATTAATTTTGATACACCTGATGTACCTGAAAATTATATTCATAGAATTGGTCGAACAGGTAGAGCGGATAAAAAAGGTATTGCCATCACTTTTATAACACCAAAAGAAGTTAAAGAAAGAGAAGCCATTGAATCATTAATGAAACAAGCAATACCGGTTACAAGTTTGCCAGAAAATTTAGAAATTTCTGATATTTTAACGGAGGATGAAAAGCCAAAAGTGAGAATGAAAATAATTCAAATCAAAGTACCTAAAAAAGAAGAATCAGGGCCTGCTTTTCATGAGAAGTCATTAAAGAATCAAAAGGTAAATGTGCGCAAGAATCATAAAGACGCCATGAAGAAAAAATACGGCAAGCCTAAAAAACGTAAAGCAAAGAAATAGCATTATTAAAAAAGCCCTTAACAATTAGTAAGGGCTTTTTTATTTCGAGTAATTATTTAAGATTGAACTAAAATCGCTCGAAGTTGCTAAAGAAGAAGTTTCCCTCAATCGCAGCATTTTCATCACTATCACTTCCGTGAACAGCATTCTCTCCAATTGAACTTGCATATTTTTTACGGATTGTCCCTTCAGCAGCATCTTTAAAGTTGGTAGCGCCAATTAAAGTTCTAAAATCAGCTACTGCATTCTCCTTTTCTAAGATCGCTGCCACAATTGGGCTACTGCTCATAAATTCTACTAATTCACCATAAAAAGGTCTTTCTTTATGTACTTCATAAAATTGACCAGCTTGAGCAGGTGTTAAGTGGATCCATTTCATCGCTTTCACTGCAAATCCAGCCTGAATAATCTGGTCTAAAATTGCACCAGTATAGCCTTTTGACGTTGCATCTGGCTTAATCATCGTAAATGTTCTGTTGCTCATGTTTATTTTATTATAATGTTTCTAATTCTGGGCGCAAAATTACACAAAAACATTGGTTTTACACTAAATTTGTGCCCTTATGCAACCAATTGAACAGTTTTTCCCAAATCTAAATAAACCATTTAAGGCCGTTATTACATGTCACCAAAAACCAGATGGTGATGCAATGGGGTCTACTTTGTCTCTTTATCATTTCTTAAAATCCTTAGGACATGATGTTGTTGTAATTTCTCCAACCAATTGGGCTCAATTCTTAGATTGGATGCCTGGAGTAAATGAAGTAATTGATTTTGAAGCAAATAGAGAAAAATCTACAGATTTAGTAAATAATGCTGATTATGTGTTTTGTCTAGATTTTAATATTCTCCACAGAACAAAAAACCTAGAGCCCGTAATTGCTGCATCAAAGGCGCTTAAAATCTTAATTGATCATCACCAACAACCAGATACACCCAATTTCCATTTCGGGATTAGTGATGTGAAAATGAGTTCTACCTGCGAAATGATCTATGACTTTATCGTTCAATCAGGACATAGCAATTTGATAAACCTTGATATTGCTACCTGTTTATATACAGGCTTAATGACGGATACTGGGTCTTTTAGATTCCCATCTACCACCGCTTCGGTGCATAAGATTGTTGCACATTTGAAAGAGCTAGGTTTACAACATGCTAAAATTCATGAAAATATATACGATCAAGGAAGTGAGGCGCGTCTTAAGTTTATGGGAAATGCTTTCTTAAATAGAATGCAGGTTTTCCCTGAATTAAATACTGCTATCATGGCCATCCCTAAAACTGATATCTACCGCTTTGATTTAAAAACGGGGGATACCGAAGGGCTTGTTAATTATTTATTATCAATTAGAGGCATCCGATTGGCAGCCATCGTAATTGATAGAGAAGAGGAAAGAAAATGGAGCTTTAGGAGCAAAGGTAACTTTGATGTGAATATATTTGCAAGAACTCATTTTGAAGGTGGAGGACATGCAAATGCTGCAGGGGGAAGGTCTTCAAAATCGGTAGAAGAAACTGCAGAAGATTTCAAAAATATTATACAAGAATATAAAACACAATTAACACAATAAACAAAAAATGATAAAATCTACATTAAAGTTCGTCGCTGCTATTGTATTGTTTGCAAGCTGTAATCAATTCGAAAAAGCGCCATCAGGTATGCTTTACAAAATCACTCATGGAAGTGGTAATGAAAAACCATTAGCTCAAGGTCAATTTTTAAAATTAAATATTGAGTACAGACTAAAATCAAAAGATTCTTTATTGCAATCTAATGTTGGTCATATTCCTGCATATTTACCAATCGACACAAACAGATTAAAATCTTCTAAATATGAATTTTTAGAAGTGGTAATGAAGGCCAGAAAAGGCGATAAAATTGAATTCATTTTAAGTTTAGATACTTTGGTTAAAATGAATGCAATTCAGTTAAATAACATTTTTAAAGCAGGTGATGTTATTGTTGGTAAGGTTGAAATCTTAAACGTATTTAACCAAGAAAGTCAAGTTGCTGAGGATTATAAAAAAGAGCAATTAGCTGAAACAAACAGAGAGATTAAAGCAATTGAAGACTACTTAGCTAAAAACAAAATCAAAGCTACTAAAACTCCAGAAGGTGTATTTGTTGTAGTTAAAGAGCCAGGTGATGCAGCAGCTAAAATTGACTCTACTAAAGAAGTAAGTGTATACTACAAAGGTTATACTTTAAAAGGGGAAGTATTTGATACCAATATTAAAGCGAGAGATTCTGTTTCTAAACCTTATGAAGTTAATTTGGGTACAGGTACTGTTATCCCAGGTTGGGAAATTGGGTTAACTTACTTCACAAAAGGTGCAAAAGGCTCTTTATATGTACCAGCGATGTTAGCGTATGGACCTCAAGCTAACGGCCCAATCAAAGCTTATGAAAACCTAGCTTTTGATATTGAAATCAAAGATGTGAATACTAAAAAGCCAGTTGCTCCAATGCCAAACTTAATGAATGGTGGTCAATATGGTGCTAGCCAACAAGGTACTAAAAAGTAAATTTTAATTAATTCTATACTTAATTCTCCTCAACATTAAATTGTTGGGGAGTTTTTTTTTGATACAAAAAAGAATAATATAGATTTAAGAAAGATAGGCTGCTAAATCAATTACTTCTTTAGCTTCCTTAACATCATGCACTCTTAAAATGGAAGCTCCATTTATAATGCCAGCCGTATTTAAAACGGTGGTACCATTTAAAGCTTCATCAGCAGTTATATTAAGTGTTTTATAAATAGAAGATTTACGGGAAACGCCTAATAAAATGGGCAGTTCAATGGATGAAAAATCTTTAAGATTTTTGACAATTTTAAAATTATCAGCTATGCTTTTCCCAAAACCAAAACCGGGGTCAATGATCCAATTGGTAATACCCAAATTGGCAAGTGTCTTTTTCTTTTCGTTGAAATAGGAAATTATTTCTTGGATAATATCAACTCTTTCAGGAACTACATGCAATGAATGTTGATCTCCAGTGATATGCATGCCAACATAGGCTGCCTGTAATTTTGCAACTACATGAAACATATTATCATCAAAGCTGCCACAACTTATATCATTTACCATATGTGCACCAGCTTTTAATGCACCCTCCGCCACAGCACTATGGAAAGTATCAATTGAAATAATAGTATTGGGGTAGTTTGCATGTACCGCCTCTATAATGGGTAGTATATTATTTAATTCCTTTTGAGCAGTTTGAATAGTGGCACCTGGTCTAGTACTTTGACCTCCAATATCTATTATTTGAGCACCTTCCTGAATGAATTTTCCTGCTTTTTCAATGGCCCAATCAACATTATTTACCCTGCTTCCTTCGTAAAAGGAATCCTGGGTAGCGTTCATAATTGCCATGATTTGTGGGATTTGAAATTCCCAAATTTGGTCTTTAGCAACAATTTTGAACATAGTTTTATTTTAAGGGCGTTATGCAGTATCTTGCAACTGTTCAAAGTTATTAACTAACCACGAAATTTGTACTTATTTCATGAGCCAAACTTCTTCACAATTTGATCAGGCAATTGCCTCTTGTAGTGATATTTTCATCAAAAAAACAAAAGATTACGGAACTGCCTGGAGAGTTTTGCGCATCATATCTGTCGTGGATCAAATATTTATTAAAGCTTTAAGGATTAGAACCATACAGGATTTAGGTACTCAGAAAGTTGGAGATGATATTAAAGATGAATTTAAAGGCATTATCAACTATTCTGTAATTGGCTTAATCCAATTAAAATTGAATGATCCAAAAGTAGAAGATTTGCCAGTAGATCAAGTACAAACTTTATACCATCAGTATGTTGATTTTGCAAAATCAACTATGTTGGATAAGAACCATGATTATGGTGAGGCATGGAGAGATATGAGTCAAGAAAGTTTTGCTGATTTAATTTTAGTTAAATTATTACGTATTCGTCAAATTTTAAACAATGATGGTAAAACTTTAATCAGTGAAGGTATTGATGCCAATTTTGTAGATATTTTAAATTATGCAGTTTTTGCATTAATACTGATTGAAGAAGGAAAGCATTAATCAATTGTTTTAAAACTTAAATTTATATGCAATCATTTTTAAAAATATTGCGTTGGAGTGTTGGATTATTATTTATTTTCTCAGGATTAATAAAAGCCAATGACCCATTAGGATTGAGTTATAAAATGCAAGAATTTTTCGACGTATGGGGTATGTCTTTTTTCTCCGATTACACACTTGGTTTTGCCTTTATCATGAACATTCTAGAAATTGTAACTGGTATTGCATTAATTATGAAGTTCCCTTATAAACAAACATTATGGTTGTTATTAGCCTTAATTATATTCTTCACTTTCCTTACTGGCTATACATTGTTTTCGGGTAAAATAAAAACCTGTGGCTGTTTTGGTGATTGTATTCCTTTGACCCCTAAAATGTCATTTATAAAAGATATAGTTTTACTTATTTCAATTATCATATTATTGTTTAATCAGAAAAAAGTAAAGACCAAAATGCACAAAGCATTAGGCATTTTTATTTTAATCATTGTGACAACTGGTGTGGGTTATTGTCAACAATATGTGTTGGCGCATTTGCCTATTATAGATTGCTTACCTTATAAAGTTGGGAATGATATAGTAGAGAAAATGAAAACGCCTGATGGTGCTGTACCTGATAGTATATCTATACAAATGGAGTTTGAAAAAAATGGTCAATCCTTTTTGTTTGATGCCAATCATTTTCCAGAAAATTTTGATTCCACCTACACCTATAAAAGCAGAAAAGAGGTAGTTGTTCAAAAAGGTAACGGATTAAAAGCAGCTATTGATGACTTTAGTCTAAATTCACTCATTACAAATGCCGATACAAGTAAAGCTTTATTTGCTACCTCAACTCCATATGTTTTAGTATTTGCAGGTAATATTAACCCTTCTATACCTTGGGATACTTTAATGTCCAGCTTACATAGTAAACATAAACAAGTATACATTGTAACTGCTGATAAATCAGGTGCTTCTAGTCTTTTAGCAAAGGAAAATATTCTAATAGGGGATATTACCATGATCAAAACTGCCGCAAGAGTTTGGCCATCTGTAGTAATCATGAATGGTTCAACCATAATGCAAAAGCAATCTTATTTAGACTACTTAAAAAAATAGAATTTTAATTTGAATTGATTTCTTTGTAACTTAGGTAACAACCATAAATAATTTATTATGTCTAAGATTAAAGAAATTCTACAAAAGAAAGGACCCGTATTTAATGTAGTAACTCCTGACACCAAAGTGGTTGAGGCCTTAAATATAATGAAGTCCGAAAACCTAAGTTATGTAGTTGTAATGCAGGATAGTAAGTACTTAGGTATTATGTCGGAGCGTGATTACACACATAAAATTAAACTTCAAAACAGACATTCTGAATCCACTACGGTCAAAGAAATTATGTCTTCGGATTATCCTGTAATTGGTTTTGACGAAGAACTACAAAGATGTATGGTATTGATGAATGTATACAAAACTAGGTACTTGCCCATATTTGAAGAAATGGAATTTCAAGGTGTCTTAACAATGCATGATTTAATGCGTGAAGTTATTGCTAAAGATGATAATTCAAAGCCTGGAAATGACAGTTTACATGAGTTGTAGTTATTTTATAATTACTTCATTAATCATATTTTCTCCCATCTTTTCATTGACTCTTTCTATAATTTGAACTTTCTGAAAACCAAGTTCATTTTTTAAAGGCCCTACATTGGTTTCGATAAATAATTTTTTGTCGAAAATGTAAATCTTATCTGTATACTTAGCAATAGTAGTGCCCATAATTTCAGCCCAAACTTCTTCAATTTGAGCAGCTCTTATTCCATTTTTTATTTTACTACTTTGAACGAACTGCTTTAACGCATCGCCAATTTTAAATAATGCCATAGGACTGTAATTTACGAATAATTAAAGTGCAATTTCAATTAATTGATAACTATCTAAATGTTTACCAAGTAAGTATCCAACACGTTCTTTATGCGTGTCCGTTATAAAAACCTGACCATCCGTTGAATGACTTACCCAGGAAAGTAATTGTATCATTCTTTGTTCATCCAACTTTTCAAAAATATCATCCATTAATAGGATGGGAGAGAAACCCTTGTTTAATTTTATCAATTCCCATTCTGCTAATCTAATCGCAAATAATAAACTTTTTCGCTGTCCCTGTGAGGCTTCTTGTTTAAAGGATTGTCCTTGAATAGTGATAACCAAATCGTCCTTATGTATACCTACATTGGTTCTTTGTAAAATTTTATCTTTTTGCAATGAATCGTCTAATAACAAATTGAATGAACCATTTTTTAATTGAGATTGATATTCAATATTGATTTGATCTTTTTGTCCAGCAATGTTTTCATATAGTTTCAAAATAGCAGGCAAATATGTACTAATTAATTCAGTTCTATATTTAAATATCATTTCACCATGTTGAACCAATTGACCATTTATAGTTTCTAATAATAAATCATCTAAAACACCTGATTCATTGGCTTGTTTTAATAAACTATTTCTTTGAACAAGTATTTTGTTATAAGCTATTAATTGTTTTAGATATTCAGGATACATTTGCGACAACAAACTATCCATCAACTTTCTTCTTTCCTCGCTTAACCCTGTAATAATTTGCACATCATCTGGGGCAATCATTACGCAGGGTATTTTACCAATATGCTGAGACAGTTTTGTATAGGGTTCTTGATCGTAGTAAAATTCTTTTTTTAAATTCTCTCTTAAAATACAAGTAATAGGAGTGAGGTCTCCATTTATTTCATACTTCCCTTCTACGCGCATTCCTTGAAAAGCATGATGCACATTTTGGGCGTCTGGTCTACTGAAATAACTTTTGGTAAAAGAAAGATAATATATGGCATCTAAGACATTCGTTTTCCCAGTGCCGTTAGGCCCTACAATACCCACAATCCTGTCTGTAAAAACAAATTGTTTTTGGATGTAGTTTCTAAATTGAACCAAAGAAAGTTGTTGAAGCCTTACCATGGGTGCAAAATACATAAGAAAAAGCTGTATTTTTATTCAAATTTTAAGGAATGACCCTAATAAGTGAGCAACAACTTCCTAGTATCGTAAAAAGGCTTGCCCATCAGATTTTAGAGACCTATCCTGGTTTACAAAATGCCGTAATTGTCGGGTTACAACCTAGAGGGGTATTTTTAAGTGACAGAATCGTGGCTGCTTTACAACAAGAGCTTTCTTCGGAGCAAGTTATTTATGGTAAATTGGATATTACTTTTTATCGTGATGATATTAGAAGAGAACTCCATGTACCTACCCAAACTGACCTTCCTTTTAGTATCGAAGGGAAAACGGTGATTTTAATTGATGATGTACTATTTACGGGTCGAACCATAAGAGCAGCTTTGGACGCTTTATTATCTTTTGGCCGACCTTCAAAAGTAGCTTTATGTGTATTAGTTGATCGAAAACCAAGCAGAGAATTACCCATTCAACCTGATTTTTCTGGCAAAGAAATGGATGCATTAACTACGCACAAAGTAAAGGTACGTTGGAAAGAAAATGACGGAGTGGATGACGTGATTTTGATAGGTGAATAATTTATATTAATTTTGTTTTTTAATGGCACTATCTACCAAACATCTTCTTGGTATCAAGGACCTCAATACTGAGGACATACAACTTATTTTATCTACTGCAGGTCAATTCAAAGAGGTTTTACAAAGACCCGTAAAAAAGGTTCCCAGTTTAAGGGATGTGAATATTGTTAACCTTTTCTATGAAAATTCAACCAGAACCAGAATTTCATTTGAATTAGCTGAAAAACGTTTGTCAGCAGACGTTGTAAACTTTACGGTTTCAAGTTCATCAGCAGCCAAAGGGGAAACCTTATTGGATACTGTAAATAACATATTAAGTATGAAAGTGGATATGGTGGTTATGAGGCATAGTGCTTCTGGAGCCCCTCACTTTTTAGCAAAACACATTGATGCAGCTATCATTAATGCAGGTGATGGCATTAATGAACATCCCACTCAAGCTTTATTAGATGCCTTCTCAATGGTAGAAAAATTTGGTTCTCTAAAAGGTTTAAAAGTGGCCATTTTAGGAGATATCATGCATAGCCGTGTTGCTTTGAGTAATATCTATTTATTGAAGAAAATGGGCGCTGAAGTAATGGTTTCTGGCCCACCTACTTTAATTCCAAAATATTTACAAGAGGCAATGGATATTAAAGTAGAATATAATATCGATAAAGCCTTGGCTTGGTGCGATGTTGCCAATGTGTTAAGAATTCAATTAGAGCGTCAAAATCAGCCTTTATTCTCTTCTTTAAGAGAATATAACTTAGCATATGGTATCACAACAGAACGCCTTAATAAGCTTAATAAGGAAATCGTAATTATGCACCCAGGCCCAATTAACCGTGGGGTCGAAATGGATAGTGATGTTGCAGACAGCAAACATTCCATCATTTTAGACCAAGTGGAAAATGGGGTAGCAGTAAGGATGGCTTGTTTGTATCTTTTAACAGGAAGATCTAATCCTGCCTA